>Ga0306926_10001719_pt1 | contig 21879 bp, 17 predicted proteins | sample flu12Cox44000178_FD_203759 | JGI IMG/M metagenome (GOLD analysis project Ga0306926, IMG submission 203759) | Lab enrichment of tropical soil microbial communities from Luquillo Experimental Forest, Puerto Rico - flux8day.12C.oxic.44.000.178 (v2)... | ecosystem: Environmental > Terrestrial >...
TTCGAGGTCGACAACGGGTACCTGTCGCCGTACCTGGTGACGAACCCGGCCAGCCTGGAAGCCGTCGTGGACGACCCGTACATCCTGCTGTGCAGCGAGAAGATCACCAAGGTGCAGCAGCTCATGCCGCTGCTTGACAAGATCATGCGGGCGCCGCGGCCGCTGGTGATCATGGCGGAGACCGTCGAGGGCACCGCGCTTTCCATGCTGGTGCACAACCACGTGAACGGGGTGTTCCAGTGCCTGGCGGTGCGCGCGCCCGGCTTCGGTGACCGCCGCCTGCACAAGCTGGAGGACATCGCCGCGATCACCGGCGGCGCCGTGTACAGCAGGCAGTCCGGGTTCACCCTCGAGACGATGACGCTGGACCAGCTCGGCCGGGCCAGGCAGGTACGGGCCGACGCCGAGCGGACCACGATCATCGACGGCGGCGGCTCGGCCGCCGACGTGGAGTTCCGGCTCGGCCAGCTCCGCGCCGAGCTGGAGCGGGCCACGTTCGGCGTGGACGAGGACGTGCTCACCGAGCGGATCGGTTCGCTGTCCGGCAAGGTCGCGGTGATCAAGGTGGGCGCGCCCACGCCCGCGGAACTGAAGGAACTGCAGCACCGGGTCGAGGACGCGCTCGCGGCCACCCGGGCGGCGATGGCCGAGGGAATCGTGGCCGGCGGCGGCGCCGCCCTCCTGCACGCCGAGCCCGCCCTGGACGACCTGGAGGTCAAGGACGACTACGCGACCGGCGTGGAGATCGTGCGGAAGGTGCTGGCCACGCCCGCGTACCTGATCGCCGCGAACGCGGGCTACTCCGGCGAGGAGGTGGTGGCCAGGCTCACCGGGCTCGGCCGGGACGAGGGCTTCGACGCCCTGGCCGGCCGGTTCGGCAACATGATCGAGATGGGCATCATCGACCCGCTCCGGGTGGCCAGGGCCGCGCTGCAGAACGGCGCGTCCGTGGCGGGCCTGCTGCTCACCACGAACACGCTGGTCGCCGAGGAACAAACCCCGTGGGGCGGCAGCCGCGCGCTGATGACCGAGTTCGGCCCGCTGGATGAGGGGCTGCACCAGCCGTCACCCGACGCCAGCACGCCCCAGTCGCTCGGCCTCGGCCCCTCGGTCGGTTAGCGGCGGCCGTGGCCGCGGACCCTGCCCTGGACCTGCCGGCCGCGCGGAGTGCGCGGCCGGCAGGTATCCGGGTCAGGCGGCGTGCCGCCGTCCGTGGCGGGGGAGGCCTGCTGCACCAGGGCCGGGCTCCGGGCCGGCTGCGCGGTGTGGTCGCACTGCTCGGCCCCGCGTTCGTGGCCGCGGTTGCCTACGTGGACCCGGGCAACTTCGCGACCAACTTTTCGGCGGGTGAACGGTTCGGCTACAGCCTGGTCTGGGTCATCCTGCTGGCCAACCTGATGGCGATGCTGGTGCAGTACCTGTCGGCCAAGATCGGTGTGGCGACCGGCCGTGACCTGCCTGAGCTGTGCCGGCACCACCTGCCCCGCGCGGTGTCCTTCGGCCTGTGGGCACAGGCGGAACTCGTCGCGATGGCCACCGACCTGGCCGAGTTCGTCGGCGCGGCGATCGGGCTGAACCTGCTGTTCCGGCTGCCGCTGCTGGCCGCGGGGCTGATCACCGCGGTGGTAGCGTTCGGCATCCTGGCCATGGAGCAGCGCGGCTACCGGCGTTTCGAGCTGGCCATCGCCGCGCTGCTCGGCCTGGTCCTGCTCGGCTTCGCCTACGACCTGGTGGCCGTCGGGGCCAGCCCGGCCGCCGCGAGTCACGGCCTGGTCCCCGCGCTGGGCGGCGGCCGTCTGCTGCTGACCGTGGGCATCATCGGGGCCACCGTGATGCCGCACGTGGTCTATCTGCATTCGGCGCTGACCAAGTCGCGGGTGCCCTGCCGGGACCACGCCGAGCGCCTGCGGGTGCTGCGCTTCCAGCGGCTCGACGTGGTCATCGCGCTCGGTGCCGCCGGGCTGGTCAACCTGGCGATGCTGTTCGTGGCCGCGTCGATGGCGCGCCAGCCGGCTGGGCAGGGCGGCGGCACGATCCCGGCGGCGCACGACGCGCTCGGCAGGCTCGCTGGCGGGGGTGCCGCCCTCGCCTTCGCGGTCGCGCTGCTGGCCTCCGGGCTGTCCTCCTCCAGCGTCGGCACTTATGCCGGCCAGGTGGTCATGCAGGGCTTCCTCGGGCGGCGCATCCCGCTGTTCCTGCGCCGCGGGCTGACCATGCTGCCGGCCCTGATCGTGCTCGGCGCCGGGCTGCCGCCCACGGCCAGCCTGGTGGTGTCGCAGGTGGTGCTCTCGTTCGGCATCCCGTTCGCGCTGGTGCCGCTGGTCCTGCTGACCCGGCGCGCCGACATTATGGGCCCGCTGGTGAACCGGCGCCCGACCAGCGCCGCGGCCGTCGCCGTGACCGCGGTGATCGTGGCGCTGAACGGGTACCTGCTGTACCTCACCCTGGCCTCATAGCGGTAAGCCGAGGGCTCTCGCGGCATGAACAACCGCCCGCACGGGAACGCCGAAGGTATCGACTTCAGGAGAAACGATGGGCGTCTTCTCCAGGTCCCGTGCGCGTCGGCAAACGGACGAGCGGAGCTGGTTCCAGCGCCTTGTCATGCCCCGGGGCCATCCGCTCGACCCGGAACTCGAACAGATCAGGGAGGCGGCCGCCGCGGACGTCGCCGACATGGAGGCGGAGAACCGCAAGTACTTCGACCAGGACGGCCCGGGAAACAGCCAAGACGACCTCTGAACTCGCCCCCGGCCACGTCCCAGCCGTTGATGATCATGGGGACATGTCCCTCCTGAGGGCCGAAACGCCATGATCATCGCCTGGGAGGAGATTGCCGGGGTGACCGGCCCGGTGCCAGGGTGGATCTGACACGGCAGAACGGGGTCTCGCCGAGGAGGATCGCCATGCAGCAACTGACCGGCCTTGACGCTGCCTTCCTCGCCCTGGAAACGGCCAACGCCACCGGTCACGTCGGCGGGGTGAGCGTGCTGGACCCCAGGGACGCGCCGCAGCCGCTGACCCTGGCCAGGCTCACCGACGTGATGGCGGACCGGCTGCCGCTGGTTCCCGTGCTGCGCCGCAAGCTGCTCAACGTGCCGCTCGGCCTGGACCAGCCGTACTGGACCGACGACCCCGACTTCGACATCGAGTACCACATCCGCGAGATCGCGCTGCCGCGGCCGGGCTCGGATGCCCAGCTCAGCGAGCAGATCGCCCGGCTGCACGCCCGGCCACTGGACCGCAGCCGGCCGCTCTGGGAGATCTACCTGATCACCGGGCTGGCCAAGCGGCGGGCCGCGGTGTACACGAAGATCCACCATGCCGCGATCGACGGCGTGTCCGGCACGGAACTGCTGACCGTGCTGCTGGACCTGAGCCCGGCCGGGCGCGAGGTGCCGCCACACGAGCCATTCAGGCCGGGCCGGCCGCCCGGCCTGGTCACGATGAGCGCGATCGCCGCTGCGCGGCTGGCGTGGTGGCCCGTGCAGACCGCCCGTATTGCCAATGAAATGATGCGCTGGCTGCCGACCCTGGCGCCGACCGCCAGCGGCCTCGTCGGCGGCATCCTGGGCCTGAACCGCGGCGACGGCGGGGTTATTGCGACCACGCCGGGCCGGGCCCCGGTCACGCCGTTCAACCAGCCGATCACGCCGCACCGGCGGGTGGCGTTCCGCAGCGTGGACCTGGACGTCGTGAAGGCGGTCAAGAAAACCTACGGTGTCTCGGTCAACGACGTCGTCCTGGCGATGTGCGCGGGCGCGCTGCGCCGCTGGCTGGCCGACCACGAGGCATTGCCCGAGCCGCCGCTGATCGCGATGATCCCGGTGTCCGTCCGGGACCCGGCGAGCAAGGGGGCGCTGGGTAACAAGGTCTCGGCCATGCTGGCCGCGCTGCCCACCAACGCCACGGACCCGGAGAACCGGCTGGAGCTCGCGCACGCCGCGACGCAGGCCGCGAAGGCGCAGCAGGCGGCCATTCCGCAGGGCCTGGTCGACCAGATCAGCGACTTCGCGATGCCCGCGCTCACCGCCCGGGCCGCACGGGTGGTGTTCGCTACCGGGCTGCTGCAGCGGCTGCCGCCGTTCAACGTGACCATCTCCAACGTCCCCGGCCCGAACGTGCCGGTCTACCTGTGCGGGGCCAAGCTGCTCGCCCATTACCCGGTGTCGGTGATCACCGCGGGGCAGGGGCTGAACATGACGGTGGTCGGCTATCTCGGCAAGCTGCATTTCGGCCTGACGAGCTGCCGCGAGCTGGTGCCCGACCTCGACACGCTCGCCAGTTACCTGGTGGACGAGCTGGAACTGCTGGCCAAGGCCGCTGCTCAGCGCTCGAACGGCGCCAAGGCGTAACCGGCCGGGCGGCACGCCGCACCGGCCGGCCGACCGGGGTCATCGCCTTAGTGTGCCGCGGGCTTCGCCGGGCGGTAGATCAGCAGCAGCACGTCCGGGCCCGCCTTGCGCGACTCGGCCAGTTCCAGGTCCGTGCCGGCGTTGTCCTCGCTGAACAGCCGCTTTCCCTTGCCGAGCACGACCGGGTGGACCATCAGGCGGTACTCGTCGACCAGGCCCAGCTTGGTCAGCGCGTGCACCAGGGTCGCGCTGCCCGCGACCAGGATGTCGCCCTGGTACCGCTGCTTCAGCCGGTTGACCTCGGCGGCCAGATCACCCGAGATGATCGTGGTGTTGTTCCACGCCGCCTCGGTGAGGGTGGTCGAGACGACCACCTTCGGCATCGCGTTCATCTTCTTGCCGAACTCGCCGGTGGTGTCCTCCATCGCCGGCCAGGCGGCGGCGAACCCTTCGTAGGTGACCCGGCCGAGCAATTGGGCGTCGGCGCGCTCCAGTTCCTCGCCCTTGTACGCCTGGCCTTCGTCGGCGGGGTGAAGGAAGCTCCAGCCGCCCTGCTCGGTGCCCTCGCTGCCGCCCGGGTCTTCGATGATCCCGTCGAGGGAGATGAACTCGGTCACGACTAGCTTGCCCATGATGATCTCCTTGTCCTGCGGCCCGCGTCCTGACCGGCGAGCTCACTCTGGTCACGAACGCCGGCCGCCGGAATCGACACCCCCGGGAAAGTATTTCCGCGTCACGCCAGCGACGGTTGCCAAGGGGGATGCTTAGGCCTAGGCGGCGAGCAGCGCGTACCGGCCGTTGCCGGAGATCAGGCTGGTGTGCGTGCCCGTTTCGGCGATGCGGCCGTGGTCCAGCACCACGATCTGGTCGGCGTCGTGGACGGTGGACAGCCGGTGGGCGATCGTAATGGTGGTGCGGCCCTTGGCGAGGGCGTCGAACGCCTGCTGGACGGCGCGCTCGGTTTCTGTGTCCAGGGCACTGGTTGCTTCGTCGAGCACGAGCACCCGCGGATCGCGGAGCAAGGTCCGGGCGATCGCGATGCGCTGCTTCTCCCCGCCGGAGAACCGATGGCCGCGGGATCCGACCATCGTGTCGTAGCCGTCGGGCAGCCCGGCGATCAGGTCGTGTATCTGGGCCGCACGGGCGGCGTCCTCGATCTCGGCGTCGGTCGCGCCCGGCCTGGCGTATCGCAAATTCTCCCGGACTGTTGTGTGGAGCAGGTAGGTCTCCTGGCTGACCACACCCACCACGGCGGCCAGGTCGGTCAGGCGCATGTCACGGACGTCCACGCCGTCGATGCGGATGCTGCCGCCGCTGGGGTCGTAGAGCCGGGCGATCAGCGAGCCGAGGGTGGTCTTGCCAGACCCGGTCTCACCCACGAGCGCCAGCGTGCTGCCGGCCGGGATGTCCAGGTCAATGCCGGAGAGGGCGGCGCGGTCGGCGCCGGGGTAGGTGAAGTCGACGCGCTCGACGCGGACGTGCCCGCGGGCCTGGGCCGGGTCGATCTCGGCTGGGTCCGCCGGGTCGGCGACCTCGACCGGCAGGTCCAGGTACTCGAAGATCCGGGCGAACAGCGCCAGCGAGCTGATGACCGAGACGCTGGTGTTGAGCAGGCCGGTGATCGGGCGGAACAGGCTGCTCTGCAGGGTGGTGAAGGCGATCAGGGTGCCGATCGTGATCGTGCCCGCCGTGACCGGCAACCCGGCGGCAAGGTAGATGATCGCGGGGATCGCGGCGAAGATCACGCTTAGCGAGGCCATCCGCCAGCGCCCGGCGAGCTGGGAGCGCAGCTCAAGGTCGATCAGGCGGGCCGATGACTGGGTGAACCGCTGGATCAGGGCCGGCCCGGTCCCCATGGTCTTGGCGAGCTGGATGCCATTGATCGACAGGCCCTCCTCGATGGTGACGTTGAGGTCGGCCAGTTCGCGCTGCTGCTGTGTGGTGATGGCCCGGCGCATCCGGGCGACCTTGCGGGTCAGGTAGACCGCGGGCGGCATGACGACCAGCGAGATGAGCGACAACCGCCAGGACAGGGCGACCATGGCCACCGCGGTGGCGATCGCGGTGGTGAAGTTGGCGGCGATGGAGGTCGCGGTCGACGTCACGACGGACTCCATGCCGCCGATGTCGTTCTGGATCCGGGACTGGACCTCGCCGGTACGGGTGCGGGTGAAGAACGCGATCGACTGGCGCTGCAAGTGGGCGAAGACCCTGGTGCGCAGCTCGTGCATCACGTGCTGGCCCATCTTGGTGCTGATCCAGGTCTGGACCACACCGAAGGCCGAGGTGATGGCGGCCACGGCGACCATGCCGATAACCAGCCAGACCAGCAGCCGCACGTTCTTCTCCGGCAGCGCGGTGTCGATGACCGCGCGGAGCAGGAACGGTGCGGCCAGCCCGACGATGGAGGAGGCGACGATGATCGCGGTGACGATCGCGAGCTGCCAGCGGTAGGGGGTGAACAATGCACCGACGCGGCGCAGCGACACCTCACGTGCCTGCGCCTTCTCGGCGGCGGTTACGGTCCGGCCGCCACGCCTGGAGTTGCTGATGTCTCGATTCGTAGGTGGTGATTCCAAGAAGTTCCTCGATTCTCTGGGGTCTAGCCCTCCAATTACTGAGGTTACCTCAATATGAGGCTACAACAGCAACAGTTGCTATGATATTCCGGTGAGCCAGGACGCGACGGATGCGGGCGCTGCCGGCACGGCCGGGGCCGGGCGGGATCCGGCCATGGGGGCTGTCGGCACGGCGGGGCCCTCGCGCGATCCGGGTGGCGACGAGTCGTTGCCGGAGGTCTTCTGGTCGGTGGCGCGGCTGCTGCGGGAAACCTCCCACGAGGCGCTGGCCCCGTGGGATATCACGCCTTCTGCGTTCCGGGCGCTGCGCGTCCTCGGCCGCCTTGGGGCGATGCGCCTGTCGGAACTGTCGGAGCACCTGCGCATTGCCCCGCGTTCGGTCACCGAGGTGGTCGACACCCTCGAGTCGCGCGGCCTGGCCGAGCGCCGGCCCGACCCGGCCGACCGCCGGGCCACACTGGCCGAGTTGACCGAGCACGGTGCGAGCGTCCTCGACGCGATCCGCGCGGCGCGTGGGACCGAGGCGGAGCGGGTCTTCGGCCGGCTCAGCGCCACAGACCGCGTCCACCTGGCCCGCATTCTCCGCAAGCTCCGTGACTGAGCGCGCCGCACGCGTGCTGTTACAACGGATAATGACTCAACTACATTGTGTCATCTGCCCTTGCCGCGACTCTACGACGGCCCACCAGCACGCGAATCGATGACTACCCGGCGTACGTGGTGGACCTGCCGCCGATGGCGGCGGCGATGTCACCGGCCAGACGGTGTGCCTCGTCCGGCTGCAGCGTGGTCGTGGTGACCCGGATGCCGGGCGCGGTCCGGTAGCGGAAGCGTTCACCCGCGCTCACTGCCCAGCCACGCTCGGCGAGCGCCTGAACGATCGCCGCTTCCTCCTCGACCGGAATCCACACACCCAGCCCGGACCGGCCATGCGAGCCGATGCCCCGTTCGGCGAGCGCGGCGACCAGGGCGGCACGGCGCGTGGCGTACCGGTGTTCGGCACGGGCGAGGAGCCCGCGGGCGCCCGCGTCGGAGCACATCGTGGCGACCGTCTGCTGAAGCAGGTGACTGACCCAGCCGGGACCGAGTAGCTGACGGCCAGCGATCCTGCTCACGGTCAGCGGGTCCGCGGCGAGCGTCGCCAGCCGCAGGTCAGGACCGAGGACCTTGGACACCGACCGGACAACGGCCCAGCGATCGCTGCTGCCGTGGACGCTGGCGTAGGGCACGCCAGCGATGGCGGCGATGTAGTCATCCTCGACCACAAGCACCTGCGGATGACCGGCGAGCACGGCCTGGATCCGCGCCGCCCGGCGCGCATCGACCACGGCACCGGTCGGGTTCTGCCCGCGTGGCGTGGCGATAAAGGCGCGCGCACCTGCCTGCAGGGCCACCGCCAGCTCGTCAGGGACCGGGCCGTCCTGGTCGACCGCGACCGGCTCGGGCCGCAGGCCGATAGCGGTAACCAGGTCACGGATGCGCGGCCAGCCGGGGTCCTCGACCGCGACCCGGTCACCCGGCCGCAGTTCAGCCTGGAGCACCCGCTCGATCCCGTCGAGGGCGCCGCTCACCACGGCTACCTCACCGGTGACGCCGTCGGCAGCGAAGTCGGCCCGCGCGATTTCAGCGAGTTGCGGAAGTATCGCTGGCCCGCCGTAGAGCTTGTGTGCCGTATTGATCCGAGCGAGCGCGGCCCCCATCGGTGGCAGCACCGCCGGGTCCGGGTTGCCGCTGGCCAGGTCGCGCACGCCCGGCGGCACGATACGGGCGGGCCGGACTCGCAGCGGCGGCATGGCCGCCACGGCGGTGCCGTGGCGGCCATCGGGTGTGACGAGACCGCGGTCGCGGAGGCTGCGGTATCCGGCGGCAACCGTCGCCGGGCTGACGCCCAGGTCGGTGGCAAGCGTGCGCACCGCGGGCAGGCGCTCGCCCGGTCGCAGTTCGCCCACCGCGATCAGCCTCTCGATCTGGCCAGCAATGGTTGCCGCACCCGCGCCGCTGCCAATAGTCTGTACTAGTGAGAGAGACATAATGTACTATAACATAAGTCACTCAGCCCTGAGGCCATAGGGTGCGCACGGATGGGCGTGCGGCGCGCCGGGCAGGCAGGTACACGACGCCGCCCGGTGGGTCTGGGCTGCCACGCGGGCTGTGGGTGGTCCAGGTCGGCATCTTTCTCAACGCGCTCGGCTGGGGCGCGGTGCTTCCCTTCGAGGTCATCTACCTGCACAGCGGCCGCGGGTTCAGCCTGGGCGTGGCCGGTGCTGTCATCGGCGTCGTGACGGGCTTGGCGGTGCTGGCGTCGCCGGCTGCCGGGCCGGTGATCGACCGGGTCGGTGCCCGGGCCACCGCGGTCGGCGGCGGGGTCGCGCTTGCCGCCGGATACGCCGGGCTGGCGGCCGCACACCGCCCCTGGCAGGCGTTCGCCGCGGCCGCGGCGGCGGGCGTCGGCAACGGCGCGCTGCAGCCGAGTCAGTCCGCGTTGCTCGCGGCGCTGGCACCGCCACAACTGCGGCATCGCGTGATCGCGGTATCCCGCGTCGCCACGAACGTCGGCTTCGGCCTGGGCGGCGGCCTCGGTGGGCTTGTCGCGGCCTACGGGCTGGCCGGTCTTGTCGCGCTGTTTCTCGGCAACGCCGTTAGCTACCTGCTGTATGTGGCCGTGCTTGCCATCGCGGTGGCGGCGGAGCCGCGCGCCGAACCGATGCCCGGCGGATATCGGCATGTGCTCCGCGACGGTGCCTTCGTCTGGCTTGCGGGGATCAACGTTGCCATCATCGCCGTCGGATGGGGCTTTTTCTCCTGGGTGGTGCCGCAGTACGCGCATGCCAACCTGGGCCTCGGCACATCACTGATCGGCTTGCTGCTGCTAACCGATGCGTTTACGGTCGCCATCGCGCAGATCCCGGTGTCGCGGGTGCTGGAAGGCCGCCGCCGGACGACGGCGATCGCGATCAGCGCGGCGATCTTCGCCGGGAGTTTCCTGCTCATCGCGGCCGTGGGCTGGATGCCCGCGGGACCTGGCTACGGCGCGTTGCTCATCGCGGCGATCGCCATCGGGATCGGCGAGTGTTTCCACACGACGGCGCTGATGCCGCTCGTCGCCGACATGGCCCCGGCGGCGCTGCGCGGCCGGTACATGGCGGCGATGGGCCTGTCCTGGTGGATCGGCCTGGCGCTCGCGCCAACCGTTGGGACCCGGCTGCTCGCCGTATCGCCAGCTGCGGCCCTGCTTCCCGCTGCCGGGCTCGCGGCCGCGGCCGGCGTCGCCGCGGTGGTGCTCGGCCGGCGCCTGCCCGCGGCGATCAGCCGCACCCCGCGCCCGGCAAAGACCGCAAGGGAACTTGCGTCCGGATAGTCAATCGTCCAAGGTCAGGAGCCCTTTCTACGTCGGCGCGCCGGTCGGCAAGGCCACCATGAATTACTGGGTCAGGTGAGATACAAGCCTGCGGCCTGGGATGGGATTGCTTGTCAGGGCTGGGGTACCTGGGCGTCCCAGTAGGCAGCATCGGAGTTGTTGCCGTGCTGGGTGACGAGCACGAGCACATCGACCCTGGAAGCCTGGGCGCTCAGGCACACAGGTCGCGGGACCGTGCCCGCCCGCTTGTCAGGTCTTCGGGCTGAGCGTGAACCCGTCGGGCACGATGATGTCGTCGCGGGTCAGGTCGTGAATGGAGGACTTGCCCAGCCCGTAGAGCGTCTCGCTGACCCCCTGGCGCAGGATCTCCAGCACGTTGCTGACGCCGCGTTCCCCGTTCGCGGCCAGGCCCCACAGGTAGGGGCGGCCGATCATGACCGCACGCGCACCGAGGGCCAGTGCCTTGACCACGTCGCTGCCGCGCCGGATGCCGCCGTCGAGCAGCACTTCGAGCTGGTCCCCGACGGCGTCGGCCACAGCGGGCAGGCAGCGGATGGTCGCCGGGGTGGAGTCGAGGTTGTTGCCGCCGTGGTTGGAGACCGAGATAGCCGTGGCGCCGATGTCCACGGCGTGGCGCGCGTCATCCGGCCGGGTGATCCCCTTGATCATGAACGGGCCGTCCCACTGCTGCCGCAGCCAGGCCAGATCCTCCCAGGTGGCCGGGGCGGAGCCCATCCACTGGCCGTAGGCACCGAAGAAGGTGGGGACCTGCGCGTCACGTGCGGCGGAGTTGGGCACGCCCAGGCCGGGCAGGGAGCCGCTGCGGAACCAGCGGGCCAGGTACACGGGCCGGACCGCGACCTGGGGGACATGCCGCAGCATGACCTTGAAATCAAGGCGATCCGGGATCCACGGGCTGCCCCAGTCGCGGCGGTGATCGAAGACCCAGTCGAGGGTGACGATGAGCCCGCTGGCCCCGGCCGCGCGGGCCCGTTCCGCCCGGGCCAGGATGTCGTCGCGGCTGCCCGCCCAATAGCACTGGAAGAGCAGCTTGTCCGTGACCTTCCCGATCTCCTCGACCGGCTTGGACGCGAACGAGGACAGGCCCATGACCGTTCCGGCGGCAGCCGCGGCCCGCGCCACCGCCACCTCACCGTCCGGGTGCACGGCCTGCACCCCGGTGGGGGAGATCAGCACCGGAAGGCTGACCTCAAGGCCCATGACGGTGGTGGCAAGCTGACGTTCCGCGGGCAGACCGGCCACGTGCGGCCGGAAACGGAGTTCGGAGAACGCCCGGACGTTGTCGTGCATGGTGACGCCCGCCTCGGTGCCGGCCACCACCGCCAGGTACACCGACCGGGGCAGCTGCCGCTTGGCACGGCGCTGCGCCTCGGCGACCGTCTCGAACCAATCTCTCGTGCTTGCCATCTCGGGGTCTCCTGACCTAGCGGCGGCGGGCTGCCGGCCCGGCCCGGCCCGCGCCACGGGGCTCCTTGGTAAGGGCGTCGTCGGCGAAACCGGCGGCGAGCGCGCGGAGCGCGGCATCGAGGTACACGGTGAGGTCGGCGTCGGCGTGCACGACCCACCGGTCATACCCTGCCCGGCAGGCCGCGAGGGTGGCCCGGCCCACGGCCAGCGGGTACAGCGAGTCGGCCGGCTGCCCGATGCGGCGTGCCACGAAATCGCTGATGGCGCGTTCCCACGCGTCGTAGTGCACCGCCGCGCTGGCCATCAGCGCGGGCACGGACCCGATCAGCGCCATCCGGGCGCGCAACTCGGGCACGTCGGCCGCCCGATAGTGGTTGGCCACGAGCACCGCCCGCCGCACGGCCTCCATGACCGGCAGGTCGTCCGGGACCTCATCGAGCAGGGCGCGGATGGTGGCGACCTCGGTGTCGAACGCACCCCACAGCACATCAGGCTTCGAATCGAAGTAGCGAAAGAACGCCCGCCTGCTGACCCCCGCCTCGGCAGCTATCTGGTCGACCGTTGTTTCCTCGAAACCCTTGGCCGTGAACAGCCGTAGCGCAATGACTTCCAGCTCGCGCCGGCTGGTGCCGGGCGGGCGCCCGCGACGCCCAGCCCTCGCGGGAGGCGCAGCCACACCCATCGGCCGTTCCCCTCTCCCGTCCCATCCTGCTGTGTTGTCCTGGGGGACGACCCCCTGGGCCCCGCTGGCTCAGGGCCAGTGCTAGCCCGGGGGGCTACCCCCGGAACTCCCGCGCGTCCTTCGTCACGGGGCCCGGGCCCTGTTAGCCTGCCTATATTCGGCACACTGTGACGAATATAAGCCGTATCCACGCCGCAAAGGAGTCACCATGGCCGACGCCGCCATCGCCGAGCTGACCGAGGAGACGGCCGTTACCGGCTCCGCCGGTGACCTTGCCACCGATCTTGCGGACGATGTCCTCGTCGAGGAGGTCTCGATCGATGGCATGTGCGGCGTCTACTGAGCCAGCGGGGCGGTTCGACCTGGACGCACCCTGGCAGCTGGACGCCCAGGTCCGGGTCCGCCCCGAAGCATTCGGCGCGCTGCTCTACCACTTCGGCACGCGCCAGCTCTCGTTCCTGAAGAGCCCGGCGCTGCTCGCGGTGGTGCGCTCGCTCGGCACCCAGCCGAGCGCCCGGGCCGCGTGCACGGCCGCCGGGGTGCAGGCCGGGGATTTGATGCATTACGCACATGCCCTGCAGACCCTGGCGGCGTCCCGGATGATCTGCCAACGGGGGACCGCATGACAGCGCTTCCCCTGGCCGAACAGTTTCAGTACGGGCTGCAGGCGCCGATCTGCCTCACCTGGGAACTGACCTATGCGTGCAACCTGTCCTGCGTGCACTGCCTGTCGAGTTCCGGCCGGCGCGATCCCCGCGAGCTGACCACCGCCGAGTGCATGGCGGTCATCGACGAACTGCAGCGTATGCAGGTCTTCTACGTCAACATCGGCGGCGGCGAGCCGACCGTGAGGCCCGACTTCTGGGCACTGGTGGACTACGCCACCGGCCACGACGTCGGCGTCAAGTTCTCCACCAACGGTGTGAAGATCACACCGGAGATCGCCCGCAGGCTGGCCGGCCGGGACTACGTGGACGTGCAGATCTCCCTGGACGGCGCGACTGCCGAGGTAAATGACGCGGTCCGTGGCCGCGGGTCTTACGACGTTGCGCTGCGCGCCATGGAGAACCTGGCCGGAGCCGGGTTCGCCGGCTTCAAGATCTCGGTCGTGATGACCAGGCACAACGTCGGCCAGCTTGACGCGTTCAAGGCCATCGCTGACCGGTTCGGCGCGCAACTCCGGATCACCAGGCTGCGGCCGTCAGGCCGTGGCGCGGACGTCTGGGACGAACTGCACCTGCACCCCGGCCAGCAGCGCGAACTCTATGACTGGCTGGTGGCGCACGGGACGGACGTGCTCACCGGCGATTCGTTCTTCCACCTCAGCGGCTTCGGTGGCACACTGCCTGGGCTCGGCATGTGCGGCGCCGGGCGGGTCGTGTGCCTCATCGACCCGGTCGGCGACGTATACGCCTGCCCGTTCGCCATCCACCCCAGCTTCCTGGCCGGGAACGTGCGCGATCCGGGCGGGTTCGCCGGGGTGTGGCGGCAATCGGAGCTGTTCAGCGATCTGCGCCGCCCGCAGACCGGGGGAGCGTGCGAGTCCTGTTCGGCGTTCGGGAGTTGCCGCGGCGGGTGCATGGCCGCGAAGTTCTTCACCGGGCTGCCGCTCGACGGCCCGGACCCCGAATGCGTCAAGGGCCACGGCGAGCAGGCGCTCGCGGCGGCCGCCCTTGGCCCGGCACCACGGCCATCGCCCGACCACTCCCATCGGGCAGCGCCGCATCGGGCGGCGGAGCGCCGGCCGGTCCCGCTCACGTTGCTGACCCGCCCGCCGCAGTCCGCGGCCCGCCCGCCGGTGACCGCCTGCGACGCGAACCCGCTGGCCGGGTTCGTCCCGGAGCGCTGAGCCGGTGATGGCCAGCGTCCGGGTGGGTGCCGCGTCTCGCGGGCTGCGGCGCTGGCCGGTGAGGTAGCCCGTGGTATCCGGGAGCGCCGGGGCGCATGGCGAGAGCCCCGGCGTAGTCGGCGGGAGTGCCGGAGCGGCCGAGCGGAGTGCCGGGGCGGCTGGGCGAGTCGCGGTGGTCACCGGGGCAGCACGCGGCATCGGAGCAGCGACCGTGCTGGCGCTGGCCGAGGCCGGCTGGTCGGTCCTCGCGGTGGACTGCACGGCCGACGATCCCGCGCTCCCCTACCCGATGGCCACACAAGACGACTTGTCCGGCCTGGTCAGCCAGGCGAACGAGGGTGCCGGGGCACCCGGCCGGGTGCGGTCCTTTGTCGCGGACGTGCGCAACTGGGATGCCGTCTCGGCTGCCGTGGCCGAGGCAGAGCACCTCTGGGGCGGCTTGGACGCGGCGGTCGCGGCGGCGGGTGTGATCGCTGGCGGGGTCCCGCTCTGGGAAGTCCCGCTGGCCCAGCAACAGGCGGTGCTCGACGTCAACCTCGGCGGGGTGCTGTCGCTGGCCCGGGCCGCGATTCCCGCGCTGCTGCGCCGGCCCGCCCCGAGGTCAGGGCGCTTCCTGGCCGTCGCGTCCGCGGCGGCCACCCGCGGGCTGCCGATGCTGGCCGCATACTGTGCGGCCAAGGCGGGCGTCGCCGGGCTGGTCCGTGCCCTCGCCGCCGAACTGGCCGACTGCGGCGTCACCGCGAATGCGGTCAGCCCGGGCTCGACCGCCACGCCGGGCCTTGACGAGAGCGCCCGGCTCTACGAGCTGCCCGGGGCCCAGGCGTTCGCCAGCCAGCAGCCAATACGGCGGCTGCTTGACCCCGCCGAGGTGGCCGCCGTCCTGGCCTTCCTCGCCAGCCCGGCGAGCAGCGGGATGACCGGTGCCATCGTGCCTGTCGACGGAGGCCTCGCGCTGTGACTCACGCGGAACCGGCCGGTGGGCGCATTACCTCCGGCGGCCCTGTCACCGGGCCGCTGCCCGCCGGCTTCGGTGTGGTCATCGACCCGGGCACCAAGCAAGTCGACGAGGACACGCTGTTCGGCGGCGCGCCCGCTCGCGTGCTGCGGCTGTCCCGCACCGGCCGTGCCGCACTGGCGGAACTGCACGCCGGACCGGTGCGCAGCGATGCCGCGGGCAGGCTGGCGCGCAAGCTGACCGACACCGGCCTGGCCCATCCACGGCCCCCCGAACTGACGTCGAGGCCCGACGTCACGGTCCTCATCCCGGTACGGGACCGCGCCGTACTGCTCGACCGCTGCCTGTCCGCCCTGGGGGACAGCTACCCGGTGCTGGTGGTCGATGACGGATCCGAGGATCCGGGCTCGGTCGCGGCCGTCGCCGCCGCGCACGGCGCGGCGCTGGTGCGGCGGCCGGTCAACGGTGGTCCCGGCGCGGCCAGGAACACCGGCCTGTGCAACGTGACCACCGACCTGGTGGCGTTCCTGGACAGCGATTGCGTGCCCGGCCCGGGCTGGATCGAGCGGCTCGCCGCGCACCTCGCCGATCCGGCTGTGGCTGCCGCAGCCCCGCGGATGGTGGCGGTGCCTGCCGGGCCCGGCTGGGCCGGCCGCTACACCACGGCGGCCTGTTGCCTGGACCTCGGCGGCGCCGAGGCGCGGGTGGTGCCGGGGACCCGGGTGGCCTACGTGCCCACGGCGGCGCTCGTGGTGCGGCGCGCCGCCCTCACCGGGGGTGCCAGGGCTGGCGGTGTGTTCGACCCGGCGCTGCGCTGGGGCGAGGACGTGGACCTGGTCTGGCGGCTGCACGCTGCGGGCTGGCGGATCCGCTACGACCCGGCGGCGCGGGTTTCCCACCACGAGCCCGAAGGCTGGGCGGCGCTGCTCGCGCGGCGGTTCCGCTACGGCACCTCGGCGGCGCCGCTGGCGTTGCGGCATCCGGGCCAGGTGCCGCCACTGGTGCTGCATCCGTGGCCCGCGCTGACCGTCGCCGGCCTGGTCGCGGGCCGGCCCGAGGCGGCCGGCCTCAGCTTCACCGGGTCGGTGCTGGCCACGCGCCGGACGGTGCGCCGGGCTGGGCTGCCCGCCCGCGGCGTTGTGCCCGCAATGCTCGATGGAACCCGGCAGACCTGGCTGGGCGTCGGGCGCTACGCCTGCCAGTACGGCATGCCGGTGCTGGCCGCCGTGCTCGTGGCGCCGGGCGGGACCAGCCCGGTACGGCGCTGGGCCCGGCGGGCCGCGGCCGCATCGCTGCTGCTCGGACCGCCGCTGACGGCCTGGTCTGCCCGCCGCAGTTCGCTGGACCCGGTCCGGTACGTGCTTGGCCACCTGGCCGACGACGTGGCCTACGGGACCGGCGTCTGGTCGGGTGCGCTGCGGGCACGCAGCCTGGCCCCGGTCCGCCCGGTCATCGTCTGGCACCCGTTCCGCACCGGCTCGCAGAGCGGCCAACGGGCCTGAGCACGCGGGCAGCCAGCTAAGCAGTCGTTGCCGGGAGAAATGAGTAGCCACTGCTCAGGCGGCCGTCCGGGCCGGGGCCGTAGAACGGTGGCAGAGCCGGGCCGACAGCGGCCCGCCAGCCAAGGAAGGCAAAGACTCATGTTCGCAGCACAGGATCAGGACACCCGCCGGGCGGGGGCCCGCGGCCTGACCCGCAACCACCACGCGGCGATGGCCCGGCGCCTGCGCCGTGCCGCGGCGGGCGCTCTATGCGCCGCAGCGGTCGCGTTCCCGTTGATCAGCGCCGCCGGGGCACAAGCGGCGACCGCCACCCCTCCGGCATACACCCCGCTGACCCTGGTCAACGGCTGGACCAGCTACGGGTCCGGCACGGCCAGCGCGGCGGTTACCAGTGTCAATGGGATCGTCCACCTCAAGGGCGCCATCAAGACGAGCAGCGGCAACACCAACGATGTCGCCTTTGTTCTCCCGCCGGGCTTCCGCCCTGCCAAGTACGTCAATGTCCCGGTGGACATGTGCAACGCCACGAGCGGGGAACTGGCCATCGCCCCCACCGGCGTGACCGAGGTGATCTCCCAGGGACTGCTCTCCAACGCCACGTGCTTCACCTCACTGGACGGCGTCTCGTTCGCGCCGTCGGCGGCCTCGTTCACCCCGCTCACGCTCCAGCCCGGCTGGACGGAGTTCGACAACCTGTACAGGAATGCCGCAGCCCGCGTTGCCGGCGGCATCGTCCACCTCGAGGGTGAGATCCAAACGGCCGGCACGAACCCGGCCGCGTTCACGCTGCCGCCTGCGTTCCGGCCCAGCACGAATGTCTACGCCCTGATCAACCTCTGCACCGGCAGCATCGGGCGCCTGAACATCACGCCCAGCGGCGCGGTGACGGTGCAGGCCGAAGGCACCAACAACTGGTGGATGGCCCAGTGCGGAGTGTCGCTGGACGGGGCCTCGTTCGCGCTGTCACCGACGTCGTTCACGGCGCTGACACTCCAGAACGGCTGGATGAACGCGCCCTACGGAACCTCGAACGCCGCGGTGCGCAACATCAACGGGATCGTGCAGTTCAAGGGCGCGATCTGGACCAGCGGGACGAATGCTGATCCGTTTGTTCTGCCGACGGGATTCCGGCCCACCAAGCACGTCTACATCCCGGTGGATCTGTGCGGCGGCAACAAGGGGCGCCTGGACATCCTGCCGGACGGCGTGGTCGCGGTGGAAGCCGAGAACAGCGCCTTCACCCAGGCCCAGTGGTTCACCTCGCTGGACGGCGCCTCGTTCGCGCGATAATGCCGCGTCACGACCGGCTCGCTGGCCCGAAGTTACCCACTAGGCAAGCCCCCTCTGCCAACGGCAGGGGGGGCCGCTCGCCGCTGCCATGCGTCAGCGCCGCACCAGTCCTCCGCGGTGAAGACATCAATCTGTCGCTGCCCGTGCTTGAGCAGGCTCGGTGGGGCCATCATCGGCAGTCCGGGCCAGCGCCAGCACCGGATCGCCGCCCGGCCCGGCAAGCCATCTTCAGCAGGCGGGAGCCCCGCCGTCGTTGATGACCACCGGTAACGATCGCGCCCGATAGCCCGGCCTGAGTATCCGGGCAGCGAACTGAGTAGTGCCGCCCTCAGAAATGAGCAACTGCTGCTCAGGTGGTCACGCTGGCCTGCGCCGTAGAACTGTGCCAGAGACGGGCCGACCACGGCCCGCCAGCCCAGAAAGGCAGGACCCATGTTCACAACACAGGATCAGGACAACCTCCGGGCGGGGGCCCGGGGCCTGACCCGTAACCATAACGGGGGCCTGGCCCGTCGGCTGCGCCGCGCGGCGGCCGGCGCCGTCTGCGCCGCCGCGGTCGCGGTCCCGCTGATCAGCGCCGCCGGCGCCCAGGCGGCGACCACCGTCACCCCGACCTACACCCCGCTGAGCCTGGTGAACGGCTGGACCAACTATGGGTTCGGCGTGGCCAACGCGGCGGCGGCCAACATTAACGGGATCGTCCACCTCAAGGGCGGCATCAAGACGTCGGGCCTCAACCCGGTGCCGTTCATCCTGCCGAAGGCCGACCGCCCGGCCGCCCGGGTCTACGTCCCGGTGGACATGTGCGGCGGCACCAATGGGCGGCTGGACATCACGCCCAACGGCGTGGCGACCGTGGAGCCCGAGGGAGCAAACTGGAACAACGCCTCGTGCTTCACCTCGCTGGATGGGGCCACGTTCGCCAAGTCGGCGACCTCGTTCACCCCGCTGACCCTCCAGAACGGCTGGGCCAGCTACGGGGGCGGCACGGCTAGCCCCGCGGCCCGCAACATCTCCGGCATCGTCTACCTCAAGGGCGCCATGTACACGGCCGGCACCACGCAGCTCGCCTTCACCCTGCCGCCGGCCGACTGGCCGGCCGCCGTCGTCAACATCCCGGTGGATCTGTGCAACGCCACCGGTGGGCAGCTGGAGGTCACGCCTAGCGGCATGGCGGTGGTGTATGCCGATGTCTGGTCCAATGCCTCGTGCTTCACCTCGCTGGATGGCGTCTCGTTCGCGACGTCGGCGACCTCGTTCACCCCGCTGACCCTCCAGAACGGCTGGACCAGCGTGGCCGGCGAGGCCAGCCCGGCGGTTCGCAAGATCTCGGGGATCGTCCACCTCGAGGGCGCCATGCAGAACGGCACCAGCCCGGCGGTCTTCACCTTGCCGGCCGGTTTCCGCCCGGCCCACGACGTCTACGTCAAGGTGCTTTTCGCCGACTCCAGCAACGGGCGCCTGTTCATCACGCCCAGCGGCTCGGTGACCCTGCAGGGGAACTTGGCCGAGACCAAGCTCTTCACCGGACTGCACGGCGCCTCGTTCGCGGTCTGAACCCATGGTGAAAGCCGTTGACCGGAAGTGACCGTCAAGACACCGGTGAGCCCCCCTGCCGCACGGCAGGGGGGCTCACCGCGCTAAGCACCGAGCACGCGGGTCAGCGCCGGTGCCACGTCGGCGAGCCGTCGCACCGGCTGGCTCACACCGCCGCCCCGGCGGGCCAGGGCGGCGGCGGCCTGTTCGGCTTCCGGGGTCGGCAGCGGGCAGAGCACGTGCAGCCGGTTGATCCCGGCCAGCGCCAGAGCCGGGTCGCCGCCCGCGGTCGGCTTGCAGTCCGAGAGCAGCACGGCCACCCGGTCATCGGCGGGACCGGTGGCCATCTGGGCGGCGGCGGCGCGGAGCGCGGCGGCCAGATCTGTCATCCCGTGCCCGCGCAGCGCCACCAGCTCGCCGACCAGTTCGGCCGGATCGCGGCGGATACCCTGCGCCTGCAGCACGGTGACGTCGCCGCTGAACGCGACGATCGCCGGGGTGAGGCCCCGCCCGCCTCCCCATCCCCCTTCGCTGGCGGCAAGGACCACGCTGGCCGCGGCCACGGCCGCGATAGCCACCGCCAGGCCCGACATGGAGCCGCTGCGGTCGATGACCAGGCACAGCGTGCGGCGGTGCGCCCGCCAGGATCTGGTCACCAGTTCGCTCGCGCCCGGCGGCCACGGTCCGGACCAGCGGTCGAGGGTCTTCTCCAGGTCCAGATCGCCCTCGGCCCGGCTGTCGCCCAGCCGGCGGGTGCCCCGGGACGGTTTCTGCCCGGCCGCGCCCAGCCGGAAGAAGATCTGCGCGGCGAGCCGCTGCGCGGCGGCGCGCAACTCGCGGTCGGTGGCACGGGCCAGGTCGGCAAGGAGGGTCACCGCGGCGTCCGGGTCGGCGGCAAGCAGTTCCGCGAGCGCATCCTCGTCGAGCTTGCCTACCTCGGGTGACAGGGCGCCGAAGGCCTCGTGCCTGGCGGCAAGCTCGGCGCGGCCGAGGGTTCGCCGGGCTCCGTTCCCGGCGCGGTCACGGCGGACCGCCGAGGCCGACACACGGCGGTGAAGGGGGATGGGGAGGCGGGTGGGGCCTGCCGCCTGGGGCGGCAGGCCGTCAGCTTTTCCCCGGCCGGCCGGTACCGCGTCGTCGCCGGGGACACCGTCGGCCGGCGGCATCGGCATCGGCGCGTCCTCCGGCCAGAAATCGCCGAGGAGTTCGTCGAGTACCGACTCCGGGGTGCGGTCGCAGCCGTCGGCGATCCGGATCCGCCCGGACAGCGCGGCATAGGCGGAGTCGCGGGCCGTTGCCCGCGCCATGCTTGGCTCGCCGCGCAGCCGTGCCAGGCCGGCCAGCAGCGCCACCATGTCGATCGCGCCACGGACGGACGAGCCCATCCGGACGTCGCGGTGCTCCCGGGTTGCACGGGCCAGGGTCACTGCGAAGTTCACGGCCACCCCGTCTTCGCCCGTGACCGCGGCGGTGATCGCACGTTCGGCGGCGGCGTCCTGGTAGCCCAGGACCACCCGGCAGATCCGGTCGGCGATGGCGTGGCTCACCCGCGCGGTCCCGATCGCGTCGAACGGGTTCATGGCCGCGACCAGACGGAACCCGGCGTCCGCGCGAACCATGCCGAGCCGGGGGACGGCGATCTCACCCTCGGCAAGCACGGTGATCAGGACGTTGAGCGTCTCCTCCGGGACCCGGTTGAACTCCTCCAGGTACAACAGTGCGCCGGATCGCATTGCCCGCAGCAGCGGGCCGTCAGTGAAGGCGGCGGGTACGTACCCGTCGGCCAGTACCTGGGCAGGATCGTATTGTCCTATCAAACGTGCTGGCGTGAGTTCGGCGTTGCCTTCCGCGAACACCACGGCCTTGCCCGCATGACGGGCTATATCCCGCAGCAGCGTGGACTTGCCGGTGCCCGGCGGGCCCTCGATCACCACGTGCCGGCCTGTTTCCAGCGCGACCGTGAGGACCTCGCGCTCCCGCCGGAGCCCGACAATGGGCGGCGCGCGGCCCAGCGTGCCTGGTGGCCCGCTGGGTTCAGGGGCTGTCATGCAGGATCACGCCGCGGATGTTCTTCCCGTCGAGCAGGTCTTGATATCCCTGGTTGACCTGGTCGAGGGTGTACGTCGTGGTGATCAGCTCGTCCAGCTTCAGGTCGCCGGTCTGGTAGAGCTCCACCATCCGCGGGATGTCGTGGAACGGGTCGCCGGAGCCGAACAGGCTCCCCTGGATGCGCTTCTCGAACAGGGTCAGGATCGCCCCGGAGACCTCGATCGTGTTCTTCATCGGGTCGGCCAGCCCGGTCACCACCACCGTGCCGCCCTTGCGGATCGCGTTGAACGCGTGCGTCA
>Ga0306926_10001722_pt1 | contig 21856 bp, 21 predicted proteins | sample flu12Cox44000178_FD_203759 | JGI IMG/M metagenome (GOLD analysis project Ga0306926, IMG submission 203759) | Lab enrichment of tropical soil microbial communities from Luquillo Experimental Forest, Puerto Rico - flux8day.12C.oxic.44.000.178 (v2)... | ecosystem: Environmental > Terrestrial >...
ATTGCGCGCCTCGACCCGCGCGATGGCCACGTCCAGCAGCTCGCCAGGACTCACTTCACCCCGACACACGAGCTGGGACAGACCGAGACCGTCGTAACTAGCGAATTCTTCAGGCTTCATCGGTGTCTCCCCGGGCAGCTGGAGAATGGCGCGACGGGGCTGATCCCGCCAGCTCGAAGGCCGAGGGTCAAACAACTGCCCACTGTCGGCCAGCTTTTCACTTTAAATCCTGCGGGCGCGCTCCGGAGTATTATGTCAGGCCAAGGTCAGGGGGGCTTCGTCCCATGAACTGTCAAGAAGCTCGCGACTCGCTTTCCATGCTGCTCGACGGAAACATCGGGCTCACCGAGCGTGTCCCCCTCGAGCTCCATGTTAACAGCTGTGAGGGTTGCCAGCGTCGGCTCGTGCACCTCCAGGAGCTGAGGGAACTCGAGCAGCGGCCGAGGCCGATGCCCAGGCGTATCCAGTGGCGTCCTATCCAGTGGCGCCCCATTCATTGGCTGCCCGTCCACTGGCGCCCGTTCCTGGCGCCCGGCTTCGTGGAGAAGGCCCTGGGCGTCATGCGGGCCGAGGACGTAACGATCCGACTCCGTCGTCTCGTCGCAGAAAAGGTCCCATCCCGGCAGCTTGCCCTGGCGGCGGCGATACCTCTCGTAGTCATGGTCGCCGCTCTCGTGTTTGAGCGTGGGTTCATCGTGGGCTCGACGATGCACCAGCGGCCGGTGGCACCCCTGGAGAGCATGAGCGACACGCCGGTCGCGCCTCTCGCGGCCTCGATCGCGCCGAGCTCGCCCGCCGTCTTGAAACCCGTCGTCCCGGAACCGGTGGCCCCCCCGCCCGCTCCGGTAGATCAGCCAGCGACTCCGCCGCCGGCGGCGATGACCACGCCAGCGCTTCCGCCGCCGTCAGTGGCGACGCCGCCGGCACCCCCAACGCCCGCGCCATCCCTCGACCAGGCGCGTAGCGTTGAGACCCAGGTGGCCGCCGCGAAGGCGACCGAGGCGAAGGCGATCGACGCCAAGGGAGCGTCGAAGGCCGCTCGATCCGAGAGCATGGCAAAGGACGAGAAGACTTCGGCGCCCGCCGTCACGAAGTCGGACCCTGCCAAGGCCTCGACCGCGACCAATGGCTCGTCGGAGGCGAACCGAAAGTTCGCCGCCGCCGTGAAGCCCACGACGGACGCGCATCCGTCCATCAAGGCTTCGGAGACGGTAGCGTCGAGTCGTCGCGGCATGGTGGACGTGGTAGGCCGGCTCCAGGTCAAGACCCGGAGCGATGCCGAGCGCGATGTCGCCGCGCTCTTCGAGCGCGCGGGGGGTACCGCAGTGAGCCGTCAGGAGGGGCCGTCCGTCACCGTGCTCGAGGGAGGCATCCCCCACGCCAACTACGGCACGTTCGCCCAGGGCATCATGCGCATTGGCTCGTGGCGCTTGGAGGCCGAGCGCTCTCCGCTTCCCGACATCGTGCAGGTCTCGGTGAGGGTCGCGGAATAGCTTCTAACGCGGCGTGATCCCGACGCGGATCACCTCGCCTCGCCGAGCCACTCTCGCCAGGGGCAGTGTCAGCTCCAACAGGAGCTTGAGCACGCCGTAGATCGGGCGCCATTGAGTCGCTCGCGCGAGCCATGACCAACCGCCATCCTGCAGGCTGAAGGCGAGGCTCCACAAGTAGTAACGCGGCTTCGCCCCGTGCCAGATCCAGTCCACGCGGCCTCCCGCCTGCTCCGCCGCTCGTCGAAGGGTCGCCGGCGAGAAGTGCGAGAGGTGTCGCGGCAGTTCGAGGCCCGACCATGCCTTGCCGAACATCGCCGCCCCGAGCCCGCCCGCGTTCGGCACTTCCACGATGAGGGTCCCACCGGGCGCGAGCCAGTGGAGAAGACGGCGAAGCACCGCCACGGGATCCGGCACGTGCTCGAGAACGTGGAAGGCGGACACCACGTCGAAGCGCCCGGCCGCGAAGGGCGCGGACAGCACGTCGCCCACGTAGAGCTCCGAAGTGAAGCGCCGGGCCTTTGCGGCGGCCGCCTCGTCCACCTCGATCCCTGTCACCTGCCAGCCAAGCGCCCGCGCCACACCCAGCGATCCGCCGGAGCCGCAACCCACATCGAGATAGCGCCCTTGCCCTCGCCAGGGCGGGCAGTCCCAGCGGATCTTGCGCAGGAGTCGGCGCGCCCACAGGCGCGTCCAGAGCCCCACGGAAGCGTCGCGGAGCTGCGCATAGCCGAGGCCGCTCGCCAACGCCCAGCGGGCCGCCTGGATGCGCGCGGGCGAGCCCTTGAAGGGAATGCGCGGCGACGGCTCCTGATGACGCGGGTAATGATCGGGATAGCAATCGGCGAGATGCGCGTCGTCCACACGCGGCTTCTGGTAGAGAAAACCGCACGCCTGGCAGCGCGCCACCGTGTAGAGACCGGGCACCGCGAAGGCTCGATCGGGCGTGGTCCACAGCGGGTGGGCGGCGGAAGCGCGGCAGAGGAAACAGGGCGCGTCGACGGTGGGCAGGCCCGGGCGAAGCGGTGCTACTTCTTGGAGATCAGCCAATGCCCCACGGCCACGTGCGGCAGCCCCGAGCGCTCGAAGGTATCCACGGCGTCGGCTGCGCTGCACACCACCGGCTCCCCGTGCAGATTGAACGAGGTGTTGAGGACTGCGCCCACTCCCGTGCGCCGTTCGAATTCGCTGATCACGGCGTGGTACTCGGGATTCCATGCGCGCTCCAGGATCTGGGGCCGCGCGGTGGCATCGTGTGGATGGATGGCGGCGACGAGAGCCTCCCGCGCCTCTGGGCGAGTGGGCATGGCGAGCATCATGTACGGCGACGGCAGCTGCTTGGGATTGTCGAGGTAGTCCGGGGCGCGCTCGACCAGGATGGTCGGAGCGAAGGGCATCCAGAAATCGCGGTTCTTGATCATGCGGTTGATGAGCGGCACCACTCGGTGATCGGACGGATTGGCGAGGATGGATCGATTGCCGAGCGCGCGAGCCCCGAACTCCATGCGCCCCGCGCAGCGAGCGACCACGCCGTCAGACACGAGGAGGTCGGCGATCTTCTCCTCGATGCGATCGTGAAAAGCGACCTTGTAGCGTCCTTCCAGGCCTCGTGACCGGATCACCGCCTCGACCTCGTCATCGGTCACCTCGTTGCCGAGATAGGCTGGCCCGAAGGGCTGGGGAGCGCCCGCCACCCCACCCCGCGCGCAGTCCTCGAGATAGCCTAGGTAGGCTGCGCCCACCGCGTTCGACTCGTCGCCGCATGAGGGGAAGGCGAAGAGCTCCCGCAGCCACTCTTCCTGGCCGATGAGCATGTTGGCCTTCACGTTCATGAAGACGCCCCCGCCCAGAGCGACCCGGCTGCCTCCATAGCGCTCGTGCATGAGGCGCGTCCAGCGGAGCAGCGTGTCTTCGAGCAGGCGCTGCGCCCCGCCCGCCACCGCGTCGAAGCGCAGGCCGAGGGTCGCCCGGAGGAGGAGGCCGTAGCGTTCGCCGGGCTTGCGCCAGCGGAAGCGCGCCGGCGTTCCCGCCTCGAGATCGAAGACCTCGCGCAGCGCGGCCTCGGCACGGCTCGCATGCTGCTCCGAGGCATAGGGCGCCATGCCCATGACCTTGTACTCGTGCTCGCCGAATTTCATGCCGAGGGCCAGGGTGATGAACGAGTAGAAGGCGCCGAGCGAGCCGGGCGCCGAGGGCGTCGCTTCGTGACGCGTGAGGGACGAGCTCGCTCCGGTAGAGGCGGTGGCGCAGAGCCCGTCACCCGAGTTGTCGTTGGTGAGGACGAGCGCCTCGCGGCCCGCGAAGCCCGAGCCGAAATAGGCGGCGGCGGCATGACAGGTGTGATGGTCGAGGCAGACGATGCGCTCGCGCGGGATGCCGAGGTGGTCGGTGACGAAGGCGAGGCGCTCGGCCTGGCTGATCCCGAACTTGCCCCGCGAGGCGTCGATGAGACCGAACTTGGCGCCCCACTTCCGCATCTTCTTCTCGAGGGCCCGGCGCGGCGAGGGCCACGAGACGCCGTAGTATTCCTTCACGTAGCCCTCGTCGTGGAGCACGCGATTGAGCCACTCGCGCGAGGCGGCCCGGGCACCGGCGAGCGCCACGAGGTCGATCTGGGCCGGCGTGATGCCGCATTGGCGGAGCAGCGCATCGATGGCGAGGCGCGGGTAGCCTGCGTCGTTCTTGAGTCGGGTGAAGCGCTCCTCGGAGGCGCATCCCACGATCCGACCGTCCTGGAGGAGCGCCGCGGTAGCGCAGTGGGTCTCGTTGACGCCGAGGACGATCATGTCTCGGGTATTATATCGGGCCCCGCGGCGCTTCCCAACGCTGGACAGGCGCGTTGCGGGCTACTGGGGGGGCTGCGCCGGCTTCAGCGTGAAGGACAGGCGCTCCTCGTCGCGCTTGACGGACAGGGGCAGCGGCTTGTCAAGCGCGACGGCGAGCAGGGCCTTTCGCGCGGCGTCCAAGGTGAGCACAGGCCGGCCGTCGATCTCCATCAGCACGTCGCCGATCTGCAGGCCCGCTGTCTCCGCCGGCCCTTTGGGCACCACTGCCGCTACCGCGGGCGACCCCGTGCTCGGACGCGGGCCGCCGGGATCGCCCTGGCCCTCGGGGTCGCGGACGAGAAAGCCGAACTCGATGGCGACGCGGTCGGCGGCCGCGGCCTCCGGCATCACGCCCACGCGGACGGAGACGCGCTGCCGGCCGTCGCCGCGCCGGAGCACGGTGAGCGGAAGCTCTTCGCCCACCGGAGTGGCAGCGACGAGACGCTGGAGCGTCCGCGTGTCGACCACGGGACGGTCGCGGACGGCGACCACGAGATCGCCGGTAGCGAGCCCGGACTGCGCGGCGGGGGTCTCCTTGAGCACCTCCACGATGAGCACGCCGAAGCCTTCGCGCAGGCCGTGCTTCTGGGAGATTTCGTCCATCTCTTGCTCGGAGAGGTCGCGGATCCGTACCCCGAGCCATCCCCAGGTCACGGCTTCGGCCTGGGCCGCCAACCCGAGCACGAGCCCCAATACCACGAAAAGCCGGCGGATCATCGCTCCCCCGTGAGCTGGGTATAGAGATCATCCAGCGCGCCTGCGAGATGCTGCAGTCGCCGCTCCACGTCGAGCTCCTCCAGGAGCTGCTGCCGCACCTCCGCCTCCGGCACCACCGCGGAGGCGATCTGGTCGCAGAGCGTTCCCGGCGCCGCGCCCGCAAGCGAAGCCTCCAGGTCCGCGGTGGGCCGATTCACCGCGCGAAGGATGCCCAGGCATCTCGAGGTGACGCGAGTCACCAGGGCACCCACGCTCGGACGGTCGGCCCCGACCTCGTCGAGCGGCGTCGCCGCCACCAGGCGGTAGAGCGTGTCGGCGGGTAGTTCGCGCTCGATGCGCACGCGGCTCTCGCCCTTGAGCACGAGGTTGAAGCGCCCCGAGGCGAGGCGCTCGCACTGCACGATGCGCCCGAGCCCGGCGATCTCGTGCACCGCCGGCTTACCCTCGTACGACGCTTCATAGCCCGGCTTGAGCCCCACCACCGCCATGCGCTTGTCGCGCGCCAGACAGTCCGTGACCATAGCGCGGTAACGCGCCTCGAAGATGTGCAGGGGTAGCAGCGTGTGCGGGAAGAAGGTCAGATCCGGCAGCGGGAAGATGGGAACGAGCGCTCTGGACACCGACGGCTCAGCCGATGGTCGGGAGCTTGAGCGCCGACACGGCGTCGAGACGCTCAATGACATTGCTGGCCAGGGCGAGGAAGGCCGCGGCCTGCGCGGAACTGGGCTGACCGACCACGATGGGCACGCCCGTATCGCCGCCCTTGCGCGTCTCCATTTCGAGGGGAATGCGGGTCAGGAGCGGCACACCGAACTCTTCTGCCACGCGATCGCCGCCGCCTTCGCCGAAGATGGCGTACCGAGCACCCGTGTCGGGAGCGAGGAAATAGCTCATGTTCTCCACGATCCCGAGGATGGGCACGTTGAGCTTGCGGAACATGGCGAGCGCCTTGCGCACGTCGAGCAGCGCCACCTCTTGGGGCGTGGTGACCATGACCACCCCGCCCAGCGGGATCACCTGCGAGAGCGAGAGCTGCGCGTCGCCCGTGCCCGGCGGCATGTCGAAGACGAGATAGTCGAGCGGGCCCCAGTTGACGTCGCGGAGGAACTGCTGCACGGCAGAGTGGATCATGGGGCCGCGCCAGACGAGGGCCTCGCGGGCGTCGACGAGGAGCCCGATCGACATGATCTTGATCCCGTGCGCCTCGATGGGGAGAATCTTGTTGTCGAACATCGCCGGCCGTCCCTTGGTCCCCATCATCAGCGGTACATCGGGTCCATAGACGTCGACATCGACGAGACCCACGGCATGTCCCTTCTGCTTGAGGGCGAGGGCGAGGTTCACCGCCACGGTGGATTTGCCGACTCCGCCCTTGCCCGACGAGACCGCGACAGTGTGCTTGACCTCGGGAATGAACGCGGCCGCAGAAGGGCCAGGTCGCGGTGTCTCTGCCATGGAAAGCTTCTCCTCGGAGCGCGATCGAACGGTCGGGAACCTTGAACGAAGTATAGGGTCCGCTCCTCGCGCCCGTCAAGGAACAGGCCCGGCCGCATGCTCTCCAACTCCGCAAAGAAGTTGAAAAATCGGCGCGAAACTGTTACAAGAGACGAGTGATTTCGCCCGATGAATTCCGCCGTGTGCTCAGTCACTTCTGCTCGGGCGTCACCGTCATCACCACGAGGGACAGCGAGGGTCGGCCCGCGGGTCTCACCGCCAGCGCCTTCACCTCCGTCTCGCTGGAGCCCCCCCTCATCCTCGTGTGTGTCGCCCATGACGCGCACAGCTATCCGGCCCTGGCCGCCGCCCAGCACTTCGCGGTGAACATCCTCGCCGGGCACCACGAGTCCGTGTCGACGCGCTTCGCCACCAAGCCCGTCAACCATCCCTCGGAGAAGTTCGAGGGCATGGACTTCCGACACAGCGCGCTCGGGCTGCCCGTGCTCAAGGACTCGCTGGCCGAGCTCGAGTGCCAGGTCGTCCACTGCTATCCGGCGGGCGACCATACCATCTTCGTCGGGCGGGTGGAGGCGGCAGACTCTCGGGGTGACGATGGGCTCGAGCCCCTGCTCTACTACCGCGGCAAGTATCGGCGCATCCACAACAGCTGACAAGGAATCTTCGATGCCCATCCCGCTCTCGCGGCCCCCCGTCGACGACGAGATCAAGCAGGCGGTCATCAAGGCCGTCGAGTCGGGGCAGTACATCCTCGGTCCGGAGTGCAAGGCGTTCGAGAAGGAGTTCGCCGCCTACAACGGAGCCAAGCACGCCGTCCTGACCACGAGCGCCACCGCCGCCCTCTGGATGATCATCAAAGCCCTCGGAGCCAAGGAAGGCCACGAGATCCTCGTGCCCGCCCACACCGCGTTCCCCACCGTGGAGGCGATCTGCTTCGCGGGGGTGACCCCGGTGTTCGTGGACATCGACGACACGTACACCGTGGATGTCAAGGACGCCGCGGCCAAGGTCACCGCGCGCACCGTCGGCTTCATCCCCGTCCATCTCTACGGCCACCCCGCCAACCTGCCCGACATTCAGGACCTCTGCGCTCGACACAAACTCTGGCTCCTCGAGGATTGCGCGCAGGCGCACGGGGCGGCCTGGCAAGGCAGGAAGGCCGGTTCCTTCGGCCGCGCGGCCGCGTTCTCCTTCTATCCTTCCAAGAACCTCACCGTGATGGGCGATGGCGGCCTGGTCGTCACCGACGACGACGCGATCGCCGCGCGGTGTCGACAGCTTCGCGACCACGGGCGGCAGAACAAGGACATCCACGTGGAGATCGGCTTCAACCTGCGCTTCAACGATCTCCAGGCGGCGGTGGGACGTGTCCTCCTGCGTCGGCTCGATGCCATGAACGACCGGCGGCGCGCCCTGGCCGTGCGCTACGCGGCCGGCCTCGGCAGTCTGCCTCTCGTGCTGCCATCAGAGACGCCCGGCGCCCGTCACGTCTATCACCTCTACGTGGCGCGCACGAGCGAGCGCGACCAGCTCGCCGCTTTCCTCAAGGAGCGCGGGATCGCCACGGGCATCCACTACCCCGTGGCCTGCCATCAGCAGCCAGCCGTGGCGTACCTCCGTCCGGGACCCCTCGAGCACACGGAGCGGATCATCAAGCAGATCCTCACCCTGCCCATGTCCGCGGGCCACACGGAGTCCGAGATCGACGAGGTTGTAGCCGCGGTGCGGGCCTTCTTCGTGAAGTGACCGAGTCACTCAGAATCCTCCAGCTGTACCCGAAGAGCGACTACTTCACGGGTGCCGCCGTGCAGCTCCTCGAGCTGGCCGCGGGTCTCCAGCGCCGCGGCCATCACGTAGTCGTGGCGACGCGGGACGGCGGAGCCTGGGCGGAGAAGTGCGCGGCGGCGGGCATACCCTACTATCCGGTGCCCATGCGTTCCGAGCTCGACCTCGCCTCCGTGGCGCCGCTCGTGCGCATCCTGCGGCGCCATCGGATCCAGATCGTCCACGCCCAGAAGGGCCGGGCGCGCACCCTCGCCCTCATGGCGAGCCTCTTCACGAGGATCCCGGCCATCGTGCTGAACCGCGGGGTGAGCTTCCCCCTCGAGCGTCTGAGCAGGGTCGGCTACACCACCCGACGCGTGGCCGCCATCGTGGCCGTGTCGGAGTCCATCAAGCAGGGGCTGATCGCCCGGGGCGTGCCTGCCGGAAAGATCCACGTCATTCACTCGGGCACGGACACCGACCGCTTTCATCCCAGCACCGACGGCTCTCGCGTGCGCCATGAGCTAGGCCTCGGGCCCGAGCACTACCTCGTCACGCAGATCGGCATCCGGAGCCAGAAGGGCAACGACGACACGATGGAAGCGATGCGGATCGTGGCCCTGAAGGCGCCGCAGGCACGGCTACTCTTCGTGGGAGCCAACGAGGCCAAAGCCAGGATCTTCCGGGACAAGGCGGTCGCGCGGGGTCTGGCCGACCGCATGCACATCCTGCGCTACCGGGAGGACATCCCCGAAATCCTCGCGGCGAGCGACGTGTGCGTCGATGCCTCCTACGCGGGCTTGGGCCTCACCGGCTCGCTTCGCGAGGCTCTCGCCGTGGAGACACCCGTGGTGGGTGCTGACATCGAGGGCAATCCCGAGCTCATTACCGACGGAGAGACGGGCTTGTTGTTTCCACCGCGTGATTTCGACGCCCTCGCCTGCGCCATCCTGCGTCTGATCGAGAACCCGCACCACGCGGAGGCCATGGCCCGCGCGGGCCGCAAGCGCGTGGAGGCGGAGTTCTCTCTGGCCACCAAGCTCGACCGCACCGAGGCCCTGTACCGCCGCCTGCTCGCTGACAAGCGCTCCGTCTGATGGCTGGCCAGCCCACCTATCGCCTCCTGTGGAGGCTGTGGCCGTATCTCCGGCCCTATCTCCACTGGCTCGTCATCGGCAGCTCGCTCGCCGTCGTGGTCTCCTTCGCGGAAGGCTTCATCGCCTGGCTCGTCAAGCCCGCCCTCGACGAGATCTTCCTCAAGCGCGACGTGGCCATGCTCCGTCTCATTCCCCTGATGCTCCTGGGCGCCTACCTGGTCAAAGGCATCGGCCGCTACGGGCAGGCCTATCTCATGGCCGCGGTGGGCGAGCGCGTGATCGCGCGGATCCGCGCCGAGCTCTACCGGCACATCCAGGGCATGTCGCTCTCCTTCTACTCGCAGATGCACTCCGCCGAGCTGATGACCCGCATGGTCAACGACGTAAACCGCCTGGCCCGCCTCGCCTCCACCGTGCTCGTTATGGCCGTGCGCCAGATGGCGACCATCGTGGCCCTGCTCGCGGTGATGTTCATCCGCGAGTGGGTGCTCGCCCTCATCGCGATGATCGTGTTCCCCGCGGTGGGCGTACTCTTTCGCACCTTGGGCCACAAGCTCTACACCATCGCCAAGCGTTCGCAGGAGAAGATCGGCGAGCTCAACATCGTCCTGCAGGAGGCCTTCACCGGCAACAAGATCGTCAAAGCCTTCGGGCGAGAGCGCCTCCAGCAAGAGCGCTTCGACGCGGTAAACGATCGCCTCTTGCGCCTGGCCCTCAAGGACCAGCGGATCGATCTCCTCGCCGAGCCCATCATGGAGATCCTCGCCGCCCTCGGCATCATGGGCGCGATCTGGTACGGCGGCTACCGCGTCATCAGCGGCGCCCTCACCCCGGGCGAGTTCTTCTCATTCACCGCCGCCGTCATCCTCCTCTATGGGCCGGTGCGGCAGCTCGGCCGCATGATGAACACCATCCAGCAGTCCCTCGCCTCGGTGGAGCGTGTGTTCGAGATCCTCGATGAGCCGCCCGCCATCGGCGACGCGCGGGACGCCGTGGTCATCACGGAATTTCGCGACCGCCTCGTCTTCGAGGGCGTCTCCTTTCGCTATCCCGACGCGCCGGAGGACACCCTGGTCGACATCTCGCTCAGCGTGGCCAAGGGTGAAATGGTCGCCTTCGTGGGCATGTCCGGCGCGGGCAAGAGCACGCTCATGGACCTCGTCCCGCGGTTCCACGACGCGCAAGCGGGTCGCATCATGCTCGACGGCCACGACCTCCGCGATCTTTCCGTGGCCTCCCTGCGCGCGCTCATGGGCATCGTCACCCAGGAGACCTTCCTCTTCGCCGACACCATTGGCTACAACATCGCCTACGGCCAGCCGGGGGCGAGCCAGGCGGACATCGAGCGGGCGGCGCGCATGGCCCAGGCCCACGAATTCATCGCCGCTTTGCCCGAGGGCTATGCGACGCCGGTGGGCGAGCGGGGCGTGAAGCTTTCGGGAGGCCAGCGCCAGCGCATCGCCATCGCGCGCGCCTTCCTGAAGGACCCGCCCATCCTCATCCTCGACGAGGCGACCTCCGACCTGGACTCGGAGAGCGAGTTCCTGGTGCAGCAGGCCCTGGGCGAGCTCATGAAGCACCGCACGGTGTTGGTGATCGCCCATCGTCTCGCCACGGTGAAGCACGCAGACCGCGTGGTCGTCGTGCACAACGGCCGTCTCGCCGAGGTGGGCACCCACGAGGCGCTCATGGCCCGCGAGTCGGGCATCTACCGCCGCCTCGCCACCCTCCAGTCTCTCGACGCCCTCACCGGCAGCTAGCTTCGTTCTCGCAATGCCTCTGTTTCGCCGCTGGGCGCGCCGGGGTGCCCCCCTCCCCCCGTAGACCACGCTGAGTCACGTTCGCCTGGGCCACTCTCGGGGGGCACTCCCCTCCCCTGACCTCGCCCGTTGGCTGGAGGAGCGCGCGCTACTTGCGGAATGCGACGCAGCGTGGTCTCGGGGGCACTCCCCTCCCCCCGGCCTCGCCCGTTGACTGGAGTACCGCGCGCTACTCGCGGAACTTGTTGACGATGGGGAGGCGCCAGTCCTTGCCGAAGGCGCGCGGCGTGATCTTGATGCCGATGGCCCCCTGCCGTCGCTTGTACTCGTTGCGATCGACCATGGCCACCACCCGCTTCACCGTCGCCACGTCAAAGCCGCGCGCCACGATGTCCGCCACGCCCTGGTCGCCCTCCACGTAGCACTCGAGGATCGCGTCCAGCTCTTCGTAGGGCGGCAGCGAGTCCTGGTCCTTCTGGCCCGGGCGCAGCTCGGCAGAGGGCGGCCGCGTGAAGACCGCCCGCGGGATGATCTCCCGTCCCGCCCGCGCGTTGGCATGCTCCGAGAGCTTGTACACGAGGGTCTTCGGGCAGTCCTTGATGACTGCGAAGCCGCCCGCCATGTCGCCGTAGAGCGTGGTGTACCCTACCGCGATCTCGCTCTTGTTCCCCGTGTTGAGGACGAGCCAGCCGAACTTGTTGGACAGCGCCATCAGGTAGTTGCCGCGGATACGTGCCTGGAGATTCTCCTCCGTCACGTCTTCCTTGAGGCCCTTGAAGGCGGCGGCGAGCACGCGCTTGTAGGCCGTGAGCACTCCCGTGATGGGCACGCGGAGGAGATCGATGCCGAGGTTCTTGGCGAGCTTGACCGCGTCTCGCCGCGTTCCCGCCGAGGAGTACGGCGAGGGCATGGTCACCCCGCTCACGTTGGCCGCGCCCAGGGCCTCCACCGCCACCGCGGCCACGATGGAGGAGTCGATGCCGCCGGACAACCCGATCACCACGTGCGCGAATCCGTTCTTGGTCACGTAGTCCCGGGTGCCTAGGACCAACGCGCGGTAGATCTCCTCTAGGGGCTCGAGGGCCTCCACCTCGTGCACAGGAAGTTTGGGCTTGTCTTTCGCGGGCAGGGCGGGCAGCGAGATGCGGCGCGTGCTCTGGTCCGCCTGGAGCTTCTCCTTGCGACGGCGGGAGTCGAGCAGCCGGGCGCGGAAGACCTGATCGAGGTCGACGTCCGCGATCACCAGGTCTTCCTCGAAGGCCTTGCCGCGCGCCAGGCACTCTCCTTTCTCGTTGAAGACGAAAGAGTGCCCGTCGAAGATCAGCTCGTCCTGCCCGCCCACCATGTTCACGAAGGCAAGACAGACCACGTCGTCCGAGGCGCGCGTGGCGAGCATCTTCTCGCGAAACTGCGCTTTGCCCGCGTGATAGGGCGAGGCGTTGATGGTGACGATCAATTCCGCCCCGGCCAGAGCCTGTCGTGTGGTTGGCCCCGTGGGATACCAGATGTCCTCGCAGATGTTGGCGGCCAGCGTCACGTCGCCCGCCGCGAAGATGGGCGACTCGGTGCCGGACTGGAAGTAGCGGTTCTCATCGAAGACGCCGTAGTTGGGTAGGTACTGCTTGTGATACGTCCCCGCGTGCGCGCCGTCGTGCAGCACGGCCGCCGCGTTGAAGATGTCATCGCGCTTGTCGACGTAGCCCAGCACGGCGGTGAGCCCCCGGCTCTCCTTGGTCACGTCGGCGAGGGCGCGCAGGTTGGCTTCGATGAAGGCAGGCTTGAAGAGCAGATCCTCGGGAGGATAGCCGGTTAGGGTCAACTCCGGGAACGCGACCAGATCGCATCCCGCCGCTCGCGCGCGGCCCATCCACTCGATCACCAGCCGCGCGTTCGCCTCGATGGCGCCCACCGTCGGGTTGACCTGGGCCAGCCCCACTCGCACCCGCCGCATGGCCCGTATTCTAAACCATGCGCCCCGACCGCAGGGCCACGTGCAGCCCGACGAGAACGAGCGCGCCGCCGATCACCGTGAAGGCGGTGAGCGGCTCCCCCAGCCACCAGATGCCGAGGCACGCGCCCACCACCGGCTGGACATTGACGAAGAGCGCCAGCCGCGGCGCCTCCACGCGCTCGAGCACCCAGTTCCACACGAGGTAGCCCAGAGCCGTGATCACCACGCCGAGGTAGGCGGTGCCGATCAGCGCGGCGGCGCTCCAGCGGGGGCGGTGGCCGCCCAGCCATTCCAGCGCCCCCAGCGGGACCATGGCCGCGAGCCCCCACAGCATCGACCATGTCGTCACGGGGAGCGCGGCGTGGCGGGCGAGCACGCTCCGTCCGATCAGCGAGTAGGCGGCGTAGGCGAGGCCGGAGAGCACGAGGAGTAGATCGCCACGCCAGTGCGGTGCGATCGACACGCTGAGCCCGGGCACGCCGTTCAGGACCACGAGTGTGGCTCCGGCCAGGGTAAGGGTGGCCCCGACGAGCTCTCGGCAGGTGAGCCGCTCACCGAGGAAGAGCGGCGAGAGGAGGATCAGGGAAACGGGCTCCACGGTGATGAGGAGGGCAGCGTTGGTAGCCGTCGACCCTGCGATGCCCCAGTTGGCGAAGGCGAAGGCCGCGGCGAAGCCGAGGACACCCATCCACCCCACCCGCCATCGATCCCGGCCCGAGAGCCGGTTGTCGGCCGGCCGCCGTGCGAGGGCGAGCGGGGCGAGCATGGCGGCGCCGATGACGAGCCGGGTCACGGCGAGGGTGGCGGGGCCCACGCCGTGCTCGAGCACGATGCGGGTCGCCACGTAGCTCGTGCCGTAGACGGCATTGGCGAGGAGGAAGACGAGGTACGCGGTAGGCACCCGGGTGAGTCTACGCAAACCCGAGCCCGCCGACCATGGTCATCCCGAGCGCGGATGAAGCGTGCGGGATCGACGGGCGAGAGGTGGCGGCTCAGGAAATGCGGGCGAACGGAAAGGGCGCGCGGAAGTTGAGCGCGGATCGGACTTTGTCGTGGAGCACGGGCAGTCCGAACGGCTTGATCAGGAGCGACACCCCGGGGACGAGCACCGCCCCATGCTCCTCGACCTCCGCCGTGACGTACGCGGACATGAACAGCACCTTTGCATCCGGACGAATGGCGCGGAACTCATCGGCCAGCTTCACGCCGTGCATCAGCGGCATCACGACGTCAGTCAAAAGAAGGTGGATGGGGAGGGCGCCCCGTCGGGCAAGACGAAGCGCCTCGAAGGGATCCACCGTCTTCAGGACCTTATAGCCCCCGCTCTCCAGACTGTCTCCCACCACATCCAGCACCTGGACTTCATCGTCGACAACGAGGATGGTTTCCGTCTTGTTCGAAGACAGCTCGCCCGTCTGCGTACCGGCAGGGCGACGCTCGTGCTCCCAGATTCCTGTCTCCATCGACAGGAAGAACACGACCACTCCCTCCTCGTCGTGCCTCCACACGATGGCCTCGATGGCCATCGGGTGGCCGTCGGTCGGCATGAGATGGAGGGTGATGCAGGTGCCCACGTCTGGCCGCTCGGTGAGTCGCAACTTCGCCCCCTGGGGCCCCACATCAAGAGTTTCACCGTGCAGGCAACGGGCGTCCGCCTGCACCGTCACGGGCCATGTGATCCGGCGGCGGCGGTAGCGGTGTTGACCCTCCGGTTGCGATGGATTCGACACTGAGTGCCCTCCCGTGCCGAATGAAATGGCAAGGGATGTACCACCCGCGAGAAGAAAGATTCGTCTGAACCAAATCAGTCCCTTACGGGGATCCAGGCTTCGGCGAGTGCCGCTCGTCGTCAGGACTCTGCGACTACGGTTACGTTCCGTGTCGCATGAATCCCGTCTCCGTCGTCTGAGACAGGGGCCACCCCGCGAAAACATGCACGCAAATCCTGCCTTCTCTCGGACATCGCGTCGGTCTGGTGACATCCCCTCGGCCTACTTCGCAGCCGACCTCACCAACGGTCTCGCCGGCAATACGGGGGCGCAGGCGTGGATTTCTGATGGTCGGGTGCCCGAGCCGGCTACGCTCGGCCTGACGGGCGCTGGTCTGCTCACCCTCCTCGCGATGGGTAAGCTTCGCCGGCGCGACGAGAGCCACGGGACGACGAGAAGGCAGAGAGGTCGGCTCCGCTCGGCGGACTACGCTACAATCCGCCCATGACCTTCAAGACCCCCTGGCTTCCCTCCGAGCTGCAGCCCGGGCAGAAAGCGGAGCGCTGCCCGCGCTGCGGCGCCATCGGCTTCATCCCGTGGACACTCCGCCGTGATCGCAATCTCCCCACGCCGCTGCGCACGTGGGTGTGCGTGAACTGCCAGGTGACGCAGGAGCGTCCCGAGCCGGACGCCTAGGCGGTGTTGACGAAGTCGATGAGCTGACGCAGCCGCGAGAAGCCGCTGCGATTGAAGGGCAGGATGAGACGCGGCAGCTCCTCGAACTCTCCCCGCTCCGCGTCGAGCGCGCGCAGCACCTGCTCGGCGGGACCTTTCAGGATGTCCGAGAAGCGCAAGGAGATCTCCGAGACCATGGCCGCGGGCAGCTCGCGGCGCAGCCGCACAGCGAGGTTGTCCCCCACGAAGCGGTAGGAGTGGAAGACGCGGTAGAAGCGCACGATCTCCTCCGCGGCCTCTTCGACGCTATCGCTGACGCGGAAGAGGGCCATGTCGTCCGGGGAGATCATGCCCGTCTCCAGCATCTGATCCTTCACGAACTCGATCCACTTCTTCCAGTAGTGACCACCCGGCGCGTCGATCAGGACCACGGGGACGATCTCCGCCTTGCCCGTCTGGATCAGGGTGAGCGATTCGAAGACCTCATCGCCCGTGCCGAAGCCGCCAGGAAAGAAGGCCATGGCCCACGCCTCGCGCACGAGGAAGAGCTTGCGCGTGAAGAAGTACTTGAAGGAGATGAGCTTGGGATCGTCGGCGATCCAGGGATTGGCGTCCTGCTCGAAGGGGAGCCGGATGTTCAGCCCGAAGGAGCGCTCGCGCCCCGCGCCTTCCTGGGCCGCGCCCATCACGCCGCTTCCCGCTCCCGTGATCACCATCCACTCCGCCTCCACCATGCGCCGGCCGAAGCGCCGCGCCTGGTCCGACACGCCGTGATCGGCGGGAGTGCGCGCGGAGCCGAACACGGTGACCTTGGGCGCCCCCCGGTAGGGGGCGAACACCTTGAACCCGTAACGCAGTTCCTTGAGGGCAGAGTTGGAGATCTTCAGCTCACCCACCGTCGCGTGGTCTTCGAAGAGCTTCAACGCGGTGGTGACGAGCTCGGACTCCAGGCGCCACGAATCCCCCGGCACCCGCAACCGCTCGAGGAGGGCGTCGATCTGCTGGTTGGCTTCGTCGTCTTGGAGCTGGTACCGACGCTCCGGACTCACATCTCCAGCATACACCCAGGGCATCAGGCGAGCGTATGGCGGACCATCTTGGCGTCCACCAGGTAGATGACCATCTCCGCGATGTTGGTGGCATGATCGGCCAGCCGCTCCAGGAAGCGCGAGATGAGGATGAGCCGGATGGCCCGCGGGATGGTCCGCGGGTCCTCCATCATGAAGGTCAGGAGCTCGCGGAAGATCTGCTCCTTGAGGGCATCCACCTCGGAGTCCTCCGCGCACACCCGCCGCGCCAGCTCGGTGTCACGGGCCACGAAGGCGTCCAGGCTCTCCTTCACCATGCGCTGCGCCTTCTCGGCCATGCGAGGGAGGTCGATGTACGGCTTGAGCTGGGGCTCCTGGTTCAGCTCGAGCACACGCTGCGCGATGTTGACGGCCTGGTCGCCCATGCGCTCGAGGTCCGTGACGATCTTCATCGCGGTGGTGATGAAGCGGAGATCGCCCGCGGTCGGCTGGTGGAGGGCGAGGAGATTCACACACGTCTCGTCCACTTCGACGTCGTAGGCGTTGACCTGCTGATCCCGCTCGACCACGCTTTGGGCCAGCGCGTCGTCCCGCTCGACGAGCGCCCGCATGACCTGACGGATCTGCTCCTCGACCAAGCCTCCCATGGCGAGCAGAGTCTGCTTCAGGGATTCCAACTCTTCATGAAAGTGCCGCTGCATGGACAGATCCCCTCCTAACCGAAGCGGCCGGTGATGTAGTCCTCGGTTTTCTGTTCCCGAGGATGCGTGAACAGATCGCGCGTGACGCCGATCTCGATGAGCTCCCCCAGGAGGAAGAAGCCCGTCCATTCGGAGACGCGGGCCGCCTGTTGCATGTTGTGGGTCACGATCACGATGGTGAGGTCCTTCTTGAGATCGAGGATGAGCTCCTCGATCCGCGCGGTGGCAATGGGGTCGAGGGCCGAGCAGGGCTCATCCATGAGGAGGACCTCGGGCTGCACGGCAACCGCCCGCGCGATGCACAGCCGCTGCTGCTGGCCCCCGGAGAGGCTCGAACCGGACTTGTACAGCTCGTCCTTGACCTCGTCCCACAGCGCGGCCTGGCGGAGGGCCCGTTCCACCACGTCGTGGAGCAGGTTCTTGTCCCGCACCCCCGCCAAGCGAAGGCCCGCCGCCACGTTGTCGAAGACGGACATCGTCGGAAAGGGGTTCGGCTTCTGGAACACCATGCCGATCCGTCGTCGTACCATCACGGGATCGACCCCCGGACCGTAGAGATCGTCACCGTTGAGCAAGATTTGGCCGCTCGAGCGGGCCCCCGGCACGACCTCGTGCATCCGATTGATGCAGCGAACGAACGTGGATTTCCCGCACCCGGAGGGTCCGATGAGCGCAGTGACGCCATTGGAGGGGACCCGAAGACTCACGTTCATGAGGACCTGTCGCGTCCCGAACCATGCGTTGAGGTCTGTCACCTGAAGGCCGTCCGCCATGATCACCTCATCTGGCGCTGGAGGTCTCTCGTGGCCAGCCGCGCCGCCAAACTTACGAGGAACACGATCGAGATCAAGACGAGGGCCCCCGCCCAAGCCTGGCGGTGCCAGTCGTCGAACGGCGAGATCGCATAGGCAAAGATCTGGATGGCCAGGGCGGCGATCGGTTGGTCGAGGCCATGGTGCCAGAAGCGATTCCCGAACGCGGTGAAGAGAAGCGGCGCGGTCTCCCCGGCGATGCGCGCGATGGCGACCATGACCCCGGTGGTGATGCCCGCCCGCGCAGTGGTGAGGACGATGCGCACCGTCACCTTCCACTTCGGCAATCCCAGGGCCAACCCCGCCTCCCGCAGGGAAGCCGGAACGAGTCGGATGATCTCTTCCGTCGTGCGCAGGACGATGGGAATCATGATGACGCCGAGAGCCACCCCGCCCGCCAGGGCGGAGAATCGCTTCATGGGTAGGACGACCAGCGTATACGCGAAGATGCCGATCACGATGGAGGGTACGCCGTTGAGCACGTCCGCGAGGAAGCGCACCGCCGAGGGCAAATGGGCATCTTGAGAATCCGCGACGTAGAGCCCTCCCAGGATGCCCACGGGCAATCCCAGGCCACACGCGAGGCCGATGAGGATCAGCGTGCCCACGATGGCATTCGCCATGCCGCCCCCGGGCTCGCCCACGGGCTTGGGCGTGTGGGTGAAGAACTCGAGATTGATCGAGGTCCCTCCCTGGTAAAGGAGGAAGGCGAACACGAGGATCAAGGGCAGGATGACGAGAACGGCCGCGGTCCCGCACAGAAAACCCATGACCCGATTCGCCACGAAGCGCCGCGTTGCGACGCTCAATCTCGAATCCCCTTCACCGCGCCCCCCACCGTCCACACCAGCAACCGCGCGAGCGCATTGACGAGAACGGTGACCACGAGGAGGAGGAGGCCGATTTGCATGAGGGCGGAGAGATACAGATCCGAGGTCGCCTCGGTGAACTCGTTGGCCAGCACACTGGCCATCGTGTAACCGGGGGCGAACAGGGACGCCGAGATCTCCGGCCGGTTGCCGATGACCATGGTGACCGCCATCGTCTCCCCGAGGGCCCGCCCCAGGCCGAGCAGGACGGCGCCGATGAGGCCGGAGCGACCATAGGGGAGCACGGCGATTCTGGTCGTCTCCCAGCGTGTGGCGCCCAGCGCGAGGGCGGCTTCGCGCTGCGTATTCGGCACGGCGAGGAGGACTTCTCGCCCCACGGTGGCGATGAACGGCACGGTCATGACCGAGAGAATCAAACCGGCCGCGAGCATTCCCACGCCATAGGCCGGTCCCTTGAAGAGCGGGAGCCACCCCAACGTGCTTCCCAACGCAGGTTGCACCCACTGCCGAAGAAAGGGCGCCAGCACGAAGATGCCCCAGAGGCCGTACACCACGCTCGGCACCGCGGCCAGGAGCTCGATCAGAAAGCCCACGGGTGAGCGAACGGGAAAGGGTGCGATCTCCGCCAGGTAGATCGCCGCCCCGATGCCGAGGGGCACGGCCAGGGCCATCCCGACCAGCGACGACACGATCGTGCCGTAGATGAACGGCAGCGCCCCGAACGATTCCTGCACCGGGTCCCATTCCTGCCCGATCACGAACGACAGACCAAACCGGCGAGCGGCGGGGAGAGATTCTACGATGAGGGCGCCCACGATTCCGGCCATGATGGCCACGAAGAGCGCGATCATCGCATACAGGCATGCCTGAAAGAGCCGATCGCCCCATACGTTGCGGCCAGACGCGACGAAGAAGGCACGGGGAAGGGAGACCGCGTGGGCCCCCCCTCCCCGCCTCGCGTCGGCTTCGGGCATATCAGCGAGAAGCCAGGAGCGGCTTCCCCTGGAAGTTGATCTGCCGGATCTTGGCCTCGAGCTGCTTCACCACGGGCGCGGGGAGCGGAGCGTAGAGGAGATCCGCGGTGTACTTCTGCCCGTCGTGGATTGCCCACCACAGGAACTTCACGAGAAGCTTGCCCTTGGTCTCATCGGGCTGATCCTTGTACACGAGGAGCCACGTGAAGCTCGCGATGGGATAGCTGCTATCGCCGGGGGGATTGGTCAGCGACACACGGAAGTCGGCCGGCATGTTGTTGGCGGCGCCGGCGGCCGCCGCCGTCGTCGACTCGATCGAGGCCTCAACGAACTTGCCCGCGGCGTTCCGAATGGCGGCGGCGGGCAGCTTGTTCGTGATGGCGTAGGCTAGCTCCACATAGCCAAGCGCCCCCGGCGTGTTCTTCACCTGCCCGGCCACGCCTTCGTTGCCCTTGCCCCCAAGCCCCACGGGCCACTTGACCGACGTCCCCCGGCCAACTTTCTCCTCCCACTCCTTGCTCAACTTGGAGAGGTAATCCACCCAGATGTATGTGGTGCCGCTGCCATCGGAACGATGCACGATCACGATGGGGGTGTTCGGGAGGCTGACGCCGGGGTTGACGGACTTGATGCGGTCATCGTCCCAGCTCGTGATCTTGCCCAGGAAGATGTCGGCGAGAAGCTCGCCCGTGAAGTGCAGCTTGGGGCTTCCGGGCAGGTTGTAGGTCGCCACCACCGCCCCGAGCACCGTGGGGATATGGAACAGCTCCCCGGGAGCCTTCTTGAGCTGGTCGTCCGTCATCGGCCCGTCGGACGCCCCGAAGTCAACGGTGCGCTCCGTGATCTGCCGGATCCCTCCACCGCTCCCGATCGACTGGTAGTTGAACCTCACGGAAGGATCGACCTTCGTGTATTCGTCGAACCACTTGGAATAGATAGGGTACGGGAAGGTCGCTCCCGCACCATTCATCAACGTTTGCGCCACCGCCGGACTGGGCGGCGAGGCGGCGATGAGCGGAAGGGCTACGAGCGCGGTACCCACGATCCGACGTATCGTCTTTACCTTGAACATCCGTCCCTCCTTGGCGCGGACACTTTCCAGTGTCGGTCGCCCTCATTACCTGTGAGTTACGTCAATATTACAGACGTGTAAAAAGTTGCAGGGTGAGACGCGAGGCGGGTCAGGCAGGTTCCTGCGGCTCCCGGAAGCGATAACCCACCCCGCGCACCGTCTCTACCCCTGGGAGTGGCACACGAGCCGAGGAGAATTTGGCGCGCAGGCGGGCCACGTGCACATCCACCGTGCGCGGTTCCACGAAGCCGTCCTGCCCCCAGACATGGTCGAGCAGCTCCTCGCGCCCGAAGACGCGCCCAGGGGTACCCACAAGGGTGGCCAGGAGCTCAAACTCCTTCGGTGTGAGATCGACGCGCTGGCCTTTGACGGTCACCTCGAAGCGATGGCGGTCGATCTCAAGGTCGCCCGCCTTGAGGTGATGCTTGCGATCGACGGTCTCCGTGCCCTTGCCGCGGCGGACCACCGCGCGGATGCGCGCGATCAGCTCGCGGGGCGAGAAGGGTTTGGTCACGTAGTCGTCGGCGCCCATCTCGAAGCCCAGGACCTTGTCGCCTTCCTCCACGCGCCCGGTGACCATGATGATGGGGATGCCGCGCGTTTCCGCATCCTGCTTGAGGCGCCGGCAGACCTCCCACCCGTTGAGCTGGGGAACCATGATGTCGAGGAGGATCAGCTCGGGCTTGGTCTCCCGCGCCCGCTTGAGGGCGTCGGCGCCGTTGCCCACGATGACGACGTTGTAGCCTTCCTTGGCCAGGTTGTACCGTAGGAGATCGGCAACATCCTGTTCGTCCTCGACCACGAGTACGCTCGACCCCGGACGGGATGCTGTAGACAGGACAGACTGCGGGCTGCGATGCCGCGTGACCATCCCGGACTCTACCTCCCCCATGGCTCGTGTAGTCATGGCGAGAGTGTCGTCCCAGGGGGTTACCGGACGATGACGGCGGCGTAAATCCTGCGTGACGCGGCGGCGCCGCGCGAGCGCTTAGCTGG
>Ga0306926_10001724_pt1 | contig 21849 bp, 24 predicted proteins | sample flu12Cox44000178_FD_203759 | JGI IMG/M metagenome (GOLD analysis project Ga0306926, IMG submission 203759) | Lab enrichment of tropical soil microbial communities from Luquillo Experimental Forest, Puerto Rico - flux8day.12C.oxic.44.000.178 (v2)... | ecosystem: Environmental > Terrestrial >...
CGGTCGAAAGGGCTGCCGCCGAGCCTCGATATCGTCGCCTGCGAGACGTTGAAGGTGCGGGCAATATCGGCCTGCGAATGCCCTTCTGCGAGTCGCTGGTAAGCTTCTTGACGCTGGTGTGCGGTTAGAGCCGCGGGACGGCCGAATTTCACTCCACGGGCCTTTGCGCGGCTTCTGCCATCGCTTGTGCGGGCAAGGATCAGCTCTCGCTCAAACTCGGCAAGGCCGCCGAGAATGGTTAGCATCAGCCGGCCGTGCGCCGTCGTGGTGTCGGCCCAGGTCTCGGCCAGCGACTTGAAGCCGGCGCCGGCCTTGGCAACCAGATCGAGGATGTTGAGCAGGTCGCGAGTAGACCGGGCGAGCCGATCGAGCCGCGTCACCACGAGCACGTCACCCTGCCCGAGGCGCTTGAGCAGCTTGGCCAGCTCGGGCCGGTCGCTGCGCGCGCCGCTGATCTTCTCGGAATAAACCTTGGCACAGTCGGCAGCATGCAGTTGGGCGTCCTGCGATGCCAAGCTTTGCCCGTCGGTCGAAACCCGCGCATAGCCGTAAATGGTCATGATAGCCCTCCCACTTTTGAAATTGACTTATGCATAATAAATCCGCAGATAGTTGCGTCCGCGTGTCCGAGAACCGACCATCAGAACGAGGACATCTAAGCCCCGCGCTTGGGGCCTTTCTCTCAACGGAAAGGGCGTCCGGTTCCTCGGGTTTGTGGAGGCGACAGACCAAGAAACAGCCAAATCCGCTGTAGTGATTGAACTCGGCCTCAGCCACAAACAACGCAAGTGACTTGTGGCGCAGGAACTGCCGGGAAAAGTCAGAGCTGCCGCTGTGTCGGCATTCAATCTGAGCAACGCAACCGGCTGGTCGTGCAGGAGCGGGGTTAGGCGCACACAGTGAGGGAGATGGAGATGTTTAAGTTCGCCCGGCGTGCGGTCGGTTTCGACCTCCAAATGACACTCTTCGGACTGGCGATGACGACGTTTGCCATCGGGGCGGTTTACCAGAAGCTGACGGAGCACTCGGAGCATTCCGAGCCGGATGACGAGGAATCCGCCCCTAAATCACCTTCGGCAGATCGGCGCAGATCAGGTCGCAGCGGTCATGCAACTGCGGCGCATCCCGCCTCGGACAGTCACCGTTGAGTTCCATTTCATCATTCTGGCGTTGCGCCCGTACTGCGCAATTAGCCTGCGAACGCTGTAACGGCCCTTGCGGCTGCATCGCGTGCACTCGACGCGCAGCACGGCAAGCTTGCCCTCGATGTCACCGAATATGAGATACGCCCCCGCCATGTGATGATCGTTCTCATGCATTTCCGCAATGGTCTGTTAGCGGACTTAAAATCAGTGGGAGGGCTTACCACCGCTTAGTGCCACTTCCGGACCTGAGCAGGTGCAGCAAATTGCGATCGAGCCCCCCCGACCACGATGGAGGATCGGGGGCGTTGATGGGCGGGCTATGTCGGTGGGCAATCTCGCCGTAGCGGTACCAACCCGGGTTAGTGCAGTTGGGTAAGATTGAACAGGCATTGAGGTTGGAGCGAAAGATCAACTGTTCCTCCTCCACTGTATACCAATGCCGCGCTTGTGTTGGCAGTTGTCACCGAAAAAAACCTATCGCCACTGAGCTTGGATGTTCCACCGATGCTCCAGGCAGCGGAGGGGGAAAAATTACCAAAACTCATAATTGGACCATGCGCCACCTCGACCGGGTCAGTAAACAAATGCGCCTGATAAAAGCCCGGCTGCAAAAGAAAACTGCTAAAGGAGCCTACGGGAGTTGGAAGCGTAGTTCCGAAACCGACGCCGCTGTCAACAAGGGTTACAGCTGCAAAATTTGCAACGGTTTGCGGCTCCGGGGAGCAGTTGTACTGTCTCGCGGCGATAGCCCCCGGTGTTTGACTCAAAGTGATCTTCGTCCCACCTGCTGGGCAATTAACGTTTGCCGCCACGATGGCAATGTTGCCTATTGAAGTGACGCAAGCATAAACTACTTGGGCGCTGGCCTTCTGTGGCCCTGTTAGCAGCAGGCCAATGGCTGCAACACTCGCAAGAAGCAGTTTCCAGATCATTTCGTCCTCCATCTGTTATGAGACCGCAGTCTCCCTCTGTGCGAACACACCGAGTGCGCGTGCACCAAGCCAGCGCATCGTAAATTGGTAACTCCCTTGCGACAATCGCTCCAATCGGATCGTTGGATTGAGCAACAACACGATCCGTTGCTGCGGCGCGAGATTTCGACCCCGCTAATGACCGCTTGGGGTCACCTCCGGAAGTCGCCGTCTGGGCGCTTAGGTCAGCTCCCACCAGCAGCGGACATGCCGCTGGAAGCTTATGACCGAGTAGTGCCACAAGCGGTCGTGAGCAGCTGCAGCAAATGCGAGGCTATTCGATCACCGCGTCGACGGTGGCGAGCAACTGCGGCGGCACGGTTAGCCCGAGCGTCTTGGCGGTCTTCAAATTGATGATGAACTCGAACTTTGTGGGCTGCACTACTGGAAGGTCGGCAGGCTTCTCACCCTTGAGAATTCGCCCGGCGCAAGCACCCATTTCACGATACCCATCCACAAGGTTGTGTCCATAACTAACGAGACCGCCGATCTCGGCAAACTCTCGCAGTGGATACATTACGGGCAGTTTATAGCGGGCTGCTAGTGCCACGAGCTGCTCGCGTCGGCTATTGTAGAAAGGGTCTTGGACGACAAGAAGCGCGCCGGCCCCTTGTTGAACGGCCATCGTGAAGTTCGTGCCAATCTCAAGGGCCGTACTGGCGCTCACAATATCTATTTGTCGCTTGATCACCCCTGCCGCGTTTTGCAACTCGCGCAGCTGGAGACCGGAAGCCGGATTCATCGGGTTGACTAGCACACCAATCGGCGTGGTTTCAGGAACAAGTTGGTGCAGAAGCCCCAGACGCTTGCTCTCCAATTCCATCCCGAGAAGGCCCACGCCTGTAACATTGCCCCCAGGTCGATTAAAGCTCGTGACGATGCCGAGCATGACTGGATCGCCGGTACTGACAAAGACGATCGGAATCTCTGTGGTTGCCGCCTTAGCTACCGGAGTCGCCGGAGTATTCGCGGCGATCACAGCCACTTTGCGACGCACAAGATCGGCAGCCATTACTTGGAGGCGGTCGTACTGACCCCTAGCCCACTGGTAATCCACCGTGACGTTTTTACCCTCGACGTAACCGCTTTCATTGAGTCCTTGGAGGAACCCGGTGACGTACACTGCGTATCCGTCTGGTGATCCGCCATTGAGGAATCCGACCACCGGCATCCTTGGTTGCTGTGCGCGCGCCACGAGCGGCCACGCGACCGGCACGCCACACAGCGTGGATAGAAGTTCTCGCCGTCGAATGTGGGTTGCCATGCGACCCTCCCGTGGGGGTCATACCCATGCAACGGAGGGGACGATATCACGCTTTAAGCGAAAGACGAACAATGCTTTTGCACCGCAAAAGTCTGGAGCCGCTTATGTCTCAGGTGGGTCAACCCCGGAAGTCGCCCTCTAGGCTCTTATGTCAGCTTTCACCCGCTGCGGACATCCCGCCGCATGGGCTTATGTGAGAGAAGTGCCAATTCCACCCGCTAAAATCAACCCGGGCGGGCCAGCGTCTGCGACAGCGCCGAGGACCGCATGAAATTAACTGTGGCCTGCCTTCGGATGAAAGTGTCCAAAACGGACACTTTGGCTGCCAGTTCCGCAGCATTGCTTCTTTTTCCTTTACGCAAGCGCAACCTCTATCGAGCGATACCAGTCACGTTAAAGGTAATTCCAATCACAGAGGCTACGGGTCAAATGATTAGACATTTCTTTTGCAACGAAAGGGGAGCGACCGCAATCGAATATGGGCTCATCGCGGCCGGCATTTCAGTTGCCATCATCATGGCGGTGCAGGGGCTCGGTTCGGGCCTTAATTCGACGTTCACGAGCGTGGCGACGGCGCTCAAATAAGCACACGAGTCAAGAGGGCGGACCAGTGAGTCGGGCCACCCCTAGTTGTTCCAAATGGAAGGACGGCATCTCGGTTTTCATGCGCAGCCGGGGCGCCGGCTTTCAAGCAATGATAGGTCAACCGCCGCCACCCGAGCCCCATCGAGCAACATCCTGGGCCCTAATAGCAGGACTCGTCCTGGTAATGCTGTTGGCGGCCCTTAGCGCCGCGATCCCAAAGCTTTCGGTCATCGCACTGTCAGAATAACCCGGCGATGATTTCCGCTGTGCCTCAGTAACCGGACTTAACTCGGGCTCTCACGCATTTCCGGGTGGTGCCATTTGCAGACGTGAGCAGGTGCAGCAACAGATTACTCGATCACTTCGTCGGCGGTCGCGAGCAGTTTGTCCGGCACGGTGAGGCCGAGCATCCGGGCGGTCGAGGCGTTGATGACCAGCTCGAACTTGGTCGCCTGCACGACCGGCAAATCGGCGGGCTTCTCGCCCTTGAGAATGCGGCCGGCATAGACGCCGAGCTGGCGAAAGCCGTTTGCAATTCTGGTTCCGTAGCTCGCGAGGCCACCGGCCTCGGCGCCGAAGGCGGCGACGTAGGACCGGCCCGACTGCGCCGAACCGCCGCCCAGGAAACCGATCACCGGCATCTGCTGCGCGCGCACGGCGAGCGGCCACGCCGCGCCTCCGAGCGCTGCGATCATTTCGCGGCGGTTCATTCGATGACCTCGTCGGCCCGCAAAAGCAGTGACGTTGGCACGTCAAGGCCCAATGCTTTCGCCGTCTTGAGATTGATGACAAGGTCGAGTTTCGTGGCCTGTTGCACCGGCAGGTCGGCGGGTTTTTCTCCTTTGAGAATGCGGCCGGTGTAGATGCCAGCCAAACGATATATGTCGGAAACGCTTCCTGCGTAGCTCATGAGGCCGCCTGCCATGGGGAACTCTCGAAGCGGAGAGATGGCGGGAACCGCATACCTGACCGTCAGGGCGGCAAGCTGCTGGCTGTGACTATTGAAGAATGGATCACTGCTGATCACCAACGCGCCGCGGTGCAATTGACCCAAGGTTGCAAAGATCGCATCAAAGTCGCCACCTGTGCTGCTGTGCAGGACGTGAAGATCGAGTCCTAGCGTGCGGGCCGCCGCGCCATACTCCGTCAAGAGGGTCTCAGTGTGGAGATTGGACGGGTTGACGAGCGCGTTGATGCTGGTCGCGCCCGGCAACAGTTCGCGCGCCATCTCCAGTTGCTTCGGTACCAGTTCGAGTGCCAGATTGGTTACGCCCGTCACATTCCGGCCCGGTCGCGCAAGGTTGGCGACGAGGCCCATTTGGACTGGATCGCCCGAAGCAGTGAAAGCAATAGGAATTGTCGTTACCGCTGACTTGATCGCTAGAACGCCCGGCGTATTGGCAACGATCACCGCCACACCAGGGCTCACCAGTTCAAGCGCGATGATCGGCACGCGATCGTATTGTCCCTCCGCCCAGCGATACTCGATCGTCACGTTCTGACCATCGGCAAAACCGGCCTCCTTCAGGCCCTGGCGGAACGCTTCGACGAAACGCGCATATCCGTCCGGCGATGCGCTGTTGAGAAACCCGATGACCGGCATCGCCGCCTGCTGCGCCCGCGCCACGAGCGGCCAAGCCGCCGCCGCGCCGCCGAGCGCTGCGATCATTTGGCGGCGATTCATTCAATGACCTCGTCGGCCGTCGCAAGCATGCTTGCAGGCAGTGTGAGGCTGAGCGCTTTGGCGGTCTTGAGATTGATAACAAATTGGAACTTAGTGGGCTGTACCACGGGAAGGTCTCCCGGTTTTTCCCCGCCAAGGATGCGTCCGGCGTACACGCCGGCCTGACGAAAAGCATCGGTCATGCTAGGTCCATAGCTCATCAGCCCGCCGACCTCGGTATATGCGCGCACATCATAGATTGCGGGGACTTTGTTTAAGTTGGCCAACGCGGCAATTCTCTGCCGGCTGGCCAAGAACAGCGGGTCGCTCACAGTCATAAAAGCGGACGCTCGCCGTTGCACCAGCATCGCAAAGAATGCGTCGATGTCGGGCTCGCTGATGGCGTGAAACACGCTGAGTGTCAGACCCTTGGCTTTGGCCGCAGCCGACACATCGTTGGCATCGGATTGTGCATTCGGATTGGTCGGGTTCACGAGCGCCGCGATTAGGCCGGCGGCGGGGAGAAGATCGCGAAGCAGCCCAAGGCGTTTCGGCCCCAGCTGGTTGATGAAAAAGCTCACTCCCGTCGTATTTCCGCCGGGCCGATTGAAGCTGGCGACGAGCCCATTCTTGACTGGATCGCTGCCGACGGCGAACACGATCGGGATCGTCGTGCTCGCGGCCTTGGCCGCCCGCACGCCTTCCGTGCTGTTTACGCCAGCAATGACCGCGACCTTACGGCGCACGAGGTCGGCTGCGAGCGTCGGTAGACGATCATTTTGAAGATCGGCAAAGCGAAATTCGATCGCTACATTGCGGCCCTCGACATACCCAGCTTCGCTCAGGCCCTGACGGAACGCTTCCACATTATCCCGATACGCGTCGGGCGATGAGCTGCAGAGGAATCCGACCACCGGCATCGTCGCCTGCTGCGCGCGCGCCGCGAACGCCCAGGCCGCCACGCCGCCGAGCAGCGTGATGAACTGACGTCGCTTCATTTATTCGATGACCTCATCGGCGCGGCCAAGGAGCGGGATCGGCACGGTGAGGCTGAGGGACTTGGCGGTCTTGAGGTTGATGACGAACTCAATTTTCGTGGCCTGCTGAACAGGTAACTCGGCTGGCTTGTCGCCCTTCAGTACGCGGCCGGTGTAAAGGCCAACTAACCGATATTGATCCAAGACATTGGTGCCGTAGCTCGCGAGGCCTCCGGCGACCGCAAACTCGCGCGATTGCGAGATCGCAGGCAGCGCGCGGCTGACCGTCAGCGCCGCCAAGCGCCGACTGCGCGTGGTGAAGAATACGTCTGCTCCGATGACAAGGGCACCCGCCTGCATATCGCCGATGTTTGCGAAGCCCGTCTCCAAGTCGCTGTCGTTGCTGGCCAAGAGAGTTTTGGGCTCAAGCCCGACGCTGCGCGCGGCCGCCTCCAGGTCCCTCGATATGACATCTACATTAGGATTGGCAGGGTTGACCAGCAAGACGATGTTGCGCGCGGAAGGCGCCAGTTCGTGCAGCAATTGCAGTCGCTTCGGACCTAGCTCGATGTTCAGGTTGACGATGCCTGTAACGTTTGCGCCTGGTCGGCTCAAGCTGGCCACGAGGCCGAGTTTTACCGGATCACCGCCTCCGGCGAAGACGATCGGTATCGTTGTGGTTGCAGCTTGCGCTACCAAAGCAGCGTTGTCGCTCCCAGCCGCAATCACATTTACCCGACGGCGAACCAGATCGGCAGCCATTGCGCCCAGCGGATCATTCTGGCCACCTGCCCAGCGATACTCGATGCTCACATTCTGGCCCTCAACGAAGCCCGATTCGCTGAGACCTCGTCGGAACGCACCTGCTCGACCCTGGTCACCAGCGCCCGACGTCAAGTTCAGAAATCCGATTACGGGCATCGCCGCCTGCTGCGCGCGCGCCGCGAGCGGCCAAGCTGACCCGCCATCAAATGCGGGAGGCCCTTGCACGCCGGGACGCTGGCGACCCTTTGGTGGAAATCGCCCGGTCCTATGCCGTGTCACATTCGACCATATCGCGGCTGTAGCGGCGACCGAGTTGGCCTCCCGGTCCAAGAGACCTTCTGGAAAGAGCAAGGGTGATCCTGTACGATCCGTCGCAGATCGGAGGATCGACATGAAAATAGCTCTGATCGTGCTTGGCCTGCTCGCGACGACTGGTGTCGTGTACGCGGCCTGCATGTTCTGCTGAGCCAATTTGGCAGAGCGCGAGAAGCCCGGCTGTGAAGCCGGGCTTTTTGCTGAGTACCGCGCACTGACAGGGCGGAAGAACTAGCCACAAGAGAAAATCACAGTTCTCTTCAGGTGACCCGGCGGTATCCGTAAAGCCAAGCCGCAATATACATGCCAAACATCCCGAGGACGAACCCAGCGGAGAACACGTTCAGTTCGTGAAGCGGCGGCCTGCCTGCCCACCATGCAACGCCGTTGAGGACTGCGAAAACGATAATGACGCCGATCCCGTAACCAGTAAGCGTGCGGCGCATTGACAGCCTGCCTTTCCGCTCCCCCTCGGAACCAATTAGCGCGCGAGAGACTGCCACATAATCGAACGGCTGGTTCCGGTTTTACATCGCCGGGATTTGCCTTTAGTTCCCGTGCTTGGGCGATGCCCGCTCGCTGCAAGCCTACCTTGGGCACAGTAACATCCAGCACACCGTCCGATTACACGGAGTTGGCACCGGAGCGCTCTGGATTTTGATCCCGCATTTAATGACCTGAGTTAACGATTTCGATGAATGTGTCTGTGGCATCAGTGAGCATGACCCGCAACTGATCTCCGTTCGCGGGCCATTGCGAGGCTTTAAATGGTAAGTGCTGGCTGAAATCCTTACTAAACGACGGCATCAATGCCTCGACACGTATGTGTTTCTGTTGGGGAGCGTTCAGCCCACGAGCAACCATTTGTTGGCGGTTTGGAGGGCGCCTATTTGCAGGAATATCAAGAAAACTACGAGCGGTCCCAATCGCGCTTTTTGCACTGAGATACCCCATAGCCGATGATATATTCGGGTGCTGATGATTTAACGTTTGCCGGTAGAGCGCGATAACTGCCAAATCCAAATCGCGCACTGGTTCAGGGCTGATGGTATTCAGTTTTGGCGGACCAACGCTCGCCGTCGTCCTAACGAGCGCACCCTGATGCTGGCACACGTAAAGCTGAAGCGCATGTTTCTTGCCTGTCTGAGCGCCGACATCTTCAAGAACCAGCTCCATTCCGTCGAGTGTACCATATGCTGAGTTATAGCCGGTCTCTATTAAGAACTGCTGCCCATTTGGTGAGTGAGCTTTGCGCACCTCAGCTTTGAGGCCGCTGTTTGAGTTTATGTGCGCCGCCACCTTCTCCAATTCAGTTTGCAGCCAACCAAGCGCGCTTTCTTTAACCCTAGCCAAAGTGTCGGCTTCTTGCTGACGGGCATTGGCGTTGTCGCTGATGACGCGCGCAGTGTCTAATGAACGGCGCTGAAGTTTCTCTAAGGCTCGCTAGTCCATCTGGGCCAATTGCAAGCAGTCGAGCATTTCTTTCCCATCCTTCGATTTTTCCTACCTCTCGAATTACGCTCTCCATATCCTGCATTCGATTTTCAACTGGACAAACCATCTTTCTGAGCAATAACTCCAACAAGTGGTAGCGCTCTCCAGACGCAAAGATTTTACGGTATTTTTCTTCATGCAAGCGCTCTCGCGGCAGAATGATGCCTCCGCTCACCATGTAATAAATCACCTTGCCCAATGAGTAGACATCGGCAGCGGACGTTACGTCGAGTTGTCCCCCTTCCTCCAACTCAGGTGCCAGAAAAGCCCTTGGCCCCATAATCTCCGGGGTCTCGGTAACTCGTGGTTGTTCTCGTATTAAGCAGATGCCAAAATCGGTCGGCCAGACTTCATGACCCATCCCGGTGAACAAGATGTTCTGAGGTTTCACATCGCGATGTATGATTGCGTTTGAGTGAGCCAGTGCAAGCGCGGCTGCCACTTGTTTGGCGACTTGAAGGACAGCATCAACGCTACCTTTGTAAAGGGCTAGCCGACCCGGCGTACTTAGATCGCCGCCTTCGGCAATGGGCATGACAAGGAACTGCTTTTCCTCAGCCGTGCTGGCATCATCCAGAGCAGAATGGTCGATGAGCTTGATGATGTTCGGATGCGAGAGCCGCTTAATCGCATCTATTTCGCGCCGAAACCTTTCATGCCGCTTTGGGCTCCCCACACGCTTCAGTGCAAATTCCCCCTGAAGCTGCCCGCTTGTATCTTTTGCGCGGAAAACCTCGCTTTGACCGCCACTTCCCAGACGAGGTGCGTTCAGAAGCTGCCATCTACCGCCATACAATCGCGACATCGTTCAATTACCTGCAACCGATGACTTGGTACTCACCTCGTGAAATGGTCACGCAGCCCAAAATTGTCGTCGAATTTCACCGGCTCCTACGAAATGCGACAATAGCCGGTAGTTCTTAGTTTCATGACGGATGCGGCCAGCCACGACTGCGGGATGCACCTGTAGTTGCTTTGCGAGATTGAGGACGTTGCTTGGGGATGGGTGTATTTTGGCAGCAGATGAATTCCAAGCGTCATGAGGAATTAGAGCTTCCTCCGCCCACTCGTCTGCCTCTTTTTCTCTTGGGTCGCTCGCATTGCCTTCCAGGTCGCGCAAGCTCAAGTCATCCACAAAGGCGACATCAGAAGCCGCTTCCATATGCCGACCGATGTGACCTAGCTCATGAAGCAAGCAGAACCAAAAATTGTCGATGCGGTCATAGCGTAACGTCAAAGCAACGATGGGCTTGGCGCCACCGAGTTTGAGAGCCGCACCATCCAAATAGGTGCGAGGCAAATGGGGCAAAACAATTAGCGGAAGACCGTGCCGCTCAAGAATGTTCTGGGCACGCTTGGGTCCGTCGTCAAACCAACTTAGCTGAGCAAGCTCCTTGAGAAACTGTAATGTAACGGTTCCAGGCTTGTAGCGAGCATGATGGCCACGGCTGTTCGCAATGGCGAGTGCTTGCAAACACCATGCCTTGAGCGCAAACGGATCGGTCTTTGCATTTGAGCGAGGGCCCGAACTCTTCCGATACAGTGCTGCACAAACCTGCTTACCCCCGGCTCGACGGATGAGATCACCTACAATTTCTTCGGCCCTATCATCCAAATCACGACCACCCTCAAACCAGCCGAGGTTAGCCATTGCGCTCAGTGGAAATCTCCGATAATCCACATTGGATGGCAGGCTGCTCGGTGACGGGTCTGATTGCAGCAGCACGTTAGCAGGAATGCCAAGGTGCTCATGAAGGGCGCGCGCCATCTGCATCGTGAGTTGTCGTTTGCCCGACAACACCTCGGACACTTTCGCTCTACTCCCAATAAACGGTACTAAGTCGCGTTGGGTCAACCCAGCCTGATCCATCCGAAATTCAATCGCTTCAATGGCGCTTGGGTTACCCATGGCGGGAAGAAACTTGTTCTCATAGTGCTCAACGAGATCAACGAGTACATCAAGCTCATCGCCTTCCGGCGTCCCAAGCTTTGCACCCATAAGTTCATCAATGCGAGCAAGCGCCGCCTCGTAGTCCGAGTTTGTCCGTAGGCGCTTCAACGTGTTCATTCTTTATACCGTCTCCACATCGATCTCGTCGTACTCGGCGTGAGTTCCCACGAAACGGATGTACACGACGCGATAGGGATAGTTGATCTTCACTAGCAATCGGTAGTCGTTGCCCTTGATGTTGAACACGACGCGATTGCCGCCAACAAAGCTTGCATTCCGGTACTGCGCTTTGACCTCCGCTGGTGACGCCCAGTCCGCGGCTTCCGCCTCGCGATACCAAGCGAGGAGCGGGCCTTCTGCATCGGGATATTGCAGCCAAAACTCGCGAAGTGTTCTCTTGGCGATTATCCGCATGGATCATATACTCTGTTCCCAATCTGTTTGCAAGAGCATCGCTCCCAAATCGTCTTTTCTTGCTGTACAGAAAGGCTCGTTTTATCAAGTAGTTATCACAAAATGTACGTCGAAGATGGCATACACGTGGAATTTTTCTGTTTACCATATACACGAACCTTGTTTACAACGCAATAGCGATTATTTTCCGTTTACGATAGGAGGTGGGTGGAGGACCGCGATGGAATTGCTGGGGTTGGCTGAAATTGCTTCGATGTTCGGAGTGACCAAACAGGTCGTGACCAACTGGAAGGCGCGAAAGCAAAGCTTTCCCAAAGCTCTCGCCGAGCTGAAAAGTGGCTCGGTCTGGTCAAGAGACCTGATCGTTGCTTGGGCCGAAAAGGAGGGCATTCCCCTCGCCGAGGTGCCGGTGATCGAGCAGCCGGTGCTGGATGCGCCCACGCGCCGAGCGACCGTCGCTGCCCTTATGAACATGAAAGGCGGAGTGGGCAAATCCACGATGACCGCGAACTTCGGTTGGTACGCCGCCTATAGGCGTAACTTGCGGGTTCTCATGATTGACCTCGATCCTCAGTTCAATCTGAGCCAGTACATCTTAGGTTCGCGTGGCTATGAAAAACTTCTGGATGAGAAAGGCGCGACCGTCGAAATCTTGTTCAGAGATAGCAAAGGCGGCCGAAAGCCGAAGTTGCTCACTGACGTGGCCCGAGCAGTTGCAGATTGGGACGATAATTCCTGCATACACATCGTTCCTGCAAATCTAGAGCTTGCATGGACGATGCGCCACGCCACCGACCGCGCACATATTCTGCGGGATTATGTGAACGATATCCGCGACCAATACGATTTAGTTCTCATCGATTGCGCACCGACAGAAAGTATCCTGTCAACGGCTGCTTATCTTGCATCTGATTACATTTTTGTGCCGGTGAAGCCAGAATTTCTTTCGACAATCGGTCTTCCATTGCTGCTTCGATCTATCAAGGAATTTGAAGTTACATATAAAAACGAACCCACTCCAGAGTTGGGTGGGGTCATATTCAACGATACCGGAGAGACAGTCGAGCACGGCCGCTCTCGTGAATACGTTCGTAAGATTGCTACCGCAAATGGTTGGCACGTATTTAGGAATGAGGTCAGCCACTCCAACTCTTATCCAGCAGGAGCGCGTGTGGGAAAACCGATTTTTCTCACGGACAACGCGCGAGCTTGGAAAAAGGAAGAGTTCAACAATGTGGCCGCCGAATTCCTAGAGAGGATCGGCTTGCAATGAAAAATGAGGCATTAGTTCGTGACGTCGCAAGGCTTTTCCTCAAGTACGACTTGGAGGACTGGCGTTCGTTTTTGGGGATGCTTCGTGAGAGTGGCCCCGATTATGATTTAATCTGCGGGGCCATCGAAGAGATTGCCTCTAAGCGTGGCAAACAGTCCAGAGAAGTCAAGACGAAGACTTCAAGCGCAGCCAACCGATTGCCAAAAGATATCGACGACACACGCGCCTTGTTGCTTTCGAAGGTCCAGAACGAAATCTCCTCGAAAAGCGATCAATGGTCTCTTGGGGAGCTTCGGAACGTATATCTGCGATCCGGTGGCAAGGACCCACTGCCAGCCAAGAAACGTGACGCCATTCGCGCATTCATTTTGCACCTTGCGCGTCTCCCAAACGACGTGTTTTCAAAAAGCGTTCAGGGAATTCTGGACCGTAACACTAACCTACAAGAGGAGTATTCTAAGTGGTTCCAAATGATTTATGGACCCGCAGGTAATGCGGATAGTCGAGTAGAGCACAGCGAATTGAAATTTTCTCAAGTGAACACGGCGATAACAGAGCAACTTGAAGACCGAATTAAGCAAGCGATTTCGAGTAATCGATTTAGGCTAGTCTACAACCCATTGACGGGCGCATCCAAAGAAATGACCTTTCTGGCAGACGGTACTATCGGGGAAGGCCGAAATTCAAACGAGTTCACTTGGAGGATCGTTGATGGCCGACTTGAGTTGATCGAGCAGAGCGGGACCACTTATAGCCGATTTATTCTAACACCGGATGGCGCTTTTCACCACACGAACGATCTGGATACTCAGTCGATAAGGGATCAACGTCTGCTTCCGATTGGCCCTCTTAATAACCGTACAGAATAGCCTTCGTCGAATTGACCGTCTTCCTCTAATCCCCGAGGAAGGAACTCGACGTGCCTCTAGGTTCGCGCTGGCCAACGCAGGGCACGATATCTGTTCGCTGCAAGCCTACATGGGCACAACACACTCAGCACACGCTTCGCTATACAGAGTTAGCGCCGGACCGGTTCAGGAACTTTTGGCGCGAATAGGCGTGATGGCGTAGCCGTCTTTTACGGCCTTCGGTTCGTAGTACACGCCTCTGAGCCATAAGCCCTTGGGCAAGGGCACCTTGGCGTGGGGATTTGGGGCAAGCTGGAAGTCGTCGCCCATTTCGGCGGGCCGGTTGGCGGCATCGACACGCGAACACAGGAGTGCACTTAGCCCGCTGTATTCCTGCTGCTCGAACACGCCAGTTGCGACTTTCGCGGGTTCCTCGCCCTCCTTCGCATCTTTTTTTGGTGCCTTCACGACGTGGTCGCGAAAGAGATAGCCGGACCCGCTGGTCTTACCTCTATCGTCAACGACGAGATAGGGCGGGCCAAGCCTATATCCGGCCTGCAAGATGCGGGGTGGGTCTGTGTCGCGGTGGTCGAACGGAATTTCGCGCGGATTTATTGCAATCACGAAACAGTCTGCGTCTGACACGAGCCCCTTCTTTAGCCAGTTCGCATACTGCTCTTTGTACTTCACTGAAACGCTGTTCATGTAGCGGACAATGATTTTTTCGTTTGGCACCGTCTCAAAAACCGGCTGCTCACCGAGTTGTGTCGCCTTCACTTCCGGAATGTGATCCGGTGCACCTTCGGCACCGCCGGTCGGAGTAATTGCCTCGAACCAAATGCGTTGGCCTCTGTGAACGATCCCCGCATCAGGACCCGGCTTCGGACAAGTCACCGAGTAACCGGCGAGAATAAGCGAGGTCGTCAGGTACATTTCCCAGTAGCGCGCGTCAAAGTTGCTGCGCAGCTCGTTGCGAAACTCAGGTCTGCGTGATGCTGAAAAAATATCCAGAGATATTCGCAGTGCGAGCGAGCGAGCCTGAGTGGCCCGTCCTTGGCATCCCGTATGTTGCGATGGGCCGGATCGGACGCGTCGCCATCCATGAACAATGGGGTCAACTTGGGGACCTTCTCATCGAGCGTGCCAACTGCATGGCTTCGGTCTAGTTGCTAGGGAACGCTTGCCGAACAGACAAGCGCATTTCATGTGCCATCCATGTGACATGGACACGCCGGTACGGAGTGACATGCGATGAAAAAGCATTGATTTTCATAGCATTTCGCGAACATGCTCATTTCACGCGCATCGGGCAGATTTTCGAGACGATAAAGCCCGCCAACGCATTGACGTGGCGGGCTTTTTATTTGGTTGCGGGGGCTCGCAACCAGCGTTGTTTACATCTTAATTACGCAATCCTTTAGCACAACCGATGCGCGAACGGAGCTGTTGGTGGCCCATAAATACCACGTCTGATGTGAGGCCTTTGGCCGATATCACAGCGATACCGCGGACCGTGGGCGCGAGGGTCCAGACCGGGCTGCATATTCCAACGTCACAGCTCAAACGCGAATAGTCTCGGCTGGCGAGTTCGGGGGCGGGCCCAGCACCTGTTCGCAGTCGCACGCGTCCTGTCCGCCATCCATTACTACATCACACCATCTCATCGCGGCGGGTGCGTCGCGAGACCAGGTCAGAACCGCCAAGCTGGGGGTCTCAGCCAGGGGACCTTTTTTCAAGGGGGACAAAAACCGGGGGCCTTTTCCAGGGGGGACAAAAATCCAGGGGGCTTTTTCGGGGGGCTTTTTTCAGACCAGGGGGCAAAAACTTGGGTGGCCTTTTTTCGAGGCGACGAGCGACTGCTAGCGGACCTCGCATGTTAGCGAAGGCCTCTGCCACGAGGGTATGCGGCAGTAACAAGTTTCCACGCAAATAAGCGGTTTCGGCCATCCTCGCCGCCGTGCGAGTTACCGAGACCGGCGGACGCTCTTGCCCGCATTTCTGCCTGGTCGCAAAATCGCTTCCATACCTACTGACTGATCCTCGCTAACTGGATATCCTGTAATGTACGGTCCTTACTCGTGGGGAATGGCATCGCCGTCAGCGGTCGTCGTTGTCTTCTGAGGATGCTTTCAATCCGGTTAAACTCGCCACTGGGAGAGTCGGGGTGCAGTCTGAACGAGTAGAAAATTCTGAGCTGGACGAAGTTGATCAAGTTGACGAAGCGGCACTCGCGCGCGTGATGCGATCTGTACCGTTGGGCACAGCCGTGCTTGCTGGATCGGCTGTCGCACTTCTGGTGCTCGGATATTTGCTGATCTATCTGCTCATCTTTATTCCGCGCGGGAGTGTAGGATAGTCGGATGTCCCAAGCGCCCCCAGAAATGCATGAGCAATGGATTCTCCGAACTGAACTGCTGTGGGCTTTCGGCGTGGGGGTGTTTGTAGCTGCCGCTCTGAGCACGATCCTGTTCACGGCGCTGACCATGGGTGTCAATCCTCCTAGCAATGTCGAGCGGGTGGACCCCAAGGCGCTGCATCTCTCGGGTGAATTCGCGGAACACAACCTGGGTACCAGCGTCGCAGCCGACGGCAGCGTGACGGTGCGCGCCATTGCGACGCAGTTCATGTTTCTGCCCCGCTGTATCGCAGTACCGTCGAACCGGCGAGTGACGCTGCGCTTTGCGTCACCGGACGTGATTCACGGACTGTTGATTACCGGCACCAACGTCAACACCATGGTGATCCCGGGCTACGTGGCGCAAATTCACACCGAGTTCACCCGCACCGGCGACCTGCTGATGCCCTGCCACGAATTCTGCGGCTTAGGGCACAGTGAGATGTGGGCGACCGTGCGGGTGTTGCGCGAGGAAGAGTTCAGGCCTGGTCCCGACGGGAGGATTTCCTGTGCGCAATAGTGAACGACTTTGTCTTGCGCACTTCTGGGTCGCCATTGCCGCCTTCGTCATCGCGGCGATCCTTGGCAGCTGGCAGATGTGGGTGCGCAGCCCCCTGGGCGCCAATGTTGGCACGCCGGGCCAGTACTTCATGTCGGTCACCGCGCACGGCGTCTCCATGGCTTACGTGCTCACGACGTTTTTCGTCATGGGCTTCGGTTATTTCGCGGCTGTCACTGCGCTCGATCGGCCGCTGCCGGGAAAGGCATGGGCATGGGCTGCATTCTGGTTGGCGCTCGCCGGCGTCGTGCTCACCGTGTTCGCCATCGCCAGTGGGCAAGCTTCTGTTCTGTACACCTTCTACCCGCCGCTCACCGCAAGCCCCTGGTTCTATGTTGGGCTCGTCCTCGTCGTCGTCGGCTCATGGGTTTGGTGCATCTTGATGATTGTAGCCATGGCGGCTTGGAAGCATGCAAATCCCACTCGCCCGGTCCCGCTCGCAATGTTCGCTACAGTTGCCAATGCGGTGATGTGGTTGTGGACGACGGCAGGCGTCGCGGTCGAGCTTCTCGTGCAGGTAATCCCGGCGGCTTTTGGGCTAGTGCAAACAATAGATGTCGGTCTTTCCCGCACCCTGTTTTCATGGACGCTGCACGCGATTGTCTATTTCTGGCTGATCCCGGCCTACATAGCATTCTACACCATGGCGCCGCGCGCGGCCGGCGGAAGGCTCTACAGCGACACGATGGGACGCCTGACGTTCATTCTTTTCCTTATCTATAGCTTGCCGGTCGGTATGCACCATCTGCTGATGGATCCCGAGCACGGCAATGCGATGAAGTTCGTTCAGGTGCTGCTCACCGCATTCGTTGCGGTCCCCACACTTCTGACCATATTCACCATCACCGCATCCTTTGAGATTGCCGGCCGCCTGCGCGGTGGCCGCGGCGTTTTCGGCTGGATTGCTGCCTTGCCGTGGGATCGGCCGATGGTGCTGGCGACGGGGCTCGCCTTTATCATGTTGGGGATCGGCGGGTTCGGCGGCGTGATCAATATGGCCTACGGCATGAACGCCATGGTGCACAATACGTCCTGGGTGACTGCCCATTTCCATCTCATCTTCGGCGGCTCGGTTGTCATCATGTACTTCGCAATCGCATATGAAGTCTGGCCGCGCTTGACCGGCAGGGCGTTCGCCTCGTTGGCCCCCCTGCGCGTTCAGCTCTGGTTGTGGTTCGTGGGAATGATGGTGATGACGCTGCCATGGCATTGGTTGGGATTGCAAGGGCAGTGGCGGCGTGTGGCCAATTTCAACTACTCCGACCCGATCATCGCGCCATGGGGTCCTTGGGTCATCGTCTCTTTGGCCGGCGGGATCATCCTGCTCGCTTCCGCCCTACTACTCGTAAGGAACTTGCTGGTGCTGCATCGCAGTCCTGCTTTGGCTTCGCTGCGGCCGATTTATGCAATCGCCGTTCACACGCCGCCGCGAGTTCCGGCGGCTCTCAACGGGTTTGCTATGTGGAACGCGCTGGTGCTCGTTCTGATGATTCTGGCTTATGGCTATCCACTGGCGCAGTTTCTGATTGAACCGTCGCCGACTGCAGTCGTTCATCGCCTGCAATGAGACATCCTGCATGCCGGGCTCCGATTCGCGACCTTCCGAACCGCACGTTCTCGACCGGCCTTGGCGTATCTGGGCGACGCTGGCTATCCTGACCACCGTGCTCAGTGGGATTTTGCTCGGCGTCGTGATCATTCCCATTGTGCAGGGGCGCGGCGCCGGACTGGACGCCTTTACTGCCATCTGCCGGGCCCTGGGGGTGCTTCCGGGGTCGCCCGCCCAACCGCAGCCGTTGGATCGCACGCCTCCCACGCCGGTCTCTCAGGTTACCTGGACCCCCAAAATACTACAGGTCTTGGCGGCCGGAAACGTTGAGCTCGGACATGCCAAGGTGCAGGAGGTGTGCGTCGCCTGTCACGGCGAGAATGGCATATCCGCCGGCCCTGACTTTCCAAATCTGGCCGGGCAATCGGGCGCTGCAATCTACAAACAGCTTTCTGACTATCGCACCGGCAGTCGAACAAATCAGCTGATGACGGACATTGCCAAGGCGTTGGATATGTCCGCCATCCCCGATGTTGCCGCGTATTACGCGGGTCAACCGCAGCGCAATCCGAATCCAGCAACGCTGGGTGAATCTCCTCCCGACATTGTGCGCCTTGTCGAACTGGGAGACCCGCAGCGCAACATCCCGCCATGCGCGGCCTGCCATCGCGCCGGGGCGGGAGGTCCGGTCGAGACGCCCGTGCTCACCGAGCAATGGTCAGAATACATAGCCCAACAGTTGACGGTGTTTGCTTCGGGCGAGCGTCGGAACGACGTGTATGCTCGAATGCGAACGATCGCGCCGAAGTTGACGCAAACCGAGATACACGGACTTGCAGCTTATTACCGCGCGGGCTTCAGATAGCTCGCGTGCCACCCGGCCGATACCCTGACACCGGTTGCGGAAGCTACAAACGCTGAAATGATGCGGTCGTTTGACGCCGGGGTTCTTGCATTGGCTTGCGACCGCTAATGCTCATAATGAGCCGCATGGCCGCGGGCGAGGAGTGGCCGTATGTCATAGAGGCGCGCGGGGGTGGCCGATGAGTGGGAGGGACGGCCATTACCGGACTCATGCATCGCATGCAAAGCATTATTCAATAATATAGAGACGATCGAACCATCAAACCATCAAACCACGAACCCATAAATGACACCGAAATCCGGGGCCCGAGGGGACAAAAAGAACCGAGGAGTTTGTTTCCTGAGCGGCTCGTAAGAGCGACTGCTACTTTCTTCGCTACTTTCGGCAGATCGAGTGCCATATACAACTGCGAAAGCCGCAGACGCGCTGTCGGATGCAAGAAGTTTTCCCGATTGGATGAGTGACGGGCTCGCGGATCCCGGCAGCCAGTGCTTGCGCCGGACGGGATGTCAGTACTTCCGCGCCGACAAAAACCAGGGCCACGAAAAACAGAGCGATCATTCGCATGGATGCCTCCTCGCTTCTTGGCTAAGCAGGCGGAGCAAAGGTCGTGCGAAGATTTATTGAGAGAGGCGCCCCGACGTTTGATCCACGTCAAATCTCGAAAGCATGTCTCCTCGCCCCGCGGCGCATAGCCCCAACTTGATGGCGCGCACAGAGTGCTCGCGGAAAAGGGGCAATTCGTGTTCGACTCAGTTTCCCTCGAAAAGGAGTGTTCAACTTGGGCCGCGCCTCGTAGATGGACTGAAAGCGAGCAAGCTAGCAAAAGCGACCGGCTTGATCCCGATAGAGATGGCTGCTCAGCCGTGGACCCACCACATTACAAAAGGTGACATCGCTATCATTATTATTACAGCCAGGATCATTATCCGTTCTTCCGGGTTACCGTGTATCCACGGGTCATCATGATTGCTCTGTATTGCCATGGGTACCTCCCCTTGGCTTTTCTCGCCGATTAGGAACCCCAAAAGGGTTTTGGGCGCTTTGACCAAAATCAATGCGCTGCGAGAAATTTGCGGTTACGAAAAATATCTCTGCCCGAGGCGCTGCCTCCCGCGATGATGACTGCCGTCCATTTCACCATCGGCGGCAGGCCGGTGATGACCGCCGCCGACACGACCGTCCCCGCCACGAACGCGGCGGGGGTTGCCAGCGCATCGAGCAGGTTGTCGACCCCTGGAACATAATAGGCGAGGATTTCCGCGACCGCTGCGACGGGCCGATCAGCTGGGTCAATCGCGCTTCAGGCGGTTCGGATCCTATGTCCTTCTTTGGTCCAAACTACACCATTGATTATATTGTAAATTTTGCCTTTCAATTTGCGAAAAAAACAACTTATAGTTGAAATTTTACATTCACGCAGCCACGATGTGCCCCGCTACTGGGACCCATGTTGGGCCGCTCGAGCAGGAGGAGCTAGGCAGCTTTCTTCGGTCCAGGTATGCGAGGCAACTCGGTAGAGGAACGCGAGTTAAGGGACTCAAAGGTTTTCAACATCGCGTATCGCTTAAGAAGTCTGTCGATCCTGGCATCTAACCGTTCTTCGACTTCCAGCTCAGCAAGCAATTGGGCGGGGGTGGCTAAATCGCCCAGTTCAACGAATTTGTAACTCTCTCCAAGTTCTTGCCGAGCTCGCGCCTCTGCAGCTTCTGTCGCTGTTTCGATCTCCGCAGCAGTAGGAGGGATCCAGTCGTCTCTGAGATACTCAAGATGCTGCAGCGCCGGTGTTGCGGACGGAATCATTTCTGCTCGAATCGCTAAATGTCGCTTGCGTGCCGCCTCAGCTATGCGAAAAGTTTGGAGGTTTTCTTTGCGCCATATCGTACGGGCAACATCCAAAATTGTATATTCTTGGAGTGGCCCGTTCGGTTCATAGTACGCGATAAGATTCTGGTGCAGCTCCTCAAAGGCAACCGGATCTTCTCCTGGAAGAAGTCCCGAGGCGGAATACGCTCCATGCTTGAGCGCTGGATAAAGCTTCTTAATTTTACGTGCCATGGCACTACTCCACTTTCACTGAAACGAATCGGACCTGGAAAGTGAAGGCAAGCTTCGCTGAATGGTCAATCCATAAAAAAACAAATCCACAGATTGGACCCCAAAAAGGACAGCAGGTTTGCTTTTGCGAAATGGGTCGACGTGTAGACAAGGAAGGACTTATGACAAACGAGCCGCCGGTACTTTTATCTCCTGCATGCTCGAACCTTTCATTGTACGTCTTTAGTGGGACGAGGAAGAGTCTATGCTGCTAATGTTCTTGTTCTCCACCTTCTCCAACAGCCGCTCAAGTGTATCAAGTTCATCATCACTTAGCTTACTATAATTCATTCGCCAAGTGCTCTTATCCAAAGATGACAAACGCTGGTGAACATACGGAGCGCAGTCCTTCGCTGCTGCATGTGCTGAATCCAGCGCCTTGCGAATGATGCTTTGGTCTGCCGCCGTTCCCTTTGCTGCCTCAGCCTGGGCTGTAGCGAAATCAAATCGCATTTTGACCAACATGACCGTGAGCGGTGAGGGCTCTTGCTCAGCATAAGCCCAGGCGTTTACTTTCCTCCTGCGCGCCACACGGTCGGAATGCATTGTACTGCCTTCCATGTTTGGGTTCGGCCGCACAGCGGACTTGTCATCTCCAACCGGCATAGCACAACTCCATTCTCGGAAATGCGAATCACCGACGCAAGTTAGCGCCGAATCGTCAATGCATGAAGAAAGAAATTCACAGATCTCAAGCTCAAAACTGAGGTGGGTGTTTC
>Ga0306926_10001726_pt1 | contig 21847 bp, 21 predicted proteins | sample flu12Cox44000178_FD_203759 | JGI IMG/M metagenome (GOLD analysis project Ga0306926, IMG submission 203759) | Lab enrichment of tropical soil microbial communities from Luquillo Experimental Forest, Puerto Rico - flux8day.12C.oxic.44.000.178 (v2)... | ecosystem: Environmental > Terrestrial >...
ATCGACTTCGGCTTCACCCCGCAAGGCATTGCGCTGATCAACAGCTATTTCAGCGTCATGATCGCGGTGGTCGCCGTGCTCGCCGGCGCCAGTGCCTCGCGCTACTATCTGGTCATGACGATCGGCGAGCGCATCGTCGCCGACGTCAGGCGCGATGTGTTTGCGCATCTGGTTTCGCTGTCGCCGTCATTCTTCGATTCCGCGCGCAGCGGCGAATTGATCTCGCGGCTGACCGCCGACACCACCCAGATAAAGTCCGCGGTCGGCGCCTCGGTGTCGATCGCGCTGCGCAATTTCATGCTGTTTATCGGCGCAAGCGCGATGATGGTGGTCACCAGCCCGCGGCTCTCGGGGTTCGTGCTGCTGGCTATTCCACTGATCGTGATTCCGCTTGTCGCGTTCGGCCGCTGGGTACGACGGTTATCGCGCAACGCCCAGGATACGCTGGCGGATGCAAGCGCATACGCCGCCGAACTGGTCGGCGCGATGAGGACCGTGCAGGCCTATACCGGGGAGCGCCTGGCCAAAGCGCGCTTTGGCAAGGCAGTGGAACAGGCCTACGAGGCGGCGCGCAGCTCGACGCAGGCGCGCGCCATTCTGACTGCGATCATCATTTTCATCGTCTTCACCAGCGTGGTCGCGATCCTCTGGGTCGGCTCGCACGATGTCCTGACCGGGACCATCAGTCCGGGTCGGCTCAGCCAGTTCGTCCTCTATACGGCGTTCGCGGCCGCCGGCCTTGGCCAGCTCAGCGAGGTCTGGGGCGAAGTCTCGGCCGCTTCCGGCGCGGCCGAGCGGCTGTTCGAGCTCCTTCGCGTCAAGCCTGAGATCACTGCTCCCGCAGCGCCCCGCGCGCTGCCGGCTCCCGCGCGCGGAGATGTCGCCTTCGACAAGGTCAGCTTTGCCTATCCGATGCGCGCGGAAGTGAGTGCCATCGATCGCGTGTCGTTTTCGGTGCGCGCCGGCGAAAAGGTGGCGATCGTCGGCCCCTCCGGCGCTGGGAAAAGCACGCTGTTCCATCTGCTGCTGCGCTTCTACGATCCGACCTCCGGCGCAATTTCATTTGACGGCGTGCCGATCAGCTCGGCGGACCCGCACGAATTGCGCAGCCGCATCGCGCTGGTGCCGCAGGAATCGGTGGTGTTCGCGGCAAGCGCGCGGGAGAATATCCGCTTCGGCCGACCGGAAGCCGATGACGCCGAGGTCGAGCGCGCCGCACAACTGGCGCATGCGACCGAGTTCATCGCCCGCCTGCCTGATGGCTTCGAGTCGCCGCTTGGCGAACGCGGGGTGACCTTGTCGGGTGGCCAGCGCCAGCGCATTGCGATCGCGCGTGCCATCCTGCGCGATGCGCCGCTGCTCTTGCTGGACGAGGCAACCTCCTCCCTCGATGCGGAAAGCGAAACGTTGGTACAGACCGCGCTGGAGGAGCTGATGCGTCATCGCACCACCCTCGTGATCGCGCATCGCCTCGCAACCGTGCTGTCCTGCGATCGCATCCTGGTGCTCGAGGGGGGCCACATTGTCGAGGAAGGCACCCATGCCTCGCTGGTCGCGGCAGGCGGGCTCTATGCGCGGCTTGCGCGATTGCAGTTCGAGGCGGCTTAAGATCTACTTGCTGGCGGCGTGACGCATCGATGTGAGTTTGCTTGCTCCTAAAGCGATGCAGTTGCGGTTAAGGAACGAAGCGACGCGGGGGCCAGAAGCGGCATTCGAATCCAATTGGGCAGACGTCTGCAACGCTCAGTTAATTTTGTGACTGACATGGTGTACATTAGGCTCGGATACCGTTTAAGTTGTACGCTAAACCGGGATGAAACGAAACCAGAGCTTCGGAGAAGAGATGGTTGAGGCAGGCGTCTGGATGGCGGCAGCAATTTGCATGACCATCTCCCTTCTCATTTCGTTTTGGGCTGGACGTCGGTTCGAATCGTTCTGGCTCAAGTTTGTTTTCTTCTTGATGGCCTCAGTCATGGGTTTTTTTCTATTCCCGTTGTTGGGTGGCTTGTGGGAGGGCGCCGCGCCTCAACAGGAGCATCTGATAGACGCGGCGTTCCGCAAACAGGTTTGGGCCGTCATCGGTGGCGTAGTCGCCATGGCATATTTCGGGGCATGGCGGTTGCAAAAAATCATCGACAGAAAACACTGAAGACGGGTTGTCCGAATCTGTCGAAACAACTTGTGCGATTGCAGTTCGAGGGGTGTGAATCCTGCTCGGCTACATCGAGCTGATTGCGAACGTGCGACAGCTTCCAAACGCAGCGGGGGCCGGCAAGTCGCCAGAAATCACTAGACGAGGTGTAGGTTGATATACGCGGCGAATCTCGAATCGTTTCTTGGGCAAGAAACGGCGAAGGTTGATCTTCGACCACGCGATCCAGGCGACATTACTGAGCGTTTCGAGAGCTTGCGCGGATATCGTTTGTTGCCGTTCGGGCGCGGCAAGACAACGTCACCTTTGACAACATTGCACGTCGCAGCAGGGCTGCTGTCGACCGCGACCAAGGAAGCCGGTTACGCCGGGCTTGCCGCTCACACGCTCATCGGATTGCAGCCCGTTGGCGGCTCAGACATGTCGTTTGCGGGCGCACCAACATTAGGTGCCGCGATCGAGAAAATCTTGATCGAGCCTGCCGCACGAAATACGCTGATCGAGGTTCGTTTGTCGGTGAGCGAAATCTATACTAATGCGCATGGCCGCGCGTCGATTGTCTATCGCGACGGCAAGGGCACGCGGAGCGCCTATTATGTTAGCTGCAATGCTGTGTCACTTTTGCAGCCGGGCGCTGAGCAGCATTACAATCCAAATGAACTCATATCGACAGTCGTTACCGAGACCGCGTTTCTAAGAACCTTCTTTGATCGCCTTGCACGAGAGCTCGAGCGCGGCCATGCCGTGCCGGTCGATCCCAAAGGAGAAAGTGAAGAAGAGCGCGAAGAGGCCCGCGCGAAAGAACTTGGGCTTGTGCCTGGCTCCCGCTTTTTGAATATGGGAGTAGATAATCAGGTTACGTGGCCGCCCGAGGAGACTGTCGTCACGTTTGAACGGCATCGAATGGTCCTCTTGCCCAAGACGAAGGAAACGACCACCTCGATCCATATCGACTTGCATCGCGAACAGTTGTCGTCCGAAGAGGCGTCAACGCTTATGAACCGGTTTCTCAGCTTGATGAGCTGGTGCGATGATCAGTATGCGATCCTTCAGGATGGATGGTCTGGAAACCCAGTCCCCGCTCCGGTCATGAAGCGCGACCTGGCTTTCACGACGGCGTACTCTTGGATATTCGACCGCAAACTGCCCGTGTCCGCCGAGGCGCGCAAGGCGCTCGCTCTTTACCGCGAAGGCTGCAACGCCGCAGCGAATTATTTGATCGGCTTTGCCGTGTTGACTTTCTACAAGATCATCGAGCTGAGGCATAAAGGGAAGTCCGAAGCCAGAACTTGGTTCAAAAATAACTACGAACGATTAAGGGATGACAAGACCCTTGAGAAGACTCTGGCTGAGTTCGAAGAAGCGTGCGGTACTGAGAAAGTCCATGATCATTTGTATCGAGCTTGCCGGACGACAGTAGCTCACGCTAACAAACCGTTTTCAACTGATCCCGATGACTACTTGGAGTTACGACGACTTTACGTCGCTGCTAGCGTTCTGCGACCATTAGCACGTATCTTTATTCGGGACGAATTGGGAATCTCCGACTGTCCCTACGACGGGACGTAGACATTCGAATGACCGATACTCGCCTGCCAAGGCAAACTACCCGCGAGAAGCAATGGACCTCCGCGCGCACCGAGGAGCTTCAGAGACCCCACCGAACGAAGCTATTTGGTAAGCGTCAATGACCGGTTTTATGTACGGCTCGCGGCGACAGTCTGAGGGTACTGGAGAGCCGACGACGAAGTTAAGAGCGCGGATGATGCCCCTCGTTATCCCTCCCCCTTGCGGGGAGGGTCGGCGCGCAGCGCCGGGGTGGGGGTGTCCCAAACGTGTTGCCTCCACCATTATTTAATTCGCTTTGCTCGCCGCAGACTGTTAACGCGGCTCTTCGAAGAGAGAGCCCCCACCCGACCCGCCTTCGGCGGGCCACCCTCCCCACGCTTCGCGGGGGAGGGATCAGGCGGACGTCTTCCACTCCATCCGCAGCACGCTCCGCCCCGACGTCGGATTGACGTCTTCTCCCGCATGCACAAAGCCGTTGCGCTCGTAAAAGCGGATGGCGCGGGCATTGTCGGTGTTCACCAGTAGACGGATGCCGGCAGGCGAGCGCCGCTTGGCCTCGTCGAGGAGCATGGTGCCAAGCTCGCTTCCCCAATGTTCCGGCGCGACCACGAGCTGATCGAGATAGCCGGCCTCATCGATGGTCACAAATCCGGCAAGCCTTGCGGTGAGTTCGGCGACGATGATCGCGGCATCGGGGACGAGCTCGTTGCGCCAACGCTCACGCCACCATGCCAGGCGGGCGGCGAAATCAATCGACGGATAGGCCCGCTGCCAGGTTTTGTGCCACAGCGAAATCGCGGCGTCTTCGTCCTCGGCGCGATAGGGGCGAAGGGTGAATTCTCCGCTCATGTGTGTCAGCGGTCAGTCATTGCGAGCGCGAGCGAAGCAATCCAGTGGTGGGAAAAGACTGGATCGCTTCGTCGCTCGTGCTCCTCGCGATGACGGGTCAACCCGGCGTCATTGCGAGCGAAGCGAAGCAATCCAGAAACAAAGCGAGACACTCTGGATTGCTTCGGAGCTTTCACTCCTCGCAATGACGGTTTCGTAAACGCGATCGTCCCCGCCGCCATGCTCCTACCGTTCCGTCAGCTTCAGTTCGATGCGGCGATTGCGCCGGTAGGCGTCCTCGGTGTTACCAGGGTCGAGCGGCTGGAACTCGGCAAAGCCGGCCGCGACCAGCCGTTGCGCCGGTACGCCGAGCGAGATCAGGTACTGCACCACCGAGATTGCGCGCGCCGCCGACAGTTCCCAGTTCGACTTGAACACCGGACTGTTGATCGGCCGCACGTCGGTGTGGCCGTCGACGCGCAGCACCCAGGCGATCTCGCTTGGGATCTGCCTGTCGAGATCGATCAGCGCGGAGCCGACCTTGTCGAGTTCGGCGCGTCCTTCGGGCAGCAGCGTGGCCTGGCCGGTATCGAAAAACACCTCCGACTGAAACACAAAGCGGTCGCCGACGATGCGGATATCGGGCCGGTTGCCGAGGATGGCGCGCAGCCGCCCGAAGAATTCCGAGCGATAGCGCGACAGCTCCTGAACGCGCTGGGCCAGCGCGACGTTCAGCCGTTGGCCGAGATCGGCGATCTTGCTCTGCGATTCCTTGCCACGCTTTTCGGAGGCATCCAGCGCCTCCTCCAGCGCCGCGAGCTGCCGGCGCAACGCGCTGATCTGTTGGTTTAGGACCTCGATCTGGGCAAGCGCTCGCGCCGAGACCGCCTTTTCGGATTCGAGGGCCTTGTTGAGTTCGGAGGCGCGGCCGGCCGCATCATTGCCGGCGCTGGCGAGCCCCTCGTAAAGCCCCTTGACGCGGTCGCGTTCGGTCTCGGCGGAAGCAAGGCCCGCCTTGAGTTGCGCCACCTGATCGTTGAGGCTCACCTCGCCGAGCTTTTCCAGCGACAGCATGTCGCTCAACTGCGCGATCCTGGCATTGAGCTCTTCCAGTGCCTTGTCCTTGCCGGTGACCTCTTGCGACAGGAAGAACTGCACCACCAGAAACACCGTCAGCAGGAATATGACTGACAGCACCAGCGTCGACAGCGCATCGACAAAGCCCGGCCAGTAGTTGAAAGCGGATTCGCTGCGGCGGGCGCGGGCGAGGGCCATCTGTATGCTCCGTTAGTTCTTCTCGGGCTGGCGCGCGAGGCGTTCGAGCAGCCGCTTGATCTCGCGGTTCTGTTCGCCCTGGCCGTCGGCCCATTCCCTGATCATCTGCTGCTCGGTGCGCATATGCGCGACCAGGCCCTGGATGGCCTCGGCAAGATTGGACATTGCCGCCGCCGTGCCGCGGTTGGCGCCGCCTTCCTCGACCGCAACGCGCAGCCGCTCGATCGCGCCCTGCAGGTCGCCACTGGGGCTCTCGCCGCCATATTCGCGAACGGTGGTGGCAAGCCAGTCTTCGAGATCGGTGTAGAAGCGGTTCTGCGCCTGGCTCGACTGCAGATCGAGAAAACCGAGGATCAGCGAGCCCGCGAGCCCGAACAGCGAGGATGAAAAGGAGATGCCCATGCCGCCGAGCGGGCGCGCCAGCCCTTGTTTGAGGGTGTCGAACAGGGCGCCGGCATCGCCGCCGACCTTGAGATCGTGGATGACCTCGCCCACGGAGCCGACCGTCTCGATCAGGCCCCAGAACGTGCCGAGCAGGCCGAGGAAGACCAACAGGCCGGTCATGTAGCGGGAAATGTCGCGCGCCTCGTCGAGCCGGGTGGCGATCGAATCCAGCAGGTGCCGCATGGTCTGCTGCGAGATCGTCATCCGCCCGGTTCGCTCACCGCCGAGGATGGCGGCCATCGGCGCCAGCAGTATCGGGTGGCGAGCCACCGCAAGTCCGGGATCGGCAACCCGGAAATTGTTCACCCAGCTGACTTCCGGATAGAGGCGGATCACCTGGCGGAACGAAAGGATGATTCCAACCAGAAGCACGAGGCCAATCAACGCGTTGAGGCCGGGATTTGCAAAGAAAGCCTGGATGATCTGCCGATACAGCACAATCGCAACCAGCGCGCACAGGACGAGGAACACGAGCATGCGCAGCAGGAAAATCCGCGGCGAGGACAACTTGTTTAGTTCGATCTCCATCGCGGAGCGGGAAGAGGGGCCTGAAGGCATTCTGATATCCGTTGCAGGGAACTTGATCCACACTATGGCACAGCGGTGGGAAAAAAGCGCCTTTGCCGCGGGTTGCACCGCATAAGGTGGGTCGCGAGCGTCAAATCGGAGGAACCAGGCCTGAAACCAGAGGGGTGATGAGCGCGTAGTTGATGGAGGTGTCCGCAACCCCGGGAGGGCCGCGGTTCCGCATGAATGTCATTTATGTTGAAGCGCTGGTCACCATAGCGCTGTGGCTTTCGATTCTGATGGCGTTGGCCTGGATCGTGCAACAGCGAACCGGCAATTCGGGCTGGGTCGATACCATGTGGACTTTTGCAGTCGGACTGGTCGGGGTCGGCAGCGCGCTGTGTCCGATCGGGGATACTCCAACGAACCCTCGGCAATGGTTGGTTGCGGTGCTGGTCGCGATCTGGTCGTTGCGACTGGGCATTCACATCGCCTTGCGTACGGCGGCAATCGAGGACGATCCCCGCTATGCGGCGTTTGCCAGGGAGTGGGGCGCTCATTCTGCGCGACGGATGTTCATCTTTCTGCAAAACCAGGCCTTGGGATCGGTGCCGCTGGTGTTTGCGATTTTCATCGCCGCACGTGTGCCGGAAGATTCGTTGCGGTGGCAGGATTATCTCGGCGCGTCGATCCTGATTGTGGGCATTGCCGGCGAAGCGCTGGCCGACGCGCAGCTCAAGAGCTTCCGGAGCAATCCGGCCAACCGGGGACGCGTATGCGATGTCGGGTTGTGGCGCTGGTCGCGCCATCCCAACTACTTCTTTGAGTGGCTGTGCTGGCTGGCCTATCCGGTCATAGCGTTGGCGCCCGGCTATCCCCTCACTTATCCCTGGGGCATTGCGACGTTGCTGGCGCCGATCCTGATGTATTGGAGCCTGGTGCATGTTACCGGAATCCCCCCGCTGGAAGCGCAGATGCTGCGCTCGCGCGGCGAGCGCTATCGCGAGTATCAGTCGCGCACCAGCGCCTTCTTCCCGTTGCCGCCCCAGGACAAGTAGGCAGATGCGCTTCGCAATGTCGCTTGCCTGCTCGTTTACATTGTATTATCAGTTTGTTGATACCTATACGCGAAAGCCCCCGAAACTGGTTGATAGTTTGATGTGTAAGTTGATATCCGGCGCCGCTCTTGTCGCGCTGACGATGGCGACCCCCACGTTCGCCGCCGACCTGGCGGTGAAGGCTGCAGGCCCTGTGGTGCCTGTCCTGTTCTCCTGGACCGGTTGCTACGCCGGCGGCCATGTTGGCGCCGTCGTCAGCGAGGACAGGACAACGAGCCGACTTGGAAACTCGGAGAACTTCAGTTCGGCCGGCTTTGTCGGGGGTGGACAGGCCGGCTGCGACTATCAGTTCGCGCACAGCTGGGTCGCAGGTATCGAAGCTCGGGCGGCTTGGTCCAGCCTGAACAACAGCCATGCCGCGTCGGTCAGAAACCTGACAACGGGTTTTACGGCTCCGAGCGAGTTCACCATGAGCAACGACTTCCTGGTGTCAACGACTGCGCGGCTTGGCTACAGCTTCGCTGATCGCTGGCTTATTTTCGCGAGGGGTGGCGGCGCCTGGACCCGCGAAAAGATCGACGATGCCTTTATCAATGCCGCAGGAATAGCTGTTGATCCCAGCGCGAAAGCAACCCGGACCGGCTGGACGGTCGGCGCTGGCGCGGAATGGGCGTTTGCCTCGCACTGGTCGGCGACCCTGGAATACAATTTTTACGATTTCGGCAACGCCGGCACCCTGCTGAGGGACGGCGCGACCACCGTGACCATCTTTAGCTTGAAGGATACGATTCACGCAGCGACGGCCGGCGTGAACTATCGCTTCTGACGCACGAAACTTTTAGGGCTATGTCTGGCAGCGCGGGCCGCGGCGCGCAGGCATTTAGTGGCATCGCCGATTTCGAAAACGCACGCTGATCGGCGGGGCCGACTTTAAAGAATTTTATCCGGTTCCTATTTTGCCGGAAGGGAGGCTGCTTTGTTGCTCAGGACGTTTTGGGCTTGCGCGGTCATTCTCTGTTGTTTGGTCTCTTCCGCAGACGCCGTAGGCATCCAGCTTCTCGATTCCAACGCTTCCGTGTCAGGCGCAATCTGGTATCCCTGCGCGGGCGAGCCGAAAGTTGTGTCGCTTGGCAATCTTGCGGTGGGTGCCGATTTTGGGCTGACCGGCGTGAAGGATTGTCCGGTCACAGGGCTAAAACTGCCGCTCATTATTTTTTCTCATGGTCGGGGCGGCTGGTTTGGCGGACATCATGATACTGCGGAGGCGTTGGCGGATGCCGGTTTCATCGTCGCAGCAATCAATCATCCAGGCGACACTGCAAACGACTCCTCGCGCCGCAACACCCTGTCTGTTTGGGCTTCGCGTCCGGCCGACATGGTGCGCATGCTCGATTTCATGTTGAATGACTGGAAGGACAGAGAAGCCATTGATCCCGCCAGAATTGGGTTTTTTGGCTTCTCCTTGGGTGGCTATACCGGATTGGTCCTGGTGGGCGGAAATCCGGACACGCAAAGGGTGGCTGAGCGATGTACCGAGAAAACGGGAATTTGCGAGGAACTTCATAACGGCGCCACTTTGCCGAACCTGCCACACGATGCGCGAATTAAAGCTGCGGTGCTTGCCGATGCCGCTATAACGACTGCTTTCACTCAGGAAAGCCTGGCAGGCATCCAAATCCCCCTGCAAATCTGGCGATCTGAACTTGGCGGGTACGGTGTCGACGCCGCGGGCACCGCGCGCGTCTCCGGCATTCTGCCAGGTAAGCCCGAGATTCACGTCGTTCCGGCAGGTCACTATGCATTTCTGGCGCCTTGCTCGGAGCAACTTGCGACCGCCGTTCCGCGCATTTGCACCGACGACCCGCCGAACTTTGATAGGGCTGCCTTTCACCGCGATTTCAACGTGAGGGTCGTCGGGTTCTTTCGCGACCATCTTGTCAATGACGGCGGGATTCGCTGAACCAAAGGGTTACGCTCCCCCGCGTCCACGAGGGCGGGCAAAGTCTGTGCCCAGCGCGCCAACTATTGCTTACGAGACCGGGCGGAGCATTGTATGCTGGAACGTCCGCCGGAAGCAGCCGCGACGTTTGCGGCCGCTGGGGCAGGCGGGCGGGGGCGCTGATTGTTTTTTGGGTTTGTCTGGAGCCTTCCCGGTTCTGTTTGAACCACAACCCAGGCTGCATTCTTGGATTTTGACGCGTTTTCTTCACGCGAACCGCTATACACTTCGCTCGAAAACGCTTTTGCGTGCCAATCGATAGCTGGCCCATGCCCAGATTTCTTAGAGTGTTGCTTTTTTTGATTTGGGGCTTGCTACTGATCCCCCTGATCGGCGCGTCTTTTGAAAAATGGTTCGAGGAAAATGGCTTGTCGGGGCCTAACGCCGTGGCCACGACAATTTTCAACGACCTCGTCGAGGTACGCCAACTGCGCTGGTTCAACCTTGCGCTGGTTTTCATGACCGGGCTGGTCATTGGCGTTTCGCTGGAAGCGCTGAGCCGGGCGTCAGGCGAAAGAAAAGCCTTTGAGCTTCGAAGTCTCGGTTATCGGCTTCGCAGCCTCTCAGAGAACATCAAGACCCGGATCGCCTCGGGATGGCCGGACAATTCGCGCGATCTCAAGCCGGCCATCATGTCTGCATTTGTCTCCGCCAGCAGATTTGGTTTGTGGGTCCCGAACGAGCACGTCTATGAACTGCCGGACCCGTCATTTCTTTGTGAATATTTCAAATGTGTCGGAAGGCTTTTGGAGGAGGGACACCTGGACGAGGCGAAAGCCGAGGCGCTGTCCTGGAAGCCGTTTCTCGATCGCGCGAAGCTGCCTTGAGCGTCATCGCCAGGCTAAACGATCGCGCCTTACTTTCGTGCCGCCTTCAGAATCCCGACGAGTTCGGCATGCACATATTCATTGCCGCAGACGACGTTGCCCGTCGTCAGCGCATTGTCATGGCCCTCTATTCCTGAGACGATGCCGCCCGCCTCGCGCACGAGGATTTGGCCGGCGGCGATATCCCAGGGTGACAAGTTGCGCTCCCAACCGCCGTCGAGGCGGCCGGCGGCGACAAAGGCGAGATCGAGCGAGGCCGCGCCGAAGCGGCGCAAGCCCGCAACACGGTTCTGGATGTCAGCCATCTCGGCGCGGAACAGCTCATGGTCGCCGCGCCCGATATGCGGCAGCCCGCAGGCGATCACGCAATCCGAAAGCTTGCGCCGTCCGGCAACACGCAGCCGCTGATCATTGAGAAAGGCGCCCTTGCCGCGCTCGGCGATATAGAGTTCGTCATTGGCAGGATTGTAGATCACGCCGGCGATGATGGTGTCCTCACGCGCAAGCGCGATCGAGATGGCAAATTGCGGAATGCCGTGCAGAAAATTGGTGGTGCCGTCGAGCGGATCGACGATCCAGCTGTGGGTCTTGTCGCTCCCCTCGCGCCTGCCGCCTTCCTCGCCGAGAAAACCGTAGCCGGGCCGCGCTTTTTCGAGGTCGGCGTAAAGCATTTCCTCGGCGCGCTTGTCGGCCAGCGAGACGAAATTCGCCGGACCCTTCAGCGACACCTGCAGGTTCTCGATCTCGCCGAGATCGCGTTTCAGGCTGCGGCCGGCGCGGCGCGCGGCCTTGACCATGACGTTAATGAGGGCGGAATGCAGCATGAAGGCGGTTTCGTTTTGGCGCTCGACGGCGGCGGCGAAAGATGTCGGGAGAAGTGCGTGCCCTGCGGCTACGCCGCAGTCAAGTCCGATGCGCTTGTATTACTTGGCGCCTAACCAGCGGCGCGCGGCCGCTTCGATCTTGGCACGATCCTCTGCGCTTAGCTGGGCAAACACCTCGTCGAGAAAGAGGTCGCCCCTGCCGGCGGTCTTTGCGATCAGGTGCCATTTCAGCCCCTCGATCCTGTCCAGCGGCGCGCCTTGTCCGGTGACCAGCACGCGCGCCAGACGGTTTTGCGCGATCGCGCTGTTCTGCCGGGCCGCTTTCCGCAGCAGCGCAACCGCCGCGGGCTGATTTTTCGGCGTGCCGGTGCCGTTAAAGAGCGCGATGGCGTATTCGACTTCGGCATCGACATTGCCGGCGAGTGAAGCCGCCTGCAACAACCGCGCAGCCTTTTCGAGATCTTTCTCCACGCCCGTCCCTTCCTTGTAGAAGGTGGCCAGCGCGTATTGTGCCTCGGAATTGCCGGCATCGGCCGCCATGCGGAGCAATTCCGCGGAGCGCCTCAAATCTTGCGGCAATGTCTGCCCGTCGAGATAGAGCAGCGCGAGATTATATGCCGCCTTGGGTTCGCCGAGCTTGGCCGAGGACGCCAGGAGTTTGACGGCTTCCTGCCGGTCGGCGGGCCCGCCGCGCCCGGCAATCCGCATCATTGCGAGCGCAAACATCGCTTCGCGGTCTCCGGCATCCGATGCGCGCCTGTACCAGTCGACCGCCTTGGCTTCGTCGAGCTTGACGCCAAGCGCGTTGGAATAGAGTTCGCCCAGCATCGTCATCGCCTTGGGATCGCCGGCTTGCGCGCGCGGGACGGCGAGATCGCGAGCGGTCCTGTATTCGCCCCGCTGATAGGCGCCATAGACGAGATCCACCCTGGGGTCTTCGGGTGCCGGCCCGCTGTTGGCGGTGGAAGGCGTCGTCGCCGGCTTGGATTCTGCGGCCGGCTTTTTGACAACCGCGTGCGCCTTCGTGTCGCGCTTGGCGGTGCCCTGGTCGGAGGCAGGCGCGCGTGCGGGTGGTGGCGTCGGCGAGACCTGCGCCAATGCGCCGGTCGCAAGCGCCAGCGAGGCGAGCAGGATTGCGATGGGACGGAGCGGGACCATGCCTCAAGGCGATCCCTGCGCGGCCTTAGGTGTCCCGCGCGCTATCGCGCAGGCCTGCCGGATCGCTTGTCCGACCTCCGCCAACGCCGCCGCCGGCCCTCGCGAATCTGTCCAGATCATATCGCCGACCAGGATGAAATCCGCGCCCGCGCCCGCAAATTCCGCGACCTCCTCGCGGCAGGCCGCATAGCCGACACAGGGCGGCTCGAACAGCTCCGCCCACCACGAAATCCGCTCGGCGATGGCCTGCGTTGACGGTCGATGCCCCGTCACATCTTCTTCGCCGAACAGCACGTAGTCGGCACCTCGCTCACCCGCGACCATCGAATCATGCCGGCTCGCCAGCCGTCCCACGCCGGCAATGCGGTCGGGCTTCAGGCTCGGCAGCGCCTCCTCGAGCGCGGCGAGGCCGGCAAGGTGCGCTCCGTCGGCGCCGGCGCGGGCGACCAATTCGACACGACCTTCGAGCAGCAGCGCAGAGCCCGCGTTCTGAATCGGCTGCGCCAGAGATTTGATGCGCGCGATCATGGTGCGCGGGTCGCTCTCTGCAAGCCGCAGCAGGATGGCCGCGACGTCGGCGGCGGCCAAGAGGCCCGGCAGGGTCGAGATCAATGAAGAAGGATCCTCGACGACTGGCGTCGCGAGATAGAGCCGCGGCATCGGTCGCGGCGGAGCGGGTCGGCTGGCCAAATCTACGCCGCCTTCTTTTCCAACTCGCTCGCCCACTCGCCCGTGCTTGCAAGCCCGTTCATGCGCGCACGATGGGCGAACGCCCGCTGACCCGCGGCGAGGTTCTCAGGCTTGCCGGACCAGGCCTTCTGCGGCGCGGCCTGAAGTGCGCGACCGTAGGAGAAGGTGAGCCTCCAGGGCAGCGGTCCGAGCCGGTTCATGGCATTGAGGTGAGCGGTTGCCTCCTCGTCGCTTTGTCCGCCCGAAAGGAAGGCGATGCCGGGCACGGCGGCCGGCACACAGTGCTTGAGCATGCGCACTGTTTTCTCGGCGACCTCATCGACCGATGCCCGCTTTGCGCTCTTCTTGCCCGCGATTGCCATGTTCGGCTTCAGCACCATGCCCTCCAGCGCCACACGCTGCACCCGCAATTCGGCAAACGTCCTGCTCAACACGCGTTGCGTCACCTCGTAACAGCGGTCGATGTCGTGATCGCCATCCATCAACACTTCGGGCTCGACGATCGGCACGATCTCCGCCGCCTGGCACAGCGCTGCATAGCGCGCCAGCGCGTGCGCATTGGCGCGGATCGCCGTTTCGGTCGGGATGTGGGCGCCGATGTCGATCACCGCACGCCATTTGGCAAACCGCGCGCCACGCTCATGATATTTCTTCAGCCGCTCGGCGAGCTTGTCGAGACCCACGGTGACCAGTTCGCCGGGGCAGGCGGGCAGCGCCTGCGTGCCTTCATCGACCTTGATGCCGGGGATAGCGCCCGATTGCTCGATCAGCTTGACCAGCGGCGTGCCATCGGCGGCGTTTTGCCAGATGGTCTCGTCATAGAGGATGACGCCCGAGATGAACCGGCTCATCGCCTCGGTGGAACGGAACAGCATCTCGCGATAGTCGCGGCGATTTTGTTCGGTCGAATCGACCTTGATGGCGTCAAATCGCTTCTTGATGGTGCCGGTGGATTCGTCGGCGGCAAGAATGCCCTTGCCCGGCGCGACCATGGCCAGCGCAATCCTGTTGAGATCGGGAAGATTCATGCGGTGTTCCTCCAAGGTGTCGATGCGATGCCTGACGCAGAACTGGTAGTCGAGCGACGGGCTCTTGCAAGCCAAAACAGGCGCTTGTCGGGCATCTGCACCCGCGATGGCTTGAACTTAGCGTAGTCTCAAAACTTCGACGCCGGGTAAGGGTTTCCCCTCCATCCATTCCAGGAAGGCGCCGCCGGCTGTGGAAACGTAGGTGAAATCGGCGGCGACGCCGGCCTGGTTGAGGGCTGCGACCGTATCGCCGCCGCCGGCAACCGAAATCAGTCTTTTGGCCTTGGTCCGCTCGGCCGCGTGGCGAGCCGCCAGCACCGTGCCACGGTCGAACGGCGTCATCTCGAAGGCCCCGAGCGGGCCGTTCCAGACCAGCGTTGCGGCATCGTCGATTGCCGCTTGGATACGCACGGTCGATTGCGGGCCGACGTCGAGGATCATGCCCTCCGGCGGGATCGCGTCGAGACCATAGGCGTGGGAGGGCGAGTTGGCGGCGAAATGAAACGCAACCGTCGCATCGACCGGCAGGATGATGGCGCAATTCGACGCCGTGGCCTTTTCGATGATCTTCAGCGCCGTTCCCGCCAGGTCCTTCTCGGCAAGCGACTTGCCGACCGCGATGCCCTGCGCGTGCAGGAACGTGTTGGCCATGCCGCCGCCGATGACGAGCGCATCGACCTTGCTGACCAGATTTTGCAGAAGATCGATCTTGGTCGAGACCTTGGCGCCGCCGACGATCGCGATCACCGGCTTCACCGGCCGCTCCAGCGCCCTGGACAATGCGTCCAGTTCCGCCTGCATGGTGCGTCCGGCATAGGCTGGCAGCTTGTGGCCGAGCCCTTCGGTCGAGGCATGCGCGCGGTGCGCCGCCGAGAACGCATCATTGACCCAGATGTCGCCGAGCTTTGCCAACTCGGCGACAAAGGCGGGATCGTTGTTTTCCTCTTCCTTGTGGAAGCGCGTGTTCTCCAGGCACAGGATATCGCCGTTCTTCATGGCGGAGACCGCGCGCGATGCGACCTCGCCGATGCAGTCATCGGCGAAGGCGGCGGGCCGCTTGATGATGCCGGCGAGCGCGGCCGCCACGGGCTTCAGCGAGTCCTTGGGGTCGCGTCCCCTGGGCCGGCCGAGATGGGCGAGCAGGATCACCCTGCCGCCGCGCTCGGCAATCTCGGTGATCGTCGGCGCGACGCGTTCCAGTCTGGTCGCATCGGTGACGCGGCCGCCTTCCATGGGCACGTTGAGGTCGACGCGCAACAGCACGCGCTTGCCCTTCACGTCGACGTCATCGAGGGTGTGGAACGGTTTCATTGTCGCCACGAATCGAAGAAGTCGTGACTGCGATCCGGTGGATCGCCTTCCTGTTTTTTCGTGACCTTCATGCCTTGAAAGAACCCATAGACCATGAAGGCGATCAGCAGGATCGCGCCGGGGATTCCAATCCAGTCGGGAAGCTCCATCGCGCACCCCTTGTGGCTCCCGGCCCAGCGATGCAGCGTCCAGACGCCGCATCGCGTCCGGGACACGCAAGTCCTTACAACACCTTCCCCATCGCGACCGCGGTGTCGGCCATGCGGTTGGAGAAGCCCCACTCGTTGTCGTACCACGCCATCACCCGCACCAGATTTCCGTTCATCACCTTGGTCTGGTCCATGTGCAGGGTGGATGAGTGCGGATCGTGGTTGAAGTCGATCGAGACATTGGGGGAAGTCGTGTAGTTCAGGATGCCCTTGAGTTGCTGCTCGGCCGCCCGCTTCATCGCCTCGTTGATTTCCTTGGCGTCGGTCTGGCGTTGGGCGACGATCTTCAGGTCGACCACGGAAACGTTCGGTACCGGCACGCGGATCGCAACGCCGTCGAGCTTGCCCTTCAGTTCCGGCAGCACGAGCCCGATCGCCTTTGCGGCCCCCGTCGAGGTCGGGATCATCGACATTGCCGCGGCGCGTCCGCGATAGAGATCCTTGTGGAGGGTATCGAGGGTGGGCTGGTCGCCGGTATAGGCGTGGATCGTGGTCATGAAGCCGGTCTCGATGCCGACGGTGTCGTTCAGCACCTTGGCGACCGGGGCAAGGCAATTGGTGGTGCAGGAGCCGTTGGAGACGACCAGGTGATCTCTGGTCAGGGTGTCGTGGTTGACGCCATAGACGATGGTGGCATCGGCGCCGTCGGCGGGGGCAGAGACCAGCACGCGCTTGGCGCCGGCAGTCAGATGCGCGGAGGCCTTGTCCTTCGCGGTGAAGATGCCGGTGCACTCCATCGCGATGTCGACGCCGAGCGCCTTCCACGGTAGCCTGGAAGGATCGCGCTCGGCGGTGACCTTGATCTTGCCGTTGCCGAGGCTGATCGAGTCGCCCTCGACGGTGACCGTGCCGGGGAAGCGGCCGTGCACGGAATCAAAACGCAGCAGGTGAGCGTTGGTCTCGACCGGGCCGAGATCGTTGATTGCCACCACCTCGACATCCTTGCGGCCTGATTCGGCGATCGCCCGCAGGATGTTGCGGCCGATGCGGCCAAACCCGTTGATTCCGATGCGGACTGCCATCTGCGGTCTCCTTCACATGTACCGCCTCAAACACCGATTCCACCCGTACGGGACAGCAATTGTCCCCCACGAGGGTTTTTGAGGCACGGCCGCCCGGTTCTGCCGGGCGGAAACGGAAAATGTGGCTCTTTCGTAGTCCTTTTTCCCGGCAATCTCAACCGCTGGCACTAACCCAGCCGCTTCACGGCAGCGTTAACTGCCGCCTCTGCGGTAATGCCGAAATGGCGGAAAAGGTCCTTTACCGGCGCGCTGGCGCCAAAAGAACGCATGCCGATAAATTCACCATCCTTGCCGATCACGGCATCCCAACCCCAGCGCACGGCGGCCTCGATTGCGACCTTGACCGGGGCCTGGCCGATGATGGCCCGCTGCCGCTCCGCCGGCTGCGCCAGCAGGAGTTCCAGCGACGGCACCGAGACGACCCTCGTGGCAATGCCGCGCCCAGCGAGCTGCTTTTGGGCGGCGACCGCGATCTCGACCTCGGAGCCGGAGGCAAACAGCGATACTTTCGCCTCGCCCTGCGAGGGAACCAGTTCGTAAGCACCAAAGCTGCACGGATTTTCGGCGGGCGCCGTGGTGCGCAATTGCGGCAGGTTCTGGCGCGTGAGCGCAAGCACCGTCGGTCCATTGTTGCGGTTGAGCGCAAGCTCCCAGCACTCGGCGACCTCGACCGCGTCGCAGGGCCGGAACACGCGCATGTTGGGCATGGCGCGGAGCGAAGCGAGATGCTCGACCGGCTGGTGGGTGGGGCCATCCTCGCCAAGGCCGATCGAATCGTGGGTCATCACATAGATCACGCCCGTCCCCATCAGCGCGGCCAACCGTATCGCCGGCCGGGCATAATCGGTGAAGACCAGGAAGGTGGCACCGTTCGGCGCAAATCCGCCATGCAGGAAAATCCCGTTCATGCATGCGGCCATGCCGTGCTCGCGAACGCCGTAATGGATGAAACGTCCCTTCGGCGTCCTGGCGGAAAAGTTCACCGCCGACTTCGCCTTGTTGTTGTTCGAGCCGGTGAGGTCGGCGGAGCCGGCAACGAATTCGAACGGCATTACGGCTGCGATCGCCTCGATCGCCGCCTCCGAGGATTTGCGGGTGGCGACGTTGAGCGGCGAAGCCAACAGCGATTTCTTGTGCTCGCGCAGCGCCTTGGCAAGCGATGCAGGACGCTCATGGCGAAGGCGGCGCGCTAACTCGGCGCGCTTGCGCGGCCCCATTTGCGCGAGCCGCGCTTCCCAATCCTTGCGCGCGGCGGCGCCGCGGGAGCCGGCCTCACGCCAGGCCTTGAGCACGTCCGCAGGCACGGAGAACGGTTCGAGCGAAATGCCAAGGCGCTCTTTGGCGCCCTTCAATTCTTCCGCGCCGAGTGCTTCGCCATGCGCCTTCGCCGTGCCCGCCTTGGTGGGCGCGCCATATCCGATGGTCGTCTGGCAGTCGATCAGCGATGGCTTGCCCGATTTTTGTGCGCGAGCGATCGCCTCCGCGACCGCGTTGGCGTCCTGGCCGTCGATCCTTTCGGCGGCCCAGCCAGCGGCCTTGAAGCGCTTCACCTGGTCGACCGAGTCGGCCAACGATGTGGGGCCGTCGATCGAAATACCGTTGTCGTCGTACAGCACGATCAGCTTGCCGAGCCGCCAGTGCCCGGCCATCGCAATCGCCTCCTGCGATACGCCCTCCATCAGATCGCCGTCCGATGCCAGCACGTAAGTATGATGGTCGACGATTTTCTTGCCGAATTCGGCGGCAAGCATCTTTTCCGCGAGCGCCATTCCGACCGCCGTCGCAAGTCCCTGTCCGAGCGGCCCGGTGGTGGTCTCCACGCCTTTGGTGTGGAAGTTCTCAGGGTGACCGGGGGTGCGCGACCCCAGCTGCCTGAAGTGCTTGATCTGCTCGATCGTCATGTCGGCGTTGCCGGTCAGATAGAGCAGCGCATAGAGCAGCATCGAGCCATGGCCCGCCGACAGCACGAAGCGGTCGCGGTCCGGCCAGTCAGGATGCTCGGCGTCGAATTTCAAAAATTGGGTGAACAGTACGGTGGCGAAATCGGCGGCGCCCATCGGCAGGCCGGGATGGCCGGACTTCGCCTGTTCGACGGCGTCCATCGCAAGCCCGCGAATCGCATTGGCCATACGGGAATGATCGACCTGCGTCATAATGAAAATCCACTTGGATAATGAGATGCTTGGTTGGATGCGCGGCGGGAGGCTCACTAGCACCTGGGGTGGTGCTTCCAAGGTTTTCTTCGTTTTGCCGCGGGTTCGTCAAGAGAACTTGCCGGCCAAATCATACCAGAATCATGCGTTTCCAACGCATCTCACGGTCCGAAGTTCGCCAAAGGGGCGCCGCAAAGTGGGGCGAACTTCGGATTAGGGGACGCCGAGTTCCGGATTCCGATGGTCCGGACGGGGCACGATGCTTAGCGGTGCATAGCTTCGACGTGGCGTTGCGCGAGCGAGGTTTGGCACCTAAACTTCTACGTCTAAACGCCTGCCGAATCGCGAATTTTGCCGCTTGGGGGCGTGCGGAAGGTCTGCGTTTTCAGGTATGAACGATCGTCCCGCCAATGGCTCCGGACAGGCGGAGCCGCCATTCTCCGAAATCGACGCCGCGACGCGGCGCCTGATGGCGGCACTTGATGCGCTTGAAAGCGCGGTCGAGCGGCGGCGCGATGCCGACCGCGACGAGGACGAGCTGGCAAACAGGATCCAGGCGCTCGGCGCCGACAGGTCGCGCCTTGCCGATGAGCTGGATCTATCGCTGGTGAAGTCGCGCAGGCTGGAGCGCGCCAATCGCGAGATCGCCGAACGGCTGGATGCGGCGATCGGGACCATACGCTCCGTGCTGGGGGGCGAGGAGGGCCCATGAGCCACATCAACGTCACCATCAACGGCCGGCAGTATCGCATGGCGTGCGAGGAAGGGCAGGAGGTTCGACTGCTCAGGCTCGCCGAGAACCTGGAGTCGCGGGTCGAGTCGCTGCGCGGCAAGTTCGGCGAAATCGGCGATGCTCGGCTGACTGTCATGGCGGCGCTCACCGTGTGCGACGAGCTGATCGACGCCAACCAGCGCATCCTCAGCCTGGAAAAGGAACTCGGCACTTTGCGCGACGTGCGCGTGGCCGCCGTCGATCGCGCCAAGGCGACGCAAACGGCGGTGGCGAACGCGCTGAATGCGGCGGCTGAGCGGATCGAGCGCACCACGCAGGTCCTCAACCGCACCGTCGGCGCTGGGGTTGCGATCGGGTGAGGTGCTGCTTGCTTTCGCTGTGACGCGACCGCGTTCCCCGGATGCGGCGCAGCGCGCCATTCTTCCGGCGCGGTGCGCTGCTGATCCGGGGTCCATCGCCCTGCATTGGTCCCGGCTCTGCGATGCAGCGCCAAGACGCGCTGCACCGCGTCCGGGACACGAGCGCGACGCTGGATTGCGCTCGCAATGACCCTGTCGGGTTGATGTTGCCCGGCGGGCAAGATTCGCATGCGCGCCCTGCGCGATCTGCCCGTCGTGTTAATCTGTCGCAACCCGACGGCATTGATCTTTCCCCCAAATCAGCACCATCTTCGCCCCGTCCCGCGCTCCACAGGAGGGGCGCCTCGCGATCGTCACGGACGTTGGGCGCGGGATGCGATGGACGCGAATGACCTCGGCAGACGAACGAGGCATGAGCGGACGGCGAAGTCGTGTGGTCCTGGCGCCCCTTGGCTGGCGTCAAGTTGGCGACGATGCTTGGCATCGCGCCGATGACGGTGACTAAAAGGTCATGGACACCGGGGAGATCACGAAGGAAACCGTAAAACCATTCGCGCGGGGAATGCCGGCGAAAGCGGCGTACCTGTGGTGACTGTGCTCGTGTGGTTCTTCTCATTTCCACGCGAGGCTATGGGTGCGAGCAGCGCGCCCGGCATTCCCTGCGCCCTCTTTTTTGGAGGGACGTGGTTCTCGTCAAAACTCGGACGCAACGCGTCGCGGGAATGCGAGGTCATATCCATGCTGTTTGACAAGTCAAATCAGAAAATCGCACGCCCGGACTCTGCTCACGTGTAGGCCCACACGATGACGAGTGTGATCGTGCTTATGATCGCCGCCGAAAGCAACGACTGCATCAGGGCAGCCTTCGCCTCGGCCGCATAGGATCGCTCGACCCTGGCAGGAATTTGTGTCGGCATGGATACCTCCGCGGCATCCCAGATCACAAATCATTTGTAGGTCAAGTTCTGATCGGCCCCTTGACCAGGATCAACTCGCGGGGAGCCACCTGCCAAAAAAGGTACGGGGCCCGTTCGGGCCCCGCGCTTGTCTAGGCCGGCTGTCCCTCATGTTCCCAGATGCTCATTTTTCTCGTCTCGGGCATCAGGAACAGGCTCAGGATGAAACACACCGCCGGGACCGCGATCGGGTAGATCAGCGCGTAGGCAAGGCTGCCCGTCGACTGATAGGCGGCCGTTGTGATGAACGGCACCAGGCCGCCGCCCCAGCCGTTGCCGATCATGTAGGGCATCGATACCGCCGTATAGCGAATCCGGCTGGGGAAGAATTCGGCGAGGAACGCGCCGATCGGCCCATACACCATTCCGACATAACAAACGAGAATGGCGATGATGAGGATGGCGATCGGCATGACGATGGCGCCGGGCTGGGTGACCGCTCCGAGCCACGTATACAGCGGATAGTAGGTCAGCGCGGCCAGCAGGAAGCCTCCGAGGATGACGGGCTTGCGGCCGATGATGTCGGACAGCCAGCCGAAAAACACCAGCGACGGGGTGGCGATGACGAGCCCGATTCCCACGATGAGGGAGCTGGTCAGCGTGTCTACCTTGGAAACCGTCTGCAGGTAGAACAACGCCCAGAATTGGCTCGAGTACCAGACCACGCCTTCGCCGAGAACCACGATGGTCGCGATGACAACGTATTTCAGGTTGATCGGATTGAGGAAGGCCTCGTGCCAGGGAC
>Ga0306926_10001727_pt1 | contig 21836 bp, 19 predicted proteins | sample flu12Cox44000178_FD_203759 | JGI IMG/M metagenome (GOLD analysis project Ga0306926, IMG submission 203759) | Lab enrichment of tropical soil microbial communities from Luquillo Experimental Forest, Puerto Rico - flux8day.12C.oxic.44.000.178 (v2)... | ecosystem: Environmental > Terrestrial >...
GCCCACGTCATCGGCAACCAGGCCGCGTACCTGCAGCCGGAAATGAAGGTGATGGTCTCGGTGCACGAGGGGGTGCCGCTCTCGATCGAGCTGCCGCAGAAGGCGACCCTGGAAGTGGTCGAGACCGAGCCGTCAGTGAAGGGCCAGACCGCCGCCTCTTCGTACAAGCCGGCGCTGCTGTCGAACGGGGTGCGCACCATGGTCCCGCCGTTCATCGGTACTGGGACGAAGATCGTGGTCATGACGGCGGACGGCTCCTACGTGGAGCGCGCCAAGGACTGAGCCCGGAAGATTCCGCAACCTAATTGCAACACCTGCCGGTCTGTTTGCGTTAACCTACTTGGCAGAATCTGCCGTCGCGGCGATACTTTGATTCGCGCACGGACGTCGCGGCGACTGCTCCGGCGAGGTATGGAGCGTCATGTTGCGATTCGGAATTGCGGGCCTCGCGCTCGCGGCTGGCGTCATTGCGGCGGCCGCGCAGGACATGAAGAGCCCACGCATTGCTCCCACCCACGTGGACTGGGACGCGGTGGCGATCGAACTCAGGGCGATCGAGCCCCAAGAGCCGTTCGTCTTGCCGGAGCTGATCGCCAAGCTCAACCGCGCAACCAGCGAGCGGTTTCCAAACATCGCCGCCAGCCCCGTCCCGGTGCTGCTGCCCTTCGACACGGCCGCCTTTCTGCGCGATCTCGCCGCGGCATCGAACGCGGCCCCTGCGGACGCCAATGCGCCGGCCGACAATTATCTCTTCGGCTTTAACTCGGTGCCGCTCTTCTACCCCGGACCGGCGGGCTACGACGCCGTTGTCGTCGCCCGCGCGCAGGACATGCACGAACTCGGCATCCGTTTTTCCGATCCGGTCTACGTTCACATCGGCGGCTCGGCGTTCCTTTATGAGCTCGACGAGCCTAAGGGCATGATCGGCTGGCCGGTGCATGGCCTCGACGAGATTGCCGGCATCCGGCGCATCTACCTGGAAAGTTACGTGCGCTACACCTTCGTGCGGTACGGCGTGCCCTACGTCGTGGCAATCGAATGCTCCGACGGCGCAGCGCGGTTTCGCAAAATGTCGTGCCGCGACGCCGACAAGGTCGCTGTTCGCTTGATCAAGGCGCTCCACGTCGTGGGCGGAACGCCGCAGGCGCAACCGGAGGCGCTCACGGCCGACACGATCGATCGCCCCAGCGAGCAGTCGAGCGTATTTACCTACCACAGCCCCGGCAACCTGCTCCCCGGCACCGGCTTCAGGCGCAACAGCGGGGTCGCGGATTACACCGTCTATTCCAAGATCCGTTTCCCGCTCGCCGACGCGCCCGCCTTCGCCAACTCCCAGTCCTTCATGAATTGGGGCGATTGCGACGCGACCGGACGTTCGGGTTTGGGATTTCTGGATGGGGTGAGGGCCTATCGCTGCCGCGTCAACGGACAACGACTCATTTTGGACGAATCCGCCGCTGACAACTATTCCTATCCATGGCGGGATAATTTCTGCGAGCATCGCTACTTCTATGTCGGCCAGTGCCCGGGCGGTCTAGGTCACCAAGGTCAAGACATCCGTCCGGCGTCCTGCAAGCAGCGCATTCAAGGCGCAAACCGCTGCGAGCCGTATCAGCACGATGTCGTGGCGGTGCGCGACGGGGCGGTGCTGCGCGCACCGAGCCAGGAGGCGCTGCAAATCGTCGTCAACGCGTCCAACGAGCGCGTGCGCTTCCGCTACCTGCACATGTTGCCCAGGCAATTCAACGCGGACGGCATGGTGAGCGGCCGCCTCGTGCACGAGGGCGAGGTGATCGGCAAGGTGGGCAACTTCTTTCGGCGCGAGCGCGCCACGACCTATCATCTGCATTTCGATATGCAGGTGCCGACGAAGTACGGATGGGTATTGGTCAATCCGTATATGACGCTGGTCGCTGGCTATGAACGGCTCATTCGCGGCCGCGGTCAGGAGATCAGGGACGAGGAGAACCGGGAAGACGTTCCCACGGCCTCAATCAAGCAATCGCCCACCACCGCCCCGACGACGCCGGACGCCACGGCCGCAAAGACGACAGAAACGGCTGTAAAGTCGCTGCCCGAGGCAACGGATTCCGGGACAAAGCGCGATGAGCGAGTGGATGAATCCTCCCCTGTCAAGGCGAGCCTATCTGTCCATGCTGGCGGCGGCCGTGGCAGCGTGGAGCACAACGGCCCGCGCACAGGCAAGCAAAGCGTCGTTCGAGCAGTGGGTCGCGGCGTTCCGCGCGCGGGCGCGCGCGCGTGGCATATCCGACGCCACCTACACGCGGGTTATGAGCGATATCAAACCGGATACAGCAGTTTTTGAGCTCAACCGCTACCAGCCCGAATTCAACGAACAACTCTGGCAATATCTCAATCGTCGCGTCTCCGACTGGCGCATCACGACCGGCAAGGAGAAGGCGAAGGAATACGCGCCGCTTCTGGCCCGGATCGAGAAAGACTACGGCGTCGACCGCGGGATCATGCTCGGGCTGTGGGGGATCGAATCGGCGTTCGGCGATCCGGATGTGCAGAAAAACCACATGCGACCGATCATCCCGGCGCTGGCGGCGCTGGCGTGGGGCGAGCCGCGCCGCCGCGCCTACTGGGAGCAGGAGCTGCTCAACGCGCTCGTCATCATCGAACGCGGCTGGAGCACGCCTGAAGAGATGCGCGGCTCCTGGGCCGGCGCCATGGGCCACACCCAATGGATGCCGGAGGTGTGGCTCAATGTCGGGGTGGACTACGACGGCGATGGCCGCGTCAGCCCGTTCGGCAAACCCGACGACGGGCTCGCGGGCACTGCGCAATATCTGGTCAAGCGCGGGAAATATCGCGCCGGGGAGCACTGGGGCTACGAGGTCCGTGGCGTCGGCCGCGCGGGCGAAGGGAAGTCACGCACCTACGACGCGTGGCAGCGAGCCGGCGTAACGCGCGCGGATGGCAGCGCGTTTTCGCAGCCTAATGCATCGGCAAAGCTTTGGGTGCCGGTGCCGGGAGGACCCGCGTTTCTCCTCGGCCCCAATTTTTATGCGGTGCGCTCCTACAACCCGTCCATGAATTATACGCTGTCGATCGTGCATCTCGGCGACCGCATCATGGGCGCAGGGCCGTTCGTGCAGCCCTTCCCCGGCGGGGAACGCACCCCGACCTTGGCCGAAGTCCAGGAAATCCAGCAGCGGCTGACCGCGCTGGGCTTCGATACTGGCGGCACTGACGGGCGCGTCGGCAATGACACCATGATGGCCGTGCGCAATTTCCAGCGCAAAGTCGGCATGCAGCCCGCCGACGGCTATGCCGGCGTCAAGCTTCTGGCGCGGTTGCGCCAGGGCCTCTGATTCGGTTCTATGGGCCTCATCTCGGAGAGCCCAAGGATCATCCCGTGACGACTGCAAAAGCCAAGGTGGCGCCTGCCGCCGTGAAGCCTGCGCCTGCGGCACATCCCTCGCTGCGCGCGCTCGAGCGCCCCGCCAATCTGACCGGCACGAACGCGCCCGCCTTCGGGAGCGACGTCGTCGCCGACACGCTGCGCGCGCTCGAAATCCCCTATATCGCGCTCAATCCCGGCGCGAGCTATCGCGGACTGCACGATTCCATCGTGAACTTCCTCGGCAACGAAACGCCACAGATGCTGCTCTGTCTGCACGAGGAAAGCGCCGTCGCCATCGCCCACGGCTATGCCAAGGTGACGGGCAGGCCCATGGCCGCGGCCGTGCATTCCAATGTCGGGCTATTTCACGCCACCATGGCGATCTTCAACGCCTGGTGCGATCGCCAGCCGGTCGTCGTGCTTGGCGCGACGGGGCCGGTGGACGCCGTCAAGCGCCGGCCCTGGATCGACTGGATCCACACCGCCCGCGACCAGGGTGCGATCATTCGCAACTACACGAAATGGGACGACCAGCCCGCCTCGCCCGGGGCTGCCCGCGAGGCGCTCCTGCGCGGCACCTGGATGGCCAGCACCGCGCCGTGCGGCCCGGTCTACATCAACCTCGACGCCGAGATGCAGGAGGCAAAGCTTGCCGAGCCGCTCGCGCCGATCGATACCGGTCGCTTCATGCCGCCCGCCGATCCCACGGCGTCCGCCGAAGTCGTCGAGAAGGCGGCGGCAATCCTCAAAGGCGCAAAGCAGCCCGTCATTCTCATGGGACGGGTTTCGCGCAGCATCGAGGCCTGGAATGACCGCGTGGCGCTCGCGGACGCCCTCAACGCCAAGGTGATCAGCGATCTCAAGATCGCTTGCGGCTTCCCGACCGATCATCCGCTGCATGCCGGCGCGCCGGCCTCGAACGCCATGGTGCCCGAGGCGATTGCCGCGATCAAAGCGGCGGATGTGATTTTAGCGCTCGACTGGGTCGACCTCGGCGGGGCGTTGCGCAATGCGCTCGGCCAGGAGCCACCGAGGGCAAAGATCATCAGCGTCAGCGCCGACTTCCACGTCCACAACGGCTGGAGCATGGATTACGAAATGCTGCCGCCGGTCGACCTGCTGCTGCCCACGGCACCCGATGCCGCGGTGCCGCTGCTGCTGGCCGCGCTGGGCGGCAGCAAGGCGCCCAAGCCGACCGAGGTAAAGCCGAGAGCGGAAAAATACCAACCGTCCGCCGGGCCCTTGCGGGTCGATGACCTCGCGCGCTCGCTCCGCGCCGCGGTGGGCGAGCGGGAGGTGACGCTCACGCATCTGCCGCTCTCCTGGAACGGGGCAACGTGGCCCTTCCGTCATCCGCTCGATTACATCGGCTCGGAGGGCGGCGGCGGCGTCGGCGGCGGACCGGGGATTTCCGTCGGGGCGGCGCTGGCGCTCAAGGGCTCGGGACGGCTGCCGATCGCCATCTGCGGCGACGGCGACTTCTGCATGAGCGTCACCGCGCTTTGGACGGCGGTGCATTACCGCATTCCGCTCCTCGTCGTCGTCTGCAACAACCGTTCGTTCTTCAACGACGAGCTGCACCAGGAGCGCGTCGCCCGCATCCGCAACCGGCCGCCGGAGAACCGCTGGATCGGGCAACGCATCTCTGATCCCGATATTGATTGTTCGGGCCTGGGAGCGGCGCAAGGTGCGGTTGGATTCCCTCCGGTGATGAAGACCGGCGATCTGGTGCCGACGTTCGAGAAGGCGATCGCGGCTGTGGAAGCGGGCCAGGTGGCGGTGGTCGACGTCCGCGTCGAGCCCGGCTACTCGGCCGTCGCAACCGCGGCCATGCTGCGCGGAACCGAGAAGGGGTGAGATATCTCCGCTCGCACGAGACGGGCCGCGCCTAGATTGCAAAACTTTCGTGCGTCGCCGGGTGGAAGAGTTCTTCCGGCGCCACCAAACGCGACGAAAGTCCCTGCGCATGGTGGTGACGCAGGAAAGTCTGAAGCTCCTTGCGATTCGGCCCGAGCCCGTAAGACCAGAAGTCATGCCCCATGAGCTCGCGGGCCGAGCGCAGCTGCTCTTCCACGAAGGGCAGCGTCACCTTGCTCGCGGCAGTGTCCTCGAGCGCTGCGAGGCATTGCGTCTTGGCCTGTTGGAAGGCCTTGAACACCGCCGCCGGCAGCCACGGATTGGCCTCCACCAACTCGCGTCGGATGCCGGTGACATGCATGATGGGAAAAAAGCCGGTGCGTTTGAAATAATCCCGGCCCGCGGCGATCGGATCCGCAAACAGCCAGCCGATCTGGGGATTGTTCTTGCCGGCAAGGCTTGGCACGCGCGGCGCGATGAAACCGTCGATCTCGCCGCGCTCCAGGAGTTCGGAGATGGTTACGCCTGCCGGTGCCTCCTCCATGCGCACGCCGGGAGGAAGCTTGATGGCGATTTTCTCCGGCCGCCCAGGATGCTCGATCCCTCCCCGCATCCAAATGATGTCGGAGGGTTTCACGCCGTGGTCGTCTTCGAGAATGATGCGCGCCCACACGCAGGCCGTGAGCTGATACTCCGGCAGCCCGACGCGCCTGCCCTTGAGATCGGCGGGCGACTTGATGCGATCCCGACGCACGTAGATCGAGTTGTGACGGAATGCCCGTGAGACGAATGCCGGCACGCCCACATAGGGGCAATTGCGTTCCGCGACCTTCACAGTGAAGCTCGACATCGACAACTCGCAGATGTCGAAATCCATGCTGCGGAAGGCGCGAAAGAAGATTTCCTCCGGCGGCAGGTTCATGAACACCGGATCGACGCCGTCGATCTGGACCGCGCCGTCCATGAGCGGGCGCACCCGATCGTAGTTGCCGACCGCGACGGAGAGCTTCAGTTTCGACATTGTCGTTGATCTTTCTGCAGGCGGCGTCATGCCCCCCGAAGGCGGGGCGATAACAGCGCATATGGGCTCGCCACCTTAGCAGCTTGAGCACCCGGCCCGGGCTGGCATCGCGATGCTAATGAATGCCGAGACTTGCGTCAGCCGGCGCCATATCGATGAGCCGCAGCTGCACCCGCTCGGTGCCATTCCAGCGGTCGAGGCACAACGTGCCGACGGCGTGGACCGATTGGCCACGCGCTCGCTCGAGCGCGATCCCAAGCTTTTGTCCGGCGGCGCGAAATGCGATGGCGTTGATGATCGAACCGTCGCCCGCGCGCAATCGCGCCCGCATGTGCGACTGGCCGACCGCTTCGGCATAGACCAAGCTATGCGCGGGAAATGCGATGACCGGCTCGGGGTTACCGGCGCCGAAGGGACCGGCGCGGGCGATCATCGCCACAATGTCGTTGTTCGCAGCAGCAGCAGTTACCGCCCCGTCGATCAGCAACGCATCGTCGCGTCGCGCTGCTTCGACCGTATCCGCCAGCGCCTCCTCGAGATAGGCGCGGAAGGCGTTGAGCTTGTCTTTTCTCAGCGTGACGCCGGCCGCCATCGCATGGCCGCCGCCTTTGATCAGGAGGTCCGTACTTACGGCGTGGCGCACCGCGCGGCCGAGATCGACGCCCGTGATCGATCGGCCGGAGCCTGTGCCGATGCCGCCCGGCTCGAGCGCGATCGCGAAGGAAGGCCGCCCGAACCGTTCCCGCAGCCGTGCGGCGACGAGGCCGACTACGCCCGGATGCCAGCCCTCGGCGGCGGTCACGACGACGGCGCCCTTCTCCTCCGCGCCGAGGGCGGCCATCGCCTCCGCCTCGGCCTGTGCCACGGTCGCGACTTCGATCACTTGGCGCTCGCGGTTGAGGCGGTCGAGTTCGCCGGCGATGCGCGCGCATTCGGATTGATCCTCGTGCATGAGCAGCTCGACGCCAAGCGTGGCTCGACCGATGCGGCCGCCGGCGTTGATGCGCGGGGCTAAGAGAAAGCCGAGATGCCAAGGCTCGGGCGGACCGCCGAGCCGCGCCACATCCATCAAGGCGGTAAGCCCGGGATTATCGCGCCGCCGCAGCGCCAACAGACCTTTGGCGACAAAGGCGCGGTTCAGGCCTGTGAGCGGCACCACGTCGGCGATCGTTCCCAGCGCAACCAGATCGAGATAGCCGAGGAGATCCGGCTCCGGGCGCTCCGGCGTCCAAAATCCGCGCAGGCGAAGTTCGCGGTTGACCGCAACGACGGTCATGAACACGAGACCGACGGCGGCAAGGTGGCCCAGCGACGAGAGATCGTCGAGCCGGTTGGGATTGACCACCGCCAACGCCGGCGGCAGCCGTTCGTCGGCCAGGTGATGGTCGATCACAATCACGTCGAGGCCGAGCTGACGCGCCTCGCGGAGTGGCTCGTGGCTCGTGGTCCCGCAATCGACGGCGACGAGGAGGCTCGCTCCTCGCGCGGCGAGCGCGCGAACCGCCTCCGCATTCGGCCCGTAGCCTTCGAACAGGCGATCGGGAATGTGAATGAGCGGGTGCAGGCCGCAATGGCGCAAGTATCGCCCGAGCACTGCCGCCGAGGTGGCGCCATCGACGTCGTAGTCGCCGAAGATGGCGATCGTTTCCCCGCGAACGATCGCTTCCACCAGCCGGATGGCGGCGGCGCGCATGTCGGCAAGCATATGCGGATCCGGCATCAGCGCCCGCACCGTCGGATGGAGGAAGCCTGTGACCTCGCCCACCTCCACTCCCCGGCCGGCGAGGATGCGCGCCAGCAGCTCCGGCATGTTCTCGTAGCGCTGCGCCATCGCCAGCGCGCGCGCCGCGCCGCGCTCGTCGAGCCGGTCGCGCCAGGCGCGTCCGCAAGCGGACTGCTCCACCCCGAGGAAAAGGCGCCGCTTGGGAAGGGTTTGCGCCGGCAGGGCGATCGTCATCTCAGGCACCGCGAATCGCATCAAAAAAGCTTGCGATATTGAATAAATCCCGAGCGCTCCGCCAGCTTGTCGTAAAGCGCACGCGCGCTCGCATTGGTCTCGTGGGTGAGCCAATAGACGCGGCTCGCGCCCTCGCGGCGCGCTCGCTCTTCCACCCCCGCGATCAGCGCGCGCCCGAGACCACGATGGCGCGCGTTTTCGGCGACGAACAGGTCTTGCAGGTAGCAGTAGTTGCCGACCGTCCAGCACGAGCGGTGGAACAGGTAGTGCGCAATGCCGCAGAGTCGCCCGTCGACATAGGCGCCGAGCGCCTCCATCGGTTCGGCCGGATCGTGCAGGCGCGCCCAGGTCACGCGCGTGGTCTCGTCGGGGATCACGACCTTGTAAAAGGCCTGATAGCCCTTCCACAGCGGCTCCCAGGCGGCGCGCTCGTCCGGCCGCAGCGGGCGGATCTCGACCTTCGGTACGCCCATGCGGCACCGGGCAATTTGGCTATTCGGCTGCGGCGGCGTGAATGCGTAACAGCTCCGGTATAGTCTGCGGCGGCCGGCGGCCGAACCCGCATTCCGTCGCGATCGCGAAGTTCTTCACATATTTTTCCGCCGTTGCGAGCCGGCGGCGCGTTCCGCCCACGCCATCGGTGTAGTGCACCAGGCCGAGACACAGCTGCGTCTCGGGGCGACGCTCGAGCCGGCGCAGCGGCTCGAAATACGCATCGTCGCAGCGATCGCGCGGAACCGGCATGTGGATCAATTGGATGGACCGTCTGATCATGCGCGAGAGGTGGTTGGCGAGAACAACCATATCGCCCATGTCGATCGGCTCGACGACGTGTCGGTGGTTGGAGTCGCCGTAGCAGAAGTGAAACAGCAGCTCGATGTTTGCCGGTACGTGATCGGCGAGCCCAACCAGAATCGTTGCGAATGTTTCGATCATCTCCTTCTTGTTGCGCCCGTAGGCATTAGGCTCGTTGCGCTGCAGCCGCGCGAACACGGCGGAAGCGACGTCGAACTGGATGGCGAGTTGATCGTGCGGAATGGCTTGCGCGAGCCGATCGATCTCACGGCACAGCGCCTCGTTATAAATCGGATCAATCGCACGATGCAGGTCGTCCTGCAGGAATAGCCAGATCACCGAATGCGCCGGCACCAGATCGACTTGGAACCGGCAGCGAGCCGGGATCATTCCCTGCTGCTTCAGATGGGCGAAGTCTCGATAGGAGCGCATCGCGGTGTCTGCGTAGAGGAGATTGTCGAAGCTCACATCCTTTGCCGACGCGCCGGGCTTGAGGCGGTAGCGCGTGCGCGGCGGCGCGGTCGGATGCAGGCGAAACATCTTCTCCGATTTTTCGAACGCTGCATGATTGGCGAATATCGGTTCCAGATGCGCAATCCAATCGCTGCGCTCGCCGGTCTCCCCGTCGGGGATGCGCAGAAGGTGCGGGCCGAGCGCGGCGCTCACCGTCGCGAATACTTCGGTCGCGTTGGCAAGCGGGACGCTGCCGACAAGGTGGATATGGCGAGAGGCCACGTCCTTCACCCGTTCACTCAATCGAGCGGCACCCGAAATTCGGTGGCCAAAGGCGCAAAGTCCATCCATTGCTCGCATCGCGGCATCGCTTGTGCATAAGCCCGCTTCGATTGCGCGCTGGCGGCGCCGGTCTCTTGTTCCTCGATCAGGCTGGTAAGTGCCTGCGCAGCCTGCGCACACACACGCCGCACCGGGGGAACAGTCTGCGGGCAACGGCTGAGCGCTTCTTCCGCCGCCAGCGCATCTTTATTCGAAATCGATGCAGCCGTCGCGCGCGCCCGGGCGAGGAGATAGCTGAACGGGCGGGTATCGAAGCCTTTGCGACGATCCGCCGTCTCCTGTTCGAGCGCGCGTAGGGCCTCGACGTGTTTCTTGATCGCAACGCGAACGGCTTGCGGGTAGCCGCGGCAGGACGCCGCCTCGACGCCCGAGGGAAGCGAAACCGCCAGTACCAGCGCCGCCGCACTAAATCGTGCTGCAGTTCTCCGTTCTCGCCGGGGACGCAGCAGATGATCTTGGACGGCGAACATGTTGCTGTGACCGCAAGCGCCCAGTTGCCTCGCCCACTTGCCGCGGTTGCGATCGACGTGACTGGCCGGGCCGCTCAATCCAAATGAAACTTCTCGAGTTGCCGGTGCTCGGCCCTGATCCACCGCACCGTGCCGGTGATCGAGCGCATCACCACGGTTTCGGTTTCGATCACATCCTTGCGGACCCGCACGCCATCGAGGAGTGCGCCGTCGGTGACGCCCGTCGCGGCGAACAGGCAATCCCCCTTCACCATATCGCCGATCTCGTATTTCTTGCGCGGATCTTTGATGCCCATTTTCTTGGCGCGCTCGCGCTTTTCTTCGGTGTCGAGCACGAGCCGGCATTGCATCTGACCGCCGATGCAGCGTAGCGCCGCCGCGGCCAGTACGCCTTCAGGAGCCCCGCCGATGCCCATATAGATGTCGATACCGGTATCGGCAGCGTCGGCCGTATGGATCACGCCGGCGATATCGCCATCCATGATGAGCCGCACGGCCGCGCCGGTCCTGCGCACGCCGGCAATAAGGTCGGAATGGCGCGGGCGATCGAGAACAAGCGCGGTGATCTCGGCCGGCTCCACGCCCTTGGCTTTGGCCAAAGCGCGGATGTTTTCGTCGGCAGGGGCGTCGAGATCGACAATGCCCCCCGGATAGCCGGGACCGATGGCGATCTTCTCCATGTACACGTCGGGGGCGTTGAGCAGCGTGCCCGCTTCCGCCATGGCCATGGTGGCGATCGCGCCGGGCATGTTCTTGGCGCACAGCGTCGTGCCTTCGAGCGGATCAACCGCGATGTCGACCGCTGGCCCGTTCTTGTTGCCGACGGTCTCGCCGATGAACAGCATGGGCGCCTCGTCGCGCTCGCCCTCGCCGATCACGATCGTCCCGTTGATGGGAAGGTTGTTGAGCTCGCGCCGCATGGCGTTCACCGCCGCCTGGTCGGCCGCCTTCTCGTTGCCGCGCCCGGTCAACCTCGCCGCCGCGACCGCCGCGCGTTCGGTCACCCGCACGATCTCCAGCGTGAGAACGCGTTCTATGGCCAAGTCCGGCTGGATGGTGATCGATGGCACGACTCCGCGTTCCTCTTTCTTCATGCTTTGCCCCTCGCGCCCGTCTCGGCGTTCGTCGTGCCACGCACTTCGCTGCGAAGTGGCAATGGAACGTCCATCCTATCAGTTTTTCTCGATCCGGATGACCTGAGGTTTACCCAGGATCACCTTGTCGCGATCGACTGCGGCAAGCGCCTTGCGCACGGCGTCCTCGGTGGTCGCATAGGTGATCAGGATCACCGGCACCGGTTCGCCCGAGCTGCCGGCGACGTCGCCGCCGTGCGGCGGCTCGCCGCGGTGACGCTGCACGATCGATTCGAGCGAGATGTTCTGCTGCGCCAGCCGCTTGGCAATGGTAGCGGCGGTGCCCGGCTTGTCCACGGCGAGGAGCCGGATGTAGTAGCCGCCTTCGTGACGCTGCATCGGCGCTTTCTTGCTGGTAGCCAACCGCGCCGAAGGACGGCCGAACGGCGCAGTGCGCACCCCACGAGCAATGTCACCGATATCCGATACCACGGCGGACGCCGTCGCCAGACCACCGGCGCCCGGGCCGACCAGCGTAATCGGCGCGATTGCCTCGACATCGATCGTGACCGCGTTTGTCACACCCATCACTTGGGCGATCGCGGTCTCCTTCGGCACCATAGTCGGATGCACGCGCTGCTCTATGCCCTTCTCGGTTTTGAGCGCGACGCCCAGCAACTTCACGCGATAACCGAGCTCGTCGGCCCATTCGAGGTCTTCCGGCGTGATGGAAGCAATGCCTTCCACATAGACGGCGCTTTGATCGACCTTGGTGCCGAAAGCGAGGCTCGCCAAGATCGCGAGCTTCTGTGCCGTGTCGTAGCCCTCGATGTCGAAGGTGGGATCGGCCTCGGCGTAACCGAGCCGCTGCGCTTCCTTGAGGCAGTCGGCGAAGGCGAGCTTCTCCTCTTCCATGCGCGTCAAGATGTAGTTGCAGGTGCCGTTGAGGATTCCATAGATGCGCGCGAGCGAATTCCCCGCCAATCCCTCGCGCAACGCCTTCACGATCGGAATGGCGCCGCCGACCGCAGCCTCGAAGTTGAGTGCCACATGGTTCTTCTCGGCAATGGCCGCCAGCGCGATCCCGTGCCTTGCAAGCAGCGCCTTGTTGGCGGTGACCACCGATTTTTTCGCACCGAGCGCAGCCGCGATCGCCGCCCTGGCCGGATCACCCTCCCCGCCGATCAGCTCCACGAAGACGTCGATCTCGTCGTCGGTCGCGAGCGTCACGGGGTCGGCGACCCAGCGCAGCTTCTTGCGACCGGTATCGCGTTTCTTGCTGCGCGAACGCGCGCTGACCGCGACGACCTCGATCGGACGGCCGCAACGGGCGGCGAGCGCATCGCGCTGGAGTTCGATCAGCCGTGCCACGCACGATCCGACCGTGCCCAAACCGGCAATACCGAGTTTCAAGGGAGCAGGCATCGTCGGCCTGTGTAGAAGCGGAGCGTCTAGCGCCGCTGAGCCAGGGGGACGACGTTGTGCAACTTTTTGGGGCCGGTTTCAAGAAAGCGGCGGATATTGCGCGCGGCCTGGCGAATGCGCTGCTCGTTCTCCACCAGTGCGATACGCACGTATCCTTCGCCATACTCGCCGAAGCCGATGCCGGGAGAGACCGCGACCTCCGCCTTCTCGACCAGGAGCGTGGAAAATTCGACGCTGCCGAGGGTCTGAAACGGCTGCGGAATCGGCGCCCAGGCGAACATCGAGGCGCGCGGAGGAGGAATCTCCCAGCCTGCGCGAGAAAACGATTCCACCAGCACGTCGCGCCGCCGTTTGTAAATCTCGCGCATCTCGCGGATGCAATCGTCGGGACCGTTGAGCGCGGCCGTGGCCGCCACCTGGACCGGCGTGAAGGCGCCATAATCGAGATAAGATTTCACCCGCGCCAGCGCCGCGATGATCCGCTCGTTTCCGACCGCAAATCCGATGCGCCAGCCCGGCATCGAATAGGTCTTCGACATCGAAGTGAACTCGACGGCGACCTCCATCGCACCCGGCACCTGTAGAACCGAGGGCGGCGGATTGTCTTCAAAGTAAACCTCCGCATATGCGAGGTCGGAGAGCACGAACACGCCGTGCTTCTTCGCAAATAAGATCAGCTCCTTGTAGAAGTCGAGATCGGCGACTTCTGCGGTGGGATTGGAGGGATAACAGACGACCACCGCGATCGGTTTGGGAATGGAGCGCACGATCGCGCGCTCGAGCGCCTCGAAGAAGGAAGGCGTCGGCTCCGACGGCACTGCGCGGATGGCACCGCCCGCCATCAGAAAACCAAAGGCATGAATCGGATAGCTGGGATTGGGCACCACGACCACATCGCCCGGTGCCGTGATCGCCTGTGCGACGTTGGCGAAACCTTCCTTCGATCCCAGCGTGGTGACGATCTCCGTTTCCGGATTGAGTCTTACGCCGAAGCGGCGCGCGTAATACGCGGCCTGCGCGCGGCGCAACCCGGCAATTCCCCGCGAGGACGAGTAGCGGTCGGTGCGCGGCTTACCGATCGTCTCCTTGAGCTTCTCGATGACGTGGCCCGGCGCCGGCAGATCGGGATTGCCCATGCCGAGATCGATGATGTCGGCCCCGGCGTTGCGCGCCGTTGCCTTGGCGCGGTTGACTTGTTCGAAAACGTAGGGCGGCAGGCGCCGAATGCGGTAAAATTCGTCCATGGCCCCGGCTCCTTTGGCCTGCGCGCCGACGCTCCGCGAGCAGGCCGGCGCGAGCCTTCTATCACGGCTTGTCGCCCTCGCCAGCGGCCTTGGCGGCTTCCGCAGCACGGTTGCGGGCCGCGGCCAAATCGGTCTCGAGCTTCGTCTGTTCCGCGTCGGTGAGCACCGTCGTCGGACGCGGAGGCGGCAAGTCGTGAACCGCCGGATAGGCTGCCGAAGTTGTGCCACGTTGCGGGGCGCCGTCGGGCAAGCCGCCGAGCGCAGTCGGCAGGTGGTCGGCGACGGTGCTACCGGCCGAGCAGCCGCCGAGAACGCCAGCGCCGGCAATGAGCGCCGCCGCGAGGGCGCGCTTCGCCAGCCACCAGTGGGACTGCCCTACGGACATCATGCCGGTTCAATTTTCGGCCGGATTGCGACCCCGCGCGCCAACCGGCCGTTCCCCCTCTGCAAGCCGAAACTGCTGCCAATTCAAAGAATTGCTGCCAGCTGTAGCGCCGCAATATGACCAAACCAAGGTTAAGCACCAGCCTCGGTTCGCGGGCCAGCGCAGCGGCGAGCCGCTGGTGCGTCTTGCGGCGGTTGCGGCTAGTGTCCATCTGAGCCCCGAAAGGCCGGGCCCACGCCGAACCGTGAATTGAGGCCTTACCGTGAGAGCCCCATCCGAACCGATCAAGAGCGGCTCCGCCGATGCGGAGGAGTTCGCCCGCAACATCGCTCGCATGATGGAAGAGGGCGGGAAGGCCTTGGCCGCCTACCTCAAGCCGCGCGAAGAAGGCCGTCGCGACGATCAATATGCCGAAATCACCGACGTGGTGAAAACCATCGGCCAGGTCGCAGATTACTGGCTGCGCGATCCGCAGCGCGCGCTCGAATTGCAGACGAGCCTAGGCAAGGCTTATCTCGACTTATGGGCCAATGCGGTGAAGCGCATGGCCGGCGAGCAGGTCCAACCGATCGCCGCGCCCGATCCGAGGGACAAGCGCTTTGCCGATCCCGAGTGGTCGACCAATCAGTTCTTCGATTTCCTCAAGCAGGCCTATCTCCTGACGGTGCAATGGGCGAACCGGCTGGTGCGCGACGCCGAGGCGCTCGATCCGCACACCCGGCAGAAAGCAGAGTTCTATATCCGTCAGATCGCCAATGCGATCGCGCCGTCCAATTTCGTATTCACCAATCCCGAGCTCCTGCGCGAAACGCTCGCCTCGAACGCAGGCAATCTTGCGCGCGGCATGCACATGCTCGCCGAGGACATCGCAGCCGGGCGGGGCGACCTCAAGATCCGTCAGTCCCGGTCCGAAATGTTCGAGGTCGGCCGCAATCTCGCGCTCACACCGGGCAAGGTCATTTTCGAAAATGAGCTGATGCAACTCATTCAGTACGCGCCGTCGACGCAAACCGTGCTGAAGCGGCCGCTGCTGATCGTGCCGCCCTGGATCAACAAGTTCTACATCCTCGATCTGACGCCGGAAAAATCCTTCATCAAATGGAGCGTCGATCAGGGCCTCACGGTATTCGCCATCTCCTGGGTCAACCCGGACGCCAAGCTCGCCCAGAAAAGCTTCGAAGATTACATGCGCCAGGGTCCGCTCGCCGCGCTTGACGTCATCGAAAAAGTCACCGGCGAGCGTGAGGCCAATGCGGTTGGGTATTGCGTCGGCGGCACGCTTTTGGCCGTCACGCTCGCCTACATGGCGACCAAACGCGACGAGCGCATTGCCTCGGCCACGCTTTTCGCTGCGCAAGTCGATTTCACCCACGCCGGCGATCTCAAGGTTTTCGTCGATGAAGAGCAGATCGCGGCACGCGAACGGGAGATGAGCGAGCGCGGCTATCTCGAAGGCAAGAAGATGGCGACGGCCTTTAATCTCTTGCGTTCGAACGATCTGATCTGGCCCTACGTGATCAACAATTATCTCAAAGGCAAGGAGCCGGCGCCTTTCGACCTGCTGTACTGGAACTCCGATGCGACGCGAATGCCGGCGGCAAACCACTCCTTTTATCTGCGCAATTGTTATCTGGAGAACCGGCTCAGCAAGGGCGAAATGGTCATCGGCGGCAAGAAGCTCGACCTCAAGAGCATAACCGTTCCGATCTACAATCTGGCCACGCGCGAAGACCACATTGCCCCGGCGCGATCGGTATTGTTGGGCACGAAATTCTTCAGCGGACCGGCGCGCTTCGTGCTGGCGGGCTCAGGGCACATCGCCGGCGTGGTCAATCCCCCCGACAAGATGAAATATCAATATTGGACCGGACCCAAGCCTACGAGCGGCAACCTCGAGAAATGGCTGGCAAAGGCCAAAGAGCACGCAGGGTCCTGGTGGCCGGATTGGGTCGAGTGGCTCAAGGCGCAGGATTCGACCGAGGTCGCGGCGCGCGACCCCGGCGGCGGCAAGCTTCCGCCCCTGGAAGACGCGCCGGGAAGCTATGTTAAAGTCAGGGATTGACGGCCGCCGCGCCGGCTGCGCAAGAGTCTGAGTCAGTTCACAGGGGAGGAGACCGATGCGTCTTAAAATGCTGCTCTCGCTGATTCCGGCCGCCGTTTTGGCCGCTACCCCCGCGCTCGCGCAGGAACTCACGGGCACGCTCAAGAAGATCAAGGATACGGGCGCGATCACGCTCGGACACCGCGAGTCCTCGGTGCCGTTTTCCTATTACGACGATAAGCAGCAGGTCGTGGGCTATGCCATGGATCTGTGCGCCCGCATCGTCGATGGGGTGAAGAATGCGCTCAAGCTCCCCACGCTCGAGACCAAGCTCAACCCGGTCACCTCGGCCACCCGCATCCCGCTGATTGCGAACGGCACGGTCGATCTGGAATGCGGCTCGACCACCAATAACCTCGAGCGGCAGAAGCAGGTCTCCTTCACCATCACCCATTTCGTCACCGCCAACCGTTTCGTATCGAAAAAGTCCGCAAACCTGAAAACGGTTGACGACCTCAAGGGAAAGACGATCGTGTCGACCTCGGGCACCACCAACATCAAGCAGATCACTGAGATCGGCGCACAGAAGGGCCTCAACCTCAACATCCTCGCCGCCAAGGACCACGCCGAGGCGTTCCTGATGGTCGAAACGGGCCGCGCCGCGGCCTTCGTCATGGACGACATCCTGCTCTACAGCCTGGTCGCGGGATCGAAGGCGCCGCAGGATTACGAGATCTCCGCCGACGCGCTTTCAGTCGAGCCCTACGGCATCATGCTCCGCCGCGAAGACGCGCCATTCAAGAAAGTCGTCGATGAGACCATGATCGCCACCTATCGCAGCGGCGCGATCAACGCGATCTATGACAAGTGGTTCCTCAAGCCGATCCCGCCCAGGGGAATCAACCTCAATGTGCCGATGAGCGCCGCCTTCAAGAAGGTGATCGCCAGTCCGACGGATAGCGGTGACCCGGCGGTATACTGAGCGCGTCGACAGCCGATAACGGAGATCAGCGATCGAGGACCTCTGATCGCTGACATCCCGCTGATCGCTAGCTGATACGGGAGTCGGCGTGAACTACCACTGGAACTGGGGCATCTTTTTCGAGACCTCGCCGGATGGGGTTCACACCTATCTCGAAACCCTTCTGCTCGGCACCGGCTGGACGCTCGCAACCGCGCTCAGCGCGTGGTGCCTTGCACTTGTCATGGGATCCCTCGTCGGCGTCATTCGCACGACGCCCAACCCCTGGCTGGTCCGGCTTGGCAACGCCTATGTCGAATTGTTCCGCAATATTCCCCTGCTGGTGCAGATGTTCCTGTGGTACTTCGTGCTGCCGGAGCTGCTGCCGACGGCGGCCGGCGACTGGCTCAAGCAGCTTCCCGACGCCTCGTTCTACACGGCCGTGGTCTCGCTCGGTTTCTATACCTCCGCGCGCGTCGCCGAGCAGGTGCGCGCCGGAATCTTGAGCCTCGCCCGCGGCCAGGGCTGGGCCGCGCTCGCGCTCGGGTTGACCCGGACGCAGGCCTACCTCTACGTGCTGTTACCGATGGCGTACCGCGTCATCCTGCCGCCGCTGACCTCTGAATTTCTCAACATCATCAAGAACAGCGCCGTCGCGCTGACGATCGGTCTCATGGAGCTTACGGCGCGCGCGCGCGCCATGCAGGAATTCACGTTCCAGGTGTTCGAGGCGTTTACCGCCGCAACCGTCATCTACATCGTGATCAACATCGTCGTGACGTTCGGCATGCGCTGGATCGAGCGCCGCACGTCCGTCCCCGGCTTCATCGGCGCCGCACCCGCGGCCGCGGCCACGCACTGAGGCGATCGATGTTTGCCGATTTCGACTTCGACGTCATCATTCGCTCGCTGCCCTACCTCTTTTATGACGGCATGACGTTCACCCTGATGCTCACCGCACTGGCGACCTGCGGTGGCATCATATTCGGTACGCTGTTGGCCATGATGCGGCTGTCCGGCGCTGCCCCGCTCTCATTGCTCGCCGCCGGCTATGTGAACCTGATGCGATCGGTGCCGCTGGTGCTGGTGATCTTCTGGTTCTATTTCCTGGTGCCGTTCATCGGTCAGTGGGTCACCGGCGCGTCGCAACCGATCCAAGTCGGCGCGTTTGCTTCCTCGCTCGTCACCTTCACGCTCTTCGAGGCCGCGTATTTCGCCGAGATTATGCGCGCCGGCATCCAGTCGATCCCGCGCGGCCAAGTCGGCGCCGCACAGGCGCTCGGCATGACCTACCTGCAGACGATGGGCTACATCGTGCTGCCGCAGGCGTTCCGCAACATGCTGCCGGTGCTGCTCACGCAAACGATCGTGCTGTTTCAGGATACGTCCCTGGTCTATGTGCTCTCGATTACCGATTTTCTCGGCGCAGCCTCGAAAGTGGCGCAACGCGACGGGCGCTTGGTGGAGATGTACCTGTTTGCCGCATTGGTCTATTTCGTGATCTCGTTCGTAGCCTCGCTGCTCGTGCGCGGACTGCAGCGGCGGGTTGCGATCATCCGCTGAGGACAGCTCATGATCACGCTCAGCAAAGTCAGCAAGTGGTATCCCAATTTTCAGGTGCTGAAGCAGTGCTCGACGCATGTCGAGAAGGGCGAAGTGGTCGTGGTATGCGGCCCCTCGGGCTCCGGCAAGTCGACGCTCATCAAATGCGTCAATGGACTCGAGCCGTTCCAGGAAGGCTCCATCACCGTCGCCGGCATTTCGGTGAGCGATCCCAAGACCGATTTGCCGAAGCTGCGCGCGCGGATCGGCATGGTGTTTCAACATTTCGAGCTGTTCCCGCATCTGACCGTGATGCGGAATCTCGAATTAGCGCAGATCAAGGTGCTCGGCCGCAAGCAGGATGAAGCGGCGGCAAAAGGCATGCGCCTGCTCGAGCGCGTCGGTTTGACCGCGCATGCCCGCAAATATCCCGGCGAGCTGTCCGGCGGCCAGCAGCAGCGGGTGGCGATCGCGCGCGCGCTTGCCATGGACCCGATCGCCATGCTGTTCGACGAGCCGACCTCCGCTCTGGATCCCGAGATGATCAACGAAGTGCTCGATGTCATGGTCGGGCTCGCCAAGGAGGGCATGACCATGATGGTCGTCACCCACGAAATGGGTTTCGCGCGCCGGGTTGCCCGTCGCGTGGTGTTCATGGACAAAGGCGAGATCGTCGAAGACGCGCCGACGGCCGAATTCTTCGGCAAGCCGCGCAGCGAGCGCGCGCAGGTTTTTCTATCGAAGATCTTGCAGCACTGAGTCCTGCTTTCGCCTCGGTCCGCCGACCCTCAAGGAAACAGCGCCACCTGCTCAAGCCCCAGCGTCTCGGGAAAGCCGAGCATGAGGTTCATGTTCTGCACCGCCTGGCCGGAGGCGCCTTTGGTCAGGTTGTCGAGCGCCGCACAGATGATGGCGCGCCCTTCCACGCGGTCGTTGGTTACGCCGATGAAGGTCATATTTGAGCCGCGCACGTGGCGCGTCTGCGGCACCTCGCCGAATGGCAGCACGTGCACGAACGGCTCCTCCGCGTAAGCTTTCGACAAGATCGCATGCAAGCCGTCGGGCGAAGTCTTGAGGCCTCGCACGTAGATGGTCGAGAAGATTCCACGGTTCATGGGAACGAGGTGCGGCGTGAAGCTGACGACGACCTTGCGCCCCGCGGCTCTTGAAAATTCCTGGTCGAGCTCGGCCATGTGACGGTGATGGCCGACGCCATACGCGTGGAAACCCTCCGCGACCTCCGAGAACAGCATCTCTTCTTTCGCGGCCCGCCCCGCGCCGGTCATGCCCGACTTGGCATCAATGACGATTTCATCGGGATCGATCAGCTTCGCGCTCAAGAGCGGAATGAGCGGTAGCTCCGCGCAGGTCGTGTAGCAGCCGGGATTGGCAACGAGGCGCGCAGCCTTGATCTTGTGGCGGTAAATCTCGGTGAGGCCATAGACCGCCTCCTTTTGCAGGTCCGGCGCGTGATGCTCGTGGCCATACCATTGGGAATAGACCGCAGGGTCGGCGAGACGGAAGTCTGCGGAAAGATCGACCACTTTCGTCTTGGGCGCTGCGGCAAGCAGCGCCTTGATCACGGTCTGCGTGGTCGCGTGCGGCAACGCGCAGAAGGCGAGATCAAGCGCGGCCTTCTTCCAGTCGACGCTATCGACCGCTACGAGTTTCGGAAACGCATAGGGCGAGAATTGCGGAAAGACTTGCCGCATGTGCTGCCCGGCGCGGCGCTCGGCGGTGAGCAGCGCAATCTCGACGCGCGGATGGCGGATGAGCAGCCGCAGCAGCTCCGCGCCGGTGTAGCCGGACGCGCCGAGCACGCCGATCTTGGCTTTGCCCTCTCCCTCTTTGGCCATGAAATATTCCTTCTCGCAGTCCAGCGAGCCGACCGGACGAGGAGAGTGCGGCGCAGGATATCAGGATCAGTGCCGCGGAACCTCATCCGGCGGCACGAGGGACGATCATGCGTGATCGCGTGCCCGTGCCGCGAGAAGGCGGCGACGGCGGAAAAACATGCGGCTGGCGATCATCGTCATGGGCGGCGCTATAGACGCCGCGCCCTTCGGCGTCAAGCATTCGCCAGAGTTCTAGCTGCAACGCTGCGCCGTCGTCTAGCGACCCCATCTACCGCCGCCATGCGGGCTCGGGTTTAGAGCGACGGATTCCACGCCACCGGGCTCTCGTGATAGCCCGAACAAAGTCGCTGTGCTAGCGCCACATCCAGGCGAGAAGCTTGCCCACCACATCACCCAACGTGAGGAGCACAGCAGCCCAAACGAACGCCGAGCTAAAATTCGCGATCTGGAATTGCCACCACGGCATCCGGAAAATGCCGGCGACCAGCGGTACCGAGGCGCGCAACGGTCCAAAAAAACGGCCGATGAAGATGGCAAGCGCGCCCCAACGCTTCACGAATTGTTCGCCCTCGGGCAGAAGGTGGGGATGGCGCGACAACGGCCACATGTGTGCGACCGCCGGTCCGACCTTGAGGCCGATCCAAAACGACAGCCAATCGCCGAGCGCAGCGCCGATCGAACCCGCCACCCAAACCGGCCAGAAATTGAGACTGCCGGAGCTGATCAGAACGCCGATCCCGACCAGCGCCGCCCACGCCGGAACGAGCAGAGAAATAAATGCCAGCGACTCGCAGAAGGCGAGCGCAAAAACGATGGGCGCCGCCCATACCTCATGGGCACGCACGAACTCCACCACGTTGTGCGCGTGAGTTTCGAGATTATCCATTCGGAAGGCGGCCCCTCGTTGCAGGCGTGGGTCTAGCGCGGCTTGCTAGACAAAACCAGATGGCCTGCGATGCTGTCCGGTTAAATCCTTAGCAACAAGGACCAGGCAAAAATGGGCCGTTAAGGGCTTTCCCGCGGCGTAACGTTGAACTGACGACA
>Ga0306926_10001729_pt1 | contig 21825 bp, 20 predicted proteins | sample flu12Cox44000178_FD_203759 | JGI IMG/M metagenome (GOLD analysis project Ga0306926, IMG submission 203759) | Lab enrichment of tropical soil microbial communities from Luquillo Experimental Forest, Puerto Rico - flux8day.12C.oxic.44.000.178 (v2)... | ecosystem: Environmental > Terrestrial >...
ACGGGGAGATTGAAATCCCCGACCGACCCGGCCTCGGCATCACCGTCCGTGAGGATTTCCTCGCGGCGCACACCGTCAGATGAAGGCGCTTTTTCTCGGCAACGTCGCGGCCGATACGGCGAACGGCATCATCGACCGATTGCCGGCCGGTCTGAGCGTCGAGATCCTTGCCGATCCGCAGCAGGTGATGCAATTGCCCGCGGCGGCTTCAAGTGCAGACGTCCTCGTGACCAATCACTGGCGCGCCGACTACCCGCCGGCCCCGCGGGTCAAGCTGGTGCAATCTGTCGCCACCGGTATCGAGCTGATAGACCTCGCCGCCCTGCCGAACGGGGTCACAGTCTGCAACGCCTTTGGCCACGAGACGGCGATCGCCGAATATATCCTGATGGTCATGCTGGTCTGGAGCCACCGCTTTAGGGAAATCGAAGGTGACTTTCGCGCTCGTTCGTCATGGCAGCCCAGCTGGGTGCAGAGCGGGGCACCGCACGGCGAGATCCTAGGCAGCACGCTTGGAGTTGTCGGGCTGGGCCGAGTCGGGTACGAGGTCGCGCGTCGCGCAGCCGCGTTCGGGTGCCGCGTCCTCGCCGCAAACCGCAGCGCGCGCGAGCAGGGGAACGGGATTGATCGGGTCTTCCCGCTGAACGAGCTCGACCAAATGCTTCCGGAATGCGATTACGTCGCTTTGTGCACGGCCCTCGGCCCGGAGACGGAGGGATTGATCGACTCCCGACGACTCGCGCTGATGAAGCCCTCGTCTTTTTTGGTCAACATCGCCCGCGGCGCGGTACTGGACGAGGACGCGATCTACGCCGCGCTGCGCGAGCGCAGGATCGGGGGAGCGGCGCTCGATGTATGGTGGCGATACCCTGACGCCACAGAGCCGGAACGCCGCCCGTCGCGACATCCCTTTCACGAATTGCCGAATGTCATCATGACGCCGCATTGTTCGGGCTGGACCGAGGGCATGGTCGCGCGGCGCTGGGCCGAGGTGGCCGGCAATCTCGGCCGCTTCGTGCGCGGTGAGCCGCTGCAGAATGTCGTGGTCACGACCTGAGAGGAGCAGACCGCATGACCGATGACATCGCGTTCCTGCCGGCGAGCCGTCTGCTCGTCCTTTACCGGAATGGCGAGCTCTCGCCGGTCGAGGTCGTGCAACACGCATTGCGCCGGCTCGAGGCCTATGAAAGCGCGATCAATGCCTTCGTTCTCTACGATCCCAAGACTGCGTTAGCGATGGCCCGAGCCTCCGAGGCCCGCTGGCAGAGGGGCGAGCCGCAGGGCCTTCTCGACGGAGTGCCGGTCGCGCTGAAGGACACGGTGCTGACAAAAGGCTGGCCGCGCCTGCTCGGCTCGCGCACGATCGCCGCCGACCAATCCTGGGACGAGGATTCGCCGGTTACGGCGCGGCTGCGTGCCGAAGGTGCGGTGTTTTTCGGCAAAACGACGACACCCGAATTCGGCTGGAAGCCGGTCACCGACTCGCCGCTGACCGGCGTCACCCGCAACCCTTGGGATCTTGAGCGCACTCCGGGCGGGAGCAGCGGCGGCAGCGCCGCAGCGGTGCTGGCCGGCATCTGCCCGCTCGCCGTCGGCACTGATGCCGGAGGCTCGATCCGCATTCCGGCAGCCTTTTGCGGGATCGTCGGTTTAAAGCCTACTTTCGGCCGAGTGGCGGTCTATCCACCGTCAGTGTTCGGCGATGTCGCCCATGTCGGTCCGATGGCACGCACGCTGGACGACGCGGCCATAATGCTCGATGCAACCAAAGGCCCGGATTCGCGCGACTGGCACAGCCTGCCGGATGATGGCATCGCTTATCGAAACCAAGTCGGCGAAGGCGCGCTCAAGGGGACACGTATCGCGCTGTCGGCGACACTCGGCTTCGCCGAGCCCACCCTGGCAGTTCGTACGGCGCTTGAGCGCGCAGCAGGGGTCTTCGCCGAGCTCGGCGCAACCGTCGAGCCTGCAGATCCGTTCGCCGACTCACCGCTCCCGATTTTTCAAACCCTTGCATTGGCCGCGTTTTGGGGCTTGCTGCGCGCACAGACGCCAGAGGCCGTGGCGGTCATGGACCCGGGTCTGGTTGCGCTTTGCCGGCGCGGCGAGGCGGTGACGCAGGAGCAATATGTTGCGGCGATTGCTCAGCGCGCCGCGCTCGGCCAGAGCCTCAGGCAGTTCTTCGATCGCTTCGATCTACTGCTGTCGCCGACGATGCCGATCACAGCCGCTTATGCCGACCCGCGCGACGACGACTTGCCGAACCCGAACAACTTCACCAGTTGGATGCCGTATACCTCGCCCTTCAATCTGACCAAGAATCCGTCCTGTTCGATCCCTTGCGGCTTTGCCGACGGACTGCCGGTCGGACTGATGGTCACGGGCCAGCTCTATGATGATGTGGCTGTGCTGCGGGCCTGTCGTGCCTATGAGGGAGCCGCCGGCCCGGCTTGGCCAAGCCGGGAGCTCGTCGGTTGCCTCGACAAGATCGCACGCCCCGCTGATGATGCCGTGAAGGCCAAGATACCGACCGGGCGGAGCTTATGACGGAGGAAGGCTATGGCTAACAAGGAGCAAAAACGTTCGACCCGTGAAGCCAAAAAGCCAAAACAGAAAAAGAAGGGCGCCGCGAAGCGGGAAGCGGGCAAGCTTCAAATCACGAAGAGCTGAGCTTGGCGTTCGGGGGCTTAGCCCTTGATCGGTGGTCCGTAACCGGAGCGCGCTTCGATGGCGTGCACATCCGCAGGGCGCTCAAAAGGCGCGGGCGCCGGCTCGCCGGGTTCGCGCGGGCGACCAATAGCCGCAAAAAAGTCATCTAAGCCGGGCGGCAGATAGGTCCAGGTCATTTTCAGTTCGTCCGGCCCGTCGTTGATGATCTTGTGTCTCACTCCCGGCCCGGCATAGACGGTCGTGCCAGGGACGAACGGATGCGCCTCGCCGTCGACGAGAATGGTTCCCTTGCCGGCGAAGCAGAACAGAATCTCCTGGTTTGGGTGGTGCGAATGCTCGCGCACATACCCTCCCGGTGCGATTACCTGCACGCCCATGGCGACATTCTCCGGGCCTGCGTCCTTGGGGCTCAGTTTGACGATCGAATAGCCGTTGGCCCAGATCGGCTGCCAGTACGATTGGCCCTCTTCCGGCTGCAGCACGATCCCCGAACCGTTTGTGGCTGTCTCGCTCATGACCACCTCCACGCGATCCTACAATCTTAAACCCTGGCGGATGCACCGCTTGCGGTCAATCCGTACCGGACCTGACCCGCAATTCAATCTTCCGCCACATCGGCCATGACGGGGCTTGGTTGAGCCGCCGGCTCGAGCGCTGCATCGATGACGTCTTCGGCCCGTTCGGCCCAGACAAAGCGCAGGCTATTGCGTGCACTCTCGGGGATGTCGTCGTAATCCTTTCGGTTGCGCGCCGGGAGAATGACCGTCGAGAGTGACGCCCGCGCGGCGGCAACGACTTTCTCCTTGATACCGCCGACCGGCAGCACCAGCCCGCGCAAGCTGATTTCGCCGGTCATCGCCGTATCGCTGCGCACGGTGCGATCAGTCAGCAGCGAGACAAGTGCGGTGAACATCGCGACACCCGCGCTCGGTCCATCTTTCGGGATAGCGCCGGCCGGGACGTGGATATGGATGTCGTTCTTTTCGAACATCCCCGGATCGAGGCCGAAGCCCGCCGCCCGGGCCTTGACGAGGCTCAGTGCAGCCTGCGCGCTTTCTCTCATTACCTCCCCCAGCTGTCCGGTCAGGATCAGTCGCCCATTGCCAGGGGTGCGGGTCGCCTCGATAAACAGGATGTCGCCGCCGACCGGCGTCCAAGCCAGGCCGGTAGCGACGCCGGGAACGCTCGTGCGCATCGCGACCTCGCCCTCGAAGCGAGGCGGCCCCAGGATTTCCGCCAGGTCCTCCGGTTCGATCGAGACGCGCTGTGCCGTGCGTTCGGCAATGCGCATCGCGGCGCTGCGCAGCACAGCGCCAATCTCACGCTCGAGCTGGCGGACACCAGCCTCTCGAGTGTAGTCGCGGATGATGGCACGCAGTGCAGGGTCGGTTATCTCCGCCCGTTCGGAGGTCAAGCCATTGGCCTTGAGCTGCCGGTCCACGAGATAGCGGCGGGCGATCTCGAATTTTTCGTCTTCGACATAGCCGGGCAGGTCGATGATCTCCATACGGTCGCGTAACGGCCCGGGAATGCTGTCGAGAACGTTCGCCGTAGTAATGAACATGACTTTCGACAGATCGAACGGCACACCGAGATAATTGTCGCGGAATGTCGAATTCTGCTCGGGGTCAAGCACCTCAAGCAGCGCCGAGGCCGGATCGCCTTGAATGCCGCGCCCGAGCTTGTCGATCTCGTCGAGCATCATCACGCAATCCCGCGCCCCGGCGCGGCGGATGCCCTGGAGGATGTTGCCAGGTAACGCCCCGATATAAGTGCGTCGGTGTCCGCGGATCTCGGCCTCGTCATGTGTGCCGCCGAGGCTGACCCGAACGAATTTGCGGCCGGTCGCCTTGGCGATGCTCTGCCCCAGTGAGGTCTTGCCGACGCCGGGCGGACCCACAAAACACAGGATCGGGCTCCGCCCGCCCGGGTTCAATTGTTGGATCGCAAGGTATTCGAGGATGCGCCGCTTGATCTTGCGAAGGCCGTAATGGTCTGCGTCGAGAATCTGGCGCGCTTCGGCTATGTCGACCGACTTTCCCGATTCGACCGACCACGGCAGCTCGGTCAGCCATTCGAGATAGGTGCGAGCCATCGAATACTCGCCGGACGCCTCCGGCATCCGCTCGAGCCGGGCGAGCTCTCTTTTGGAATGTTCCTCGACCTCGGGCGGCATTTTCGCCTCGGCGATCTTTCGGGTCAGCTCGGCGATTTCCTGGGCTTTGGCGTCTTCACCCTCGCCGAGCTCCTTCTGGATCGTTCTCATCTGCTCGCGCAGCAGGAATTCGCGCTGGCGATCGTCGATCTTGCCCTTTGTCTGCTCGCTGATCTGCTGCGACAGGCGCAGAACCTCGATCCGGTACGCCAGGAATTCCGAGACGCGCTCGAGCCGTCGCTCGATGTCGACTGTCTCCAGGATCTCCTGTTTTTCCTGTGGCGTGATGTCCATGAAGCTCGCGATCAAATCGGCGAGCGCCGCCGCCGAGGGCACCGATTGTACGGCGTTGACGAGCTCGGCCGGGGTCTGCGGCAAGAGCTGCAAGACCTCGAGCGCCTGATTGCGGAGATTGAGGAGCCGCGCTGCGACGTCCATCGTGGTCGCCTCGGTTTCCTGGATCCGCTCGATCCGGGCGGCGAGAAATGGATATCCGTCCAGGAATTCGAGAACCCGAAAGCGCCGCTCGCCCTGACAGATCGCATGGTGTCCACCGTCCGGGCTCGTGACATACCGCAACAGGCTCGCTTCTGCGCCCATGCGGTGCAGATCGACTGGGATCGGGTCGTCGATCCCGGGGTCGCGCTGCAGCACCAGCCCGACGGTGCGGTTGAGCCGCATCGCTGTCTGCGCGGCCACCACTGAGCGCTGCCGGCCGAGCGTGATGGGCAGCACTGAGCCAGGGAACAGAACAAGGTTGCGGCTCGGGATAAGGATCAGCGCGTCCTCGGGCAGCGCACTCACCGCGGTCAACCCCGGCTCGGCGGCACCGGCAGGCGGTGGCGGGACGCTGCCAGAGGTGCGCAGTTCACGGTCCTCCAAAGGCATGGCAGATGTCCTCAAGATTTGTGCAGCTGCAGCATCAGGCAGCCATTGGCGAGATGCCGGCCCGAAACCTCTAGTCGCGCCGGCGGCAACTCGATCCGTCGCTGAAAGTGTCCGTGGGGGATCTCCAGCCGATGTATCTGCGCGTCTTTCAAACCGCTGGGTAATGGACGTTCACCGCTGACAATCAATACACCCGCGCTGAGCGTCACCTGGACTTGGTCGGGATCTACCCCCGGCAGCGCAATCACTATCGTGAGCGCGTCGTTAGTTTCAAAGATGTCCACTGGCGCCTCCCAACAGGGCGCGGCGGGAGCACGATGAAAGAACTGCCGATGGAGGCGCTGTGCGCGCTCCATGGCATCGTAGGCTTGTGCCCACATCAACATATCGAGCTGTCGGCTTTGCATGTTCGGCCCCGCACGGTGCGACCCGCCCGGCGAGGGCCGCTTCCGTCATATGGTGCGCAAAATCCGGAGGGGAGAGGATTTCCTAAATCACTTGCGAGGGTCCTGGAGCGATCGGCGGTCCGCGAAAGCCCCAGCCGATCACGACGGGGTTGGCGCATCTGGATGCAACAAGTCGGCGGCGCGCAAATCCGCCCACAGGCCCGATGGAATCGGGTGCCGTAACAGCTGCGCATTAGCCTCGAATTCATCGACGTTGCGCGGCCCCGGCAAGACCGCCACCACCGCCGGATGAGCCAGCGGAAACTGCAGCGATGCAGCGACGAGGGGCACGCGATGGCTCCTGCAGATCGCCTCGATCATGTTGACCCGGCCCACTATCTCAGGAGGCGCGGGCCGATAATTCCAGGTATCGCGCCCGGCAAGAATGCCGGTGTTGAACGGTGCTCCGACCACAATCGATACGCCGGATCGCAGGCATCTGGGCAGCAGGTCATCTAGGGGTGTCTGCTCGAGCAGCGTATAACGCCCGGCAAGAAGAAAGACGTCCCAATCGCCCCACTCGATCGCCTCGAGCAGCACTTCCCGTTCGTTTACTCCGATCCCGATTGCCTGTACTTCGTGACAGGCGCGCAATTTCTCTAAAGCGCGATAGCCGCCGTCCCGGAATGTGCGCATTATACCGGCATGCCCATCCTTGCCGTGCTGCCGTGCACCAATGTCATGCACGTAAAGGATGTTGATCCGCGCAAGGCCGAGGCGCTGCAGGCTGTCTTCGAAGGAGCGCATGATCCCATCGTAGGAATAATCGAATACATCCTCGAACGGCATCGGGTGGCGCAGCACGCCGGGAGTGCCGGCCTCTCTTTGAGGGCGCAGCAGCCGACCCGCCTTGGTTGAGAGCACCCAGTCACCGCGGGGCAGCTCGCGGAGGGCGTCGCCGACAATCCGGCAGGCCTTTCCGAAGCCATAGAAGGGCGCAGTGTCGAAATAACGCACGCCGGCCGACCACGCCGCTTTTACAACCGCCTCGCCTTCGTCTCGGGTGACCGGGATGCGGTGCCCGCCGAGGGTTCCGGTACCGAGCCCCAGGACCGTCACTCTGAGAGGCGTGCGCCCCAGATGGCGTGTCTCGAAGCCCGTCATGCGGCCCTCTCCGTTGTTGCGTTCGCTTCGATATCATATCCGATTACAACTATCCGCTGTAATCAACGTTACGGCCGGTTGCAGCCCGAGAGGGACCAGTCACATGATCGTGGCCTTTGGATCAATAAATGCCGATCTGATTGTACCGGTTCCAAAATTGCCTCAGGCCGGCGAGACTGTGCTGGGCGGTCCCTACAGCGTCCTACCGGGCGGTAAGGGGGCCAACCAGGCGCTGGCGGCGCGTCGAGCTGGAGCCGCGGTTATGCTCGCCGGTGCTGTTGGCCGCGACGGTTTTGCCGCGATCGCTCTTTCTTCGCTCGGCGGTGAGGGCGTCGATATGCGTCTGGTGCGCGATCTCGAACGACCGACCGGCTGCGCCATGATCATGGTGTCTGCCGACGGCGAGAACACGATCGCTGTGGCTCCCGGTGCCAATATGGAGGTGAGGAGCGACTGGGTACCCGACGAATTGCTCGATGCCCACACAATCCTTGTCGCTCAGTTGGAGGTTCCGCCCTCCGAAACTCAAACGCTGATCCGACGCGTGCGGAGACACGGCGGTCGATCTTTGCTCAACCTGGCGCCAGCGCTGCCCATCGATCTCGAGCTGTTGCCGGAAATCGATCTTCTGGTGGCGAACGAAAGCGAGGCCCCGACGCTCTCGCCTGATCCGCCGGGGATTGCCCGCCGGTTGCGGCGCGGGCTCGTGATCACGCGCGGCGCAGCTGGAGCCAGCGCGTTTCTCCCGGACGGCAGCCGTCTCGATGTGCCGGCGCTTGCCATCGAGCCGGTCGACACCACGGGCGCCGGCGACACATTTGTTGGAGTTCTCGCGGCTGCGCTCGACTTGGGCAACAACCTCGAAGTTGGGCTGCGACGGGCCAGCGCGGCAGCCGGGCTTGCTTGCCTCGCTCGCGGCGCTCAAACGGCGATGCCGAGTGCCGCAGCAATCGATTCGGCAATGGCCCACTTGCCATGCAGCTAAGCGACGGCCGAGCAGTGCGCGCGGAACTCGGTTAATATATCGACGTAGAGCTGACGCTTGAATGGCACGATCAGCTCCGGCAAGCGCAATGGCTCAACCCATTGCCAAGCGTCGAACTCCGGGTGTTCGGTGGCAAGGTTTATGTCGCTGTCCCGGCCGGTGAAGCGCATTACGAACCATTTTTGCCGTTGCCCCCGATAGCGCCCGCCCCAGACGCTGCCAACGAGTTCCGCTGGAAAGTCGTATTGCAGCCAGCTCCGGCTTTCCCCGATGATAATCGCCTTAGCGGTGCCGATCTCTTCCTTCAGTTCGCGGAACGCTGCCTGGCTTGGGATCTCGCCCGAGTCGATACCGCCCTGCGGCATTTGCCACGCCGGCATCGAGGGCATATCGATGCGGCGGGCGACGAATGCCTCTCCCTGCGAGTTGAGCAGCATTATGCCGACAGCAGGGCGATAGCCGCGGGGCCGGCTAGTCCTGGGGCCTTCTCTCATCCGCTAATCAGCGGCCCTGATGTCAGTTGACGACCCGACCATTAAACATCGCAATGCCGCGCAGCATATCGACCGCTCGGGCTAGCTGGTAGTCGGCGGCTGTCCCCATGATCGAAGGATCGACCGAAGTCTGCTCGGGACCTCCGTCTCCGGAATCGTCCTTTTTCAGGTCCGATGCGGTGGCGATCTTGTCGCCCTTCTCCGGTGTCGTCTCGATCTTGGCCGCTTCGACGACGATGTCCGGATCGATCCCTTTCGCCTGGATCGAGCGCCCGGAAGGGGTGTAGTAGCGCGCCGTGGTCAGCCGCATCGCGCCATGGCCGGGAAGCGGTATAATCGTTTGCACCGATCCTTTGCCGAAGGATTTCGTGCCGAGCAGGATCGCCCGGTGATGGTCTTGCAACGCGCCCGCGACGATCTCACTGGCCGAGGCAGATCCGCCGTTGATCAGGACCGCGACGGGCAGACCGCTCGCGATGTCGCCCGGGCGAGCATTGTAGCGTTGTGCGTCCTCACTGCGCCGGCCGCGCGTGGAAACAATCTCCCCTTTGTCGAGAAAGGCGTCGGAAACCGCAACCGCCTGGTCGAGGAGCCCGCCGGGGTTGTTGCGCAGATCGAGGATCACCCCGGAGAGCTTGTTGCCGGCCTGCTGCTTCAGGTTCTTCATGGCGTTGTTTAGCCCTACATCGGTCTGCTCGTTAAAGGTGGTAATCCGAATGTAACCGATCGTATCGCCCTCGAGATGCGAGCGGATCGATTGGATCTTGATCGTTGCGCGGGTCAGCTTGACGTCGAAGGGCTCCTTCCCCTCGCGGCGAATCGTCAGCCGAATATCGCTGCCCACGAGGCCGCGCATCTTCTCGACGGCCTCGGGAAGCGTCATTCCTTGGACCGGGTCACCGTCGAGGTGGGTGATCAGGTCGCCGGGCTTGAGACCGGCTCGCGCAGCCGGTGTATCGTCGATCGGCGAGACCACCTTGACGAGGCCGTTCTCCATCGAGACTTCGATACCCAGCCCTCCGAACTCGCCGCGGGTCTGGACTTTCATATCGTTGAAGTTTTTTGTGTTTAGATAATTCGAATGAGGATCAAGCGAGGTCAGCATGCCGTTGATCGCCGATTCGACCAAGGTATCGTCGCTGACCTCGTCGACATATTCGGCGCGGACGCGCTCGAACACCTCTCCGAACAGATTGAGCTGCTTGTAGGTTTCCGTCGAATTCGCCGGCGATGCGGCACCGACGTCTTGACGCAATGAAAACACGACGACGGTCGCTGCGAGAACCGCCAAAAGACCCGAACGCTTCATTTATTCATCCTGTTGTCTCGGGCCCATCGGCTCGATGCATGGTCACATGATACTCGGCGTCGCAAACCGCGATCAAGACGACCCCCCAGCGGCGAAACCGCGCTTCAATCTGCCGCGTGCTGTGCGGCGGCCGACCTGATCAGCGAGTGACCGGTCATCGCCGCGGGCTTCGGCAGACCGATGATGGCGAGCAAGGTCGGGGCGATATCCGAGAGCCGGCCATTTTCGAGCCGTGAGATTGCGGCGGGCGGGTTTACCACAACAAAAGGCACTGGGTTAAGCGTGTGCGCGGTATGCGGTTCGCCAGTTTCCGGGTCGCGCATCATTTCGGCATTGCCGTGGTCGGCTGTGATTACGAGCGTGCCGCCGGCCTGTTCGACCGCCTCGGAGAGACGGCCGAGACAGGCATCAACACTCTCCACCGCCTTCGTCGCGGCGTCGATGCGGCCGGTGTGCCCAACCATGTCGGTGTTTGCGTAATTCAACACGATCACATCGAACAGGCCGGACCGTATCGCTTCCACGACCTTGTCGGTGACATCGGGCGCCGACATCTCAGGCTGCAGATCGTATGTCGCGACCTTCGGTGAAGGAACGAGGATCCGCTCCTCACCCGGAAAGACGGTCTCGCGCCCGCCGTTGAAAAAGAACGTGACATGCGCATACTTCTCGGTTTCCGCGATGCGCAGCTGGGTCAGTCCAGCCTTCGACACGACTTCACCGAAGCTGTCGGCAAGATCCTCGGGCGGAAACACCATCTCGAGAAACCGATTGAGTTCCCTCGAATACTCGACGAGCCCCAGTGCGGCGGCAAACGTGATCCGTTTTTCTCGTGGGAACCCGGTGAAATCGGGGTCAAGCAGAGCAGCGGCGATCTCACGCACCCGGTCGGCGCGAAAATTCGCAACCAGCAATCCGTCGCCGTCGCGCATGCCGCTATAACCCATTATAGCGGTGGGCAAGACAAACTCGTCGGTCTCACCGCGGGCATAAGCCGCTTCGATCGCCTGCGGGGGATCGGCAGCGTGCTCACCGGCGCCGCTGGCGACGGCTCGGTACGCTTTTTCAACTCGGTCCCACCGTTTGTCGCGATCCATCGCGTAGTAGCGGCCGGATATCGTGGCGATCCGCACATCGCTGAGGCCGGCAACGTCCTCCTCAAATTGCTTTAAATACGCAGCAGCCGACTTGGGCGGCGTGTCGCGTCCGTCAAGGAAGGCATGGATGGCCACCGGTACCCCGGCTTCGGCCAGGATGCGGGCGAGCGCGGCGATTTGATGCTGATGCGAATGAACCCCGCCCGGCGACATCAGGCCCATGAGGTGAGCCGTGCCGCGGCTTTCATGCAGCTTGCGAATAAAATCGCGCAATGCCGGCATAGCAGCCAGACTGCCGGCTGCGATCGCCGCATCGATGCGCGGCAAATCCTGAAGCACCACGCGGCCCGCCCCGATATTGGTGTGGCCGACTTCGGAATTTCCCATCTGGCCGTCGGGCAGGCCGACATAGTGTTCGCTCGCCTGCAATTGCGCATGCGGCCACCGCGCGGTCAGTCGATGCCAATTCGGCGCGCGCGCGTTTTCGATCGCATTGTCGTCGGCTTTTGGCCGTTCGCCCCATCCGTCGAGGATGCAAAGAACGAGCGGGCGGGGACGGGAACGGCCGGTCATCTGGGGCAGCCCTCGGACCAAAACATGGAGCTACCTCTATACGCGTAATCGACTGCGGGCCGGTAGCGTTCTCAGCTCACTCACGTTTAATCCCGGTGATAGGGGTGGCCGGCGAGAATTTGCTGCGTGCGATACAACTGCTCGAGCAGCATTCCGCGGATAAGGAGATGCGGCCACGTCATCGGCCCAAGCGACAGGGTCACGTCGGCGCGGTTGCAAACCATTGAGTCGAGCCCGTTGGCGCCGCCGATCGCAAAAGCCAGTTCCGGCGAGCCGCGATCGCGCCATGCGGCGATCCGGTCGGCCAGCGCGCGGCTCGACCATTGCTCGCCGGCGGCGTCGAGGGCTATCAAAGGGGTGTTTGGCGGAAGTGCGCCGAGGACCAATTTGCCCTCGCGTGCTTTGAGTAGCACGGGAGGGAAAGGGCGCCTCTCCTCGACCTCGACGATCACCGGCGGCGGTATGATCCGGGCGGCATAAAGGGCCTGCAGTTCCTTAAGTGGACCACCGCGCAACCTACCGACGGCGAGCAGCCGAAAACGGATGGGTCGCCCCGTTACAAGTGAACGGCTTCGGTGTCGGGCAGGACCCCGCCCCACATTTTCTCGAGATTGTAATGGCCGCGGATTTCGGGCCGGAAAAGATGAACGATCACATCGCCTGCGTCGATCAGCACCCAATCGCCCTGTGTCTTTCCTTCAATCGAAATCCTGGTTTTGCGCGACAGCGCTTGCTCGATGTGCTCTGTCAATGCCAGCACTTGTCGGGCCGAACGACCGCTGGCGATCACAAAGTGGTCGGCAATTGTCGTCTTGCCTTCAAGGTCGATCGTGACAATGTCCTCCGCCTTGCCGTCATCGAGCGTCTGAAGGACGAGATTGAGGATCTCGGAGCCCTGCTGGGGTGGCTCTACCGGTTGCGTTGGGGGGGTCAGCATAATGATCGTGGACAATTCGCGACTTTGCTCCTTTAGGGTCTCTGGTAAGGTTTTGCGCTCCGACCGAATTCTGGTCGCCGAGCGGGCATCGAGGCGGGCATGGAAATAAACCCAGGCCGGTGGCCCCATTTCCGCCAGTCGGCGCGCTTCTGCAGCCGATACACGGTTTCTGGCAAACCGGTTGGCCGCTGAGCCGGAGAGTGCCTTTAAAGAATAAGAAGGGCGATCGAATACGGCAATGGGCACAGTCCGAAAGATCTCCGGCCAGCGTTCCCAGCAGGGAATCTGGATAAGGTTGTCGCTGCCCATCAGCCAGACAAACCGGAGCCGCGGGAACCGGCGCCGCAGTGCTTTTAGCGTATCGGCAGTGTAGCGCGAGGGCCCTAGCCGACTCTCGATATCGGTGACACGAATGCGGCGGTCCGCGCCGGCGGCCCTGGAGGCCTCCTCCAAGCGCACCTGGAACGGAGCCATGCCATCGACCGGCTTTAGCGGGTTCTGCGGAGAAACCAGCCACCATATCCGGTCGAGATCGAGGAGTTTCAGCGCCAGCGCGCTTATGTGCAGATGGCCGCCATGCGCCGGGTTGAACGAGCCCCCAAGCAGCCCGATGCGGCGAAGCCGCAGGGCGGCCGGCCGGCCTTCCGCTCTACCGCTCAGGGGCGCACCTGCCCGGTACCGCGCACCAGGTATTTGTATGTCGTCAGCTGCTCGGCGCCGACTGGGCCTCGTGGCGGCAGACGCTGGGTCGAAATCCCGATCTCGGCGCCCATGCCGAACTCCCCGCCATCGGCGAACTGGGTGGAGGCGTTGACCAGCACGATGGCGCTGTCGACCTCGCGCAAGAACCGCTCCGCGGTTTGTTCATTCTCGGTGATGATCGCATCGGTATGATGCGAGCCAAACCGGGCTATGTGCTCGATCGCGCCGGCCACGCCCTCGACGACGTGAACCGAGAGGATAGCGTCGAGATATTCAGTGCGCCAATCCGCATCCGTCGCCGGCGCGGTTGTGGGATCGATCGCCAGGACTTCGGGATCGCCGCGGAGCTCGCAACCGGCCGCTCGCAAATCGGCAAGGATCGAGGGGAGGTGCGACTTGGCGACCGCGCGGTCGACAAGCAGGGTCTCGGTGGCTCCGCAGATCGATACTCGCCGCATCTTTGCGTTGACGACGATCTTGCGGGCTTTCTCGAGGCCCGCCGCGGCGTCGACATAGGTGTGGCACAAGCCCTCGAGGTGGGCGATGACCGGAATGCGGCTTTCGCGCTGGACCCGTTCAATCAGCGATGCACCCCCTCTCGGCACGATGACGTCGATCACGCCGTTCATCGCCAGCATCAGCCCGACAGCGGCGCGGTCGCGGGTCGGCACGAGCTGGATCGCTGCCTCCGGCAGACCGGCGGAGCGCAGTCCCTCGGCCAGCGCCGCGACCAGTGCCCGGGACGAGTGGTAGCTCTCCGACCCGCCTCGCAGGATTGCCGCATTGCCGGATTTGAACGCCAGCCCGCCGGCATCTGCGGTAACGTTGGGCCGGCTCTCGTAGATGATGCCGATGACGCCCAGTGGCACGGCGACGCGCTGAATTCTCAGACCGTTCGGACGTGTCCATTCGGCAAGAACCCGGCCCACGGGGTCGGGCAGCGCGGCTATCGCTTCAAGCCCAGCGGCAATCGCCTCGATACGTTTGGGATTGAGTGCTAGCCGATCGCGCAGCGCCGCGGAAACGCCTTGCTCATCGGCTTCGGCGAGGTCTCGTGCATTGGCGGCCAAGATCTCTGCAGCATTCGCGCTGATCGCGGCCGCAGCGCCATTCAGCGCCGCGATTTTGGTTTCGGCCGAAGCGAGAGCAAGTTCGGTGGCGGCTTCCCGGGCGCGACGCCCGATCTTGGCCATTTCGGCATTCAGATCCGGCTCTGGTCTGAGGGTCGATTCTCGTAGCAGCGTCTGGGTTGTCATTGGGCTTCGGTCACCACCAGATCGTCACGATGAATGATCTCGTCGCGGCCACGGTACCCGAGGATCTCGGCGATTTCACTACTCTTGTGGCCAGCGATGCGCCGGATATCCGCGCTCGAATAAGCCGACAGGCCGCGACCGGCTTCGGTGCCGGACCGGGTGCGGATGATGACCGCGTCGCCACGCTCGAAATTACCCTCGATTGCGACGACGCCGGCCGGCAAGAGGCTTGTCCCGCGCTGCAGCGCCCCGGCTGCTCCGTCGTCGACGATGAGAGTCCCGGATGGGTTGACCGCTCCGGCGATCCACGCCTTGCGCGCTGAGCGCGGCTCGCCGCGCGGCAGAAACAATGTCGCCCTGCCTCCTGCCTCCAAGGCGGCAAGTGGCCCCGCGGCGACCCCGGCGGCTCTTCCCTTGGCGATCAGCATACGGCAGCCCGCAGCCATAGCGATCCGCGCGGCGGCGATCTTGGTCACCATCCCGCCCGAGCTGTAGCCGGGCGCTGCCTCACCTGCCATCTGCTCGATTTGCGGCCCGATCTCACAAACCACTGCGACGTGCGTCGCGTTCGGGTCTTTGCGCGGATCGGCCGTGTAGAGCCCGTCGATGTCCGACAGCAGCACCAGCATGTCGGCGCTCGTCATCTGCGCGACCCGCGCGGCCAGCCGGTCGTTGTCGCCAAAACGGATCTCGGCCGTGGCGATCGTGTCGTTCTCGTTGACGACGGGCACCGCGCCTAGCGCCAGCAATTGCGCAAACGTCGCGCGGGCGTTCAAATGGCGGCGCCGCTCTTCGGTATCGTCAGGCGTCAGCAGGATCTGCGCCACAGTGATGCCGTGACGGGCGAGCGCCTCCTGGTAGGCGTGCGCGAGGCGGATCTGCCCAGTGGCCGCGGCGGCCTGTTTCTCTTCCAGCCTGAGCCGCCGTCCTGCGAGACCAAGATGCCGCCGGCCAACCGCAATCGCCCCTGACGACACGAGGATGACCTCCTGCCCGCGCGATCGGCAGCGGGCAACATCGTCGGCGAGCGCCGCCAGCCAGGGCCGGCGCACCTCGCCGTTTTCCGCAGCCAATAGCTCCGACCCGATTTTGACTACGAGCCGTCGGGCGGTGACGAGTGCTTGGGCGGGGCTAGGGGGAGTGTTGCCCTGCGTGGCGCTCATGCCGGATGCACAAAGGAGGCAATCTCCGTGTCGGCGTCGTCTCTCTTATCCGCGCGCGCCTCGGAAAGGGCATCGAAAACCGCCTCTACCGCGCCCTCAACGCCGGCGCCGGTGGCACCGGACAACGGGCAAATCCGCGTGCCGGCCCGGATTACCCGCCGCAATTCGCGGCATTTCACCCTGATCGCCTGCTTGTCGAGCGCGTCGATCTTGTTGAGCCCGACGATCTCAGTCTTCTCGGCCAGCCCGTGGCCGTAACTGGCGAGTTCTTCACGGATCACGCGATAGGCGCCGGCGACATCGTCGATAGTGCCATCCACCAGGTGAAGAACCACGCTGCAGCGTTCGACATGGCCGAGGAAGCGGGTACCGATGCCGGCGCCGCCGCTCGCGCCTTCGATCAGCCCGGGGAGGTCGGCTAGGACAAACTCATCATCATGCAGTCGAACGACACCGAGCTGCGGCTTTAGAGTCGTGAAAGGGTAATCGGCGATTTTTGGCCGGGCTTGCGTGACCGCGGCGAGGAAGGTCGATTTGCCGGCATTTGGCAGCCCGACAAGACCGGCATCGGCAATCAGCTTCAGGCGCAGCCACACCCACGCCTCGCGCCCCGGCCAGCCCGGATCGGCGCGCCGCGGCGCGCGGTTGGTCGAGCTCTTGTAATGCGCATTGCCAAAACCGCCGTCGCCGCCACCGAGCAAAGCGAGGCGTTCGCCGGGGCGGGTGAGGTCCGCAACGACTACCCGGTTCTCTTCATCCAGGATTTGTGTACCGACGGGAACGTGTAACACGAGGTCTTCGCCGCTGGCGCCCGTGCGTTCGCGGCCCGCCCCCGGTCGGCCGTCCAGTGCCCGAAAATGTTGCCGATACCGGTAATCGATCAAGGTGTTGAGGTTTTCGGAAGCAACAAACACAATGTCTCCGCCTTTGCCGCCGTCGCCGCCGTTCGGACCACCGAACTCGATGAATTTTTCGCGGCGAAAGCTCATCGCGCCGCGGCCGCCATCGCCGCTCTTCAGATAGATCTTACATTGATCAAGGAATTGCATTCGCACCAACAAAAAGGGGAGCGGCCGGGCCGCTCCCCTTTGGCTCCGGGCTGTTTGAGGGAACGGCTATTCAGCGGCCTCGGTCGGCGGCGCCGAAGGCACAACCGAAATATAGGTCCGCCCCGCCAGCCCAGTGTGGAACTTGACCGCGCCCTGCGCGGTCGCGAACAGCGTATGGTCGCGGCCGATACCGACATGCGCGCCAGCGTGAAACTTGGTGCCGCGCTGGCGCACTATGATGTTTCCCGGAATGACGATCTCGCCGCCGAATTTCTTGACCCCGAGCCGCCGGCCGGCGCTGTCGCGGCCGTTGCGCGACGAACCGCCCGCTTTCTTATGTGCCATCTGCCGTTACTGCCTCAGCTGTGGAACCCGCCGTGCTTGTGATTTCGGTGATGCGCAAAACGGTTTGGTGCTGGCGGTGTCCCTTCTTGCGCCGGTAGTTGTGCCGCCGCTTTTTCTTGAAGACAATGATCTTGGCCGCCCGTGTCTGCTCGACCACCGTCGCGCTGACCGAAGCGCCGTTCAGAAATGGCGTGCCGGACGCAACCTCGCCACCCTCGCCGACCATCAGCACTTCGCCGAATTCGATTGTGGCACCGGGATCGCCCGAAAGCTTTTCGACCGAAATGACGTCGTCCTTGGCGACTTTGTATTGCTTGCCGCCGGTGCGGATGACTGCGAACATTGTACCGCCGTTACTATCTACCGCACACCAGCGTTGGGCGCACGCATGCCCCGGGACGGAGCGGACCCCGTTCACGAGCGGCGGAATATAGGCGCGCGCTTCGGAGTGTCAACCATCTTCCGGCGCAGCTTTGACGGCGCGTGGTACGTCCTTTTACACTGGCAACCGCCAAAGAGGGCTCCCGGCACGGAGCCTTGTCGTCGAGGAGCGTCCAGGGGTATGGACACAGGCATTATTCGCGCGACCGAAGACGAGGCCCTTCAGTTCCATGCCGCGGGGCGCCCCGGCAAACTTTCGATCGCGCCGACCAAACCCCTCACAACCCAGCGCGATCTGGCGCTCGCCTATTCGCCCGGGGTGGCGTTCCCTTGCCTCCATATCGAGCGTCAGCCTGGCGCCGCCTTCGACTACACTTCGAAGGGCAATTTTGTCGCGGTGATCTCGAATGGCACCGCGGTCCTGGGTCTCGGCGATCTAGGCGCGCTCGTAGCCAAGCCGGTGATGGAGGGCGAATGCGCGTTGTTCAAGCGCTTTGCCGATATCGACTCGATCGATCTCGAAATCGACACCCGCGACGTCGACGAGTTCGTTAATTGCGTGCGCTTCTTGCACCCGGCTTTCGGCGGCATCAACCTCGAGGACATCAAGGCGCCCGAATGCTTCATCATCGAAGAGCGGTTGCGTGAGCTGCTCGATATCCCGGTGTTTCATGACGATCAGCACGGCACGGCGATTATCGCCGCGGCCGGTCTGATCAACGCGCTTCATCTGACGGGTCGCGAGCTTCATACGACAAAAATGGTCGTGAATGGGGCGGGGGCAACCTCGATCGCCTATGTCGAACTGCTGAAGACGATGGGGTTGCCGTCGGAGAATGTCGTGCTGTGCGACACGCGAGGCGTCATCTATCGCGGCCGCACCGAAGGCATGAACCAATGGAAATCGGCGCATGCGGTCGAGACGAAGGCGCGCACCCTTGCTGAAGCAATCGAGGGAGCTAGCGCCTTTTTTGGCCTGTCCGCCAAGGGAGCGGTCGACCAACCAATGGTGCGCTCGATGGCGGACAAGCCGATCATTTTTGCGATGGCCAACCCTGATCCCGAGGTCACGCCGGAAGAAGTACGCGCCGTGCGATCCGACGCGATCATCGCCACCGGCCGATCCGACTACCCGAACCAGGTCAACAACGTTTTGGGCTTTCCTTATATTTTCCGCGGTGCGCTCGACGTGCGCGCCTCGACAATCAACGATGCAATGAAAATCGCCGCGACCGAGGCATTGGCCGGGCTCGCGCGCGAGGATGTGCCCGATGAGGTCGCTGCCGCCTACTCGAGCGAGCGGCTGCTCTACGGGCCCGACTACATCATCCCGGCGCCGTTCGACCCCCGGCTGATCTGGGCAGTGCCGCCGGCGGTCGCCAAGGCCGCCATGGACACCGGTGTGGCGCGGCGCCCGATCCTCGATATGAGCGCCTACAAGCGCAGTCTGCGGGCGCGCCTCGACCCGACCGCCGCGGGGCTCGAGCTGATCTTCGAGCGGGTGCGCGCTGCGCCCAAACGCGTCGTCTTTGCCGAGGGCGAGGAGGAAAAGACTATCCGCGCCGCGCTGCTATTCGCCGAAGGCGGCTACGGAACCCCCGTGCTGGTGGGACGCGAGGAACGGGTCAAAGCGACGATGTCGGCGATGGGTCTGACACCGCCGCAAGGTCTCGAGTTTCACAACGCGAGACTGTCGCAACACAACGCGCGGTATACCGACTTCCTCTATGCCCGCCAGCAGCGCCAAGGAATGCTATACCGCGACTGCCAGCGCTTGGTGAACCAGGATCGGAACGCTTTTGCCGCCTGCATGGTGGCCTGCGGCGATGCCGACGCCATGATCACCGGCGTCACCCGCAACTCGTTCGATGCGCTCGACGAGATTTCGCGGGTTATCGCGGTCAAGCCCGGCTCGGTGCTGTTTGGGCTTACGGTACTGCTGGCGCGCGAGCGCACCGTTCTGCTTGCCGACACCCTCGTTTACGAGGCGCCGACCGCGGCCCAGCTCGCCGACATCGCAGTACAGGCGGCAGCCAAGGCGCATCAGCTGGGCATCGTTCCGCGGGTCGCGTTGCTGTCATACTCAAATTTTGGGAATCCGATGGGCAAGGACGGCCAGCGCGTGCGCGATGCCGTGGCGCTGCTCGATCAGCGTACCGTGGGCTTCGAATATGACGGCGAGATGAGCGCCGACGTTGCTCTCAATGAGCGGTTGATGCGCCAGCTCTACCCTTTCTGCCGGCTGGGCGGCCCAGCCAACATCCTGGTGATGCCCGAACTGCACAGCGCCAACATTGCGGCAAAGCTGCTGCCGGAGCTGGGCGGCGGGACGGCCGTCGGCCCGCTATTGCTCGGCCTTTCGCACCCCGTTCAGATCGCCAATATGGGCGCGACAGTATCGGATCTGGTCAATCTCGCCGCCCTCTCGGCACACGACGCGATTCACTGACAGCGGCATCGCACGGCCACTGAAGCGATCGGGGCCGCGGAGCATGACTACAGCGCGGCCCCGGAGCATTTATCGCGTAGTCGCGGCGGCGACTGGGGTCTCGGCTCCGAGCCTTATAGTGCTGCTCGTGCTTGCCGGATCGAACCTGCTTCCGGTTGGTGCGGCATTGATCTCCGGCGCTGTGATCTGGGCAGCGACGGCTCTCATCGTCGGCCGTTTCGTGAACGACCTCACAATCATCCGCGACGCCGTCGACGATCTCGACCCCGATATCGGGACTAAATCGGCAAGTCCCGTTAGCCGCGGGCTCGCATCGACCGCGCGCCAGCTGTGGCTCGCGATCGCGAGGCTCCACCGCCTCTGGTACGAGCGCGTTCGCGCTGCCGACGAGCGTCTGGCGGCCGCAGAAGCGGTCATCGCGGCGGTGCCGGATCCGCTGATTCTACTCGACGAACGTCGGCGGATCGTCCGCGCCAATGCGCAGGCGGCTGGCTTTGTCGGGCTCGCCCCCGAGCCGCGCGACCTCGCTGCCGCATTGCGCAACCCCACCGTTTTGGCGGCTGCGGACGCGGTATTGCGCGGTGAAAGAGCACGGGTGATCGATTTTTCTTTGACCGTTCCGGTCGAGCGGCAGCTGCGCGCGCGCTTTGCTCGCATCGACCACCCCTCGCCCGACGGCGCAGTCGCGGTGCTCATCCTGCACGACATCACAGAGTTGAAGCGGGCTGAACAGATGCGGGCCGACTTTGTTGCCAATTCGAGCCACGAGCTGCGCACCCCGCTAGCTACCTTGCTGGGCTTCATCGAGACCTTGCAAGGACCCGCGCGCGACGACGCGGAAGCCCGGGAGAGATTTCTCGCGATTATGCACGGGCAAGCCTCACGCATGACCCGACTGGTCGAGGATTTGATGTCGCTGTCTCGCATCGAGCTGAACGAGCATGTGATGCCGCAGGACCGCGTCGCGCTGAGCCCCTTGCTGCGCCAGATTGCCGAGGCGCTGGAACTGCGCGCGGGCGAACGGGGCATGCGAATCCAGGCGGCGGCGCCGCCCGATCTCCCCGATGTGCTCGGCGACCGTGACGAGCTGGCCCAGGTCTTCCAGAACCTCATCGACAACGCGATCAAGTACGGGCGCGCCGGAACGGAAATCACGATCCGGGCCACCACGGGCTCTCGTCCGTCTCGGGCGAGCAGCGCTGCCGAACCCGCTTTGGTGTGCGTATCGGTGGGCGATCGCGGCGAGGGTATACCGCGCGAGCACTTGCCCCGGTTGACCGAGCGATTCTATCGGGTCGACACGGCACGCTCGCGCGAGATGGGGGGCACTGGGCTGGGCTTGGCCATCGTCAAGCACATCCTCAATCACCACCGCGGCTTTCTTGAGGTCGAGAGCACCCAAGGCGTCGGCTCGGTGTTTACGGTTTTGTTGCCCGTATACTCGACGCGATCGGCCGAGCCGGTTTCGACGATTCTGCAATGAGAGTCAAAGTTGTATTCACGATTTGCGCCAGCTGTTCTGCAGCTGTTCGGCTAATTGTCATAAAACTGAAAAGAAATCGTCATAAAAGGTATACCAGTGCATCAATAAGAGAGCGGTGACCCAGCGGTCGGTTTCCTCTTCTGACGATGGAGCAAACCTTGCAGGTTTTTCGCACGGCACTCTTGGCGATGGCTGCCATCATGATCGGCCTTACTGTGCAAGCGGCCGAGATATCAGGGGCAGGCGCCACCTTCCCTTACCCGATTTACGCCAAGTGGGCTGAGGCTTACGCGGCGAAGACCGGATTGCGAATGAATTACCAGTCGATCGGATCGGGTG
>Ga0306926_10001730_pt1 | contig 21822 bp, 23 predicted proteins | sample flu12Cox44000178_FD_203759 | JGI IMG/M metagenome (GOLD analysis project Ga0306926, IMG submission 203759) | Lab enrichment of tropical soil microbial communities from Luquillo Experimental Forest, Puerto Rico - flux8day.12C.oxic.44.000.178 (v2)... | ecosystem: Environmental > Terrestrial >...
CACCACACACGCGTTGCTCACTGCGTACGTTCTCAACAAAGCAGTTATCTGAGATTTCGACTGCAATTTTCTGGGAAAGCCGCCGTTATTGCGAAAGTCAGGCTAAGTGTTAACTATGCTCGGCTGGAGAGGATGAGCGGGACTTGCGCCAGTGGTGGAAGAATGGAATGCCTCCTAGGATCACTGCCAGCCCCAACGAGGAGCGCACGGGCCGCACCATCCACAAGTTTACAGTAAGGGCGATCGCAGCGATCAAGAAGATAAGCGGCGTCCAGGGATAGCCCCAAGCGCGGTAAGGCCGGAGCAGGTTGGACTCCGTTTTCCGCAAACGTAGCAGGGCAATTGCAGTTAACGCGAAGAAGATCCACACAGCAAAGACGAACAGAGAATAGAGCTCTTCGTAAGTTCCGCTGAGTGCAAGCAGCGATGCGAGGGAACCCAGAAAGATCAATGCGCCGCTGGGCGTGCGAAAACGAGGGTGAAGGCGCTCGGCAAAGTGGAAGAAGACGCCGTCGCGCGCCATGGCGTAGGGTATCCGGGCGCCAGTTAGAACCACGACGTGGAGAGCCCCCAGTGCGGAGATGGCCATAGCTAGCGTCAGCCAAGCAGCCCCGCGAGAACCGGCAATCGACTGTACGACATCTGAGGCGACGTGCTGTGATTGCGCCAACTGTGCGAATGGCGAGGTGTGAAAGTAAACGACATTCGCCATCAGGTACAGGCCGCTGACAGTGAGTAGTCCTAGGATGATAGCCCGAGGGATGTTCTTCTGGGGACGTAGAATTTCTTCGCCCAGATCGCCGAGATCATTGAAACCGTTGTACGCCCACATGGCAGGAACCAGGGCGGTGAGCAAAGCGCCGATTGTTCCAAAACCGAGCTGGACGACTGCCACCCCTTTGCTTCCGTTTGGTCTTCCGAATAGCACTCCTCCCACAACAATGAGCAAGATCGTCGCCACCTTCAGGGACGACAGCAGAACCTGGATCGCACCACCCATCTGCACACTGAAGTAATTGAGGGCCGTCACAACCAGTACGACCAACGCAGCCAGCGGTTGGGCCGTGGTGAAGGTGAACTCGTAGCGCCCAAGGTGACTTGTGAACAGAGGCGTGGCCAACATCGGGAACAAGAATCCCAAAAATCGCACGAACCCGGCTGCCAAGGTAGCCATACCCACCGGCCGCTCCAGAAGCGAGCTCATCCACCCGAAGAGAAATCCCCAAAGCGGACCGAGACCCCGGCTGAGGTAAACATAGGGGCCGCCTGCCTTTGGAAATGTCGCGCCCAGTTCGGCATAGCAAAGAGCACCTAAAAATACGATCAGCCCACCAAGAATCCATGCAAACAATACAAGTGTGGCAGACCCGACGGCACGTGCCATGTCGCTGGCGACAAGGAAAATGCCTGTGCCGATCGTGTCACCAATAACAATGGCCGTCGCTGACCACAGACCCAGACCACGAACTAAGTCAGATCTCTCGGATTTGTCAGTTGAATTGGGCGCCATCGAATGCAGAATCTTGAGAGCCTACTATCCGCTATGAAGGCGGTCAACTCAACGTCAGCCATGGTGTTCGGTCCTCCGCCATATGAGGATGGTATGTTTATACATGCGATTCGGCTTAACGGATATCATCTAGGCCACGAGGGCGACACCGAAGTGATGCTGAGCAAATTTCCTTGGGACGAGCGTTACCGCGTTTCCGATATCGACGATGTGCTAACTCCCGCTCTTGTGGTGTATCCGGAAATCGTGGAGTCAAACATTGCGTCGACGTTGCATTTGCTCGGTGGCAATGGGGATCGATGGCGTGCTCACATCAAGACTGCAAAGCTGGCCTTCACTCTCCGCGTGCTGGTGGAGCGTGGCGTCCGCAATCTCAAGTGCGCAACCACGCTCGAACTGCTGGTAGCGTGCCGCTCCGGCGCAGCGGACGTGCTTCTCGCCTATCCGGTGGTGGGCGCAAACGCACGCCGCGTGCGCGAAGTGGTAGATCAGTTCCCAGGTGTCCGCATTTCCGTCCTCGCCGAGAACGAAGAACAGGTGCGGCAATGGCAAGGTAGCTCGGCCGGCATTTTTCTTGACATAAATCCCGGAATGAATCGCACCGGAGTCGAACAAAGCCATGGGGATAAAGTAGTTAGGCTCGCGCGTACGGTCAGAGACTCCGGGTTGGAGTTCCGTGGCCTCCACTATTATGACGGGCAGTATGGCGGGTTGGATGAGCCCGAACGGACCGCAGCGGCACATGCCGGCTATGATCGTTTGCTGGAACTTATCAACGAGATGAAGGACAGCGGAATCAGCGTGGCAGAGGTAATTACCGCAGGGACGCCGACATTCCCCTGCTCGCTTACATACAAAGATTTTCAGGGTGCAGCATTCATCCACCGTGTCTCGCCTGGAACCATTGTTTACTGCGATGCTACCAGCCTGTCACAGCTTTTCGGCGAGTACGGCTACGCGCCGGCGGTGCTGGTATTGACACGCGTGGTTAGCAGCCCACACAAAGGCATGGTCACATGCGACGCTGGGCACAAGTCGGTGTCAGCCGATGCCGGCGTGCCCACGTGTGTGGTCGTTGGGCATCTGGAACTCATGCCGCTGATGCCCAGTGAAGAGCATCTGCCGTTGGGTTCGGGGGACGAGATGAACATGCCGCAGGTCGGCGAAGCACTTTTTCTCCTTCCGCGTCACATTTGTCCTACCGTGAACAATTTCGATTATGCGCTGCTGGTGCGGGATGGTCAGATCGAGGCAGTGGAGAAAGTGTCAGCCCGTGGACGCGAGGCGCCGTTGCTGCAGACCTCAGATAGGACGACTTCTTGTCCGGTAGCCATCGAAAAAGCCTGAGGGATGATTCCGAAATACCGGAGTCCCGGCGGATAGCTCGCCATTTGTCTTGTTTTTACTTCCTTCCGCGGCCCATCTTCTTCTTTGACGTGTTCGCCGGTCTCGAGCGCATTTTTGACGGCTGAGAGCAACTCAATCCATTTCGATCAGCATTCCAGGAGTGTGGCTGAGGTCGCTGCCAACGATCGTACCTGCGGGAAATGGCAGCGAAAAACGACGAGCACAAACTTCGTGGTAGCGTGCGAGGAGACTCAAGTCGCTAGGTGGGTGTTGATCTGGACTACGTCGCTAAGGGAACCGTCTGCCTCGAGAATATCGGCAATGTTATCGATAGCCTGCTCCGTCTGTCTCTCAATGTTTCCGCCAACCAGTTCTCCGGTGACCGGGTCGACGGGACCCCGGTCTGGTCACAAAGAGGAAATCCCGGGACACGCGAATGACGTCTTCGTCAAACCTCGGAGCATGGACGGCTTTCTTGCCTACACACCAAGACCAAGGACGACGTTCGACAAAATCGCAACTATGCCGCCGAGCGGCCTGGATTTTTGGGCACGTTCTTTATGGTGACAATCCAAGAACGCCGCTCAAGCACATCAGACAGCGCGTAGGGAAGGGAACTGATTTGACAGTTACCGACTGACCAACATGCTGCGTCTCGCGGTCCGTCAAACTGCGATCAGTAAAATGTGGATCCTGGGGTAGCCCTTACGCCCTCAGGAACTCCGCAGCAAGTAAGTCGGTTCGTCTCTTGATCAGGATATGGAGGTCCGAATCCTCCGGGGCAGGATCGGCTGATGAACGACGCCCGCAAGCGCAGGTTCAATTGCGTGCTTGTTTGGCGTTTTGATCGATTCGCTCGCTCCACAAAGCATCTCTGCTTGCGCTCGAAGACTTCCGCTCGCTGGGAATTCAATTCATCAGCTATCGGAAAACATCGACACGACCTCTCCACTCGGGCAGGCATTGTTCACGATCGTGTCGGTGGTTGCGCAGCTCGAGCGCGATCTGATCCGCGAGCGGGTCAAGGCTGGATTGCGGAATGCCAGCCAAGGGTGCGCTATTGGGGCAGGCCACGAGTCGCTGTGGAGGCACACGCTGTCGTCAAGTTGCGCTCTGAGGGAAACCGTGGGCCGTGGTATACCGAATCTCAAGTTGAGTCGGGGAACGCCCAGCCGGCAGCGCAGTCGCTTTCTACGGAGGTCTAATCCGATGATCCCGGCGTCGGATCAACAGACGAACAGCGCGAACGCAGTGCGATGCTCCCATTGAGCCTCAACAGGAACGGTTACTCTAGCTGTCCTCAAGGCCAAGGGCCATTGCAATGCTGCCTCTAAACCATGATCCCACTCATGGCGCTTCAACACAACGCTGGCGCTGGGAACCGAGGCATTCTATCTCCGCCTCTAATTGGTCACCCACTTTCAGATATTGGGGAGGCTTCATTCCAAAGCCAACACCTGCGGGTGTTCCAGTCGAGATGAGGTCGCCCGGTTCGAGCGTCATGAACTGAGAAACATAACGCACAAGTTCGCCAAGATCGAAAATCATATTTCTCGTGCTGCCGTTCTGTTTTATCTCGCCGTTCACGCGCAGGGACATTCGCAACTGCATTACGGCGGCAATTTCGTCCCGCGTTGCAAGCCACGGGCCAAGGGGATTGAACGTGTCGCAGCTTTTTCCTTTTGTCCACTGACCGCCACGTTCCATCTGAAAAGCACGCTCGGACACATCGTTGGAAATGCAGTAACCGGCGATACATCCCATTGCCGCTTCGCCCGCTTTTAAATACCGGGCTGTCGTTCCAATCACTATTCCAAGCTCCAATTCCCAGTCGGTTTTGCTACTGCCCCGCGGTATCCAGATGTCATCATGCGGACCGGCAATGGTATTGGGTGCTTTCAGGAACAGCACTGGCTCGGTGGGTACTGGTAGGTTGGCTTCCTGGGCGTGATCGATGTAGTTCAGCCCGATGCATACCACCTTGCCCGCACGTGCAACCGGAGCACCCCATCGTTCCGTGCTCGGAACCTCAGGCCGTAGTTCCGGCGGCGTTTGCTGCAACGCTTCATACAAACGCCTGAGACCGTCAGACGCAAAGAAAGTTGAATCCCAATCACGAAACTCTGCAGACAAGTCTCGCCTACTCCCATCGGTGGCCAATATCCCTGGCTTCTCTCGGCTTTTCGCTCCAAACCTAATCAGTCGCATGAGGCTGCACCCAGTTTTTGTCGCACTATTCTGGACGAAATCAACTACGGGCAAATTGCTGTAATTTACGAATAATAAACCGCCTCACCGGCTTCGAGGAGTTTTGAGCCATTCACGCTCAAGTTGGACGCTGCAAGTGGCCAGCATTATCATCTCAGCACATTGTTGGGTATGCTCTTAAGGAGTGGAAAAGAGCAGAAGCGTGTACCAACTTCTGATGACAGCTTTACCACAGTCATAGGCTATGGCAAGTACATCCGGGAGCCCAATGCGCAGGTCACGGGCGGTCGCTGAAAGCGGGAGTTTTTCGTGCCTAGGCTGACATCGCCCAAAGTCATCACTGTCGAAGATCTTCGCCGGCTCGCAAAACGGCGCTTACCGAAGGTAATCTTCGATTATGTCGACGGCGGCGCCGAAGACGAGATCACACTGCGGGAGAATTGTCGTGCTTTTCAGGACATCTGTTTTCGGCCGCGCAATGCGGTCTCGCTCGCACATTGCGATTTGAGCACGCGGACTCTCGGACACGCACTGTCGCTACCAGTTTTACTGGCGCCGGTGGGTTACAGCCGCCTTATGCACCCAAGAGGCGAATTGGCGGCAGCGGGGGCAGCAGGCCGGGCGGGCATCGGATACATCCTCTCGACCTTTTCGGGGCACAGGCTTGAGGAGGTGAAGGCCGCCTCCGTCGGGCCCGTATGGTTTCAGCTTTACATAGTCGGTGGGCGCCAGACTGCTGAGAGCGCAATAGAACGCGCGCGTAGGGCGGGCTACTCAGCCCTGGTTATCACTATCGATACGGCAGTAGCCGGAATGCGCGAGCGCGATTTCCGGAACGGCGTGCAGGCCCTTCTAGGAGGTTCTCTGCTGGCGAAAGTTGCGTATCTCCCGGATATCGCGGCGCATCCCGGATGGTTCGCTTCGTTTCTTATGGATGGGGGCCTGCCACCGCTTCACAACATTGTGATACCCGGCAAGGGCCCCCTGCCGCTTATGGATGTCACCTCCGCATTGGCGAGCGCAGCTGTTACGTGGAAGGATCTCGCTTGGATCCGCCAGGTCTGGAACGGACCTATCGTGGTCAAAGGAGTTCTTACCGGTGATGACGCCCGACGTGCCGTCGATGAAGGTGCAGCGGCGGTGGTTGTCTCAAACCACGGCGGTAGACAACTGGACGGCGTTGCGGCCTCCATTCGGGCTCTGCCGGAAGTTGTGAATGCAGTCAACGGTCAAATTGATGTCCTGATGGATGGCGGAATTCGACGAGGAAGCGATATTGTTAAGGCCCTATGCTTGGGGGCGCGCGCAGTACTTATTGGACGCGCTTATGCCTATGGATTAGCGGCCGCGGGTGAAGCTGGTGTTACACGGGCATTGGAGATTTTCCGGGACGACCTTGAGCGCACATTAAGGCTGCTTGGTTGTGAATCGGTTTGTGAACTCAATCCGTCCTTCGTGTCGGAAGTCCATTTCGGTTTGAGGCCACAGCTTCGCAGCTTTCAAGTGGTCGAGTAGCGGCAGTTCATACCCTCATCGCCGCTGGTGCAAACTCCACAAGCGCAAAGTAGTCCAGCGAAATGTGAGAACGCTGCTGTTTCGCGTCAGTCGTCGGCTCCTACGCGTTCGGTTTGCGCGCTCGATTCGATCAGCTCGCGCACGCTCTGGCTAGGACCTACTTCGATCTCACGCGTCGTAGGCAGCGGACCATTAACGGTGAAATAATGTGCGCCCGCGACCAACAAGTTCTCTGCTGGAAATCGCGTGATCACCTCGTGTCCCGTCAGTGTAACAACAATCTCCTCTTCAATGCGCGCGGCGCTCCAGCCGTCCTTCGACGGCCAGAACGTCTCGAGCGCGAAGACCATTCCGGGCTTGATCTCGCATGGATGCTTTTCGGATACCAGTTTGCTGATCACCGGTTTCTCCCAGATCGCTAGCCCTATTCCGTGACCATATTGCAGCGCAAAGGCCGCCTCTTCGTTCGGAAAACCGAATTCTTCGGCCTTCGGCCACACAGCTGCTATCTCCGCCGTGGTGCGGCCTGGACGCACAAGCTCAATGGCAGCATCGAGATAATCGCGGCAGCGCTTGTAAGCATCTACCATCGCATGCGACGCGTAGCCGATAGTGAAGCAGCGGTAATAACAGGTGCGATAACCCATGTACGAGTGCAGTATGTCGTAATACACCGGATCTCCTGGACGCAGCACGCGATCGGAGAATACGTGCGGATGCGGATTGCAGCGCTCGCCAGAGATGGCATTAACGGCTTCAACGTACTCCGAGCCGAGATCATAAAGGACTTTGCTGACGAGTCCGACGGCCTGGTTCTCGCTCATTCCTGGCTTCATCGTGCGATAGAGCTCATCGTAGGCCGCATCAACCATCATTGCCGACGTGTTCAGCAGCGTGATTTCGTCCTGCGTCTTGATCAGACGCGCCTCTGACATCAGGGCCTGACCATCCACAACCTGGATGCCTTCCTTTTGCAGCGCAAAAAGCACCGGCAGTTCGATGATGTCAATGCCGACTGGGTCTTTGTGCAGTCCGCGCATCTCGAGTTCGAAGCGGATCTTCTTCGCAACGTCTTCGGCCCGTCCCATTTCTGGAGTCATCGCGCCGCGGAGCATCGAAATTCCGGGACGCGAGCGTTCGCCGAGCCACGGACAGTGCAACTGGTGGTGTCTGGCGGCAGAACCGAAGTCCCATAGAATCGGCTCATCGGTTTGCGGAAGCAGTGTGAAACGATTCGCCTTATCTTGCGCCCAAGTACCGATGTGCGTCGCTGTTAGGTAACGGACGTTGTTCATGTCGAAACATAGCAGGGCGCCCATTTCCGACGTTCTGAGCAGTGCCTTGGCCCTTTCGAGCCGTTCACGCCGCAGGCGATCGAAGTCCACGCGGTCTTCCCAATCCACGGCCATCGTTCCGTATGTTGGCAGAGCCATTATTGCCTCCTGCTGATTCTTAACGGGACAGCGGACGAGTGTCGTTTATTAGCTGAGTCCCGCCATTCGCGCAAGCACATCGAACACAACTGCAAAATCGAGCCTCTCCCAACCCATACCTCGAGCGGCAGTGAGGAATTCATTGGTTACCGCTGTGGTTGGAATAGGAACATTAAGTTGGCGCGCCAATTCCATTGCGAGAAGCATATCCTTCTGCATCATGTTGACGTCGAACCAGGCTTCTTTGGGCTGTTGAAGAACAAACGGCCCACGGTATTGAATCATCGGAGAGGCGACGGCGCTGTGAGTCAGGACATCCACCGCGACCTCCCGCTTGATGCCGCTCTTCTCCGCCAGTAAAACACCTTCGGAGAAAGCCATCATCTGAACCGCGAGGCTGAGGTTGACGGCAATCTTCATGGCCAAAGCAACGCCATTCCCGCCGACATGTGTGACCTTGGGCCCAATATCGAGCAGTACAGGCTTCACGCGCTCAAAGGTCTCAGCGCTGCCGCCAACCATCACCGACAACTTACCTTGCTGCAGGGTGATGACACTGCCTGAGACTGGGGCATCCACCATGTCAGCTCCCTTGGAGCGAACCCGGACTGCCAGATCTCGACTAGCCGCAGGGCTGATGGTACTCATGTCAATAAAAACCTTGCCCGGCGTAAGCCCCGCCACCGCGCCGTCGGGCCCTTCGGTGACCGCTTGGACGGCGGCGGAGTTGGTCACCATGGCGAGAGTGATCTCGGACTCCTGCGCGACCTCGCGAGGCGAGTTGGCCCAGCGCATGCCCTTGTCGATCAACCATTGCGCTTTGGCACGGGTGCGGTTGTAGCCGAGAACCGTGTAGCCCTTGTCGAGTAGACGACTCACCATCTGACCGCCCATAACTCCGAGTCCGATAAAACCGAGTTTGGCCATCCTTGGCTACTCCTTTTTAAGCGGTCGTTTGGTACCCACGTTCTTTTCGGCGCACGGCGCGGCGGTTGAATCCTTATGCACCTGCCACAAGTGAGCCCGCATGTGTTCACGAGCCGCTTCCGGGCTACGCCGCTCGACTGCCTCGAGAATTCGTTTATGGTGAAACTGACCCCGTTCCGGACCGCCGTCAACACGAAAAATCCGGAGACGCTGCTCACGCAGCAGGCCGATGATGGAGTCCAGTAAAGAAAGCACGAGAGGATTGTCCGCGGCTTTGGCCAAGGCCAGATGAAAGTCGAGATCGGCCTCAATAAAGGCGTCAGCGTCGTGCAAGTGGATGTCCATGGTGAAGACGGCCTCGCGCATGTCGCAGAGCAGCTGGTCGTCCATGCGAGTCGCGGCCAGAGCTGCAATTTCTGGCTCAAGAATCTGCCGCAGGTCTACCAAGTGCATGAAGCCCTTAGGCTGGCCGATGCGCGTCATCAAGTCCAATGACTGGCGAATCGCCTGCGAGGTGCTGTTCGTGACAAAGGTCCCCTTACCAGAAAACGCCTCGAGTAGCCCCTTCTCGCGCAAACATTTGACTGCTTCCCGCACAGCGGTTCTGCTCACTCCAAATTGCTGGGCGAGTCCCCTCTCTGGCGGGAGTTGATCGCCTGGCTTCAGAGCGCCGCCCAGGATCGATTCCTCTATCTGTTGCACAATCTGTTCGTACAAACGAGAGGTGCGGACGGTCCTGTACACGGACTGCACGACGACAGTAGCTGTTTGCTCTTGAGTCATGGCGCCCTCGGCCTTAGAGGCACCACTGCCTAGGCCAATGAACACAGTAAGCGATTATAGGATTTGGTATTGCGGTCATACCACTTTACCAACAGCTCACAGCACAGGCAAGCTGCTGCTTCAACTCGACAGTTACTGGATGTGCTTATCCGAGACCACAATTCTTGGTGAAGCCCCCGTATCCTGCTCGCGCTTGGCCGGTCACGCGCTTGGCTGTCACTTGACGGAGACCTCGCCTAGTGGTATAGCTGTTCGACCACTGGGTTGTCTTTCGGGGAGTGGCGCAGATGAAAATCATAAAGGCTTTGGGAATTGCCCTGCTTATTGTGGCGGCCCTAGAAGTCCACGCCCAAACCACCAACGGACGTATCTTAGGCACAGTTCACGATCAAACCGGAGCTGCGATCCCGAATGCGACGGTAATCGTGACCGACACGCAGAGAAGTCTGAGCCGGCAGGTTGTCACGGACACGTCCGGCAATTTCGTGGTAACTGCGCTGCCGCCCAGTGTCTACACGGTTCGCGCCGAAGCTGCTGGGTTCAAGACGGTGGAGCACCAGGGTGTGCAACTCGAGGTAGCGCGTGACATTTCGCTGGACTTCTCCCTTCCCGCCGGCACAGTGCGACAAGAAGTGGTGGTGAGTAGCGAAGTGCCGATGGTGAATACCTCGAACGCGACCTTAGGAGGTACCCTCAGCAATAAGGAAATCATCGATCTCCCGCTGAACGGGCGTAACTACGAAAACCTGCTGCAACTGCGTCCCGGAGTCATGCGCTATCCCGGCGGTGGATTCTCCACCACCAGCGCGAACGGCTTGCGTGCGGAAGACAATGTCTATCTGATCGACGGCCTGTACAACAGTGAGCCGTTTTCTGGGCAGAGCATCATTAACGGCGCCGGCATCGCTGGTGATTCGGCGACAATCTTGCCGGTCGATTCGATCCAGGAGTTCAATGTCCAACAGAATCCTCCTGCTGAATATGGCTGGAAGCCCGGTGCGATTGTCAATGTTGGGCTGAAGTCGGGAACAAATAGCTTTCATGGCTCGGCGTACGCCTTCGGGCGTGATGCTGCATGGGACGCGCGCAACTATTTCAATACGGTCCAGTCAGGGCCGAAGACTCCGACCAGCCTGGAACAATTTGGTGGCACCCTCGGCGGGCCTATCGTAAAGGACAAGCTGTTCTTCTTCGGCGGCTACGAGGGGCAGCGCTACACCGTAGGAAACTCATTCGTGATTCAAAGCCCCGCGACAGTTACGCTCGGCGGAGATCCAACGAACAGCATTCCCGACGCGATCGCTGGGCTGCAAGGGATGGGAATTCCGATCAGTGCCGCGAGTCTAAAGATTGCCGGCTGTACGCTCGGCCCGCCAGTTACTTGCAATGGCACCGGGTTTCCCACGAACAACGGCACCAATCCGCAAGGCCCCACCACAGTCGTCAACGGCTTCCCGAACTCCGTCTCGGTGGACAACGCCATCGCTAAGATTAACTGGCAATTGAATACCAACAACTCCATCAGCGGCATGTATTTCTTCGGGAACAACAACGGCACTGTGGAAGACTTTCCGGAACTACAGCCGCAGTGGCTGACTTTAATCCACACGCGCGCCCAGGTGGCTGGAATCAGTTGGATCACAATTCCATCCTCGAAGTGGACAAATGAAGTACGCTTTGGGTACAACCGACTGAATCAGCCAACGTATAACGGCGATCACCTCGTAAATCCCGAAACAGCCTACGGCCTCAACACCGGAGTCGTGACGACGCCGAACACCGGGGGACTTCCGCGCATCGGTTTCTTCGGCGAGTTCCAGACTTTAGGTGGTTTCAAATGGCCCAAATTGCAAGGCCCCGACACGCGCTTCCAGCTGGTCGATCAAGTTGGTTATACGCACGGTACACACTCCCTTAAATTCGGTGCCGAAATCCACCGCGACGCGTTCAGCGGCGGCGCTATGGGAAACGCCAAGGGCAGCGTCAACTTCGGCGGCGGCGGAGCTTTTCCAACTTCGACCGCCCTCGAAGACTTCTTCGCGGGAGTCCCGACTAATGAGTCGGTACTGGCAGGGAGTCCGCTGCGAAATATCCATAATTGGGCGTTCGCCGGCTTTGTGCAGGATGACTGGCGGGTCGTCAGGAACCTGACATTAAACTTCGGTCTCCGGTATGAGCTGAACACTGTTATCCAGGACGCGAATAACCTTCTGGGTAATTTCAGTCCCACTCTCGGCCTAGTTCAGGTAGGTAAGCAAATCAGCTCGCCATATGAGGGAAACCACACCAACTTCGCTCCCCGAGTCGGATTTGCCTGGGACATCTATGGTGACGGCAGGACAGTGCTGCGCGGCGGCGCAGGAGTGATGTACGAAACGGTGAACTGGGAGACGTTTCTTGCCTTCAACAACAGCTTCGGGTTGCCAAGCGTTCCGACGGGAGCGACGCTTAGTGGTGTTCCAGGGCCGGGAACCATTCAGGTGGGGAATCTCACGCCTCCTCCGCCGGCGCAGTGGGATACTGGTGCGGTATTCGGAAATCTGAGCCCCAGCAACATCGCCTGCGCGGACCCGGCGACGGGCGGAAGTCCATGCCCAATCATGGTCGTGTACCCGGGGATCACCACTCCGTTCGTGACGCACTGGGCTGTCAGTCTGCAACGAGCGTTGACACCGAATGTGACCTTCGAAATGGCCTACGTTGGGAATCACGGTTCAAATCTGATCGGTATTCGCGATATCAACCAGCCGCCTGAGGGATCCAACATTCTCCCTTCTTGCGCGACGGACCCATTCTGCGAACAGCATGCCCGGCCATATGCGAGTAAGTTTCCCTACCTAAGCAACATCTTCCAGATGGGGAATATCTACCGGTCCAACTACAACGCCCTGCAATTGACATTTACTACCAACAACTACTACGGCCTCAGCATGGTGGCGGGATATACGTGGTCGCACTCTCTGGATGACGTTGCGGCCAACTGGGACTTTGGCTACGGATATGGCTTGCCGGTGAATTCGTACAATACGGGTGCCGAATATGCCAGCAGCGACTTCGACATCCGCCAGCGGTTTACCCTGGCGATAACCTACCTCTTGCCTGGTAAGAAGTCTTTTGCGCAGATGCTGGAAGGTTGGCAGATTAACTCGATCGTTACGATACAGACTCCCCAACCCTGGGGTCCGATTGACCTGGGCACAGACGTTTCTGGCACAGGTTCGCTGCCGGTAAGTCCTCCGGCTTTCAGCCCGAACCGCTGGGATCTCTTCGGCAATCCTTCGGACTTCACGTCGACGCCGGTGGGAATTCCGTTCTTCCCTGGGACTTCCAATCCGGCATGTGCCGCGAAGGCCCTGTCGCTCGATGGCGGGATTCCGGGTAACGCCACGGCATCGCTCAGCAGCTTCGGTTGCTACGCCGCCGGAAATTCCATCATGATTCCGCCTCCATTGGGACAGTTCGGTAACATGAGCCGCAACATGTTTCGCGACACGGGATTTCGCACATGGGACTTGTCGGTGGCGAAAAACTGGAAGCTCACTGAACGCTGGAACATGCAGTTCCGGGCGGAATTCTTCAACATCTTGAACCATCCCAACTTCGCAAACCCGTATGGGGGGCAGAACGGTTTCGGCCTGAACGATCCCTCTGTGCAGCCGTTCGGCTGTGGTTGCGCGACCCCCGACGTGGCTGCTTCCAACCCGGTCATAGGATCGGGAGGCAACCGCGCTGTGCAGTTGGGATTGAAGTTCACGTTCTAAGCGTTGTCTAGATTTACAGACAGCACCTTCAGTTCAGCGCAGCACGATGTACGTTGTGCGGTGGGCTTGCGCCGTCCACCTTAATGAGCAGAGGTATTTATGATTCGCACTTTTCCCGTAATCTTCTTTGCCCTAGCTGCGGTCATGGCGTTCTCCTCGTTCGGTTGGGGGCAGCACGCCGAACGCACACTCGATGAGATCAAAGCGGAAGCGTTGCACCGCGCCGAGGTGGGCGGATACCCACTCATAGGCATCGCTCCCGCCGACGTGCAGGAAGCGTTCAAGTCGATCCACACCCGCAACCCCGACGAGTGGGCAATGGCATTTATGGGTGTGGCCAGCAAGTACGAGAGCGAAGCGAAATCGTCGGAGAAAACCGATCCCGCGAAGGCGAATTCCGATTACATTCGGGCCTGGCGGCTTTATTCCTTTGGTCGCTGGCCCTATCCCTCGTCGCCAAAGAAGCAGGAGTCTTACGAGAAGGCGATTGAGATGTTCCTTGCTCACGCGCGTTTCTACGACACCCCGTTGGAAGTGGTTCGCATTCCTTTTGAAGGCAAGGAGATCATCGCCTATCTGCGGCTACCTAAGGACCCGAGAGGTCCGGTTCCGCTCGTCATTGCGGTCAATGGTCTCGACAGCCGCAAGGAAGACCTCGCCGAGAGCTTCGGAGCGATACTGCCATTCGGAATCGCCTACCTCGCAGTGGATGGACCGGGGACTGGGCAATCGCCCATTAAAGTTGACGAGCACGCCGATCGCATTCTGTCGCGCGTGCTTGACTACGTTAGTACCCGTCCGGAGATCGATAAAGATCGAGTCGCTTTCCATGGTGTTAGCTGGGGTGCGTACTGGGCTACCAAAATGGCGATCCTCGAAAAGTCGCGTTTGCGCGGGGCCAGCGCGCAATCGCCGCCGGTTGATGAATTCTTCCAGCCGGATTTCCTTCGCAACTCGCTGCTGGGTAATCGCGAATATCTCTTCGACCAAGTGCCGGCGCTGATGGCGATCTACAACGGAGTGAGTAACCTCGACCAACTGGAGGCGATCTCGGCGAAAATGTCGCTGGTTAAACAGGGGCTATTAGGCCTGCCGACGGCGCCGATGCTCATCCTTGCCGGCATCAACGACACCCAGGTGCCGATCTCAGATATTTGGCTGCTCCTCACCAAGGGCGACACGCCGAAAACGGCGTGGATTAATCCTGCGGGAGGGCATCTCGGCAGGCAGGTCACAGTGTGGCCTGATCCACGGATTTTCAATCAGGTGATCATCCCCTGGCTGGTACGCACATTACAGGCTCCAGGCGCGTAGGTGAGATGAGCTCCTTTGTCTCGCCCTGTCATTCTTCACCACGGACACTGCATCCGTGATCGATGGCGGCGTGCCCATGCGGGCCGGCGCCTGGGATTCCGAGGGTAGCAGAACGGGAGCAGGCACCCATAAATGAAACTCCACCACAAAACCGTGATTATCACCGGAGCGGCCGCCGGTATTGGTGCGGCCTCGGCGGAATTGTTCGCGTCCGAGGGCGCCATCGTTGTCGCGGTTGATCTCGATCGGACCAGACTGGATGGTCTTTCGGCTCGGATCGCAAACGCGGCCGGAACCTGCCTGGCGATATGTGGCGACGTAAGCCAATGCGACGACGTGCGCCACGTCATTGAGACCGCGATCGAGCACTTCGGACGCGTGAATATCCTCTTCAACAATGCCGGCATAGTTTCACCGGGCAAGATTGACGCCATTGATGAAGATCAATGGGACCGCGCAATGGCCATTAACGTGAAGAGTATGTATCTGTTCTGCCATGCCGTGGTTCCCCACTTCAAAAAGCACGGTGGCGGAGTCATCCTCAACACCGCATCGGCGACAGCATTGCGCGCCGTCGTAGACCGCGCATGTTACACGGCCACCAAGGCGGCCGTCGTCGGTCTGACGAAGTCGATGGCGCTGGACTACGTCCGCGACAACATTCGCGTCAATTGTCTCTGTCCCGGCACCATCGACACACCTTCACTTGCTCAACGGATCGCTACATTTCCGGATCCTGCGGAGGCGAGAAAGAACTTCATCGCACGCCAACCTATGGGACGATTCGGCACGGCCGAAGAGATCGCACGCGCTGCACTATACCTGGTGTCTGACGAGGCCGCCTTTGTCACCGGGATGGCGTTCGCGATCGATGGAGGTTTCAGCATTTAGATGAGCCGCTGCGAGGTCCAGTTTTCCGTGGAAGCGTCGGCACTCCGGTGCGGTTGCTGAACACTCAACCATTACTTTCCTCTTCCGCCCAGAGCCCGGAGAGGACATCAGAGAAAAAACAGAGTGTCAGTCGGATTATTGAAACCAAACTTAAAGAATTTTGGCAGGCTTTTGGTTTCTGTGCTTGGAACAGGTTGCACCTGCTGAGCTTCGCAGCAACCGAAGCATAACAACGTGAAAGAGCGGACCAGCGAGTGTGTTCATGTCCGAAAATGACTCTGTGCCACTCGTCTCGCCAAAGGGCAAAAGTATACTAGACGCGATGGAATCAGCCCTGGTGAGAACCCAATCGGCAGCCGAATTCTGACGTCAGGACAACATTGGGGATGAGTTGGAGGACAGGGTGTCCGCGCTTCCTGGGATCAAGAACATGTCCTTTCTCTGGGGCGCGCTTCCGCTCTCCGGGGATGACGAGAATTACTTCTGGGTCGAGGGGCGTTCGAAGCCGCGGCAGAACGAAATGCCTATGGCGATCGACTACATCGTGAGCCCGAGCTATCTCAGTGCGATGTCGATCCCGCTCGAACGCGGGCGCTTCTTCTCGCGCGAGACGATGAACGAGCACCGGCCGTCGTGGTGATCGACACCGCGTTCGCTCGCAAGTTCTTTCCGAATGAAGACCCGATTGGGCAACGGCTGCATCTGCAGGAGGATCGCGTGGTGCAGATCATCGGAGTCGTGGGACACGTAAAGCAATGGAGCCTCGACAACGACAAGACGATTTCGCCGCTGCAAGCACAGTTCTATTTCCCATGGTCGCAGATGACGGACCAATACACGAGAGCGTACGGCTCGGGCTCGTTCAGCATGGTACGGACCGATGGGCGCGATCCGCAGGCGCTCGAAACTTTGCGAGCCGCGGTCCGCCAGATCTCGAGCGAGATGGTGATCGCTAATGCGGAATCGATGAGCGACATCGTCGCGGACTCGTTCGCCTCAAAGCGGTTCACGATGATCCTGATTTCGATCTTTGCCGGTCTGGCGCTGCTGCTGGCGAATATCGGTATTTACGGAGTGATCGCTTATGCGGTTGCGCAGCGCACGCAGGAGTTTGGCTTGCGCATTGCGGTTAGGCGCCAAGCGAATCGACATTCTCGGAATGGTGCTCTCCGGCGGAGGCAAGCTGCTGGCGACTGGAATCGGGCTTGGGGCGGTTGCCTCGGTCGTTATCACGCGACTCATAGCGAGCCAAGTGTCCGGTGTACGGCCCGGGGATCCTTTGACGTTCGCGGTGGTGGCCCTGGTTCTCACGATCGTGGCGCTGGTTGCATGTTATATCCCGGCGTTGCGGGCGAGCAAAGTGGATCCAATTGTGGCGCTGCGGCACGAGTAGCGTTACTCAGCGTTTCCCGATGGGCTCCGGAATCAAGGCTAACGGGATTCAGGGGGTGTCCTAGGTCTCGCGATGTTCGACACCGAGGTCATATTGACGACCTGCTTCGGTTCCTGCTGCCAAACGCTAATTTCTTAGAAGATTTTGCCTCGGCAATCAGCTTGAATGTGTAGGTGTAACGAAAACAGCGCGGCATTCCGTGTAAGCTGCGCCAGTGCTGTTTGAGTTCGAGAGAATCTTATGCCGTTTTTGCGGTCGACAACGAGGTTCCGGATGAGCTCCCGCCGGTTAGCACGTCTTAGTGGTATGCATTTCCTGAAGCCTGCCGCCGTAGTTTTCCTGTTTACTGCGTGCGCTTGGCCCCAGGCAGCGCAGCTCACAACGGCAGAACAGGTTCTCGACCGCTACATACAGGCCCTCGGTGGGAAGCAGGCCATCGCGAACGTTCAATCCATGACCGTACAAGGCGACTTTCGTCTACTACGCGAAGCCGTTCAAGACTCTCTTCAAGCTCACGCGTGTCGACGGCACTCAGATCACGGCGGGATTCGACGGCAAAGTGTCCTGGACCATTGCACCCAAGGGTGCAGAAATCGACAAAGACACCGCCCTCGACGCGATCCGCCGCGATGCCGATCTCCAGTACCCGCTGCACCAGCCCGATTATTTCAAGAGGCTCGAACTCGTCGGCGTCAGCGATTTTGAAGGCCATCGCTGCTACTGGTTGCACGGTACGACCAACTGGGGAAAAGACAACAACCAGTTCTATGATGTCGAGACCGGGTTGCTTGCTGGCTATCGCTTCGAGTCCGACGACTCGTCGAAGACGGTTACGTTCGCCATTTTTGAGGACTATAGGAAGTTTGGTGGCCCCTTGATCGCTACCAGAAACACCACCCGCGCAGGCAACAACCGCCGAACTTTTATCTATAAGTCCGTCAGCTACGAGCCACTGGCCGATTCCATATTTGAATTACCGCCAGCCGTCAAAGCCCTGGTCAAATAGCGAGCGAATAGTCCAGTTGCGGGTCATCGGAGTGACCGCAGGATGGCTGCTCAATCCTCTCCCTCCACTGACCGATGCTTCTGTCTCCCAAAAATGGCAGCCATGCCATCTGGATAGCATCAACAGGGCAGGCGGGGATGCAATGCTCCTACTTCCACACGTATCTGGGAAAGCCAGCACTGCGATTCCATCTGCCATCGCCAGTGACTTGGGTCCACAGGCATCAACGCACGGGCCGCATCCTATGCACTGCTCTTCCAGCACGATCGGCATCCATTTAGAGTCCATGCTGCGCACCCCCGATTGCCACAAGTTTGACCTGCCGGCGGCCGGTTCGTCTGCGTCGGCCACCCGCACCCTCCTCAGAGTTGCAAAACCCGGCACCCCCTCTCTGGGAGACAGTGTCCCTTAGACCGGCTGGCTAGTCGAATCGATAATTTCCATCGGAACCATTCGAGTTATCGCTTGGTCGATGACTAACGTGGCTTCGAGCGTTCCGAATAAGAGCATCTGCCGCTATTTCAGAATCAATCAACGAATCTCAGAATCCTGATCTTTGGGGATGAGATGACAGAAGTCTGCCTCGAACAAATCGATGACCCGTTCGATTCCGAGCCGACTCCGAGACTGGTTGCGTCAGCGGTTCAGTGGGCGGAGCACATCCCATGGTGGGGTCTGACCTCGGGGGTCACCCAAAAGCGGCCACCTGAAACCCGGCCACTCTGAGTGAGGTTCAGACATTACGCGGACGGGGCGCAATAGCCTCAGTCGCATGGGTAATGTCTTGAAGCGAGAGAAACGGGAGCAAGTGATCGCGCTGGGCCGGCTTGGCTGGTCGCTCCGGCGCATCGAGGAACCGAGGGGTGTCCGGCGCGAGACGGCGGGAGAGTACCTTCGAAGGGCCGGGGTTGCGATCCGCCCGGTGGGAAGTTGGGGCGAAAAGTCGCTGGCAAAAGCGGCCACTCAGGTGATCGCCGGATCTGGCGAAGAAGGGGCAAATCCGGCCATAGTGATGAAGAGGCAGAGGCGTTCGTCGCCGATCTCGCCAGCGATGAATCAGCTTCTTCCGGACGAGCAAACGAAGTTCCGAATCGATTCCGTTTCGACGCAGCGAGGCCAGTCGCTCGACTTGACCTGCACAGCACGATTCGCTTTCCGGCTCGTCCCTGGGAGAGTGCGTACACGGTAACGCACAAACCAGACAAACCAATACGGCCCGTGGATTCGGACGATGAAGCGCGCCCGATAAGCCGATGCCCCCTTGGACGAGCCGGAAACCTTTGCAAACCAGCGCCGCTGTTCCAGGTAGAGAAAAGGCGCTGGCGTGGCAGATTATGGCACAGTTCGGGAAAAACAGCAGCCCACGAAAGTGACGATAGCCTTCTCAATTCCCAGCCTCGAAAGTCGCCCGCGTGACCATACTTGCTGAAGATGCTGTTGATGGCATACGCCGTGGCTGCGCCGGGTACCGCGTACTGCAACACTTTGACGCCTGCTTCCTTTTCGCTTTCCGCGATGTCTTCCAACTGCTTCGCGCCCTTGAACTCACTCATGGCGTCGAGATAGTCCTGCGACCTTCCGGCTCCGGTCTGCGGTTTCCTTGACTGCGTCAGAGAGTGTGCTGGTGAATTCCGCCAGGTAGGGGCTGGCCTGCGGCGTTAGCTTCGTTTGCGATAGTCGTGCGATTTGATTTCCACAGGCGTGGCGAGACGGCAGCGCCTTGTGGCAGGATAACGGCATGGCGAAGAAGCACCCTGCCGCACCCCACATGATCCAAATCGGTGAACAGCCGGTGAAACTCACGGGCCGGCTTCAGGAGGTCTTTGTGGAAGACTTCCGCAAGGAGCTGACTGAAATCCAATCACCTATTGCCAAGCGCCTGTTTATCTTGGCAAAACTGGCCCACCTCACCCACCTCCGCATCGGGGAATATGTAGGCCTCATAGCGGCGGCGGATCTTGCGGGCCACCATGGAGTGGGCGTGCTTCTGGAAAGCTGTCTTGCCGACAAGATGGCTTTTGTAGAACGGAACCGCCACCTGATCCGACACGTCATCGAAGCCAAGGTAGGCGAGCGCAAGGCTGTCGCCGCCGCTTGAACCTAGAGTTGGCTTCAACCACATTTGAACGCGCCGGTCCGCACTTGAGTGCGGGCCGGTGCGCATTTTCCAAGCGTGCATGCTGATGCGGAAAAGATGACAGTGGTAATTAACAGTGGTAATAAGAAGTGAAACGCAAATGGGCAATCCCTACACGAAGCTCATTTCAACCTTTCCCGAGTTGGTGCCTAGTTCCAAGGGATTATACGCGGCGTTTTGGGTTGACGACCAATTCATCGTGACGGGTATAAACTTCCCAGCCCTCGGTGCCGGCCCCCCGCAAGGCAAATTCTCGTTGCAGGCGCTTCAAATCGGTACGGATCTCCAACGCATGCTGGTACCGCAGTCCGCGCTCCCCCTCCGGACACTTGCTGATGATGTGCTCCAGCTCTTCGGGAATAATGGGATTGAGCCGCATCGGCGCCGGAGCATACGGTCCTCTGGTCAGCAAGCTTTTTGGCGAATTTCAGCAGAAATGGATGAAAGTTGCGACCACCCTCGCACCAAGTGCTGTTGGGCACACCCGACATCGCGTCGCTCGGAAACTTTGTAGATGTTTACGATGTAGTGAGCAAATTACAGTTCTTTCCCTTTGGCCAGGCGTCGATATTCGATATTTGCAGTAGCAGGTTTGATTGCGCCGTTCACGTTGACCGTGTAGTCTCCCTAGCAATTGGGACGCGTGCTTTTGAAAGTGTTGTTTTGAAGGGAGCCTGCAAAGAATGGCGATGACAGAAACGGCTGGGCAGCTAGATTTGGAGCCGCGCTGGCCTATCATCCTGACAATCATCGTAGTGTTTGCGTTAACTCTCTTGCCGGGTCGCGTCAGGGCATTTCCTCCCTGGGCGAGGGTTCTCGTCGTTGTTGTGCTGATCGCACCGATGGCAGGCCTCTGGCTGAGTCCCGCAAAACAGCGATGGCTGAGGATCGAGAGCATCGTCACAGTTGCGTCTGTTTTGATCGCAGGCGCTGGAATGATCCTCGATCTCAAAGATCTCTTCGTCAGAATGGTAACTCCGCCAACCGGCATCACCGGAATTCAATTACTGAACTCCAGCATTGCCCTGTGGTCCTCGAACATGCTCATCTTCTCGGTGCTCTACTCGCGCGTCGATCGGGGCGGCATTGTTGCCCGTGCGCAGGGAAGTCCCGGCGCACCCGATTGGCTCTTCCCTCGTGAAGAGGCCGACCACGAATTGCTGCCCGCATGGAGGCCCACTTTCGTGGACTATTTGTTCCTAGCCTTCTGCACAGCGGCGGCATTTACTCCTGCCGAAGCCATGCCCACGACGACCCGCGCCAAGTTGCTGATGATGGCCGAAGGCCTCATCTCGCTGGTGATCGTCCTGGCGATCGCCTCGCGCGCGATTGGGCTGTTGGGAAGTTGATACGCCCCAAGAGCTGCATTGTGCGGCTGAGATTGGTCAGGTATGGTATGGCGCATCGAAGCCACATGCTTATGGATTTAGGTGTCAACGCAAGGCTTCAAGATTCTGCGAATTCTCGAAAGAAACCAAGTCGGTGTTTTCGACGCGCACACTTAATCACGAGGAGACTCGAACTTCTGACCTTGTGACCGGTGTCACAGACCTAGCTATCGCGTTAGGTAAAGCTTGGAAGAGGAGCTGCAGCGATG
>Ga0306926_10001732_pt1 | contig 21818 bp, 19 predicted proteins | sample flu12Cox44000178_FD_203759 | JGI IMG/M metagenome (GOLD analysis project Ga0306926, IMG submission 203759) | Lab enrichment of tropical soil microbial communities from Luquillo Experimental Forest, Puerto Rico - flux8day.12C.oxic.44.000.178 (v2)... | ecosystem: Environmental > Terrestrial >...
TGGCCGAGCGGAAGCGCGCGTCCGGCGCTGCCTTCATCACGGCGCTGGCGGTGGGCTTCGAGGTCTCCGCCAGAATCGCGCGTACGGCAGTGGGTCTCGAGACGGTGCGCGGCTTCCACAACCCCGGCACACAGGGGCCATTCGGGGCCGCCGCCGCGGTCGGCAAGCTCGTCGGCCTCGACGCGGAGCGACTCACCGACGCCCTCGGTATCGCGGGATCCTCGAGCGCCGGTCTTCTCGAGTTCGCGTGGAGCGGCGGCGACACCAAGCGGCTGCACCTTGGCCGCGCGAGTCAGCTCGGCCTCGAGAGCGCGCTCCTGGCAAGGAACGGCGTTCGCGGCCCCCGGAGCGTCCTCGAGGGCCGCTCAGGTTATTTCAACGCATTCTCGACGCCGCCCCGGTTGGAGAAGCTCCTCGACGGACTGGGGCAAAAGTGGGCGATCGAGCCGCCGTGGCTCAAGTCGTATCCGACGCACGTAACGCACCAGGCGGTGGTCGAGGCGATCCAGGCTCTCAAGCGTGAGCGTCCGCTCGATCCTCGGCAGATCACGCGGGTGGTGATCCGTGGCGCGCCGCGCATCATGGAGGAGCGGCACACGGCGCGCGCACCCGAGGACGTCCTGGGCGGGCAGTACAGTTTGCCCTTCACGACAGCGGTGGCCCTGACGCGTGATCTCGCCGATCCCCTTGCCTACAACGACGAGGCAGTGGGCGATCCGCTCGTACGGCACCTCGCCCAGCGCATCGAGTTGGTGCCGCTCCCCGAGGACGCAGCCCACGAGACACCGGGGGTGTGGCCGGCCGAGATTCTCATCGAGTGCGGCACCGAAGGCCACACCGTCGAGACCAAGCCTTACAAGGGCTCGCCGCTCAACCCGTTCACGTGGCCGGAGGCGTGCGAGAAGTTCCGGCGCTACACCGCCTCTATGCTTGGTGCTCCCCGTGCCACCGCGATTATCGACGCCGTGAAAGCCCTCGAGCGGGCCAGCAATATGGCGGACGTGGCGCGGCTCGTGGCCAGCGCTTGAGGCGTGTAGCTCTGAATCAGGCAGCAACTTCCACGGTCGCGTAGAAGTCGACCTGTCGTGATGTCCTTCCGGGGATGACCGTCCGCTGGCGGGGGCGTGGGGGACGAACACCATCCGCTCGCATTCCGTTGAGATGGAGTTGCATCGCCACTTGGATCCGTCGGAGAGCCGAGTCGATCGTCTTTCCGGTGGCAACACATCCAGGCAAGTCTGGAACCGAAGCGCCCCAATCGCTGTCGGGGTCCTTGTTGATTCGCACGACGTAACGAACCCGTTTCATGATCGTTCTCCCTTGAGCCCTGCCTGGCGCTTGACGGATGCCAGTGTCCCCTTCGGCATATCGTCACCCAGGTGCCCGCTTACAGTGACCCGGCCCGGCTTGGTCGGATGCTTGAACTGGCGATGGCTGCCTCTTGTGACGACCAGAGCCCAGCCATCGTCGTGGAGCATCCGAATCACTTCACAAACTTTCACCCGGCTACGATATCAAAGTCAAACGCAGGATCCTCAGGTGCTCATTGAGGAGCTCCAGCGAGACGGCCGGGCATAGAGCCGGCCCTCGTGCCGAAGCTCTCCACGTGAAAACGGCGCGTCGCGCTGACTAGGGCAGTGCAGCCGTTTCCGCTTCTGCCAGCTCCAGCCAGAAGCGCAATGCCCATCTCGCCGTTGCCGGGGGATGCTCAATGCTTCATCAGATCGATCTCGGCACCACCGTGGCTGACCAATCTGCTGCCGTAGTTGTAGCCAGTCATCCGTCGCCGAGAGACAGTCAGCTGCCGGCGGCCAATCCAGGGCTCGTTTCCGTTCAGCGTCCCCCGAAAACGCCGAGTGACGATTAGACCTTGATGCTGATACGCATGCGAGGGACCTCCCCTCGGCCGGTTCGCTGCGTCGGAAGAGCGTGGCGAGACTAATCCCGAGGCTCGTGGCAGATCAATGGGCTGGTCGGCTTGACACCGGCCGTCCACCCAATGTATTGAATCCGATACAATGCTGGTTAGGGCTGCGTATCATCCCTCCGTGCCGCGTCACCTGCAGATCCAGCGGGTGCTCCGCGCGCGGATCGAATCGGGCGAGTGGGAAGGGGATCGCCCGATCCCCACCGAGATGGAGCTGCTCGACGAGTTCGAGGTCAGCCGGACGACGATCCGGGGGGCGCTGGGAGTGCTCGCGCGCGAGGGGCTCATCGTTCGCCATCGCGGGCGGGGCAGCTTCGTGCGCTCCCGGGTGCGGCTCGCTCGCCCGCAGACCGTCACCAACCTGATCATGGGTTACCAGGCCGAGATCAGGGTCGTCAGCATGGAGACGGTTCCGGCGCCGGCTCACATCGTGGGGCCGCTCGCCGTGGACCGGGGCACGCCCATGACGCGGCTCGTGCGGCTCGAGATCGTGGACGGGGCGCCGCTCGGAGTCGTCGTGAACTACATGCGGCCGAGCCTCGGCGCGCGCATCCGGCCCAGTGATCTCACGCGCATCTCGTTGCTGGAGTTCCTGCGCGATCGTCTGCGGATACGCCTGGGCACCATCCGCCAGTCGCTCGAGGCGCGCTTGCCGGACATGGAGACGGCCAAGCTGCTGCGCACTGACTTGACCCAGCCCGTTCTTGCCCTGCGGCTCGTCGTGACCGATGCGACGGGAACGCCGGTGGAGGTGTCCGACACGTTCTATCGCGCCGATCGCTATCGGTATGAATCGGAAACGCGGCTGCCGCGGTCTCGTCGGCGGCCGAGGCTGAGGGATGGTCGCCCGCGTCGCGGCCCCCGCGCTGTTCTGCAGGCGTAGCCTGGGCGCGGCCGGGCTGCGCGAGAGGAGCCCCCAGATGGCTAAGGATACGGATCGTTTCGGAAACAAGTTCGCGCCGAACCTGTCGTATGCGCGTGGCAAGATCCTCGCCGCCACCTCGGACGACTTCACCAAGCTGCAGCGCGCATGGCGGATCATCCGGGAGCGAGGTCCGGAGTCGATCTACATCTTCACCGGCCTCGACCATTCGCTGCCAATGGAGCCCGAGGACCTGCGCTGGGCCGACGACGAGCTTGGCCCGGCGCTGCACTGGGACCGGCTGAAGGCGCTCACCCTCGAGCATCTCGGCGGCCGGGCGCCCGAGCACGACATCGCGGTGTTCAACCGCCTCACCGGCGCCACCCTCGCCACCCACCTGACCCTCGTGAAGCCGGGTGATGCCGTCATCGGCGTCTCGGCCAGCCACAGCCATCCCTCGGTGCTGCGGGCCAACGCGCACGTCGGCACGCGCTTCACGGACACGGCTGGTCTGGAGGAGTTCAAGCGCGCGCTCGATCGCGAGCCGAAGGTCGCGCTGGTCGACCTCACACGTTTGGCCGTGACCTACGAGCTCCTGCCCGTGGATACCATTCGCACGATCGTCCGCTTGGCGCACGACAAGGGTGCCCTGGTCTATGTGGATGACGCCGGTGGCGCGCGCGTCGGACCGGCGAGCTTCGATCAGCCGAGGACGCTCGAGCTCGGCGTCGACGTGGGCGCCACGGGCCTCGACAAGTACGGCACCCTGGGTCCGCGGTTCGGCCTCCTGGCCGGCCGCGCGGACCTCGTGGCGGCCATCCGCGCCCGGGCGTTCGAGTGCGGCCTGGAGACCCGGCCGATGCTCTACCAGTCCGTGGTGCGGACGCTGGAGAAGTACAGCCCCAAGCGAGTGCAGGAGCTGATCGACACGACCAAGGCCGTGGCCACGGAGCTGCGACCGATCTTCGGCGACCGCCTGCACGAGACGCCCACCACGGCCCAGCTGCTCGCCGACGACGTGCTCGCGATCGCCATGGAACGCGGCGGCGTGAAGCAGCCGCCCATCGTGCCGTTCGAGGCCTCGGCCGCGTTCTGCATGCTCCTGCTCCAGGACCACAACATGCTGACCGTGCACTTCGTCGGCATGCCGCCCGGCGGCGCGGACATCCTCTTCAAGTTCATCCCGCCCGAGACGCTGGAGCGCTTCGGCGGGCCACGGAAGTTCGCGGCCGCGGTGGACGCCGCTCTCACGAGGCTCGGTGAGATGCTGAGGGATCCGGCATCGATCCGTGCGCTTTTGCTCGGGGAGGCGTGAGCGAGTGAATGATGACGGTCGACGCCGGCCTTGTGCGTCAAGGCTGGCGTCGGCTGACTGGCCTGAGCTCAGCCTAAAGGAGGTGCTCATGAGCATGTGGTCGGTTCGCCAGGTTCTTCCCGCAGTGGTCGTCGCGCTGCTGCTGGCTGCCAGCCTCCCGGCGTCTGCGCAGGAGAAGTCCCGCATGGACGTGGTGCTCGATCGGGGCAAGCTCATCGTGGTGACGTTGACCACGGCGCCGCCGTTCGCCTTCACGGACGAGAAGGGCCAGCTCGTCGGGTTCGACATCGACATCTCCCGGCTGATTGCCACCGCGCTCTTCAAGGACCCGAACAAGGTGGAGTTCGTCAGCGTGACTGCCGAAGGCCGATGGCCAGCCATCGAGAGCGGGCGTGCGGACATGGGGGTGGGCGGCACCACGACCTATCCGGACCGCGCGATCCGCGTGGCCTTCACCCGGCCGTTCATCGATTCGGGCATCTCCGTACTGGTCAGCAAGAAGAGCGGCATCAAGTCGATCAAGGACCTCGACCAGGACAAGTACACCGTCGCCAATCTCAACAATCCCCAGATGGCCGATCGGGCCAAGCGCTTCTTCCCGAAGACAAAGGTGCTGACCTTCGACACCCCGGCCGCGCAGTTTCTCGCGGTGAAGAGCGGCCGGGCCAATGCCCTGCAGATCGACACGCCGTCGGCGGAATACTGGGCGGCTCACAATACGGACGAGCTGGAGGTGCTCCCCGGCCTGCTCGGCGCCTCGCAGAACAACGGTATCTTTCTGAGGACCGGGGACTTCAAGTGGTGGCTCTGGCTCGACACCGCGGTGGCGGAGATGCGGACCGGGTCGTGGTACCCGCAGTACTCGGAGATCTATCACAAGTGGTTCGGCAAGAACCCGCCGCCGCAGAAGTTCTATATCCAGCAGTGAGGGGCTGAGGGCGCGGTGAGCTTCACCAGGTGGGTGACGATCTACGGGCCGACATATGCGACGGCTCTGGTGTGGACCGCCATCACGGCGCTCGCCGCGGCGTGCGGCGCCATCGTGTGGGGTTGCCTGCTGCTGCTCCTCCGCCTCTCTGGAGGAGGGTGGGGGGCGCGCGCCGTGGACGGTTACGTCCAGCTCTTCCGCAACACGCCGGTGCTCCTGCCGATCTATCTCATCTACTTCGCTTTTCCTCTGATCGGGCTGCCGTGGCCGGCCGTGGTCTGCGGCACGCTGGCCCTGATCCTCCAGAACGGCGCCTATGTCTCGGAGATCCTGCGCGGCAGCGTGAACGCCATCGACCGGGTGCAATTCGACGCCGCGCGGAGCATCGGCCTGGCCCCGTGGAGCACCTTCCGGAAGATCGTGCTGCCACAGGTGCTGGTCTACTCCATCCCCGCCCTGGGCAACCAGATCGTGCTGCTGCTCAAGGACACGTCGCTCCTATCAGCGATCAGCATCACCGAGCTGACCATGCAGGCGAAGCTGCTCACGGAGCAGACGGGGGCGGCCTACGAGGCGTTCATCGTGGTGGCGGTGCTCTACCTGGTGCTCGTGTCGGGCACCGAGGTGGCATTCCGGGTCACGCACCGAGCGGTGCGGTGGCTCTAGGGAGGGCCCGAGATGCCCGCGGGTAGTCTCGCGCTCCTCACCCAGGGCGCGGTGGTCTCGCTGCTGCTCGCGGCGGGGGCCATTATCGGCGGCACGCTGCTCGCCATCCTCCTCGCGGCCATGGCCTTCTCGCGCTTCGCGGCGGTGCGCATCGTCTACCGCGTCTACGTCTACATCGTCCGGGGCACCCCGCTGCTCGTGCTCGCGCTGATTCTCTTCTACGCCATGCCGGCGCTCGATCTCCGAACCGGCCCCTACATCGCGGGGACGCTCGTGCTCATCATCTACACGGGGGCGCTGTTCGCCGAGGTCTTCCGGGGCGGCGTGCTCGCCATCCCGCGGCCTCAGTGGGAGTCCGCGCGGAGCCTTGGGCTCCCGCCGCTGGCCATGTTCCGCAAGATCGTGGTGCCGCTGGTCACCCGGTACACGTTGCCGTCCTACGTCAACGTCTGCGTCATGACGGTGAAGGCCTCCTCCGTGCTGTCCATCATCAGCGTGTGGGAGCTGACCCTGGCCGCGCGCGAGATCATCGAGCGCACGTTCGCGGTGTTCACCATCCTCGGGCTGGCCGCGGCGTTCTACTTCGTGATGTGCTTCGGCATCGACCGGCTGGGGCGAATGCTGGAGCGCCACCTCGCCCTGCGCGGCTTCGCCGGGGTGCGGGCATGATCGCCATTCGCGGGCTGCAGAAGTCGTTCGGGGCCGTCCAGGTGCTGCACGGGATCGATCTCGACATCGCCGACGGTGAGGTGGTGGCGCTCATCGGCCGCAGCGGATGCGGCAAGACCACGCTCCTGCGGTGTATCAACTTCCTCGAGGAGTACGAAGCCGGCGAGATCTGCCTCGACGGCGAGCCGCTCTGGTATCGACCGGGCTCCGACGGCGCTCGTCGCCGCGTGCCCGAGGCCGAGGCTCGGCGTATGCGCCAGCAGATGGGGATCGTGTTCCAGCAGTACAACCTCTTTCCGCACATGACCGTGCTCGACAACGTCGTCCTCGGCCCCCGCTTCTCCCAGGCGGTGTCGGCGCCTGAGGCGGAGGCCCTGGGGCGTCGACTGCTCGCGCGGGTGGGGCTCGAGGGCAAGATGGCCGCCTATCCGGCGCAGCTCTCGGGCGGACAGCAGCAACGCGTGGCCATCGCCCGCGCGCTCGCCATGCGGCCCAAGGTCCTGCTCTTCGACGAGATCACCTCCGCCCTCGACCCCGAGTTGGTGGGCGAGGTGGAAGACGTCATCCGCTCGCTGCTGTCCGACCGCATCATGATGGTCCTGGTGACGCACGCGGTGGGCTTCGCCCGCGAGGTCGCTCACCGGATCGCCTACATCGCCGACGGCGCGATCGCCGAGCTGGGCCCGCCGAGCGAAGTCCTCGATCGTCCGAAGGATCCCGGGCTCAAGGAGTTCTTGCGCCGCGTGCGCGCGTGAACCGGAAAGGAGGGTGGTCATGGCCGAGCGTGTGATCTATCTCAACGGGGAGTACGTGGCCGAGAAGGACGCGAAGGTCTCGGTGCTCGACCGCGGCTTCCGCTGGGGCGACGCGGTGTACGATGCCACGCGCACGTTCGAAGGGCGGCTCTTCAAGCTCCACGAGCATGTCGAGCGCTTCTTCCGCTCCCTCCGCTACGCCCGCATCGATCCCCGCCTGGACAAGGCCGCCGTCGCCGCGATCTGCGAGGAAGTGGTGCGGCGAGACGAGCCCGCGCGACGAGGGGGCGACGGCGACTACCTCCTCACCATGCAGGCGAGTCGCGGCATGATGGGCGGCATCTATGCTCCGGGCACCGCCGCCCCCACCGTCACCGTGTATTGCATGCCGTTGAACTTCGCGACTCACGCGCGGAACTACCGCCAGGGCGCGTCCGTGTTCGTCGCGGCCACACGGCGAACGCCGCCGGAATCCGTGTCCCCCCGTGCGAAGGTGTCGAACAAGATGAATCACTTCCAGGCGGAGTTCGAGGCCAAGGCAGCCGACCCCGACGCCTTTGCCCTGATGCTCGACACCGACGGCAACATCGCCGAGAGCAGCGGCTCCGACTTCCTGTTCGTCTCCGACGGCGTGCTGCGGATTCCCCAGCGCCGGACGCACCTGACGGGTGTTAGCCTGCTCACCGCAGTGGAGCTCGCCGAGAAGCTCGGCCTCGAGACGGACGAGGGTGCCTTCACCATGTTCGATCTCTACCAGGCCGAGGAGGCGATGCTGACGGCGAGCACGTACTGCCTGCTCCCCGTGGTCAAGGTCAACGGGCTCGCCTTGGGCGCGGGCGCTCCAGGGCCGGTGGTCGGCAAGCTCCTCCAGGCGTGGAGCCAGCTCGTCGGCGTCGACATCGTCGAGCAGGCCGCGCGATACGCGCGCTGAAGGCGACGGCCATGGACGCCGCGAAGATCAAGGAGATCGTGGACACCTGGATGATCCCCACGCCGGGCGCGGCGTACATGGCCGGCCTGGAGGACCGTCCGGTACTCGCCAAGGCGAGCGGGAGCACGGTGGCGGACACCACCGGGCGCGAGTACCTCGACTTCCAGTCAGGGCAGATGGGGGCCGCGCTCGGGCACCGCCACCCGCGCGTCATGCGAGCTATCGAGGAGGCGACGCGGACCATCGTCCATGCCTCCAACACCATGCTGAACCTGCCGCGTCTGCAGCTCCACGAACGGCTCGGCGGGCTGCTCACCCCGCCACTCCAGAAGTCGCTCTTCCTGGTGAGCGGCAGCGACTCCATCGAAGCCTCGGTCGATCTGGCCCGCAATGCCACCGGCGGCTACGACGTGCTCGGGCTGCACGAGGGGCTGCACGGCTCGACTTCGCTCGTCGCCCGCTCGCTGTCCTTCGGCTGGAACCGCAACAAGCATGCCGCGCTCGCTCCCGGCACCTCCGCGATCCTCGCCCCGGACTGCTATCGCTGTCCGGTGGCCTCCACTTTTCCTGGATGCGATTTTTTGTGCCTGAAGACGAGCTTGACGCTCGCCGACGCGAACTTCACGGCGCGGCCCGCTGCCGTGATCGTCGAGCCGGTGCTGAGCGCGGGCGGCGTGATCGTGCCGCCGCCCGGGTACTTCGCGGCCCTGCGCGAGGCATGTGCCGCGCGTGACATGCTCCTGATCTTCGACGAGGCGCAGACCGGCCTCGGCAAGACCGGGAAGACGTTCTGCTACGAGCACGAAGGCGTGGTCCCGGACATCCTGGCCATCTCGAAGCACTTCGGCGGCGGGCTGCCGATCAGCGCGGTCTGCACGTCGGCGGCGATCGCCGACCGGGCCGTGCGGCGAGGCTACTTTGCCACGCGTTCGCACGCGACGGATCCGATCCTCTGCGCGGCGGGCCTGGCCAGCCTCGACGTGGTGGTGGAGGAGGACATGGCGGGCAAAGCGGCGCGGATCGAACGCCGCATGAAGGCCGCCTTCCACGAGATGGCCCAGCGGTTCGAGATCATCGGAGACGTGCGCGGGCGTGGCGTGCTCCTGGGCGTCGAGCTCGTGACCGATCGCATCCACAAGACTCCGGCCAACAAGGAAGCGGAGGCGGTCGCCAGCTACTGCCTCGAGCAAGGCCTCATCTTTCAGGTGCGCGGGAGCCATGGGCGCCTGAACGTGCTCCGTTTCGTCCCGCCCATGGTGACCACCGACGCCGAGGTCGATCGCGCGCTCTCGATCCTCCACGACGCCTTCACCGCCGTGGCGGGGTGAAGCGGTCGGATGACCATGGCGAGTCGCTACGCACCCATCGGCGAGTACGGCGTCATCGGCGATCTCTACACGGTGGCCCTGGTGGGCATGGATGGATCGATCGATTTCCTCTGTCTGCCTCACTTCGACTCGCCGTCGGTCTTCGCCGCCCTCGTCGACGCGGAGCGCGGCGGGCGATTCCAGATCGCGCCGCTCCTCGAGGGCGCCGCGCGCAAGCAGCTCTATCTCCCCGACACCAACGTGCTGCTGACGCGCTTTCTCAATGCCAACGGCGTGGCCGAGCTCTCTGATTTCATGCCCGTAGAGGAAGTGGGGCAGGCGCACAACGTGGTGCGGCGAGCGAAGACGGTGCGCGGCGAGGTGCGCTTTCGGATGTGCTGCGATCCACGCTTCGACTATGCGCGGGCCATCCACACGGCCGAGCGCCGGAGCGACACCGAAGTGCTCTTCGTCGGCCGGTCAGGCGGCGGTGAGCTGGTGCTTCGATTGCGGTCGTCGGTCCCCATGCGTCTCGAAAACGGCGCGGCGATCGCCGAGTTCTCGCTCGGCGCCGACGCCTCGGCCTGGTTCGTTCTCGAAGTGGTTCTCGCGCAGGAGCCGTCGCCGTCGGCGCAGCCCGACTACGAGAGTGACGCCTTCAAGCAGACGGTGAATTTCTGGCGTCGCTGGGTCGCGCGCAATACCTACGGGGGCCGCTGGCGCGAGATGGTGAACCGCTCGGCGCTGACCCTGAAGCTGCTCACCTCCCGGCAGTACGGCTCCATCGTCGCCGCGCCGACCTTCGGTCTCCCCGAGCTGATCGGGGGCGGGCGCAACTGGGACTATCGCTACACCTGGATCCGCGACTCGTCGTTCGTCCTCTACGGACTCATGCGCCTCGGCTACACGGAAGAGGCGGCCGCCTTCATGCGCTGGGTGACGGAGCGCTGCCAGGAGCTCGAGCCCGACGGCTCGCTCCAGATCATGTATGGGCTCGATGGCCGTCATGCGCTGCCCGAGGAGACCTTGTCTCATCTCGAAGGCTACATGGGATCCCGGCCGGTCCGTGTCGGGAACGCGGCCTTCGACAACCTCCAGCTCGATATCTACGGCGAGCTGATGGACTCGGTCTACCTGTACGACAAGTACGGCTCTCCCATCGGGTACGACGGCTGGACGAACATCCTGCGTTTGATCGACTGGGTATGCGCCAACTGGCGCCGGCCGGACGAGGGCATCTGGGAGGTGCGGGGCGGACGGCAAGAGTTCCTCTACTCGCGGGTCATGTGCTGGGTCGCCGTCGATCGCGCGATCCGCCTCGCCACCAAGCGTTCGTTCCCGGCCCCGCTGGCGAGCTGGCACGAGACGCGGGACACGATCTACCGTGACGTCTTCACACGCTTCTGGGACCCGAAGCGCCAGGCGTTCCTTCAGCATGTCGGCGCCACGACCCTGGACGCGGCGGCACTCCTGATGCCGCTCGTCCGCTTCGTGTCCCCCACCGATCCACGATGGCTCTCGACCCTCCGCGCGATCGAGAGCGAGCTAGTGAGTGACTCGCTGGTCTATCGCTATCGCCTCGGCGGCGGGTTCTCCGACGGGCTCTCGGGGGATGAAGGCACCTTCTCGATGTGTTCCTTCTGGTACGTCGAGTGCCTCGCCCGCATGGGTGACCTGCACAAGGCGCGTTTCCTCTTCGAGAAGATGCTCGGCTACGCCAATCACCTGGGGCTGTACGGCGAGGAGCTCGGCCTTCAGGCGCAGCACCTCGGCAACTTCCCGCAGGCGTTCACGCACCTGGCGCTCATCAGCGCCGCCTTCGATCTCGACCGGCGGCTGTCGGCCGCTGGCCACGCCGGCTGATCGCGACGCTCGGCGGCCGAACGCTTCGGTCACCGAGCACAGCAAAGAGCTGTCGAGAAGACCCCCCGTCCGCTCGAAGCCTCGCGGACCCTCGCCGATCGGGGTATAGTCGCGACGCAGGAATAACGGAACGGTTCGGACGCCGAGGAGGTGGAGCATGGCGAAGCCGGGGACCATTCTGGTAGGGACGATCGGCCAGGGTGTCATGATCAGCGCCGACGAGGGTGAGAGTTGGACGCGCACCGGCATGCGTCAGGGGATGCATTCTGACTGCATCGTGAAGGCGCTGCTCCAAGATCCACGGCGCCCCGATGTCGTGTATGCGGGGACCGACCTGGGCTTGTACGCGAGCGACGACGGCGGCATCCACTGGCGCCTGCTCGACACGCCGATGAAAGGCTCGATGGTGTGGAGCGTGGCCATCGATCCCGTCGATCCGAAGGTGATGTTCGCGGGGACGGGCACGCCCAGCAAGCCGGGCATCTATCGCTCCACCGACTCCGGGAAGACCTGGGAGCACCTGGCCGTGGAGATCGCCGCCGAGTGCCCGAACGTCGGCATCCCGCGGCCGACGGGCATCGCGATCGATCCCGTCGATCACCGCCACATCTGGGTCGGGCTCGAGGTGGACGGCGTCCGGCACAGCGCCGACGGCGGCGAGACGTGGACGAAGGTGAACGGCCAGATTCCGAACCTCGACGTCCACAACGTCCTGGTTGTCGCGGGGCCGCCCAAGACGGTGTTCACCCTGGTCAACGACGAGGTCTGGCGGAGCACGGACGACGGCGAGAGCTGGCAGCCGGCCCGCGCCCGCGAGGTTTTCCCGTGGCACTACCCGCGCGGGATCGCGGCCAGGCCGAACGATTCGCGAACGGTGTTCGTGACGGTGGGGGATTCGACGCCAGGCCGCATCGGCACGGTGATGCGCTCGCGCGACGCGGGCGCGACGTGGCAGAGCCTGGGACTTCCCGTCCAGCCCAACTCAGCGGTATGGACGGTGAGCGTGCCGGCCTCCGCTCCCGACACGGTCCTGGCCGCCAGTCGCTATGGCTATCTGTACCGCAGCGACGATGGCGGCGAATCCTGGCGCAAGCTGTGGCGCGAGTTCGGCGAGGTGTCGTCGATCCTGTGGGTGGCCCAGTCCTGAGCGAAGCTCGCCTCACCATCGAGGGCGAGGGGAGGATCCGTGATGAGAAGGCGTGATTTTCTGCAGGTGGCCGTGGCCGGCGGGCTCACGGCGGGCCTGGGTGTGCCCGCCTATCTCCGGCGGGCGTGGGCGCAGACGCCGATCAAGATCGGGATGCCCGCCGCGCTGTCCGGCTCCTACGCACAGTACGGAATCCAGGCCAAGCGCGCCGCTGAGCTCTTCTCCAAGGACATCAAGGCCAAGGGGATTCTCGGTCGACCTGTCGAGTTCATCTACGAGGACACTGGAGGCGATCCCGCCGCCGCCGTGCGCAAGGCGCAGAAGCTCGTGGAGAAGGACGGCGTCAAGTTCCTCACCGGCGTCGCTCTCTCCTCGGAGGCCCTCGCCGTCTCCGCCAAGTGCCCCGAGTGGAAGGTCATCTTCATGTCGACCATCAATGGGGCGGGTGCCCTCACCGCGAAGGCCTTTCATCGCTACTTCTTCCGCGTGAACACGAGCGGACCCATGGGCGCCCGCGCCATCAGCCTCTACCTCGCCGAGGGGCCCATGAAGCGCTTCTTCGCCCTGGGCAGCGACTATGCCTGGGGGCGTGACAGCGTCGCCTCCTTCACCCAGCAGATCACCGCGGCCAAGAAAGACATCGTCGGCACCGACTACCCGCCCGTGGGCACCAAGGACTTCGCCAGCTACATCGCCAAGATCAGGCAATCCAAGGCCGACGGCGTGTATCTCGCCCTGCCCGGCCAGGACGCTACCATCTATCTCAAGCAGGCGCACCAGTTTGGCCTCAACCGCGAGGTGAAGCCGATCATGGAGATCCTGGAGCTGGAGAACATGAAGGCGGTGGGCGACGCGATGGTGGGTGCCATCGGCAGCTCGCGCTATCCCTTCACGGTGGACACGCCGCGGAACAAGGACTTCGTGAAGCGCTTCTATGAGATGCACAACGTCTATCCCGACATGTTCGACGGCGAGACGTACGAGGGGCTCGAGTGGCTGGCCCAGGTCATCCAGAAGGCGGGCACCGACGACGTGGAAAAGGTGATCGACACGTGGGAGGACTCGTCGTACGAGGGTCTCGAGGGGCCGTTCCTCATGCGCAAGTGCGATCACCAGGCGGTGCAGCTCGGCTTCGCAGTGGAGGCGGTGAAGGATCCCAAGTATCCGCACCCCATCCCCAAGATCCTCGCCACCTATCCCGGCGACAAGGTGACGCCGAAGTGTCGCTCCGAGGACTTCTCCTAGGGGGCCGGTCGAGGCCACCGCGTGGCGAACCTCGCTGAACAGCTTCTCAACGCCCTGACCCTCGCGGGGCTCCTCTTCCTCGTCTCCGCCGGGCTCTCGCTGGTCTTCGGCATCCTCCGTGTCGTCAACTTCGCCCACGGCGTCTTCTACATGCTGGGCGCCTACCTCGGCTTCACCACGGTAGCGGTCACCGGCTGGTTCTGGCCCGCTCTCCTGATCGTGCCGCCCGTGGTCGGCGCACTGGGCGCGCTCGTCGAGTCCTCCACCTTGCGCTTCATTTATCGGCGCCCGCCGATCTATCAGCTCCTGCTCACCTTCGGCCTCGCCCTGATCCTCGAGGAGAGCCTGCGCATCGTCTACGGGCCGACGGCAAAGGGCGTCGAGCCGCCGCCCTCCCTGCAGGGAGCGCTGTCGCTGGGGAGCCTGCTCTACCCACGCTACCGGCTTTTCGTGGTCGGGCTCAGCCTGGCCGTCGCCGTGGCGGTCTGGCTCTTTCTCCGCAAGACGCGGGCCGGGCTCGTCATCCGCGCCGTCGCCCAGAACAGCGAGATGGCCGATTGCCTCGGCGCCGACGTCGCGCGCGTCCGCACCCTCGTGTTCGGCGCCGCGTGTGCGCTGGCCGGACTCGGCGGCGTGGCGGCGGCGCCCATGACCACCGCCTATCTCGGCATGGGCATCGGCGTCATCGTCGACGCCTTCGTGGTGGTCGTCATCGGCGGGCTCGGCAGCATCGGCGGCTCGGTTGCGGGAAGTCTCGTGGTCGGCGCCGCCCAGACGTGGGGCGCCTTCTACCTGCCGGAGACGGCCATGGTCATCATGTACGCGGTGATGGGCGCCATCCTGATCTTCCGGCCCTGGGGTCTCTTTGGCGAGGAGGAATGAGGGGATCGCGGGCCCTGGCCGCGGTCACCCTGATTGCGCTGGCCGTCGTTCCGTTCGTCGCCGCGCGTCATCAGCTCTCGCTTCTCACCGACCTCCTCATCTACGGGCTGTTTGCTCTCTCCCTCGATCTCATCATGGGCTACACGGGCATGGTGTCCTTCGGCCACGCCGCCTATTTCGGCCTGGGTGCGTACGCGAGCGCGCTGCTCCTGATCAACTTCGCCCCGCCCGTGCCGGTGGCCGTCCTCGCGGGCGCGCTGCTCGCGGGCTTAGTGGCCTTCCCCGTGGGATGGTTCTCCACTCGCAGCACCGGCATCTACTTCGCCATGCTGACGCTGGCCTTCGCCCAGCTCCTCTACACGGTCGCCTACAAGTGGCGCGATCTCACCGGTGGGTCCGACGGCATCGCCGGCGTGCCGAAGACCACGCTCTTCTGGGGGGGGCCGAGCCTGGCCTCGCCGCAGGCATTCTACGCGCTGGTGGCCGTGTGCGTCGTGGTCTCGCTCTTTCTCTGCCGCGTGCTTGTGCGCTCGCCCTTCGGGCATGCCCTCGAGGCGATCCGCGAGAACGAGCGCCGCTTCACGAGCCTGGGACGAGACCCGCGGCCCTTCAAGCTCGTCGTCTTCGTCATCGCTGCCGTGTTCGCGGGGCTGGCCGGCGCCCTCTTCGCGCCCTTCCGGGGCTTCGCCTCTCCGGAGGTCATGTTCTGGGTCTTCTCCGGCCAGGGACTCATGATGGTCATCATGGGTGGGATCGGCACCCTCGTCGGTCCCGTGCTCGGGGCCATGGTCTTCATCCTCATCCAGGAGGTGCTCTCGAGCTACACGGAGCACTGGATGATCTTCACGGGTCTCGTGTTCGTCCTGATGGTGATCTTCCTGCCCGAGGGTCTGGTGGGCACCGCGCGACGGCTCCGGACCCGCGCGTGACGGCGCTCCTGGAGACGCGCGGGCTGGGGCGCGCTTTCGGGGCGCTGCAGGCCGTGGCGGGCGTGAGCCTCGCGGTGGAGCCGGGCGAGGTCCGCGCGGTGATCGGGCCGAACGGCGCCGGCAAGACGACGCTGTTCCATCTCATCTCCGGACTTCTCGCGCCCACCGCGGGCAGCGTCCTCTTCCGCGGCGAGGACGTGACCGCACTGCCCGCTCCCGTGCGCTGCCGGCGCGGCATCTCGCGCACGTTTCAGATCACCAGCATCTTTCCGGAGCTCTCCGTGCTGGAGAATGTCCGGATGGCCGTGCAGCTCCGAGGCGGGGGGAATTTCCAGCTCGTGGGTGGCCGGGCGACCCTCGCGGCGAGCGAGCAGCGGGCGCGCGCGAGCCTCGACGCCCTTGGCCTGCTCGATCTAGCTGCGGAGCAGGCCACGACCCTGCCCCACGGAGACCAGCGCCTTCTCGAGATCGCGATGGCCGTCGCCCAGGAGCCTACGCTACTCCTCCTCGACGAGCCGACACAGGGGCTGTCGCCGGAGGACACCGTGGCCACCGTCGCCGTCATCCGACAGGTCGCACGGCAGCAGAGGCTCACGATCCTCCTCGTCGAGCACGACATGGACGTGGTGTTCGACCTCGCTGATCGGATCAGCGTGCTCCACTTCGGCCAGCTCATTGCCGAGGGCACGCCGGACGAGATCCGGGCCAACCTAGAGGTGCAGCGCGCTTATCTCGGAGGCGCCGAGTGACGCTGCTGGCGGTGGACCGGATGGATACAGGAGGCTACGAGTGACGCTGCTCGCCGTCGAGGCCTTGCAGACTTTCTACGGCAAGAGCCACGTGCTGCGGGACGTCTCGTTCGCCGTGCCCGCGGGCGAGATCACGGTGCTACTGGGGCGCAACGGCGCGGGCAAGACGACGACCCTACGCTCGATCATCGGCCTCACGCCCCCGCGCGGAGGCACGGTGCACTTCAAGGGCCGCGACATCACCGGCCATGCGCCGCACGAGGTCTTCCACTCGGGCATCGGGTACGTGCCGGAAGGGCGCCAGATCTTCCCGCACCTCGAGGTCGGCGAAAACCTCCGTCTCGCCGAGCGTACCCTCGCGGGCGAGACGGGCTGGACGCGCGAGCGGATCTTCACCTACTTCCCCGTCCTGAAGGAGCGCTGGCGGCAGAAGGGCCGGAGCCTGTCCGGGGGTGAGCAGCAGATGCTGGCCATCGCTCGCGCGCTCGCGGGCAACCCCGAGCTGCTCATGCTGGACGAGCCCTCGCAGGGCCTCGCGCCTCGGCTCGTGCGCGAGCTCGAGGCGCTGATGATCCGCCTGAAGCAAGGTGGGGTGACCATCCTGCTCGTGGAGCAAAACGCGCGCATGGCGCTCGGCGTGAGCGACCAGGTGCTCGTGCTCGGCAAGGGCGCGGTCGTCTTCGCGGGCCCTACCGCCGAGTTCCGCCGCCGCGAAGCCGAGCTCAAGGGCCGTTACCTCTCCGTGTAGTCCGCCCTCACCCCTGATCGCCTCGCCATCGAGGGGGAGTTATCCCAGCGATCCCTGGCGCACGATGGTCCGCCGCAGCGTACCCTCGCCGATCAGCTCGCGTGGATTGTGCGCCTTGACACGGAAGTAAAGCTTCCGCCCATCCACTTCGAGGAGCTCGGCGCGGCTCACGAACGTCTCGCCGACCGGCGTGGGTCGACGGTGGCGGACGCAGATCTCGTAGCCCACGGTGGTGTAGCCGTTGGGCAAGAAGCGCTGCATCGAATCCTGGGCGGCCAGCTCCATCTCGAGGATCATCCAGGCCGCCATGAGCACGCCGCCCCCGCCGGCATGCGTGGTGGCCCTGCTCTGCGCGACCACGGCCGTGCGCTCGCCGCGCAGGCCGGGCACAAGCCCCGGGAATTCTGAGGCGAGAGGCTCCGTCACAGTGCGCGGACCCGCTCGCGCAGCTCGAACTCGAACTTCTGTATCTTTCCGGTGGCCGTGGTGGGGAGCGAGCCGAAGATCACGGTCCTCGGCGCCGCGAAGCGCGACAGGTTCTCGCGCGCGAAGGCGATGAGCTCATCCGCCGTCACCGTCATGCCGGGGCGCAGCTCGACGAACGCGCAGGGCGCCTCACCCTTCGTCTCTTCCAGCCGAGGGCGGGCTGATCCCCTCGCCCCTCTGGGGGAGAGGGGTAGGGTGAGGGGGCGCTCCGGACGTGCCAAAAATCTTCACGAAGAATCGGGGCTAGGCGCCGCCCGCGTCGCGAGCGCCGTCGCCGCGATCGAAGGTCCAGGTGATCGGCCCGCGGACGCTGCGGAGCGCCTCCCGGCATTCCTTGGTGGCGAGCTCGTCCACCGCGTCGCCCTCGGGAGCGAGCACCACGCCGTAGACGTCCCGCGCGGATTCCAGGGAGACCTTGCCGTCCTGCACATCGGCAAGGACGCGTGCCGGGTCGCGCTCCAGCGGGTCGCCGTAGCCGGCCCCGCCCGCGATGTATTCCCAGAGCTGGTCACCCGCGTGGAGCATGATCATCTGCTTGGAGGGCAGCTCCTCTCTGCTGCCGTCGCGGCGGAGGATGAAGGCGCGGGCCGAGCGGCCGGGTCGCCCGCCGTGGAGCCCCCACGGCGAGGAGACGAACCGCTCGCCACGATGCGAGATCATCACGTCGGCGCTTCGAACACCTTGATCAGGCCGAGGCCGCCGCGGAACTGTCCCGCCCCACCCGAGTCCATCCATAGGCGAGCCTGCGGAACACGCACGGGAAAGCTCATCTCCACCGACTCCACGGGAATGTTCATGCAGTTGGTCACGTCGGTCTCGATGACGTCGATGCCGTCCTTGTCGGGTCGCGCCCCCATCCCTCCGGCCGCGAGCTCGCTGGCCACGAAGGGCCGGCCCGTCTCCGGATCTCGCCCGCCCAGGGCCATCACGAGGAGCGTGCCGGAGCTGGCCGCGGGCATGCGATGAGGCAAGGCGCGCACGAGGGCGCCCAGGATGGTGTCGGCGATGCGCTTGATGGTCGCGGTGCGGCAGCTCACGGGAGCGGGCGGACGCGGGTTCACCACCGAGCCCTCGGGCAGCACCGCGTCGACGGCGCGGAAGCATCCGCCGTTGTTGGGGATGGCCGGATCCGAGATGGCGCGGATCGCATAGTAGATGGCCGACAGGGTGGAGGCGGGCACGGAGTTGAAGGGCCCGCGCACCTGCCCGTCCGTGCCCGTGAAGTCGAACGTCATGGACGAGCCGTGCACCCGCACCGTCACCGCGATCTTGACCCGCCGGTCGAGATCGACGCCGTCGTTGTCGAGATAGTCCTCGAAGCGATACTCGCCGTCGGGGGTGGACTCCACCTGCCGCCGCGTCAGAGTCTCGGCGCGGTTGAGCAGCTCGTCGATGTAGGCGAGCACGCTGTCCGTGCCATGCGCGGAGAAGAGCTCGCGGAGCCGCGTCCCTCCGAGCTTTCCCGCCGCCACCTGTGCCATGAGGTCGCCGGTGAAGATCTCCGGCAGCCTGACGTTCCGCCTCAGGAGTGCGAAGAGATTCTCGTCCAGCTCGCCCGCGCGGAAGAGCCGAATGGGCGGGATGATGAGGCCTTCCTGATATAGCTCGGTCGCGTCGGTCGGTACGCTGCCCGGCGTGCGCCCGCCCACGTCCTGGTGATGGCACATGGTGCAGGCCAGCGCCACGGCGCGCCCCTCGGAGAAGACGGGCAAGGCCAGCGTGATGTCCGGCAGATGGGTGCCGCCGTCGTAGGGGTCGTTCAAGAGGAAGGCGTCGCCGTCACGCATGCCCTCGGGCGGAAAGGCGCGCACGATGCGCTGGGCCGCGCACTGAAGCGCGCCCAGGTGAATGGGGATGGCCGCGGCCTGGGCGATGGTCTCGCCTTGGACGTTGAAGAGGGCGGCCGAAGCATCGAGGCCCTCCTTGACGATGGGCGAGGCCGCGCTCTTGAGCAGGGTGAGCTCCATCTCGTCGGCGATGGCCTCGAGACGGTTGCGCAGCACCTCGAGGAGCACGGGGTCCAGCGCCGGCTTGCCACTCATGACGCCCTCCTGATCCGTAGATTGCCCGAGGCTTCGACGACGGCGACGTGTCCCGGCGGGATCACGCTCGTGGTGTCCGCCTGCTCGATGATGGCGGGTCCGACCACGCGCGATCCTTGAGACAGCCGCGCGCGATCGTAGAGCGCGGTGGTGACGAAGCCCGACGGGGCGAAGTATGCTGGCCGCTCGCCGATGCGCGCATCCCCCACCGCTCCCGCCGCGGGAGTGGGAGGAGCAAGCGCGGGCCGCGGCAACGGATAGCGATGCACAGCGGAGAAGTTGATCAGCTCCACCGGCTGCTCTGTCCGCGCATAGCCGTAGACGCGCTCGTGGGCCTCGTGGAAGCCCCGCACGGCGCTCGCCACTCTCGCCTCGGTCAGGGGAGCGTCGATGGCGACCTCGAGCTCGTAGGCCTGCCCCACGTAGCGCATGTCCGCCGCGAAGCCGACCTCGACGCCGGCCAGCGGCACGCCCTCTTCCCGCATCCGCGCGCGCCCCGCCTCGTCCAGCTCGGCGAGGCAGCGATTGACGGCGACGAGGTCGACATCGTCGGCGCGACAGTGGAGCGTGCGCGCGTGGTGGTGCTCGATGGCCGCCGCGAGCAGGCCGAAGGCCGCCAGCACGCCCGGCGCTTCGGGCACCACGACCTCGGTCATCCCCATCTCCTCCGCCAAGGCGACGCCGTGCACGGGGCCCGCGCCCCCCAGCACGAGCAGGGAGAACTGGCGCGGGTCGTAGCCGCGCTTGATCGTGACGAGACGGATCTGGTCCGCCATTCGGGCATTGATCACGCGGTGGATCCCGGCGGCCGCCGCGACGGTGTCGAGGCCGAGCCGGCCGGCGACCGTAGCCACAGCCCGCTCGGCGGCGGCGCGATCGAGGGTCATCAGCCCGCCCGCGAAGCGCTCCGGGTTGAGATAGCCCAAGAGGAGGTTGGCGTCGGTCACCGTGGCCTGGTGTCCGCCGCGCCCGTAGCAGGCGGGGCCGGGATCGGCGCCGGCGCTGAGCGGGCCCACGCGCAGCCCGCCCGCGCCATCGATCCACGCGATGCTGCCGCCGCCGGCGCCGATGGTGTTCACATCCACCATGGGCGCCCGCACGGGATAGGAACCGATGAATCCGCCGGAGGTGATGAGCGGCTTGCCGCCCCTGACCATGGCCACGTCGTTGCTCGTGCCGCCCATGTCGAGGGACACGAAGTCCTGCACGCCCGAGCGCTCGGCGGCGAAGCGCGCGCCGACCACGCCGGCCGCCGGTCCCGAGAGGAAGAGCGTCACCGGCTGCCGGGCGGCAAGTCCCGCCGAAACGATGCCGCCTCGCGAGCGCATCACGAGCGGTACGCCGGGGACGCCGAGCTCGCGAAGCATGTCGGCCAGCCCGGCGAGATAGCGTTTCACCACCGGGCCCAGATAGGCGTCGAAGGCGGTGATGCAGAAGCGCTCGTACTCACGAAAGGTCGGGTCGACCTCGGAGGAGAGGGAAACGCTGAGCTCCGGCGCGACCTCGTGGCAAATCTCGTGGGTGCGCCGCTCGTGAGCCGGGTTGACGAAGGAGAAGAGATAGCACACCGCGATGGCCTGCACGCCGTCCTGCTGGAGCGCGGCGACCTGGCGCCGCACCTCTCCCTCGTCGAGGGGCACGAGCACGGTGCCTCGGGCGTCCAGCCGCTCGCGAATGCCGAGGCGCCGGCGCCTCGGGGCCACGAAGGTCGGCGTCTCGGGATCCATGTCGAGGTCGTACATGCGCGAGCGCTTCTGTCGCCCCAGCTCGAGCACGTCCTCGAAGCCCTCGGTGGCGAGGAGGGCGGTGACCGCACCCTTCTGTTCGAGCACGGCGTTGGTGGCGACGGTCGTGCCGTGGATGAAGCGCTCGACGGCCGAAGCGGGCGCGTCCGCCTCCGCGAGCACGCGGCGCACGGCGAGGGCGATGCCCTCGAGGAGATCCTTGGGGGTGGTGGGAACCTTGGTCAGGACGAGGCGGCCCCTCTCGTCCAGGGCCACGATGTCGGTGAAGGTGCCGCCGATGTCGACGCCGATCTGCACGTGCACGGTCCTCCGGGTCCGCTCGCTGATTCTAGCGCGGCCTGCGGCGCCGCGCCCGCCGAGTTCGCGCTCCTTCTACTGAGTGCGAGAATCTACGATGAAGCTCCGGTTCACCTTGGCCAGAGAAGTGGCCCCGACGTGCTTCATCATCAGCTCGAACTCGCGAGTGAGGAGATCGAGCACCTTCTCCACACCCGCCTGACCGAATGCCGCCAGTCCCCACGTATATGGCCGGCCGATACAGATGGCCTTCGCACCAAGGGCGAGGGCCTTGAAGATGTCCGATCCGCGACGGAACCCTCCGTCGACAAGAACCGGGACCTTG
>Ga0306926_10001737_pt1 | contig 21770 bp, 15 predicted proteins | sample flu12Cox44000178_FD_203759 | JGI IMG/M metagenome (GOLD analysis project Ga0306926, IMG submission 203759) | Lab enrichment of tropical soil microbial communities from Luquillo Experimental Forest, Puerto Rico - flux8day.12C.oxic.44.000.178 (v2)... | ecosystem: Environmental > Terrestrial >...
GCGCCGCGCTGCCCCCGCACCCCCGCCGGTGCCGCCGCCGGCTGCGGTGCCGCGCGGCCGCGCGGCGGCGCCTGGCCGGTCAGCACCGCCGTCACCGACAGCACGCCGGGCAGCGCCTCGACCGCCTTTTCGGCCGCCTTGCGCAGCGGTTCGAGGCGCGGGCCGCGCTCACTCTCGACCTCGATCGCAAACGCGACATTGCCGTCGCGAATGACGAGACCCGAGACCATGCCGAGCGAAACAATGTCGCTGCCCTTGTCGGGATCGGCGACACCGCCCAACGCGTCGAGGATTTGGCGTTCGGTGACGGCGCTCATTTCATTCTCCGCACCCTGCGCGGGTCAGAAGATCGCGGGTGGCCGATGGCGCTTGGTTCGCAACGCCGGATGAGGCAGACTGGCGACCGGGTGAGCCGGTGGCCGGTGCACCCGAGGACGCATCCCGTTCCTCGTGACCGGGCCATGAGCGCCGCCGGATGTGCGGGATTTGGGACCGGCGGCCTGACTTGACAACACCCGCCCGCGGTCTCTATCGGGTCGAGCAACCCGCGCGTCGGAACCGATAGGGCCGCTAAGTCGAAAGCGGATCCCAGGCTACATTCCCCGCGAAATCCCCTGGGGCGAGACTGCGGAAAGGTTCAGGGTCGATGTTCTGGAAAAGTCAGGGCGGTGGCCCGTGGGGCAGCGGTCCGCGCGGCGGCGGGCCTTGGGGCGGCAACCGCGGCAGCGGCGGCGGGCCGGGCCCGCGCGGACGCGGTCCGCAGCCTCCCGATTTCGAGGAGCTGTTGCGGCGCAGCCAGGACCGCTTCCGGCGCGTATTGCCGGGCGGTTTTGGCACGGGCACCGGCATCGGCATCGTCGTCCTCGGCATCCTCGTCATCTGGCTGGCGAGCGGTTTCTACCGCGTCCTGCCCGACGAGGTCGGGGTCGTTTTGCGTTTCGGAGCCTATAACCGGACGACCCAGCCGGGTCTCAACTACCATCTGCCAAATCCGATCGAGACGGTTTTGAGGCCAAGTGTGACCCGCGTCAACCGGACCGAAATCGGCTACCGCAACGCCGAGGGCCCCGGCCGCGGCCAGGCCTCCCGGCAAGTGCCCGAAGAAGCGCTGATGCTGACCGGGGACGAGAACATCGTCGACGTCAACTTCACCGTCTTCTGGGTCATCAAAGACGCGCAGGCGTATCTGTTCAACATCCGCGGTCCCGAGGCGACGGTGAAATCGGCCGCCGAGAGCGCGATGCGCGAGGTGGTCGGTGAAACTCCGATCGCCCAGGCGCTCTCCGAAGGCCGCGGCAAGATCGAGACCGATACGCAGGGGTTGCTGCAAGGGATCCTCAACGAGTATGCGGCAGGGATCGAGGTCACCCAACTGCAGCTGTTGAAGGTCGATCCGCCGGCTCCGGTCATCGACGCGTTCCGCGACGTGCAACGTGCGCGGGCCGATCAGGATCGGTTGCGCAATGAGGCGGAGGCGTACCGCAATGACATCATCCCGCGGGCGCGCGGCGATGCGGTTCGCATCAAGCAGGAGGCGGAGGCCTATCGGCAGGAGATCACCGCGCGCTCGCAGGGCGACGCGGATCGTTTCCTCTCGGTCTACAACGCCTTCAAGGCCGCCCAGGATGTTACGCAGCAGCGCCTCTACCTCGAGACGATGGAAGAAATTCTGAAGAACAGCAACAAGGTGATCATCGACAAATCAGCGCAAGGCGAGAGCGGCGTCCTTCCGTACCTGCCGTTGCCGGCGCTCGGCGGCCCCAACGGAAACGCCGCGTCGCCGCCTCCCGCCAATCCGTTGGGGAGCGGCTCGGGCGGGGCGACCGCGGCGCCGGCTGTACCGCCATTGCGGCGCCAGTGAGGAGGCCGCCGTGAACCGCCGCCTCCTCATCCCCGGCGCGATTGTTTTGGTCGTCCTCGGTATCCTGCTTGTGGTCCCCTCAACCTCGCCGCTGTTCATTGTCGACCAGACCGAGGAGGCCCTCGTCCTCCAATTCGGCCAGCCACGGCGGGTGATTCGCGATCCGGGCTTGCAGATGAAGCGGCCGTTTCTGGAGAACGTAATCTTCTACGACAACCGCCTGTTGGACTTCGAGCCTCCGCCGGAGGAAGTCATCGTTTCCGACCAGAAGCGGCTCGTCGTCGATACCTATACGCGGTACCGCATCACCGATCCGCTGCTGTTCTATCAGACGGTGAGCACCGAGCCCGCCGTCCGTGCCCGGCTGAACGCAATGGTCAGCGGCAGTCTGCGGCGCGTGCTCGGCAACGTCACCTTGTCGGCCCTGCTGTCGCATCAGCGCTCGGCGATCATGCGGCAGATCCGCGACGAGGTGAGCGCTCAGGGCAAGTCGTTCGGCATCAACGTCATCGACGTGCGCATCCGCCGCGCCGATCTGCCCGAGGAAAACAGCCAGGCGATCTTTGCCCGCATGAAGTCCGAACGCGAGCAGCAGGCGGCGCAGTACCGCGGCGAAGGCGCCGAGGCGGCGCAGACGGTGCGGGCTAACGCCGAGCGCGAACGCACCGTGATCCTCGCCGAGGCGCAGCGCGAGGCGCAGAAGGTGCGCGGCGACGGCGACGCGGAGAGCATCAAGATCTATGCCGCTGCGTTTGAGCAGAACAAGGAGTTCTTTTCCTTCTACCGCTCGATGCAGGCCTATCGCGACGCACTGAACGGCCGCACAACTTCATTTGTGCTGACGCCCGACAGCGGCTTTTTCCGCTATTTCGAGAATTTGGACGGAGCGGCTGGCAAGAGCGCGCCGGGACCAACGGCCGGGGGGAAATGAACCGCAAGGCGAGCTGCGAATTGGCTACTTTTTGCACCTCGCCCGGCGGGCAATGAGGGATTTGACGACGGCGCTTGCTCTCGTCCTGGTGATCGAGGGTGCCCTCTACGCCTTGTTCCCCGAAGGCATGAAACGGGCCGCGGCGCGCGCGCTCTCCGTTCCGCCGCAAACCTTGCGGCTGGCCGGGCTGGCGGCCGCCTGCGCTGGGGTTGTTCTCGTCTGGCTGGTGCGGCGGTGATCTTGGCGATACTATCGGCCAATTTCGCGAGGCTGGTCGACCGGTATGGGACGCCGCTCGCAACAAAGCTTCGATGATTCGCACATAAAATGATGATCCCCCTTCGCTCCGAGGAGTTGACTGAGGTGCCTTTCCCGTACACGAACCTGGCCCGCCGCGCGGCTGCGAGCGCGGCCGCAGTTTTCCTGATCGCCGCTACCGCGGCCGTCGTGCCACCGGCCGAGGCCCGCCCGGCGCCCGACAGTTTTGCAGATCTCGCGGCGAAGCTGCTGCCCTCGGTCGTCAATATTTCGACGACCCAAACGGTGAAATCGGAACGCGGCCGCGAGCATAGCGGGCCAGAGATCCCTCAGTTCCCGCCCGGCTCCCCGTTCGAGGAGTTCTTTCGCGACTTTTTCGAGCATGGCGTTCCCAAGGGCGGCCGTCCGGAGGCTCAGCCGCGCAAGGGCACTTCTCTCGGCTCCGGCTTCATCATCGATCCGACCGGCTATGTCGTCACCAACAATCACGTCATCGCCGATGCCGACGAGATCACCGTCATTCTGCATGACGACACCAACCTGAAGGCCGATGTCGTCGGGCGCGACACCAAGACGGACATTGCGCTGCTCAAGGTCAAGACCGACAAGCCATTGACCGCAGCAGCCTGGGGCGACAGTGACGCCTCGCGCGTCGGTGACTGGGTATTGGCGATCGGCAACCCGTTCGGTCTCGGCGGCAGCGTCACGGCCGGCATCCTCTCGGCACGCCAGCGCGACATCAATTCCGGCCCCTATGATGACTTCCTGCAGACCGACGCCTCGATTAATCGCGGCAATTCGGGCGGCCCGATGTTCAACATGGACGGCCAGGTCATCGGCATCAACACGGCGATATACTCACCGTCCGGCGGTTCGATCGGGATCGGTTTTGCGATTCCTTCCGCCCTCGCAAAGGCTGTCGTCGTGGAGTTGCAGAACGAGTCCGACCACAACGTGCACCGCGGCTGGCTCGGAGTCCGCATCCAGGCGGTGACCGACGAGATCGCCGAGAGTCTCGGCCTCGAGAAGGCACGCGGCGCGCTGATCGCCAGCGTCAGCGACGACGGCCCCGCTCAGGTCGCCGGAATTCAGGCCGGCGACGTGGTGTTGAGCTTCGACGGCCGGGAGGTAAGCGATATGCGGCGGCTGCCGCGGCTGGTCGCCGAGACGCCGGTCGGCAAAACCGTTCCTGTCACCCTGTGGAGAAAGCGAACCGAGAATACCCTGCAGGTCAAAGTCGGCAGGCTGGACGAGAGCGACCAGCAGCAGGCCAACGCGCAGGACTCACCGAAGAAACCCACGAAGAGCGACACCGGGGTGGTCAAGACGCTCGGCCTGACATTGTCCGGCATCACGACGGATCTGAAAGAGAAATTCTCTCTCGCCGACGGTTCGAAGGGGGTCGTCGTTGTCGATGTCGCCAAAGACAGTCCGGCAGCGGTCAAAGGGGTTCGCCCCGGCGACCTGATCATGGAAGCCGCGCAGGAGGAGGTAAAGAGCCCGGGTGAGGTCAGCAGCAAGATCGAGGAGGCAAAGAAGTCGGGCCGGAAATCGATCCTGCTGCTGGTCGAGCGTCAAGGTGACTTGCGCTTCATTGCCCTCCGCCTCGATCAGAGCTGAACGGTCTGCCGTCACCCGGAGCCGAAGATTTCGTTCCGCCGATAACCCTGCGCGTAGAGGAGGCCGGTCAGATCGGCATGGTCGAGCCGCCATCGCGAACGCGAGGCGACGGCGGGTTTGGCATGAAAGGCGACGCCGATTCCGGCGGCCTTCAGCATCGGCAAATCGTTGGCGCCGTCGCCGACAGCCATCGACTGATGCAGCGGAACGCTAGCTTCGGCGGCCACCGTAATCAGCGTCTGCTTTTTGGTCTCTCCCGTGACAATCGGCAGAGAAACCGTGCCCGCGATCCGGCCTGCTACCAGGTCGAGCCGGTTGGCGACGACGCGATCGAACCCGAGATCAGCAGCGAGCCCTTCGGCGAAGCACATGAAGCCGGAAGACACAAGCGCTGTCACAGCCCCAGCGTTTCGCATCGTCGTGACCAGCTCCCGGGCGCCGGATCTCAGTCGAATCCGGTGGGCTGCCTCGCCGAGCACATGATCCGGCAGGCCTGCGAGCAGGCGGACGCGCGCCTCGAGCGCGCCGACGAAATCGATTTCCCCATTCATCGCACGACGGGTAATTTCGGAGACTTCCTGCCGGCGCCGGATGAAGTCGGCGAGTTCGTCGAGCATTTCATTCTCGATGATTGTCGCTTCCATGTCGGCGACGAGGAGGCGCTTGCGCCGATTTGCGACGGGTTGGACGAGGACGTCAACTTGGGCCTCGCCGAGCACAGCGCGCGCGGCGGCTTCCGCGCGCAGCGGGCTAGTTGCGTCAAAAAAAAGGTCGCAGGCCTCGTCCGCCAGCCAATTTGGCTCGTCGAAAATCCCGACCGCGGCGCCGACCGCGCCGGCTAAATGGGGAAGGCTTTGCCTGCTATCGGCAGCAGCAATCAGCGTGAGGACGATGGTCATCCTACCCCGCCGGTCGGCCCAGTCACAAGCGCGTTGCTGCCCCTCCGGTGCTCGTCGTGGCTGGGCCAACGGCGAGCGGCAAATCAGCGCTCGCGCTTGAACTGGCCGAGGCGTGCGCCGGCACGATCATCAATGCCGACAGTCTGCAGACCTACCGCGACCTTCGGATCTTGACGGCGCGCCCCGACGAAGCGGCGGAAGGGCGCGTGCCGCACCGGCTCTACGGCTTTCTCGATGCAGCCGAGCGTGGATCCGTAGCGCGTTGGCGGACGCTCGCGCTTGATGAAATGGCCGGAGCAACCAAAGCGGGCCGGATACCCCTGCTGGTAGGAGGCACAGGGCTATACTTGCGTGCGGTTACAGAAGGATTGGCGCCGGTTCCCGAAATCCCCGCAGCGGTGCGCCAAGAGGCTATCGAGCTGAACCGGGCTCTGGGAGGCGCCGCGTTTCGTGACCGGCTGGCCGAGCTGGATCCGGAGGCGGCGCAGCAGCTGTTTCCGGGCGACAAACAGCGGCTGGTTCGCGCCTATGAGGTCGTGCAAGCGACCGGAGTGACGATCGGGAAATGGCGCCAACAGGCAAAGTCGGGGCCCGCTTACCGCTTCGGAACCATTCTGCTCATGCCGCCCCGAGACCGGCTTTATGCGGCATGCAATGCCCGACTCCTACAGATGATCGAGCGGGGTGCTTTGGCCGAGGCAGCAGCGATCGCGGCGCGCCGTCTCGATCCCAGCCTCCCGGCCATGAAAGCTGTTGGCCTACCGGAGCTCCTGTCCTACCTGCGCGATGCTATCCCGCTCAACGCCGCGATTACCGCAGCGCAGCGCGCCACCAGGAGATACGCGAAGCGGCAAATGACCTGGTTCCGTCACCAGACGACCCCCGACCTCCTATTCGACGCGCAATTTTCGGAAAGTTTGCTGCGCTGCTCACGTCATTTTATTGATCGGTTCTTGTTGACCCGATCGGTGTAGCCGATTACGTTGCGCCCCCGCCCTGGCGCACCAACTCCTCGGCGGCGGGGGCGCTTTGCGCCCGATTTGCTGCAGAAGGAGGTTGCATGCCGGCCGAGCCGTTGAGCGGAGCGGATATCGTCATCAAAGCCCTGGTCGATCAGGGCGTCGATGTCGTGTTCGGCTACCCCGGCGGCGCAGTCCTCCCGATCTATGACGCGCTGTTCAAGCAGAACTCACTGCGTCACATCCTGGTGCGCCATGAGCAGGGCGCAGTGCATGCTGCCGAGGGCTATGCCCGCTCGACCGGCCGTGTCGGGGTCGTCCTTGTCACCAGCGGACCCGGCGCAACCAATGCGGTCACCGGCTTGACGGATGCGCTGATGGACTCCGTGCCGGTCGTCTGTCTGACCGGCCAGGTCCCGACGCATCTGATCGGCAATGATGCGTTCCAGGAAGCCGACACCACCGGCATCACGCGGCCCTGCACAAAACACAACTACCTCGTCAAGGATGTCCGGGAGCTGGCCCGCATGTTGCATGAGGCCTTTTACGTCGCGAAGAGCGGTCGCCCGGGGCCGGTCGTAGTCGATCTGCCAAAGGACATCTTGTTCGCGCCCGGTCCTTACACGCCGCCCGAAGAGGTGCGCCACAAGAGCTATCGTCCGCAATTGCGACCTGATCCGGGAAGGATCAGCCAAGCCGTCGAGATGATCGCAAGGGCCAAACGCCCTCTCTTCTACGGCGGCGGCGGTTTGATCAATTCCGGGCCCGAAGCCTGCGCCCGCTTCACCGAGCTGGTGCGGCTGACGGACGCGCCGTGCACGCTAACCTTGATGGGGCTTGGCGCATTGCCGGCCGCCGATCCGCATTTCCTCGGCATGGTCGGCATGCACGGGACCTACGAGGCGAATTTGGCGATGCACGGCTGCGACCTGATGGTCGCGGTCGGCTCCCGTTTTGACGATCGGGTGACCGGCCGTCTCAATGCATTCTCCCCCGGCTCGAAAAAGATCCACATCGACATCGATCCGTCCTCGATCAACAAGAATGTGCGCGTGGACCTGCCGATCATCGGCGATGTCGGCGAAGCACTCTCGGCCATCCTGGGAGACGGACCTGCCGCTCTACGCTGTGCCGACAGCGCAGCGAGAAGCGAATGGTGGCACGCAATCGACAGGTGGCGGGCACGCGATTGCCTGCGCTATGACCGCGGCCGGCGCGATCTGATCAAGCCGCAATGTGCGATCGAGCGGCTTTACGCGCTGACTCGCGATCGCGATGTCTACATCACGACCGAAGTCGGCCAACACCAAATGTGGGCCGCTCAATTCTTCAAGTTCGACGAGCCGAACCGTTGGATGACCTCGGGCGGTCTCGGCACAATGGGTTACGGTCTACCAGCGGCAATGGGTGTGCAGATCGCTCATCCCGACGCGCTCGTCATCGACATCGCCGGCGAAGCCTCGGTGCTGATGAACATTCAGGAGATGTCGACGATCGCGCAATACCGGCTGCCGGTCAAAGTGTTCATCCTCAACAACCAGTACATGGGCATGGTGCGGCAGTGGCAGGAACTGCTGCATGGCGGCCGGTATTCGGAGAGCTACACTGCCGCGCTACCCGATTTCGTCAAGCTCGCCGACGCCTTTGGCGCGGTCGGCCGCCGGGTCGAAGATCCGGCGAAGCTCGACGATGCGATCCGTGAGATGCTCGACATCGATTCGGCATTCATTCTCGACGTCGCGGTCGACCCGGCCGAGAATTGCTTTCCGATGATCCCGTCCGGCGCCGCCCATAACGAGATGCTGCTCGGGCCGGAGGACGAGGCCGAAAAGCCGGTCTCTGAGGAAGGCATGGTTCTCGTCTGAGGCGCATGTGGCGGAGATCGAGCGACACACGATCGCCGTCCTCGTCGATAACGAGCCGGGGGTACTTGCCCGCGTGATCGGGTTGTTCTCCGGGCGCGGCTACAATATCGAGAGCCTTACGGTCGCCGAGGTGGACCGGCCGAACGGCCTGTCGCGAATCACGATCGTGACCACCGGCACCCCGATGATCATCGAGCAGATCAAGGCGCAGTTGTCGCGTCTCGTGCCGGTGCACAAGATCCACGATCTGACCGACGAGGGGCCCTTTGTCGAGCGCGAGATGGCGCTGATTAAGGTCGCCGGCAAAGGTGACGCGCGTATCGAAAGCCTGCGTCTCGCCGACATCTTTCGCGCCCGCGTCGTCGATTCGACGACCGAAAGCTTTGTATTTGAGATGACGGGCTCGAGCGACAAGCTCAACGCGTTCATTACTTTGATGGAACCGCTTGGCCTGGTCGAGATCTCGCGCACTGGCGCGGTCGCGATCTCCCGGGGAGCCGCAAGTTTCTAGATGCGGCAAGAAGAGAGCTGACCCCCTCTTCACGATAGGAGAGCGAAATGCGTGTGTATTACGACCGGGATGCGGACGTGAACCTGGTCAAGTCCAAGAAGGTCGCCATCGTCGGGTACGGCAGCCAAGGCCATGCGCACGCCAATAATCTGCGCGACAGCGGCGTGAAGGAGGTCGTCGTGGCGCTGCGGCCGGGCTCGGCTTCTGTGAAGAAGGCCGAGCAGGCGGGGTTGCGCGTGATGACCTCGGCCGAGGCGGCCAAATGGGCCGACATCGTCATGGTGCTGACCCCGGACGAATTGCAGGCCGCGCTCTATGCCGGCGAGTTGCGCCCCAACATGCGGGAAGGCACCGCGCTCGCCTTCGCGCACGGCCTCAGCATCCATTTCCGCCTCATCGAGCCTCGCCCCGATATGGACGTGTTCATGATCGCGCCGAAGGGGCCGGGTCACACGGTGCGCTCGGAATATTTGCGCGGCGGCGGCGTCCCGTGCCTCGTCGCAGTTGAGCAGAACCCGTCCGGCAATGCGCTCGAAATCGCGCTCTCTTACGCATCAGCCATTGGCGGCGGGCGCGCCGGGGTCATCGAGACGACGTTCCGGGAGGAATGCGAGACTGATCTCTTTGGCGAGCAGTCGGTCTTGTGCGGCGGGCTGACCTCGCTCATCCTCGCGGCCTTCGAAACGCTGGTCGAAGCCGGTTATGCACCGGAGATGGCCTATTTCGAATGCTGCCACGAGATGAAACTGATCGTCGACCTGATCTACGAGGGCGGCATCGCGAACATGCGCTACTCGATCTCGAACACCGCGGAATACGGCGATTACACGCGCGGCCCCAGGGTCATCGACAGCCACGTCCGAGCCGAAATGAAAAAGATCCTGGCCGACATCCAGTCCGGCAATTTCGCCCGCGAATGGGTGCTCGAAAACACCGCCGGCCAGCCCAGTTTCAAGGCGCTGCGCCGCCGTGCCGCCGAACACGAGATCGAGAAGATCGGCGAGAAATTGCGCGCCATGATGCCGTGGATCGCCGAGAACCGCCTTGTCGACAGATCGAGGAACTGACGGGCTCGTTTGCCACGCGTCACTACAGCAACAATTCAGGTTGCTCAGGTGGATAGGTAATTCGTACACCATCTACCTGCGCAAACGGCGTCAGCTTGTGCATCCGGTAGCTGCTATCGGGTAAAATTTCGACGACCGGGACGCCACGCACATTGAGGGCGTCAGCAACCAGCGAGCGGTGGCAGCGCCACGGCACCGCCTCGGCGCACATGATCGCGACACGTCGTTCGCGGCTCATGCGGATTAGTTTTTCGACTGCGGTCCGAAACTCTGGGGTCTGCATATAATCGGCGTAGCCGCGAAAGCTCTCGTTTCGCCACCCGGCATTCGGGGAATCTCTTCGGGCATGCCGCAGGCCGCCCAGCTCCCGAGTATGCACGTATTCGAGATTTCGCGCGGTCAAGCACTCGGTCAGGGCTGTCTCGTGGAATTGCGGGTTGTACCGCGAACGAGGGATGGTGCGGATGTCCACGAGGCGCTGGATGCCATAGGTTTGCAGCAGCTCCATAAAGCGCTCGATTGGCAGCGTAGAATGCCCAAGAGTGAAAATGGCGCCCTCCGGGCAATCCGCATGCGGTAGTGGGGAAGGTTCATTCATACCGGCAAAGGGAGAATCTGATCTCTCCGAATCAACGGCCACTGGAGGCAAATACGCAACAACCGTTAGCGACGGATGCGCTCGGGGTCAAACCCGCTCAGCACAAGCAGCAACGCGTCATGGCGAACCGTCAACCGCTCCGCGTGCTTTATGTTGCGGCGGAGCTTTTTCCTTGGGTGAAATCGGGAGGACTTGGCGATGTTACCGCGGCATTGCCGCCGGCGCTGAGCGCTCTCGGCATCGATGTCCGCCTGTTGCTGCCCGGTTTTGCGGGGTTTCTCGATGCATTCCCCGGCATCGCCGATGCGGTGCGGTTGGGCACGCCTTTTGCCGCAGAGCGCGTTCGGATCGGACTTGCCCGCATCCCGGGATCGACGCCTCTAGCTTATTTGGTCGACCTGCCGGCGTTTTATGACCGACCGGGTAATCCCTATGCCGGTCCGGACGGGCGCGATTGGCCCGACAACCACCGCCGCTTCGGGCTGTTCGGCTGGGTCGCCGCCGAGCTCGCGCGCGGCGCCGATCCCGGTTGGCGCCCGGACATCCTGCACATTCACGACTGGCACGCCGGCCTCGCCCCGGCATATCTGGCGGCTCACCTCGCTGACGCGGGCCATGTCCCGGCCGTCTTGACCGTCCATAATCTCGCCTATCGCGGCCTCTTTCCCGCCGCCTCGTTTCTCGAGTTGGCCTTGCCGCCTGCCTTCTTCTCGATCGATGGGGTCGAGTTCAACGGTGCGGTTTCGTTCATCAAGGCCGGGCTGTTCTACGCGGATCGCCTCACCACGGTAAGCCCAACCTATGCTCGCGAAATCCAGACCCCCGCTTTCGGCTGCGGTCTCGACGGGCTGTTGCGCACGCGGGCCGATGCATTAACCGGGATCTTGAACGGCGTCGATCCTAAAGTCTGGGATCCTCGGCGCGATCCGATTTTGCCACGAGCCTATAACGCCGAGGATGCCACATCTGGCAAGATCGCGGCAAAGGCCGCGCTGCGGCGCCGCCTTGGGCTCGACAATTCGCCCGACGCACCGCTGTTCGGCGTAGTGAGCCGCCTGACGCCGCAGAAGGGCCTGGATCTCCTTCTTCCCTGCTTACCGGAAATCGTCGGGGATGGCGCCGGGATCGCCATCCTCGGTTCGGGTGACAGCGACTTAGAGCAGGGCTTTACCGAGGCAGCGGCGCACAATGGCAAGATCGGCGTCGAGATCGGCTATGACGAGGCGTTGTCCCATCTGATCATTGCAGGCGCCGATACGGTTCTCGTCCCGTCTCGCTTCGAGCCTTGCGGCCTCACTCAGCTCTATGCCTTGCGTTATGGAACCTTGCCGGTAGTCCGCCGGGTCGGCGGTCTCGCCGACACCGTCGTTGATGCGACGGCCGTCAGCCTCGCTGACGGCAGCGCCACCGGCTTTGCGTTTGACGGTGAAAACCCGCCGGCGCTGATGTCCGCAATCCGGCGTGCGGGCGACCTTTTTCGCGAGCCTGCCGTGTGGCTGCGCATGATGCGCCGGGCAATGGCCCAAGATTTCAGCTGGACGGCGGCGGCGCACCGCTACGCCGCGGTCTATCGCGAGTTGCGGCCGGAGCTGGTGACTTAGTCTTTGGCGCGCTCGAGGTAGCTCCCGTCGGCGGTGCTGACAACGATCCGGGTGCCAGGGCCGACATGCGGCGGGATCATCACACGGCGGCCGTTTTCGAGCTTTCCCGGCTTGTAGGAGGAGGAGGCAGTCTGGCCTCTCACAACGGGATCGGCTTCGACAACTTCCATGACCACATTTGGCGGCAACTGAACCGAGAGCGCGGAGCTCTCGTGCAGCATCACTTGGCAGACCATCCCCTCACTGAGAAAATCGGCAGGGTCACCGATCGTCTCGCGTGGGATCGCGATCTGCTCGAAGGTGTCGTTGTCCATAAATGTCGCTTGGTCACCGTCCATGAACAGAAACTGCATCTCCTTCTCGTCGAGGCGAACGCGCTCGACGGTTTCCTGCGTGCGGAAACGCTCGTTTAGTTTCGTCCCGCCGCGCAGATCGCGCAGCTCGACCTGCGCGAAGGCGCCGCCCTTGCCGGGCTGAACCAGTTCGCGCTTCAGCACGAGCCAGAGCTTGTTCTGGTGCTCAAGCACGTTGCCCGGCTTGATGTCGATCGCATTAATTTTCATTGGCAGAATCTCGGGAGGGCCTTGGATGGTCGCTGACCTTAACATGGGGCGGCGCACCGGCAAGAACGAGGGCAGCATGATGCAGGAATGGTGGCGACCCGCGCGCTTTGCCTCGCGCCGCGTGGCGCTCGATCGGCGGGAGCGAATCCGCGCGGCGGTGCGCAGCTTCTTTGCCGAACGTGAATTTGCCGAAGTCGACACGCCGGCCCTGCAGGTGAGTCCGGGGCTCGAACCGCATCTACGGGCCTTCGCCACAGAACTTCATGACGAGGTTGGGGTCGGCGCCCGTTACCTCCACACCTCACCGGAATTCGCGATGAAGAAGCTGCTCGTTGCCGGTATGCCGCGGATCTGGCAGCTGGCTCACGTTTACCGCGACGGCGAGCGCAGTGCGACGCATCACCCGGAATTCTCGATGCTCGAGTGGTATAGTTCCGGCGCTTCCTATCGCGACCTGATGGATGAGTGCACGGCGCTGATCCGCGCCTGCCAGGAAGCAGTGGGCGCCGGGGCCCTGATCTGGCGTGGTCAGACCGCAGATGCCATGCGCGAGTGGCAACGCATCAGCGTGGCCGAAGCGTTCGATCGGCACTGCGGTCTGGATCTGTTGGCAACGGCTCCCGATCCACTGCACCCCGACACAGAGCGCCTTGCCGCGGCCGCGAGCGGAATAGGGATCGCACCCCATTCGGGAGACGACTGGGAGACGCTGTTTTTTCGCATTTTCCTCGAACGCATCGAGCCTTTGCTCGGCCTTGGGGCGCCGACCATCCTTTATGACTACCCGCTCTCGATGGCGGCATTGGCGCGCCGGCATCCAGACGATCCTCGTCTCGCGGAGCGCTTCGAAGTCTATGTTTGCGGAATGGAAGTCGCCAATGGCTTCGGCGAGCTGACCGACGCCGCCGAGCAGCGCGCCCGTTTTCTCGCCGACCAGACCCACAAGCAACAACTCTACGGGCACATCTACCCGATCGATGAGGATTTCCTGGCCGCGCTCGAGCACGGCTTGTCTGATTGCGCCGGCATCGCGCTCGGCTTCGACCGGCTCGTCATGCTGGCCAGCGGTGCTGGCGACATCGAAGAAGTGCTGTGGGCGCCGGTGCGCTGACCGCTACGGGTGGATGACGGTTTCCGCGCGGTTGACGACGAAGGCTTCGTGACGGTTCAGGAAGTCGAGGGTCACCTCCGCGAAAGCTTCCGGCCGCTCCGTGCTGATTGCGTGACCCGCGTCGTAAACGAAGACCAAGTGGCAATTAGGCAGAAGCTGCTTATAGAAGCGCCCCATCTCGGGCGGGATGACACGGTCGAGCGTCCCGAACAACACAAGGACCGGCGTCGCTAGGTCCTTCAACCGGTTTTCGAGCTCGTTGTCGCGGTCCGGTCCACGCAGACGCGCGACGAGGGCCCTCGTCTTTGCCTGAATCGCCGGGTCCGGTGCCGGCAAGGGGTCGAGCCGTTCGGGATGAGCGTAGAGCCGCCGTGCCATTTCCCGTGGCGAACCGGAGGGCGGCTCGGAGCCGATGGGGCGTATCGCCGCCGGGGCTTCCAGAACGAGGCCTTCGACCCGTTCCGGTTTTTGCACCGAGAGCCACAGAGCGACCGTGCCGCCAAACGAGGTGCCCATCAGGTTGAACTTATCGATGCCGAGCTTTCCCGCCGCGGCGGCCATCGTGTCAGCCAGCTCCGCCATCGTCTTTGTTCGAGTGTTCTCAGGCGACGAGCCGAACCCTGGCATCTCGAAGGCAATCACCCGGGATTGCCGGCTGAGCAGATCATGCCCGCGCGTCAGGCGCATGCCGCCGGCGCCATGGAGGTGAATGAGCGGTTTACCCTGCCCCGCTTCCATGTACCGGAGGCGAAACCCGTCCGCCTCGACAAAGCCTTCGCGAAAGACCGGGCTCGATGCTGCCGATTTTGGCGAGTCCTTCCTCTGCGTCACGTCGGCGCCTTTGCTCATATGTCCCGGATGCGCGGCAGGACCTTTTTCCCAAACAGTTCGAGGGCGCGCATCATGCCGCCAACATCGCCGGTGCCTGGGTCCTGCAGCGACAGGTCGACGACGCCCGCGCCGACCTCCTCGCCGCAGCGCTGGAGCTGCTCGACAATCCTGTCGGGTCCGCCGCAGAAGCTGATCGGTAAGACGCCGCCGACATTGGCGGGCCTTCTTTCGCCGGCGATGTTGCGCGTCGTATCCGACTGAAGCAGGGCGTCGCGCAGTCCGGGGCGCACGGGGAACGGCGCCTGCTTGTCGCGCCGGGCCAATGCTTCTTCGGCCGCGTCGTCGGTCTCGGCGAGGATCATGTTGGCGCGGTAGATGATGTCGTCCGAACCGGGCTCCCAGCCATATTCGGCACATCGTTCGCGGTAATAGCGCGCCGATTTCGCCATCAATTCGAACGAGCCGTAGGAGAGTCCGACGCCGAGACGGTGGCGCGCGGCGAATTCGCCGGCCTCAGCGCTGGTGCCGAGCGCATAGGTTGGCGGGTGCGGCTGGCGTTGCGGTCGCGGCCAGATCGATACCGTGCGGTACTGAAAATAGCGCCCTTGCCAGCCGAAGGGTTGCGGCTCGGTCCACGCTTTGAGAATGAGTTCCATCCCCTCGTCGGTCCGCTCGCGCGATTCCTTCGGGTTGAGGTCGTAGCTTAAATATTCGTTTGTTGTGCCGCGCAGCAATCCGACGACGATCCGTCCCGGCGCCATCGTGTCGAGCATCGCCAGCTCCTCGGCGACACGGATTGGATTGCTGACCGGCACGATCGGCCCGAGCAAAGCAATTTTTATTTTGTCGACCCGCGCCGCGAGATAAGCAGCCGAGACGACCGGTGAGGGCGTCAGAATGCGCGGCGAGTAATGGTGCTCGGAGACGCTGACCCAGTCGAAGCCGAGCTCCTCGACAAATCGCACTCGCTCGACCATGCCGCGATAGGCTTCGGCCCCAGTCTCGGGGTCGTAGGAACCGGCAGGGACCGGCCATTCGCGCGGCAAGTCCGGCGGCGGGACATACCGGCCGGTTTCGAAATATGAGACTTTCATCGCTAGAGCCCACGAAACCACTGGCGTTGGGGGGACTGTACCCTATTGCGTCCCGCTTGGGCGCCGCTTGGAACAGCGGGATCCGGGTATGCCGTATGTCAGATTACCCGCAAGCCTCGCCGCAGTCTATGTTCGGTCGGCAGCCCCACCGGACGGCGGCCTGTCGCCAAGGTTGACATGGACGGCGTCTTAGACGACTAAAATCGAGGGGTTCCGGTTAACGGTCGCCGCCGGGTGTTCAGGGGAAGGCTCCGATGGTCAGGGGGACAGGGGTAGATAGCCGTGCGCCGACGGCAATCTTTCAATTAGCGGCGGGTCTGCGACATCGGGGATCAATGGCGCATCCAAAATTTGACTCTTCTGCGCAGGTAAAGAAGGCTAGGCTGGCAAGGGTTGCCGAAGTTCTTCCTGGGATTGCGGATTTTGTTCTTACGCTATGACTGACGAATCCATTGCGATCGTCGGAGCGTCCTGTCGATTCCCCGGGGCCGAAAACCTTGGGAAATTTTGGCAGCTGCTCGTCTCGGCAGGCGATGCGGTGTCCGAAGTGGACGACCGGCGATGGTCGACGCGCCTCTATTATCATCCCGATCGCGGCGAGCCCGGCAAGAGCTATACGTGGTCTGCCGGGCTAATCACCGGCGTCGACCTGTTTGAGCCCGCCTTCTTCGGGATCTCGCCGCGCGAGGCTGCGCAAATGGACCCGCAGCAGCGGCTGCTGCTGGAACTCGCCTGGCACGCCTTCGAAGACGCCGGCATCCCGCCGACCAAGATGTCGGGCACGGCCACCGGTGTCTACATCGGCGCCTCGACAACCGATTATTCCGATCTGCGGCTGGAGGACCCGGCGGGCGCCGACTCGTATTTCATGACCGGGAGCACGCTCAGCATCCTGGCGAACCGTATTTCTTATATTTTCGATCTGCGCGGGCCGAGCCTTGCGATCGACACGGCGTGCTCGTCTTCCCTCGTCGCCCTTCACCAGGCCTGCGAAGCCATTCGCAGCAAGAAAATCAGCGGTGCAGTCGTCGGCGGAGTCAACCTTTTGCTTGCGCCGTATCCCTTTATCGGGTTCTCGCGCGCATCGATGCTGTCACGGCGGGGCCGCTGTTTTGCCTTTGACGAGAGAGCAGACGGCTACGTTCGCGGAGAAGGCGGCGCGATTATTCTCCTGAAACCGCTCGGGGAGGCGATCGCCGACAATGATCCGATCCGCGCGGTGGTACGGGCTTCCGGGATCAATTCTGACGGTCGCACGGTCGGTCTGTCGCTGCCAAGCGAGGCGGCGCAGAAATCGCTGCTGGACGTAGTGTATCGCAGCGCCGGTGTTGCGGCTGACAATCTGGCATTTTTCGAGATGCACGGCACCGGCACGCCGGCGGGGGATCCGATCGAGGCCGCCGCGGTCGGACACTCGCTAGGAAAGAACCGGTCGATCCCACTTCCCATTGGTTCGGTTAAAACCAATATCGGCCACCTGGAGCCGGCGTCCGGAATGGCGGGCCTGCTGAAGGCTGCGCTCGCCCTCGATCACAATATCATCCCGCCCACCATCCATTGCGAGCAGCCCAACCCGAAGATCCCCTTTGAGGCGCTCAAGCTTAGGTTGGTTCGCGAAGCCGAGCCGATGAAGGCCGCCGAGCGGCCTCATGCCGGCGTCAATTCCTTCGGGTTTGGCGGGACCAATGCCCATGTCGTCCTCGCCCAACCGCCTCGGCGCGACGTATTACCTGCAACAGGGCCGCTGCCGCCGCTGGTTGTTTCGGCACAGACCGAAGCATCGCTGCGCTCGCTGGTACAGAATTGGAGCGCCACGCTCGCCGATGTACCGGCCGAGCGGGCCTCGGGGATGCTGAAGGCCGCCACCCGCGGGCGTGACCACCACTTGCACCGACTGGTCGCACTGCCCCAGCGTCCAGTGGCCACGGCTCAGGCACTTGCTGGATTTCTGGGTGACGAGCCGTCACCTTTCCTGATCGCCGGCACCGCCGTCCGCGAAGGCAAGCTCGCCTTCATTTTTTCGGGCAACGGGGCGCAATACTCCGGTATGGGCCGCGACGCGTTGCGTCACAATCGAGTTTTTCGCGGTGCGATCGAGCGCCTCGACCAGATGCTTGGGCCGGAACTCGGTTGGTCGCTGGTCGCGCTCTTGGAGGCCGGCGCCGACGCCCAGACAATAGGCCGCGCTGACATGGCGCAACCGCTTCTTTTCGCGGTGCAGGTCGGTATCGTCGAGGCCCTGCGCGACGTCGGTATCAGCGCCTCGGGGTACCTTGGCCATAGCGTCGGCGAGATCACCGCAGCTTGGGCCGCGGATGCGCTATCCCTCGGTGAGGCGGGGCGAGTCGTGTTGGAGCGCAGCCGGCATCAGCAGCGCACGCAAGGAAAGGGCCGCATGGCGGCGCTGGCGCTCGCTCCGGACGCGGCCGGTGACTTTCTCCATGGACTCGAAAGCCCGGCGGAAATTGCCGCCCTGAATGCAGCGAATTCGGTCACCATCTCTGGGCCTGGTCCCGAGATAGAGCGGTTGGAAGCCGAGGCGAAACGGCGCGGCCTCTGGTTTCGGCCGCTCGATCTCGACTTCGCGTTCCATTCGAGGGCAATGGACGCGATCCGGGAGGATCTGCTCGACAGCCTTGTAGGCCTTTTATCGAGGCGTCCGGCTGCGATGCTGGTGTCAACGGTAAGCGGCGAGCCCGTTGGGGACGATCCCCTCGATGCCGGCTACTGGTGGCGCAATATACGCAGCCCGGTGCGCTTTGCCCAAGCCGCCGAGTGCCTTATTCGTGACGGTTATCGCATTTTTCTGGAGATCGGCCCCACGGCGATCCTGCAATCGTACCTTACCGACGCGCTGCGCACAGCGAAAGTGGAAGGACGCGTGCTTGCCACGCTCTCTCGCAAATCCTCCGACGGCGATCCGTTTTCAAAGATCGCCGCGAACTGTTACGTCGCCGGGTATGATTTAACGCAATCCGGCGCCTTCGACGGGATCGCTGACCCGCGAGGGTTGCCGCTCTACCCCTGGGAGCGCCAGAGCTTTTGGTTTGGCCTTACGGCCGAGGCAGCCGAGCTGGTAAATCCGCCGTTCGAGCACCCGCTTCTAGGTTTTCGTCAGCGCGGTCCGACCCCGTGCTGGACCAACCATCTCGATGAACAAGTGCTGCCATGGATCGGCGATCACTCGATCGAGGGCGTACCGGTCTTGCCGGCGGCGGCGATTTTGGAGATGGCTTGCGCCGCCGCCCGAGCTCAGTGGCCCGACGCGCCGGTGCTCGAGTTGCGTGACCTCGAACTGCGCCGTCCGCTGCCCTTCGACAAAGGACGCATGCGCGAGGTGCGTGTCGTGGTCGGCTCCGAGGAAGGCGATTGGGAGCTGGCGAGCCGGCCGCGGCTCTCGAACGAAGCATTGACGCTTCATGCTGTGGGACGCCTCGCCTCGGCAACGGATACTTGCCCGTTACTGCCCTTTTCGGGTTACCAACCGACGCAACGTCGGATCGACCAGCAGACCCTCTACGACTTGGCGCGGTTGGTGGGTTTCGATTACGGAGATCGATTCCGAACCGTGCGCCTGATCGAAATCACCGGGTCGGGGAGAGCGATCGCACATCTCGATCCCTCCCCCGTTGCCGAGGATATCGATCCCTATTTGGTTCACCCCGCTCTGCTCGATGGCGCCTTGCAAGCGCTGCTCGGTCTTCTCGCTGACGCGCGCGATCAGCCGCCGGGCCTGAGCTTTCTTCCTTGGCGTTTCGGTCGCGTTCGGCTTTTGGCGCCGTTCGGACGGGTTCCCCGACGCGCCGAGTTACAGCTGGCCCGGATCGGCGTCCGCTCGGTCTCTGCGGATATCGTGCTCCGCGATGACCGGGGGGATCTGGTGGTGGAACTCGCAGAGTGCTGGTTCCGTCGCGTCGAGCTGACGCATCGAGGATCGGTAGAGGAGCATGCGTTACGCGTCGATCTTGTTCCGGCGCCGCTGACCGAGACTGTCTCGCCCTCGGCGCTGGATCGCATCGGGGCCGTATTGTTGCGTCTTGCCGATGGCCGCGAGCCGGACCGGGCGCGGAGCGAACAGGCTCTGCTGCTCGATGCGCTGATTGGCTCGGTCGCGCTTCGATCAATGCTGCGCATCGTCGATGCTGGCTGCCCCTTCACAACCGCAGATCTCGTCGAAAGTGGGATGGTGGCACCGGATTCCCGCGAGATCGCTGAATGGGCGCTGCACCTGCTCGAGCGGTTCGGTAATGTTGCCAAGACCGGACCTGAATGGCAGTTATCAGCCACGACCGATCTGCCCGATATCGAGGAAGTCTGGCGTCTTTTGCTCGCGGAGGCGCCGGACCTGGTAGCTGAGCTCGCCCTCACGGCCGCCGCCGTACACAGTCTCCCGAAAGTTCTTGCCGACGGTCCGCGATCGCCGAATGGGGCGCTCGCTTCCATGACGGAGCATCTGCTCCACACTTCACCGGCAAGTGCCGCGGGCGTCGGCCTGCTGTGCGACGCGCTGCAGGAGATCGCGGGGAAGTGGCCCCCCGGGCGACCACTGCGCATCCTGGAACTAGGCGCCAATGGAGGCGGGGCGACGCGCCGCGTGCTCGATCGGTTGGGGCAATCTGGCGTGGCGCTCAGATATCTCGCGACGAGCCCCGACGCCGAACAGAGTGCTCGCTTGTCGTTCGTGGCAGAGTCGTTCGCCGGGGCCTCCGCTCGCCAGTGGTCACCGCGTGATGGCTTGGCGTCCTTGGATCAAGCCCCCTTCGACATGATCCTGGCGATAAACGCTTGCGCGCGCTTGCAGCTCGATGCAGCGGATTTCGCCGATCTCCAGAAACTTCTCGCGCCCGCGGGCGTCTTTATCGCGGTCGAACCGGAGCCAAATCCGCTCTGGGACATCGTACTGGGCCAGGCCCCCAGCTGGTGGAGACCCGGGTCGCGAACAAGCGATCGGTCGCCGCTCCGCTCTGCTGACGAATGGTGCAGCGAACTCGCGGCCGCGGGATTTCGGTCCGCTGATGCAGCATCGAATGCCTGGGCGCCATGGCCGTACGCCATTTTCTGGGGAACCGCTCCAACCCACCAAGGCATTTCCCTCTCCGACACAACAGAACAGCGTTCCGCTCTGCTGGTTGGAGGCGACGTTGCCCTCGCGGCGGCATTGCAGGATCGCCTCTCCACTGTCGGCTATCATGTCGCCATGGTTGATTACGCAAGTCCGTTTGCGGCCGCATTGCCGGAGACAGGCGAGCACACGCTGCCGCACGCCATCATCTTCATGGCGGCGGCATCCTGCAGCGGCGAACCAGCCGAGCTTGCCGCCGAGCAAGCTGCCGAATTGGCGCGAGTGGCAGCCGGAGCCGCAGAGCGTCGCGCGAAGCTTTTGGTCATCACCAGTGACGCCCAGCAGGCAGCACAAGGGGGCCAAACCTCGGGTACCGTTGGCGGCGCGCTGTGGGGTTTCGCCCGTGTGCTCGCCAACGAGACACCGGGGCTCTCGCTCCGTCTGGTCGATCTGCCCGGCGTCCTCGGGGCAAACGATCGCGCTCGGCAAATCGCTGCCGAATTGGCGGGCAATGGATCTGATGACGAGATCGTCTGGACCCGCGAGGGACGGCACGTTCTGCGCGCGCGGCGCGGTCTCCCGCCGCGTTTAGCCGATCCCTCCGATCTCCTGACACTCCGGAGCCGCCATCCCGGAGGCGTCGACTCGCTCGCTTGGGAGGTTGCTTCGCCGCGACCCGTCGGACCCGGTCAGGTCGAGGTAGAGGTGCATGCTGCGGGTCTTAATTTCCGCGACATGATGTGGGCAATGGCGCTGTTGCCGGAAGAGGCGCTGATCGACGGGTTCGCCGGTCCGACTTTTGGGCTGGAATGCGCTGGCATCATCCGATCTGTCGGACGGGGTGTTGAAAACTGGCAAGTCGGCGACCGGGTGATGGGGTTCGCTCCTGCCTCGCTCGGCACGAGCGTTGTAACCATGGCGGATGCGCTGGCGCGAATT
>Ga0306926_10001740_pt1 | contig 21756 bp, 17 predicted proteins | sample flu12Cox44000178_FD_203759 | JGI IMG/M metagenome (GOLD analysis project Ga0306926, IMG submission 203759) | Lab enrichment of tropical soil microbial communities from Luquillo Experimental Forest, Puerto Rico - flux8day.12C.oxic.44.000.178 (v2)... | ecosystem: Environmental > Terrestrial >...
CATTGCCGGAGAAGGGCGCTGCGGTCCTTTGCCGGTTTGCGGCGCCAAGTGGCCCAGGCATTTTTTGCAGCTTCAATCGCGCGTCGCGTCTCGGTCGCGCCCATGTTTGGAACCGTGCCTAACGTTTCACCTGTGGCCGGATTCGTTACGTCGAACGTTGCGCCGCTATCGGCGTCGCACCACCGACCACCAATATAAGCTTGGTGGCGCATGAGATCTGCATCTTGCAAAGAGAAAGTCCTCATCTGAGCACTCGATAAAAGGGTTAAATCCGGGTGAAGCGGTTAAAATTCACAGTGATTTCATTCGAAATCATCATACGCCGACTTCAACGCTGCACAAGCGGGAACTGCGCAATGTCCGGCTAGTGCCGTGGGCAGAGGATCAATGCGTTGCCTTCTTCGGGTAAAGCAGAACGAGAAGGACGAAGGAATAAGAAAAAAGTCGAGATTCCCAACCGATATGGAAGATTGCCAAAGGAGAGAAAAATCATCATCTTCGTTCTTGACGGGGTGATTACATCTGTGTTACGAAACGAAATACCTTCGAAAAGCAAAGGAGACGCCCTTTGGAAGTTTGCTCCCCCTTTTTTTTTGCGATCGTTGCAACTTGGTTTTTGAAGCGATCACGGGAGATCCTGTTTTCACGCGCTTCGCGCAGCCGGTCTTCTGCAGCAATCTTTTAAGGTGGCTTCTCGTGCTCTATAGCCTATGAAAAAAAAGAGTTGTCGGCTAACGACCGGACAAGCGCTTGTGCGCTTTTTGGGACGGCAGTATGTGGAGCGGGACGGTAAACGGAACAGGTTCATCGAGGGGATTTGGGGCATCTTTGGGCACGGCAATGTGGCGGGATTGGGGCAGGGGATCGTTGAGATGAGTCGCGCCGAAGGATTAAGGTTTTACAAGCCCCAGCATGAGCAGGCAATGGTGCATACAGCTGCGGCATTTGCGAAACATCGGAACCGATTGGCGACCTTTGCATGTACGACATCCATCGGTCCAGGGGCCGCAAATATGGTCACCGGAGCAGCCGGCGCGACAGTAAATCGCTTGCCAGTGTTGTTGTTGCCTAGCGATTATTTTGCTAATCGGATGCCGAACCCCGTGTTGCAGCAACTGGAGCACCCGATCGAAGGGGACGTGAGCGTCAATGACGCGTTCCGCCCGGTGTCCAGGTTCTTCGACCGGATCTCGCGTCCGGAGCAATTGCTGGCGAGTTTGCAGGAAGCTTTCCGGGTGCTCACCGATCCTGCGGAGACGGGTGCCGTGACAATCAGTTTGCCGGAGGATGTTCAAGCTGAGGCGTGGGATTGGCCTGAAGAATTTTTTGAACCACGAATCTGGCATATGCGCCGACCGGTCCCCGAACCTGAATTGGTGAGTAAGGCCGTGCAACTGCTGAAATCGGCAAAGCGCCCGCTGATCATTTCAGGCGGAGGAACCATCTACTCGGAAGCGAGCGGTGAGCTGGGACGTTTGGTTGAAGCGTTTGGTATTCCGATCGTGGAAACTCAGGCTGGCAAGGGAGTTTTGGCCTGGAACCATCCTTTCAATGCCGGACCGGTCGGCTCGAACGGAGCTACTAGCGCCAACTCGCTTGCGCGCAAGGCCGATCTGATCATCGCCGTCGGGACACGCTTAAGCGATTTTACCACCGCTTCGAAATCGGCTTTCCAAAACCCGGAGGTAGAGTTTGTCGGTGTTAATGTGGTCCCGATGGATGCCGGCAAGCTGGCGGCATTGCCCGTGGTAGCCGATGCCAAGCGAGCTTTGCCCCTGCTGGCAACCGCCCTGAGCGATGCCGGCTATGGGGGGAGCGAGGTCACGTATCGCGAAGAAATAAGGAGCCTCAAGGCTGATTGGGATGCCAAGGTTACGGAGCTCAGAGCTCCGGGACAGGGCGCCCTTTCGGAACTGGCGACGATCGGGTTAGTCAATGAGACCGTGGGAGGGAAGGCGACGGTGGTTTGCGCAGCCGGCGGAATGCCGGGCGAGCTGGTACGACTCTGGCGACCTGAAGATCCAAAGGCCTACCATATGGAATACGGATTTTCATGCATGGGTTATGAAATAGCCGGAGGACTTGGGGTACGACTTGCCGAACGGGAGCGCGAAGTCGTGGTAATGGTAGGAGACGGCTCCTACCTGATGATGAATTCCGAGATAGTCACCGCAGTGGGTGAAGGAGTTCAATTAACTATTGTCCTTGTGGACAACCATGGCTACCAATGCATTCTTGGATTGCAGCGTGCGGTGGGGGTTTCGGATTTCGGGAACGAACTTCGTTTTCGCGACCGCAAGAGCGATCAACTAACTGGCGACTATATTCCTGTTGACTTTGTGAAGCACGCCGAGTCGATGGGGGCGCATGCCATCTATGCCCAAACGGCAAAGGAAGTTACCGCAGCGGTTCAGAAAGCCCGAGAAACTGCGGGAGTCACCGTCGTGGTCGTGCCGGTTGATCCGGAAAAACGGATGCCAGGCTTGGGAACCTGGTGGGACGTTCCGGTGGCAGAGGTCAGTGCGGAGGAAAAGACTCAAAGGACGCGTGAGAAGTACGAAGAAGCCATCCGTTCGCAGCGGCCTGTTTTTGCATGAAGATAGCGACAGCACCCGTCAATTGGAATAATAACGATGTGCGGGACAACCATTATGCGGATCGTTGCTAACAAAACATAACTATGAGTAGTGAGAAAGACTATATCGAACTGGAGATGTTGGCTCGCAAAGGGAGATGGCTTGCTATCAGTACGGTCGCCGGAAGCGGAGCCGGTCATGTCGGTGGACCGTTTTCGGCGATGGATATTCTGGTGGCGCTCTATTTTCGCGTGATGAAAATCGACCCGAAAGAGCCCCGGATGCCAGACCGGGATCGATTTATTCTTTCCAAGGGACATTCTTCGATCGGGCAATATTGCGTCATGGCGCTCCGAGGATTTTTGCCGATCGAGGAACTCAAAACGTTTGATAAGGGAGGATCGCGATTGCAGGGACATCCGGATGTCACAAGATTGCCGGGCCTGGAAACATCGACGGGGTCTTTGGGTCAGGGATTATCCGTTGGCCTTGGAATTGCCTTGGGAGCGCGGCTGAGAGGCGAAAAATTCCATACTTTTGTGATGATCGGTGACGGAGAGTTACAGGAAGGGATGATCTGGGAGGCGCTTCATATCGCGCCTCGATATAAGCTTGGGAATCTGACGGCTATTCTCGACTGGAACGGACTGCAGCAGTTTGGGTGGGTGCTTGCAATCAACGAAACGCATCGCGGTGATCGGCGCGACCCCTGGTCGGGTATCGATTTGCGGGGCATATTCGAGAAACTAGGTTGGCGTTGTATTGAAATAAATGGGCACGATTTCGCTCAGATTGTTCCCGCGCTTGAAGCGGCAAAAGCCTCAGGGGAATCTGATCAGCCAACGATGGTTATTGCGCATACGGTAAAGGGAAAAGGCGTTCACTTTACGGAAGGGAAACATGAATGGCACTCCAAGGTGGCGACGAGGGATGAACTAAAGGTTGTCGCACAGGAACTCGGAATTGAGGAGGCAATGGCGTGAAAGCATTGAGAGACGTGTTTGGCGATACGCTTGTTGATTTGGGCAAGACGAACCCAAACGTCGTGGTTTTGGACGCAGATTTGGCTAATTCAACGAAGGCAGACAAATTCGCCGTTGCGCATCCGGACCGGTTTCTGGAGATGGGAATTGCAGAACAGAATTTTGTAGGCGTTGCGGTTGGATTGGCTTCTCTGGGATTTATTCCCTGGTTGTCTTCGTTTACCGTGTTTTTTACGCATCGTGCGATCGATCCTATTCGTATGTTGGTTGCGCAAACCCACGCCAACGTTAAAATCGGGGCAGCCTATGCTGGACTCATGACCGGGCTGACAGGCAAGACGCACCAAGACGTGCAGGATATCGCGATTATGCGCGCAATGCCTGAGATGACGGTTCTTGCGCCGGCTGACGCAGCCGAAGGGGAAGCTTTGATCCGCTGGTCAACGGAGTACGATGGGCCGGTCTATCTGCGCTTGGCCCGCGACGCTGTCCCGGACCTGTTCGACAAAAAATACCGCTTCACTCTGGGAAAGACAATTATGCTTAGAGCCGGGACGGATGTGCTCATGATTTCGACAGGACCCCAAACCGTGCGATGCGTAGAAGCCGCGGACTTGTTGGCAAAGGAAAGGATATCTGCGGGAGTTTTGCATGTTCCTTCGATTAAGCCTGTCAACAAAGAGGAGATTGTTAGCGCAGCCGAAAAAGTAAAGCTAGTCGTAACAGTCGAGGAGCATACGATTTACGGCGGGTTAGGTGGATTAGTAGCCGAAGTGCTCTCTGAAGCTTTACCGAGAAAGGTTGTCAGATTTGGAATCGAGGATCGGTGGGGTGAATCGGCGCCAAACGATTACTTGCTCGAACGGTTTCAGATGTCAGCTCCACGGTTGAGTGAACGCATTCAGAAGCTGGCTGGATGAGGGCCATGACGCTTGTCGCAAAACGCGGCTCGCCGCGGCCAAGGCCGGGTATCTGGTTAGCCTGATCTTCTCTGGAGTTTCGGCGAAATTGCAGAGTGGCGTAATGCAACATTGCTCATAGTCCCCAACGGTGTTCGGTGTTGGTAGGGCCGGATCTCCGAGCCGGCCGGTTCATGGCTTGCACCGTCACCCTCCTCGGGCGGCTCGGAGATCCGCCCCTACCACATTTCCGTGCACGTATGCGCTCGCTAAACACACACACAAGGACGGACGAGCCCTGCCCATCATGGGCCAGCGAAACGTCACCGGCCTCGCTAGAGAGAGGACTCCGTCGCGCTAGTGTGCGTTCTTCAGTTTGCGGTAATGTCGGATGAGCGCGTTTGTCGAGCTGTCATGCTTCAGATCGGGATCTTTGGAGTCGTCTAGTTCCGGAATGATTCGTGCGGCCAGAACTTTGCCAAGCTCCACTCCCCATTGATCGAAGGAGTCGATGTCCCAGATTACGCCCTGGGTAAAGACACTGTGTTCATAGAGCGCAACCAGTTTGCCAAGAATCTCCGGCGTGAGCCGTTCCGCAAGAATCGTGTTCAATGGCCGGTTGCCCTCGAAGGTTCGATGGGGAACCAACCAATCGGGAGTTCCCTCCTTTTTTACCTCTTCGGCAGTTTTACCGAAGGCTAGCGCCTCGGCCTGGGCAAATACGTTGGACATCAGAAGATCGTGATGATTTCCAAGGGGATTCAGGGATTGGCAAAAGCCAATGAAATCGCATGGCACCAATTTTGTTCCCTGATGAATGAGCTGATAGAATGAGTGCTGGCCATTTGTGCCGGGTTCGCCCCAATAGATCTGTCCGGTCTCGTAATCGACGGTCTTGCCCTCAAGGTTGACGTGCTTCCCGTTGCTTTCCATCGTCAGTTGCTGAAGATAGGCTGGGAATCGTTTCAAATATTGATCGTAGGGCAGAATAGCAACCGTTTGCGCATTGAAGAAATCGTTGTACCAGACCGCCAGCAAGCCCAGTAGCACCGGCAGGTTGCGCTCGAACGGCGCATGGCGGAAATGTTCATCCATGGCATGAAAACCGGCCAGGAGCGCGCGGAAGTTTTCTGGTCCGATCGCAAGCATCGTCGACAATCCGATTGCGGAATCCATCGAATACCTACCGCCAACCCAGTCCCAGAAACCGAACATGTTAGCGGTATCGATCCCGAACTTCGAAACTTCGGCGCCGTTGGTCGAAAGGGCAACGAAATGCTTCGCGATCGCCTCTTCATCATGCAAAGCCGCCAGCGCCCACTGACGCGCGGTTTGGGCGTTGGTCATTGTTTCAAGCGTGGTGAATGTCTTGGAGGCGACGATGAAAAGGGTCTCATCAGCGGCAAGATCGCGGGTCGCCTCAGCGAAATCGGTTCCATCAACATTAGAGACAAAGCGAAATGTCAAATCGCGCCGGCTATAATGTCGCAATGCTTCGTAGGCCATCACCGGACCCAAATCAGAACCGCCAATGCCGATATTAACAACGTTGCGGATTGCTTTTCCCGTATAACCCTTCCATTCGCCATTTCTGACTCGGTCGGAAAAGTCGGACATCCGATCCAGCACCTCATGAACCTTGGGCACCACATCGTCGCCGTCAACGACGATCGATTGATCCCGCGTGGCGCGGAGAGCCACATGCAGAACCGCCCGCTTTTCAGTAATGTTGATTTTCTCACCTCGAAACATGGCATCGATGCGGTCGCGGAGGTCGGCGCTCATCGCAAGATCGAGCAATAAGCGGAGGGTTTCCTCCGTGATACGGTTCTTTGAGTAGTCGAGATAAAGACCGACCTCTTCCAAAGTGAACCGTTCGCTGCGCTTCGGGTCGTCTGCGAAAAGCTGTCGAAGCGAGGCGCCTTTAATGGTTTCATAGTGCTTCAAAAGCGCCTGCCATTCGTGACGCTGAGTCAAGGGGGTCGTGCTCATTTTGATTCGTTGTCTTTTATTCGGAATTCTCGGGCGGCTGCTCAGCCACGGCCGCCTAATTGAGCTTGCCACTCCGGCATTCAATAGTCGGCGGAACCATCAAGATTCCTTTCACAAATCTAGGTAGAACGCCGCGGGATCTGGCACAAGCGATTATTTCAAACCTTCTTATAGATAACGCATGAGTTAATGCCTCCAAAGCCGAACGCATTGCTCATGACATGGGTCAGAACCTTTTCGCGAGGCTCGTTAGGAACCACATCCAAATCGCAAGCCGGATCCGGATACTGATAATTGAGGGTGGGCGGTATCACTCCTTCGCGAATGGCCAAGGCGCAAATCACGCCTTCTATTGCGGCGCTTGCACCCAGCGGGTGTCCGTAATAAGCCTTTGTTCCGCTAACCGGCAGCTGGCTGGCCCGCGTGCCGAAAACCTTTCGGATGCAGAACGCTTCATTTGCATCATTCAATTGCGTGGAACTGGCGTGAGCGTTGATGTAATCCACCTGGTCGACGCTGAGCCGCGCATAATCGAGCGCATCGCGCATTGCGCGAATACACGACTCACCGGTGGGCAGGGGCGTCGTCATGTGGAAGGCGTCATTATTGAGGCTGTAGCCGATGACTTCGGCGTAAATCTCGGCGTTACGGGCTTTCGCATGTTCATACTCTTCAAGAACAAGGCTGGCGGCTCCTTCGCCCATGACGAATCCGTCGCGCTTGAGGTCGAAGGGCCGGCAGGCCACAGCAGGGTGGGCGCGACTCATCGTTCGGATGAAAGCGAAGGCCCCGAACGTCAGTGGACTTAAGGGGGCCTCCGCCGAACCTGCGATCATGACATCCGCCCAGCCATCACGGATGTATCGCAGGGCCTCTCCAATGGCCACATTTCCGCTTGCGCAGCTATTGGAGTTCGTAGTGCCTACGCCTCGAAAGCCGAACTCGATTGCGATATTTGAATGGGCCGATCCGCCAAAGACTTGCAAAGCCAAGGTTTTTTGATGGACTGATTTGGGGCCTCCTTCCACAAACGCCTTGTGTTGCATCTCAGCATTCGACACTCCTCCGAGCGCCGTCCCGAAACTGACACCGACACGATGAAGGGGTTTGTCAGGCGAATATTCCAGACCACTGTCTTCTAAAGCGAGCTTGACTGAGCCGACGGAAAATTGGGCGTACCGGTCAAGCCTTCTGAGCCGATGCGCTGGGAAAAACTTCTCCGGATGCCAATCGACAATTTCGGCCGCATTGGTTGATCTGAAAATCGAGGCATCAAACTTCGAAACAGTCGCAATCCCGGATTTCTTGCTTTTGATCGCGTCCCAGAACTCGCGTTTTCCGATTCCGATGGGCGTGATGGGGCCGACGCCGGTGATCACTGCTCGTCTCATCGTTTTTCCACGTATGCTTTCATGTGTCTCAGCGTCTGCGTGGCGATAGGATTGATGAATGCGCCCCCAATGATCAGCTCCGCCAGGGGAGCTAGAGAAGGAATCCGGAAAGCGAGATCATGAACAATTTCTACTTTGACGCCCGACGGCAACGTTTGAAATCGCCACATCACCTTCATCCCCTTGGTCCACGCTTTCAGGTGCCTGAAACGAATCTGACGATGCTCCCGGTCGATGATTTGTTCTGAGGTCCATGCAATCGGAATAAATCCTCGTTTTGCGGCCATCTTTACCACGTTGCGGACGGGATTCTTCTCGTAGTAATGAATGTACCGATAGTGGGGAAGAAAGGTCGGCCAGCGCTCCAGATCCGCTGCGGCCTCAAAAATAGCCCCCTCCGGGGCATTCATAACTATCGAGTTTGTTCGATGCATGCCACTGCTTTTGAGACGTAATGAAGATAACACTCTGCAGATAAGACTTTTATTGATTCCAGCTGGTAAAACCGGCTGGCGGAGAGAAACGGTCCTTGATGTCCGGTTAGCCCGGGAGCCTCAGCGCCCCCAAAGAGCAACGGAGCGACCGTCAAAAAAAGCTCATCAATAGCGTCGATTTCTGCGAGCGACCTGGCGAGACCGGGACCCCCTTCGCAAACCAATGTTCGGACGCCGTGCTTCAGATAAAGGTCCTCCAGGACGTCCGGAAGGTGCACTCTCTCGCCTTCGTTCAGATGCAGTTGCGCCTGCGTTTTGAGCGCCTCCCGATTGGCTGAACTCATTCGGGTGGTCGAGTAAACTACAATTGGCGAGAATTGATGCCTGAAAATATTGAGCTGTGTAGAGATGTCTCCGGAGTTCGAAACGACAACTCTGAGGGGATACTCGCTTTGGCCTCGCTCCCGTCTGGCTTTCCGCAAATCCTCATCCGGCAGACCCATCGACATATTGTCTGTTTGAACCGTATTCCTGCCGACGATAAGGGCGTCGCCGAGGGAACGGATTTCGAGCAATCGCCGCTTATCATGGCGCGAAGTAAAATTAGCCGGGCCAAGTTTGACGGTCGATACCTTGCCATCGACCGTCATCGCAAAGTTTACCAGAACTCGTGGCCGCAGCATAAAGGGAGACCTGCTAAGAAAATTCCTGTCTCCAACGAGTGAGTGCGCTCGTGATCTGGTCCTTAGATGCTCGCGGATCTAACTCCCAAACGAGTGGCACAGCGGTGGGAATCGTGCTTAACAATGCTGCGAAATCAATCATCCCGCTAAAAGGCACCTGGTGATCGGAGCAGGGAAAGAGGACGTCATGAATGTGGCATCCCATCAAGTGCGATGACATTTCGGAGAGCCACTCGGCATGATCCAGAAGCGTAAGATTGTGTCGAACTTGTGCGTGCCCGAAATCATGCCAGTAGCCGAGCGTGCCGACCTCGGAAAAGAGCCGGCGAAATTCTCGTTCGGAAGGGCAAGTCTCGATTCCAACACGGTTTTCGATGCAAAGCATGACGCCTGCCGAGGCCGCGTGATCGAGAACGGGCTTAAGCCACTGGACAACGCGATCAAAACAGGAGTTAGCCTCCCTTTTCTGAATTGCCTCCAGTTTCATTGCCACGTAAGAGCGGCTCAGATATCGTCCTGAATTGATAAGTTTGCACAGTCGCTCTGTATAAAGAGCCATTGGAACTGAACCCAGATGCATGACGACATACCTTGCGCCGAGTCTCCGGGCGTAATCGATGATGCGCAAAGCATGAATTTGCGCACGTGCTCTTTCTTCAGCTCGAACAGCGGTGCATTCGTAACGGTCCGGCCCGGCGACATCAATGCCGGCGGGCAGGGGACAGAAATTATGGAGACTTGTCACTCGCAACGGATGATTGGCCAGGAACCGTTCAATCCCTTTCCACTGCGAGATTCGAATGCCTTTGCCAAGTTCGATATAATCAAATCCGAGAGAAGAGATTTCGGCCAACATCTCGTCTCCGTGCGAGTGACGGCTTGAATTCCAGCAGGTGGATAAAGCCAGCGGCACTTATTTCGCCCAAGTAATCAACCTGAGTTCGTGCTCCTGGACCAGGTGTGGATGCGTCGGAATGACGCGGACGTTAAATCCGTAGCTTCCGCTTTCGGAGGCGGGAATCATTCCGCTAAAACGGTAGACTCCATTGGTGGTTGTTTTTTCGACGTCTAGAAGATCGACAGTGTACGGATTACGAAGCGTCCCGTTATTGGATTCACCAACATAGGCCTGAACTCGAACATGAGTTGGCTGGACCGGGCCGAGGAATACGTGTGCGGTAATCTCGAGTTTATCCCCAACAAACAGAGAGGCTCGCCCGGATTGGGATGTTTCGACCGATTCAATTCGGACATGGGGCCAGTCCAAGCGCGTGCTATGCTTCCATTGCGCCAATTCCACCGCAGCCCGGCATCCATTTGCGCTAAGAGCTTTGTAACCTTCTGCAGCCGGTTCATAGAGGCGTTCGGTGTACTCTTTGACCATTCTGTGAGTGTTAAAGACAGGAGTGACACTGCGCATTGATTCACGCATCAACTGTATCCAGGCCACCGGAATCCGACCGTCCGGCTTGGCGTAATAAAGCGGGATGATTTGATTCTCCAGGATATTAAAGAGGCTGTCTGCATCGACCTCGTTTTGAAATTCGGGTGTTCCCTGAGTAATCTCTGGGCCTATCGCCCAACCATTTTTGCGGTTGTACCCCTCACACCACCACCCATCCAGGACGCTGAGATTCAGCCCTCCGTTAGGCGGCAATTTCATTCCACTGGTTCCGCTAGCCTCCAAGGGGCGAAGGGGGTTGTTAAGCCAGAGATCGACGCCCTGATACATGCGGCGTCCGATGTAGGTGTCATAGTCTTCCACGAAGACTAATGTATGCTCCAGGCCGGATTCTCGCGATCGATTGTAAACCTCCTGTATGAACCGCTTCCCGGGCTCATCCTTCGGATGAGATTTTCCGGCAAAAATAAATTGCACCGGGCGCTCAGCGTTTTGCACCAGGCGCAGAAGTCGCTCTTTCTGACTGAACAGCAGCGTGGCGCGCTTGTAGGTCGCAAAGCGGCGAGCAAACCCGATCGTTAAGATGTCTGGATTGAGAATGCTGTTGATCTTGCGCAGTTGTTCCGGGGATTCGCCGAGCCGGATCCGCTGGCGGCGCAGACGATCCCGGATAAAATCAATCAGACGGCTTTTGAGCAATTGGTGAGTTTCCCAAAGAACGTCGTCAGGGATGTCAATTACGCGGCGCCAATACTCCGAATCTGTAAGATGCTCTTCCCAGTCTGGTCCCAAAAACCTGGAATAGATCCGGTGAAATTCCGGTGCAGTCCATGTTTTGGTGTGGACTCCATTGGTGATGCTGGTAATCGGAACTTCTTGTAAAGGAACGCCGGCCCAGACGTCTTTCCATAATTCCTGGCTCACCGTGCCATGAAGTTTGCTCACTCCGTTTGCATGCCGACTGACTCGAAGCGCGAGAATGGTCATGCTAAAAGCATCCGGCGCGTTGACCATGGGTTGTCCGAGACGAAAGAAATCGTCGAAGCTGATCCGAAAATTTTCCGCGTACCTGGAGAAATGGCGTGCCATCATATCGCGGGGAAAGGCATCATGTCCGGCCGGCACAGGTGTATGGGTGGTAAAGACGTTGGAAGCTGCGACGACCTGCAATGCCGTGTAATAATCAAGACCTTTGTTCTGGACATGCTGGCGAATGCGCTCCAGGGCAAGAAAGGCCGAGTGGCCCTCGTTCATGTGATAAACCTCGGGTTTAATGCCAAGCGCGTCCAGGGCTCTGACGCCGCCAATACCGAGTACAATTTCCTGCCGTATCCGCATCTCCAGGTCGCCGCCGTACAGTTGTTCGGTGATCAATCGGTCTTCCGGTGCGTTCTGCTGAATGTCGGTATCGAGCAAGTAGAGCTTTATACGGCCGATTTGCAATTCCCAGACCTTCGCTACAACGGAGCGGCCCAGAATTGAGACCGTAACGTGAAGCGGTTCGCCGCCGACTTTGGTTTCGAGCAGCGGTAGATGATTGAAGTTCTGGTTCAGGCTTGCCGCCTCTTGCCATCCGTCCTTGTTAATCTGCTGCTTGAAGTAGCCGTGTCTGTAGAGGAGCGTTACCGCGCAAAAATCCAGGTCAAGGTCGCTCGCTGATTTACAATGATCGCCGGAAAGGATTCCCAGGCCGCCTGAATAGTTTGGAACCGATTCATGGAACCCGAACTCTGCAGAAAAATAGGCGATTCGCGGCGCCGTGATCCTGAGCTTTCCGTAGGTATCGGTCCTTCGCATGTAGGCGGCAAATTTCTGGTAGACGCTCTGCATCTCGCGGATGTAATCGTCATCTACGGAAAGTTCCAGGAGGCGCGCCTGACGGGAAAGTTGGAGCATACGAATCGGATTATGGTTCGTTCGATCCCATAACTCGGTATCCAGGTGCCGAAAGAGCCGGCGCGCGTCTGGTTCCCAGGTCCACCAAAGATTGTGAGCCATTTCCCGAAGTGGTTCCAAGACCTCCGGCAAACGGGGTGCTACGTTGAACGTTTGTACAGGTTGCATGATGAATTCTCCCTTCAATTCTACGCCCAGGCTCCCAATACGGACGTCAGAAGCTCTGGTAGCTGAACCTCTCCTCGCAAGAGTTGCAAGCATTTAGCCCAAAAAATCTCACAAGGCCAAGTTCTCGTGAGATTTTTTGGCTATAATCAGCTTTGCTTTTCCAGGAGTGTGGCCGAATGCGCCGCTCCGTTGACGACCCGGTTCCCCCAAGACATACTGATCATCGCAATGAAATATCGTACTTATCGCAACACCGATCTGACCGTAAGCGAAGTCGGCTTTGGGCTCTGGACGGTCTCGACGGGTTGGTGGGGCGACTTTACCGCGGACCAGGCCGTCGGTCTGATGCGAAAGGCGCTGGATCTGGGCATCACGCTGTACGACGCCGCGGATACCTACGGGAACGGCTTGAGCGAAGAATTGCTAGGGAAGGCGTTCCGGCAGCAGCGCGATCAGATTGTGATGGCCACAAAGATCGGATACGACTTTGTGCATTACGGAAATGAACGGCGCGGTCAGCGCGAAATACCGCAGGACTTTTCGCCTGAGGCTTTGATTCGCGCCACAGAAGCCGCGTTAAGACGCCTGCAAACGGACCGAATCGACCTTTTGCAATTACACAATATTCGCATGCCGCAGGTGAGGGAGGACTCAATCTGGGAAACGCTGGAAAGGATGCGCGACAAAGGATGGGTGCGATTTTACGGGATTGCTTTAGGACCGGCGATCGGATGGATGTACGAAGGGATCAATTGCGTCAAGGAGCGGCCAGTGACGAGTGTGCAACATATTTATAACATGCTGGAACAACATCCTGGCGCAGCAATTCATAACGCTGCGACTCAGTCAGGAAGAGATACGATGTTCCTGATTCGGGTGCCGCATTCCTCAGGTATGCTAGAGGGTCGCTACACGCTGGAGACCAAGTTCCCGCCGGGCGATCACCGGAGTCATCGCCCACGCTCCTGGCTTGTGAACGGCGTAAGAAAAGTGGAGCAGCTTCGATTTTTGGAATCTCCTTCCCGGACGCTAGGGCAGGCAGCATTGCTCTGGCTTCTAAAAGATGAACGTGTTGCTTCAGTGTTGCCGAATATTTATGACGAAAAGCAGTTATCTGAATTCGCTGCGGCCAGCGAAGCTCCTGATTTAGCCGATGAGGAAATGGAAAAAGTCAGCTCGCTTTATGCGTCGAATTTTGGCATAAAAGAGGACGATCCCCCGAAGTTCAAGGGAACAATGAGCCCGGCTTCAACTGTAAATGCCGTCGCTGGCGCCTGAGAAAACAAACTTCGCTTCCAGGCGAAAGGCATGCTATTTCGGGGACAGGCTATCAGTATCCATGCAGATTGTCACGGGCCCGTCGTTAACCAAGCTAAGTTGCATGTGAGCTCCGAAAACGCCGCGCCCAACCGGCCTTCCGATTTCTTGTTCTAACCTCAGACAGAACCGTTCGTAAATTCGCCGGGCTAGGTCCGGAGCCGCCGCGCGAATGAAGGAAGGTCGATTCCCTTTCCGGGTCTCAGCCAGAAGCGTAAACTGGCTGACGACAAGTAGTCCACCGCCGACATCCTGAACCGATCGATTCATGGCGCCCGTCTGGTCGGGAAAAATCCTGAGCCGAGAAACCTTCCCAACGAGCCAATCGAGTTCCTTCTCGGTGTCGCTTTCCTGTACGCCGAGCAAAATGAGAAGCCCGAGGCCAATTTCACTGACGAGACGCTCTTGTACTGTGACCGAAGCCTTTGCTACCCGCTGAATTACCACCTTCATCGCACTCGATCTAAAACCTAAACTCCGAAGTTGAGAACTCGTTCTCGTCGTCGAAGGGCGCTACTTTTTGACGACTTGGCGCCTTGACTTTTACGCTTCATAATTCCCTTGGTAGTTTTTAACGCACTAGCGAGGCCGCGCTCAGACCGGCGAGGTTGAGGGGTATTAAGGTCGGGTTGGGAGCAGCGTCGACATGGTGAAGCGGCCTCGCTTGGTAAGGACCTTCCAATCAAGTCCGTCGTTGAGTGAAGGGCATTTCCACAAACCAAAGCTTACAAGTCATCTGGAAGGTTGCCAGAGCAAAGGATGTCTTTCAATGCGGAGATGTTCATCGCATTTCTATTAATCATAGCTCTTTTCATAAATCATAGCTCTTTTCATAATATTTTGACCCATTGTTTCCCGCACTTATCTCCGGTCTAGCTTTTGCCTTCATAATAGCCAAGGCACGTTTTTATAACCCATTCTAAAAACCGATCAAAAACCCAACTCCTCCCGATCCTTAGCTACTGCCGCTTTGAAGACCTTCCGCCGGGAGGCCTCTTTCCACGTCGTCCAGTGAGGGGGGGCGCAGCATACATTATAGCCATCCAAATGCAGTATACCGGGTTCGGTCTGAAACTTGTAACCGCCAAGGAACGGAAGTTGCCAAGCGCTGTTTGGGTAGCCAATGGTTCGGGCGGTAGCATCACTTATGCCGGCGGCTTCCGTTAGAATCTTCTTCATCCGCTCGTCTGGCGCGAACGGCTTGCCCTTATTGATACCAATTGACTGAACTGAAAGAAGCCGAGCCTGGTCTGATCGAGCGACTCGCTCGCAAGACGGCGAGACGGCGTTCCCGCTCCAAGCCCAGTTTTTGCCGTAGAAAACAGCAAGCAAGGCCCCGGGGATTCTCCGCGCCCCAAAGGCAGAGCGAAAGCATTGTCGGCGGCGTGACCCCACGGGAATCTCCCGCTCCCCTATTTGCTCTGGATCTCTTTGATAATAGACTGCACGTAGCGGGCATGCTCCGACTGACCAAGTTGCGCGAAACCATCACGGGATCTCTCCAACACAGCCAGGCCCTCTTCACGCCGGCCTGCAGCACAAAGGAGCCGGCCAAAGTCCAGGCCAACGCGGCATATCCCGTCCAGCCGCCCCAGTTTGAAATTGATGGCATAGGAATCAGCTAGACGCTCGAAGGCTTGTTGAAAGTGTTGCTCCTGCAGTTCGATTTGAGCAATGGACCAGTGCGTATTGGCGACGCCATCTAGGTCTCCCAAGGCCTCGACGATGGCCAACTTCTCCTGATGGAGCTTGAGCGCCTGGTCCACCTCACCCTTGGCGGAAAGCAGCCGCGCAATGTCGCCCAGCGTGATCGCCCGCTCCCGCTTCTCGCCCAGGGCCTCGACGATGGCCAACTGCTCCTGATGGAGCTTGAGCGCCCGGTCCAGCTCGCCCTTGGCGGAAAGCAGCCGCGCAATGTCCACAATCTGCGCAATGCGGGCCTCCTCCCCGCCGACTTGGTCTTCGGACGTTTTGAGCTTAGCGGCAGCTTGCTTTTCTGACTCGTAGGGCTCCATCGGCGGCAAAGGCACATCAAGGAGCAGGTTGGCCAGTTCCCGGCCGGCATCGGGCAACGTGAACTGGAACCGGCTCGTGAAGAGCAGCCGCGAGTCAGTGGCCGCCCGATCAAAAGCTTTAAGCGTGGCCCGAATCGATTCGACACAATTGCTCTTGAGCCGGTGGCGGCCCCCGCCTTGTTGGCCTTCGAGCGCCTGCTCGAAGTCGTCGATGACAAGTAACACCGGGCGCTCTAAAACTTTGTCGGCTCCATCCTTCTTAACCTGGCAGCAGGGGCCTTCCAGCAACTTCCCAAGCGCGGTCTGCAGGTTCTCAGGGTCCTCCTCGACGGCCTTGAGATGGGCTTTGACTAGAGCGTCCACCTCTCTCCCACCGGCACTGAAGGCCTGCAAAATCGCCGGAGCATCATTGCGTCCGTGCACGACGAGTACCTTATAATCGCGTCCTTCCAATCGATCGGCGACGCGGGCGGCGAGGCTGGATTTGCCCTGCCGGCCAACGCCGTGGATGAAGACCCCGGCTCTGCGCTCGCCCAAGGGCTTGCTGAATTCACGCAAAATCGATTGGAGTTGGCGCCGGCGACCCACGAATTCTAAAGGGCCCGCCACCGGCACTTCCTGCTTTTGCCGATTCAAGAATGCTTTGTGAGCATAGCCACGCACTCCGCCGCGCCTGCCTTGCCTTCCAGTGGCCAATATGCCGCCCCCGGTTGGGCCAAGATAAAGCCGCGCCAAGTGCCAGTCGCGCGATTGTCCAACAGCGCTTGACGCTTAAGAGCCAGGCCCCGGCGATAGCAGATCAAGACGGGCGTAGGCGACGGCCTGTGCTAAGGGCTCACCCTCGGCAAGCCGGCGGTAAAGAAACCGGGCAAACTCCGTGGCTTCGTGGTCCCGCACCGAACCAGCCCAGCCGACCACCGCGGGCGCCGCGCTCTGTACAAGCAACCAGACGAGGGAACTTACAACGTCATCGCTCATCGCCGTCTGGCAGGCTGAGAGAAAGAGCAGACGCGGCCGGTGGCCGGCAAGCCCAAGCACTAAGTCTTGCATACTGGCCGGGCTTGAGTCGCCGAACTCATCCTCGAGCAACAGCGCCGGCTGCGGCTTAAGTCTGCCGTGACAGGAGATATGGACAACATCTGGATTTTCCTCTGCCACTCGGCTCCGAAGCAACCGCAGCGTACCGCTTTCTTCAACGACCAAGTCCATTCCGCTGTCGTGCGTCGCCTTGAGGATGGCGGCTTCTTCATCTTCAAAGCGTAATTGGCCAACGCCTTTTGGAGCGGCAGCCATGAACACTGCACTGAGCTTGTAAGGAGAGGGCGCCAGTGGATCCCGGCGCTGTCCCAGGCGCCGAACAGGGCAATAAACCAGCGAGCCACGCTCAGCCCAACAGCCAGACGCGTCGGCCAGAAGTTCCCAAGGCGCGTCGAGAAACTCGCGAGCCTCTGGGTCCGCTCTGACAGTGGAGAATTCCAGAACCAACGGCGGCTCCGCCGTGTTAAGCACGCGTTCTAAGCAACGTTCGCCACCATCTAGCCACTCACGCATTTGGCCGCCGATCTGCAGCATCGTGTGCCGACTCAACTCCCGGCTGAGTGCGGCAACGTAGGAACTGCTCCATTGCTTAAAGCGCTCAAAATCGCTATCAGAAAGTTGCCGATGCACTCTCAGCCCGTTGGAATCGCAACGGATTTGCAGGAATCTCTCTTCAAGTGTCAGTGCGACGATGGTCATCCCGCCTGGTTCTTCGGAGCGGCAGCTTGAGCGGCAACGGCGTCGAGAATCTGTTGCGGTACGGCTTTGTCCAGAGGCACCGCTTGACCGTCTGGGGGCAATATCACCGATGGGCTGACTTCATGACGTGCCGAGCGGCCTTTGGCCCACCCGATCAGCCGATCGACTTTCTCCTTGAGCTTGATGCGCTGTGCCAGGTCCCACGTGGATTGGATTGCCGGGGGCACCGAGAGGATCAGAGCGATGATTGTGAAAGGATCCACCTTGTGCGGCTCGCCCGAAACAACCGGCTCCTCTACACGCTGCTGCCAATCAGGAAGTTCATTCCGAAGAAATTGCGCCAGCTCCTCAGCTGCCTCGCGAGAGTCCGAACCTCTGAAGTGAAATTGCAATTGAGGCTCGCTCATATTTTAGTCGTTCCAACTCCCATAATAAGAGCCCAAGAACACCTCTTTCAAACACCGATTTTGTACGGCGACGCTGCTAGACGCAAGCCACTTGATGCAAGGGCGCCTCACCCTTCCGGGTAAGGACCTTCCAAGCAAGTCCGTCGTTGAGTGAAGGGCATTTCGACAAACCAAAGCTTACAAGTCATCTGGCAGGTTGCCAGAGCAAAGGGTTCTGCGGATTCTCCGCGCCCCAAAGGCAGAGCCAATGATCCGATTCGCCTTAACCTAGCGGGGTTTGAGGGGCGGCAATGAGCCCCTCTTGGCTCGCACCAAAAGAGCCGGCGGGCTCTTTGATTATGTCTGATGTCTTATCGCTGGAAAGCGGTGGAAAACGGTAGCCTTTCATGGACGTGTTACCATGTACGCCGAGGTTTGTTACCATCTCTCCCGTCATGGATATAGATTAAGTTACTGTCGTGCAGATACTTAGGTTAGGATCGATGTTCGATACTCTTCATCGAGAGTGCTGCCAGACGGCGCCAGCTTTAGGTCGTGGAACGAACTGCCACAGCCCCTCGAATGACGCGTGAGGCAAGCCATTAAACTCTTTTAAGGAAATTGGAAAGCCACAGCTGGACCACAAGAAAGAGAATCAGGGATTTCAGTCCAGCGCTCGGGAGGAATGAAAGCGTTTTTGGGTCAGTTGACCGAATTCTATTAGCGTTTGCCGATCCCTCGTGTAGCCCATTCGAACAGCCTCTCAGAACATTCTTTGGTTTCCGAGCGGAAAATCCCACCCGATCGGGTTATTGTTCAGCACCCAAAGAAGGTGTTTTCTGCCGAGTCGCTTTCTATTATCAAGACGGGAAGGAAGGCTTGGCAGCCCTTAAATTCGGAGGACAATCGATGCCAGATAGTATGACACAGATTCTCTCGTCTGGTCCGGCGGGGACAAAAGTTAATATTGCGGTACTAGGGGATGGCTTTGCCGACGGAGCGGACCAGACCGCCTACAACAACAAGGTCAATGATCTTCTGCTTAATGGTCTGTTCAAAAATGACTATTACTTCGAGGACATACAGGCGTTTAACGTTTACCGCGTCAATCTGATCTCCATTGATTCGGGAGTTGGTACAAAGACATACAACAACGGTACGCTTTTAAACACAGTCACCAGAAACACGGCCCTGGGCTATTATTACAGCGGTTCATGGTCACATTGCTGGCTCGAACCGGGCCCTAATACCAGCACGCTTGTCAACAACGCTCTGAACACTTGGGTTCCGGATCACAATTTAGTCTTAATTCTTCTGAACAATCCTGGCTTCGGTGGGTGCGGCGGAGGTGGATTTGCGGTTCTACCGCTTGGGATTACCTGGGATACAATTGCACACGAGTTCGGCCACGGAATGGGAGGTTTTTGTGACGAATACTGCGCGACAGACACCACCTACACAGGCGGCGAACCCGGTTGTGTGGACAATACCATAAACACTAACCGCGCAACCCTGAAATGGGGCGGCTTTGTTAACCCGGTCACTCCGATCCCCACAGGCGTTGGCAAGTGCGCCGACTATAATAAGGGCCCGAAACCGGCAGACTGGGACGACAATCAAAGTGTCGGATTGTTTGAGGGTGCGGGAACAGTCACACAAGGCATATATCGCCCGGTAATCAATTGCCGGATGCGATCGAATCTTCCCCCTTATTGTCCGGTTTGCTACACGCACATGAAGTCAATTAACGATGCGAAGACGCAGAGGACATTCTTGAACGTTTATGCCGGAGACTTCAATGGGGATAGTAAATCCGATGCGCTGATTCACAATGGCAATGGCATCATGATTTACCGGTCAAACGGAAGCCAAATCGATGTCCAGTTCAGTGTCGTAGATCGTGTTCCAGGGTCTTGGCAGTTCCAGGCGGGAGATCAGTTCTGGACCGGCGATTTTAATCACGACGGAAAGGACGAGGTTCTGGTTTTCAATGGAAGTGATTGGGTCATGCCGTACCTCGGCCTGCTCGTCGACGATGGCCAGGGCGGGTTAAAACTTATCGCCAGATACGACGGCTCCATGCCGGGTTGGCAGTTCAAACCTGGCGATCAGTTCTTCGTCGGAGATTTCAATGGCGACGGAGAAGTCGATGTCTTTGTCTTTAACGGTGGAAATTGGATCATGCCCTACCTGGGAATGTTGCAGTCGAGTGGGAATGGACTATCGCTGGTTCGACGTTATGACGGAAATCTGCCGGGGTGGCAGATGCGACCTAGCGACCAATTCTTCCTCGGAGATTTCAATGGCGACAAAAAGGCCGATCTATTCGTGTTCAATGGGGGCGCCTGGTCTATTCCCTATCTGGGAATGCTCGCCTCGAATGGAAATTCACTTTCCATGACCAAGCGCTACGACGGAAATCTGCCCGATTGGCAAATGCGTCCTTCAGATCAGCACTTTGTCGGAGATTTCGACGGAGACGGGAGAGCGGATCTCTACGTTTTCAACGGTGACGCGTGGTCGATAGCCTATCTGGGCATGCTCAAATCGAATGGTGTTTCGCTGTCAATGACCCAACGCTACGATGGCAACGCGCCCGGTTGGCAGATGCGCTCTCATGACCGGCATTACGTCGGTGACCTAAATGCCGACAACAGAGCGGATTTGATCGTATTCAACGCCAACGACTGGTCTCCAGTTTACCTTGGACGAATGATTTCGACGGGGGTAGGCTTGCAATGTGACTGGTCAGCCAACTGGATCGGAGGATGGCACCTTGGCACGGTGGACCATTTCGAGCCATGCCATTATCAGGGTCCTAACGGCAAGCCAGATCTTTTTGTTCACAACACCGATTGGTTCGGCATGCTCCGAAGTGCCTCGCCGTGGGTGCTCGACAAAATTTACTATCGTTGGATTCACAACTACAAATACGGCAACAACTTTTGAACGGAGGTTAAGAGCCATGCCAAGTCCCGAAGAAATAAAGCCTGTGCAAGTCCTGCGCGGTCTACCCACTGAGCAGGTCGTAAACGCATCCCCCGTCGTCATAGCACCACACCTTCCGGCGATGGAGAAGCTGGGCGAGGTAAAGACTGTGCAGCGAAACCCGCTGCTTCCATTGATGGGTGCAGGCGCTTTGCAACATACTGGGGGAGAGGGATCGATGGCTCCAGTTCCGGCGCAAATACCGGTATCCTCACCGCACAAAGAAAATCCACAACAACCGAAGGAGGGCCAACTCGCTTCGGCATCACGGGACGGATACGTGCGTGCTCAAGTTCGTCTGGAGAATGGACAGCTTTCCGTAGTCGATCTGAAACAGGTTCCAGGACCTCTGGGGATGCCGAGCGGTATCACTCGCGGTTACGTTTACGAAGTGTTGCTGGAGGAGCAGCAGGTGGCTCTCGGCTCGTTGCCCGACCTCGGCGTGCGGCGTTCATTTGCAAACCGCGACGTCCCCGGACCCGAAGGCAAACATCATTTCGCAAAGCTTTCGACGATTGAGTTTTTTGTACGAATTCCGAAGAATTATGTTTCGAGCGTAAACTTACCGAAATTGAGTATCGTACTCCATGACGTACGAGACGCGCCGCATCGGCTCACGAGCTTGGCTCCTTTGCAAAAACAGTCCGGCGTCAGTACGGTTGAAATAACTCGTTTGGCTGGAATAAGACTTGAGCAGCTTTCACCAACGGTGCGACCTCATCTTGAGGAGATTCTGAAGGAAACCGACAAGACGCAATAGCCGTCGGGACCCGGGCAACGCGCTCATTGCGGGTTAGTGAGCTCTTAAACAGACGCTGCGCGTCCGTTTAACAGCCATTTCTTAAGACAGACGTTCCAGACAACCTGTTTTAGACCTTTCTGTTCAAAG
>Ga0306926_10001741_pt1 | contig 21750 bp, 22 predicted proteins | sample flu12Cox44000178_FD_203759 | JGI IMG/M metagenome (GOLD analysis project Ga0306926, IMG submission 203759) | Lab enrichment of tropical soil microbial communities from Luquillo Experimental Forest, Puerto Rico - flux8day.12C.oxic.44.000.178 (v2)... | ecosystem: Environmental > Terrestrial >...
CGCCGTATTTCTTCTCGAATGCGGCAATGATCGCCCCCATGTCGTCCATTGCCGCCGAGCCGTAGACCGAGACGGAGCCTTCCTTTTTCGCACCCGCGATGAGCCTCTGCATGCGGTCCGCGCCGGCATAGGACGCCAAATCCTCGGCGCCCGGGTTTGCGCTCTGCGCCGGCGCGGGCACGCTCAACGCCCACGCGGCCAACAGTGCGAGCACGACGGCGAACAAGACAGCCAGCAACGGAGCGAGCAATTGCATCAGCCCCATCGGCTTCAATTTCGGGGTGCTCATGGGAAATCGCTCCGACGTCCCTAGCGCGGTTACGGTAGTGAAGCCCGGCGCCCGGGAGTGCGCAAGCCGCTCGGCAATCAATTAAGCGACGCCGGGCGTCCGCCGTGCCCTCTCGTCGCAGCCGCTCGTTTGCCGGCTGCCCAATGGGACCGGCAGTGGTAACATCGCCGAAAAATCCAGGGAGGGACCACATGAAAACGACGGTCCGCCGGCTTCTCTTTTGCGCGGCTCTTGTGCTCGCGAGTTCGAGCCTCGCGCAGAATGCTGCAGCGCAATCGGCAAGCGAGTATCCCACGCACGCGGTCAAGGTGATCGTGCCGTTTTCGCCGGCCGGGCCGACCGACGTCATTGCGCGCATCATCGCGCAGAAACTCTCGGAAAGCCTGGGCAAGCAGTTCTATGTCGAGAACATCGCCCACGCCGGCGGCAATACCGGAATGGGAATGGCGGCGAAGGCGGCGCCGGACGGCTACACCATCCTCGTCCACGGCAGCAATTTGATCGTCAACCCGAGCCTCTACGCCACGATCCCGTTCGATCCTTATCGAGATTTTGCGCCGGTCACTTTGGCCGGCACCATGCCCAACGTCATCGTGGTGCATCCCACCGTACCCGCGCACAGCGTCAAGGAGCTCATTGCGCTGGTGAAGGCCAATCCCGGCAAATACAACTACGCCCACCCTAGCACTGGTACGACGCCGCATCTTTCCGGCGAACTGTTCAAGCTCACGTTCGGACTCGACCTCGTGGCGGTGCCCTTCAACGGCGCCGGGCCAGCGGTCCAGTCGGTCGTCGCCGGCCACACCCCGATCGGATTTCTCGCCTTGCCTCCAGTGGCGTCGCAGATCAAGTCGGGCAACCTGCGCGCGCTAGCGGTGCTGGCCAAGACGCGCGCGGTGACGATCCCCGACGTCCCAACGATGGAGGAATCGGGAATCTCGGGCCAAGAGTCGGATGCGCTCACCGGCGTCGTCGTGCCGGCGGGCACGCCGCGGCGGATCATCGACCTGCTCTATCGCGAGATCGCCAAGGCGTTCGCGCAGCCGGAAGTCAAGGAGCGCCTGGCAACGCTCGGCTTCCAACCCGTCGTCAATACGCCCGAGGACTACGCCGCCTACATCAGGACGGAAATCCCGAAATGGGGCAAGGTGATCAAAACCGCGAGCATCCGAATAGAGTGAAATCTGGGAGAGACATCATGGGCAGGCGTGATCGATTGCTGGCCGCTCTCGCAGCCGTCGTACTGGCATGCGCGCTCGTAGGCGCGGGCGCGAAAGCCGAGGACAAATATCCATCAAAACCGGTTCGCATCATCGTGTCGTTCTCCGCCGGCGGACCGACCGACATCGTCGCGCGCGTCATGGGCGCAAAAATGGGAGACCTGCTGGGGCAGCAGTTCGTCGTGGAGAACAGGGTCGGCGCCGGCGGGAATATCGGCGCCGATCAGGTCGCAAAGTCAGCGCCCGACGGCTACACGCTGCTGATGGCGACGGTGTCGACGCACGCGATCAATCCGGGCCTCTACCGGAACATGCCCTACGACCCGGTGCGCGACTTTGCGCCGATCGCGCAGATCGGCGTGACGCCGACGCTGCTCAGCGTGCATCCGTCGCTGCCCGCGACCGACGCCAAGAGCCTGATCGCGCTGGTCAAGCAAAATCCGGGAAAATACACCTACGGCTCGTCCGGCCTCGGCTCGATCCTTCATTTGTGCGGCGAGCAGTTCAAGGCGCTCGCTGGCGGCATCAATATCGTGCACGTGCCCTATCGCGGCTCTGCGCCGATGATGTCGGATTTGGTGGGCGGTCAGATTTCCATGGCGTTCGACGCAACACCGACGGCGATGCCGCAGGCGAAGACGGGCGCGATCCGCGCGATCGGCGCCGGCATGGCGACGCGCATCCGGGCGATGCCGGAGCTGCCGACCTTGCAGGAGCAAGGGCTCAAGGGCTTCGAGTGCTATACCTGGAACGCCATCCTCGCCCCGGCGGGCACGCCGCAGCCGATCCTCGACCAGCTCAGCGAGGCCATCAACAAGGCGCTGGATGACCCCGCGGTGTTCAGTCGCCTGCAGGAGGCCGGCATCGATCCGACGCCGGGCAGCAACCCGCAGAAGGCGACCGCATTCGTCAAGGCAGAGCTGGCGAAATGGGCGCCGATCATCAAGGCGTCGGGCGCGCAAATCGATTGAGCCGGCGATGAAGATCCGTCCGAGCGGGAAGGGATTGGGCGCGACGATCGAGGAGGTCGATCTCGCCCGACCGCTCTCCGACGGCGACTTCAAGCAGATCCTCCGCGCGCTGGGCGAGCACGGCGTGCTGTGCTTCCCCAAGCAGCAACTCGCGACGGAGGAGTTCGTGCGCTTCGGACGCCTCTTCGGCGAGCTCGAGATCAACGTCGCCAATCAATTCCACGAACCCGACTTTCCCGAAGTGATGGTGCTGTCCAACATCAGCGCGGACGGCAAGCCCATCGGGCTCGGAGACGCCGGACAGGGCTGGCACACCGATATGTCCTATAGCAAGGAGGTTGCGCTCGCGAACGTGCTCTACGCCATCAAGGTGCCGGCGCGCGACGGCCGGCCGCTCGGCGACACGCAATTCCGCAACATGCACGCGGCCTACGACGATCTTCCCGCCGAGATCAAAACGCGGCTCAAGGGGCGCACAGCGACGCACGACTTCGCCAAATTCTGGGACATGATGCGCGCGCGCTCCGGCTCGCGCCGCGCGCCGCTCACGCCGGAGCAACGCGCGAAGAAGCCGCCGGTGTCGCAGCCGATCTTTCGCACCCATCCGATCACCGGCCGCACGGTGCTTTACTGCAATCCGGGCTATGCCACGCACATCGACGGCATGCCCGAGCCCGAAAGCGCCGAGCTGCTGCGCTTCCTGTTCCAGCACCAGGAGCAGGAGAAGTATTTCTACGCGCATCAATGGAGCGAAGGCGACGTGCTGATGTGGGACAATATCGGCACCGTGCACAACGCCGCTGCCGACTACCGCGCGGACGAGCCGCGCTACATGCGCCGCCTGCAGGTCATGGCGACGAAGGACTATGCGCGGCTCGCGGCGTAACTAAGGATGACCACTGCCCTGTCGTCCTCGCGTAAGCGGCGACCCAAGATCACTTGCCTCTAGGATATAACTCCCGCGTGCACGGGGACGACGGACCAGGTGATGCCGAGCCGATCAGGCAGATTGTGTTTCACTCCGCCGCGCCGCGCGCGTTGTTCGGCCGCGTGCGCGGCAGATCCTTGATCTGCGGCAGGACCTCCTTGGCGAAACGGGTCATGCTGGCGACCGTGCGCTTGTGATCGAGGAAGCCCGCCTGCTGCATCATCAAGAGGTGGTCGAAGCCGCCGACCAGATCGTAGAAGCGGCGGATCTGCTGCGCCACCTGGTCCGGCGTGCCGTACATCACCACGCCCTTCTCACGCTGGAAATCGAGGCCCCTGGCGCGGATTTCCTCGGTGCGACCTGAGAAAGCGCCCTTCAGCGCCATGACATTGAGCTCGACCGGAACGTAGCCGGGCGGATTGCGGAATTGCGGCTCGGTCTTGGCCTTCATGTACCAGATGAGCTCGCGCGCACCCGCCTCGGCGTCCGCTTCCGAGTCGCCGGTATAAACGAGCGGCATGAAGGCCATTCCGCCTCCCCCTGGCAGGCCCTGATCGAGATAGGCGCTGCGATAGGCGTCGAACAGTTCGCGCACGGTTTCGTAGGGCTGCAGGAATGTCGCGAAGACATAGCCACGGCCCGCAGCTTTCTTGATCGATTCAAGATCGCTCGAGCCGGTGATCCAGACCGGCGGATGCGGCGACTGGTAGGGCCGCGGCCACAGGTTGATCATGCGCCGCCGCGTGAAACGGCCCTCGAAGGTGAACGGCCCGTCATGGCTCGTCCACGCTTTCACCGCGAGGTCGATGCCTTCCCACAGCCGCTCGACGGTTTGCGTCGGATTGGTGTTGGCGGCAAAAATTTCGAACGGCACGCCGCGCACGAAGCCGACGTCGAGCCGGCCGCGGCAGATGCAGTCGACCATCGCCATCTCTTCCGCGATCCGCAGCGGATCTCCGCGGTTCGCCACCGGATTGCCGAGGATGCAGATGCGGCCTTTCTTGGTTTGCCGCGCGAGGATCGCCGCCGAGAGCGGCGCGGCGACGTCGATGCAGGTCGCGGTCTGATGGTGCTCGTTGAGCATATGGTTGAAGCCGAGCTCGTCGGCGATCATGTACTCGTCGAGATAGCGGTTGTAGAGATCGGCGCCGATCTTCGGGTCGAAATGCTTGCTCGGCAGGCTCACCCGGATCGAGCTCAGCTCCTCGAGCGGCGGCAGATGCGGGTAAGGCATCTCGGTAAAGTGCCAGACTTGCATTCCCGCTCCTCCTCGGCGACGTCCCAACTAGCGCATTATAGTAATAATCACGCGCACACTCAGTCTGCCGCTTGCATTGAACCCTACAAAAACTCTCTCAGTGACCTATCCCAGAAAGCCGCGCACGAGGCGCATGAACTCGTCGGGCTGCTCCAAATGCGGATAATGCCCGGCCTTGCCGATGACGGAAAATTCGGCGCCGGGAATCATTCGGCTATAGGCCTTGCCGTAATCGGGGGTGACGATTCCGTCGTTCTGGCCCCAAACGAAAAGCGTGGGCATGCGTACCCGGTGCAGCCGGCGCGCCAGCTTGGGATTGTGCAGGCACGGATCCCAGCAAAAGCGGGCGAACGATTCGTTGTTGTGGGCGATGACCGTGAGCTCGCTTTCGGGCATCGCCGTGAAATCGCGCTTACCCTTGTCCGCATCGAACCACTTGAGCGCGGCGACCTTCTCAGGGTGGATGTTCCAGACATCCTCGATGTCGCGATCCATGGGGCCGCCGATTTTGACGCCATAGGTGTCGACAAGCACAAGCTTGGAAAAGAGGCCGTCGTCCTTGGTCGCCATTTCCAGCGCCAGCCATCCGCCGAACGAAAAACCGATCGCCGGCACCTTCTCGATGTTCAAGCGCTCCATCAGGTCGAGATAGATGTAGCTGATGTCGTCGGGCGACTCGATCCAGTCCGGCCGTTCCGACCTTCCGAAACCGGGCGGTGAGGGAATGATCAGCTCGTGATCTCGGGCAAGCTCGGCCGCGACCGGCGCGTCGAGCTCGAGCGCGTCCTCGCCATAGAGCACCAGCAACGGACGCCCCCGCCCGCGCCGTTCGACCTCGAGCTCCACTCCGCTCACGCGCACCAGGCTCGAATTCCTTTTGGAAACGAGCGTTGCAGGCGGCCGAGTAGAGGTGCGCTCGTTCATTCGCGCCACCAGCAGCAGGAGCATACAGCAGCAGGCCGTCCCATCCGGCGGATTATCCCCTGAGAGAAGTCGGAGAAAACTCTATTTTATAGAGCGATTCCGTCGCGCGGCTGTCGAGGGATCGATGCCAGCTCCTGGGAGAGCCGCAAAAACGTATCGACGTGGTCCTCGTACTCGGAAATGCATTCCGGCGTGGGATAGACGAGCTTCTTGCGATGGTCGGAAGGCGCCTGACGAAGCTCGAGATAACCCTTAGCTTGCCCGGTCAGGACGATTTTTCGCGCGGTCTCGGCGGCGCAGGTCACGCTGCGCAGGCAGTCGTTCAGGCTCGGTGGGCGCCCAGCATAGTAGCCGCGCATGATCACCGTCCAGATGATGAGGTGATGGGTGGTGCGCCGGAAATATTTGACGCTCTTTCTGCGATGCCGTGCCCGCTGAACTCCGAGCCGCCACTCGGCAAAAGCCAAATACCGGTCACGCCGGCCATTCTTGGACCGAGCCCGAGACACCAACCTACCTTCAGCCGCTGGCACGGTCCGATGATACAAAAACGTCGCGGCATGTCACGGCGCTGCGGTCGCAAAGAGCTGACCGCCGGGCCGACCCGCCGGCTGGCGGGGCAGAGCCCTTAAGTATTTGATGCAGGATTGTTTTTGCCGTTGATGCCGGCGACGCAACAGGTGCCGCCCGTATCAGGCGTGCCCGCGCGACGACGCTTCTATCTCCGCCGATGCGTCGTCGCCCATGGTCGGGACGAGCGATGGCGATTCCATCGCCTCGGCATCCGCACAGAAGTCATTGCAATAATAGTGCTCGCCGCTGCCCTTCCAGGCTGCATCCTCGGCCAACGATCGCCCGCAGGCGGCGCACCTCATCATTCCGGTATGCATCACATTCTCCGCAATCTCGCCGCATCGCAAACGCTTGCGCCACCAGGTTGGTTCCTCGCAGATGCGGCCATGAAACCGGAGGTCCTGGCTTCGGCGGCACCCTTGTGGGTAGGATCGTCCGCTGTGCGGTGGGCGTTGATCTCAGACTTTGATCAGAGCGTAGGGACGGTCGCCCGATTTCTCGACCGGGAACGCCACGTTGTAGACCGGCGCGCCGCCGGGCGTGCGTCCTTGGTAACGGCCATGGTGGGCGTGACCGTGAACGACGGCGCTCACCTTGAAGCGATCGATCGTCTCGCCCAGGCGCGAGCAGCCCAGAAACGGAAAAATTTCCAGCGGCTCGCCTTCGACGGTGTCGACGACGGGCGCATAGTGCAGCACCACGACGGCCCGCTCCTGGCGCACCGTACGCATGGCATTCTCGAGCCGCATCGCTTCGCGCACGGACTCGGCGACGAAGCTCTTGACGATACTCTCCCCGAACGAAGCGAGCATGCGGCGGCCGAAACCGCCGATGAAACCCTTCACCCCGACGAAGGCGACGTCGTTTACCTCGTAGGAGTGGCCATCGAGCAGGTGCATGCCGGCGGCCTTGAGGATTTTCTCAACGTCTTCGACCTCGCCGGACTCGTAATCATGATTTCCGAGCACGCCGACGATCGGGATGGAGCAAGCGCGCAGATCGTCCGCAAGCACCTCCGCCTCACGCGGCTTGCCGACGTCGGTGAGGTCGCCGCAAAGGACGAGCACCTGCGCCTTGGCGGAGATCTCGGCAAACAGATCCCGCAACAACGAGGTGCGCTCTTCCCTGACGTGTAGGTCGCCAATGGCCGCGAAGGTCAACGAGTTGGCGGGCATGTCGTCACTCACCTGCCTCGCCTATGTCGCCAAGACCCCACTCTCTAACCGCCGGCTCGTAATCGATCGGCGAGAATATTCGACCGCGGCATATCTTCACGCGCGGGGGCGGCAGGTCGAGCTGCCGCTCGAGACGGCCGAGCAGCTCGTCCATGATCCAGCGCGGCACGTGGTCGCGCTCGCTCGGGTAAGCCCAACGGAAATTGAGAAGGTGGACCAGCAGCACTTCCCAGTGCAGGTCCATGTAATCGAGGAGGCGCCGCCAATCGATCCGCTCGTGCTGCTTGAGTATCAGATGCACGATATCCGCGCCGTCGTAGCGATGCCGCAGTTGAACGAAGGCTTTGGACCAAAAGAGCTCGGTCGGCGCGATCACGCGCACCGGCATGCCGAATATTTCGACGCGCGGCGCGTGATCGAACCATCGATCGCTCACCGGCATGGCGCCATGCCAGGAGGCGAAGATCAGGTCGAAGAAATGCTCGCCGCGAAAAACCTTGGCGATCCAACGCTCGTCCTCGATCTCGACCGCATAGCCGAGGCACTTGAAGTGTTGGAGGATGGACGTGTAGTCGCTCGGCTTGCAAAGGATGTCGAGGTCCTTGGTCGCGCGCGTGATGCCGGTATAGACGCTGAGCGCATAGGTGCCGCCCAGCAGGAATGGGAGCCCGAGTTTCGACAGTTCGCGCAAGGCGTCGGCATAGAACGCCTCGGCCAGCGCCGACGGCGCAGTCGGTTCGGCTGCCGCGTGGATGGTGCGAATATGGCTGACTGCTTGCGACTCGCCTGGCATGAAATCGTTGGACAAAATAGTCGGGCGCTAGCGATGTCCTCTGCGCCTGAGGGACAATTAAATAAGCTGCACAAAGTTCCCTTCGCGGCCGCTTTTGTCTCGCACGATGCGGCGCGGCTGCAGGCTCACGCTTTGCGAACGAGCAGGGGTACGGTGTGACTTGGCTCGTGCAACCTCGGCTCGTCAATGATCCGTTTTCGGATCCTGCGTTGTTCATCGACTTCCGCTTCGGCCGTCAGGCGCTGCTGTTCGATCTCGGCGACGTGACGCCGCTGTCCGCGCGCGAACTCCTGCGCGTCACGCATGCTTTCGTTTCCCACACGCATATGGATCATTTTGCCGGCTTCGATCGGCTGCTGCGGCTGTGCCTCCACCGCCTCGCTCCGCTTCACCTCACGGGTCCGGCGGGCTTCCTCGATCAGGTGGAGTACAAATTAAAAGCCTACACCTGGAATCTTCTCGATGCCGAGTCGCTCGACTTCAGACTGACGGCGGCCGAATTCGACGGAGATCGCGTCGCCCGCGCCGGCGAGTTCCGCGCACGCGAGGCCTTCCGGCGACGCGAGCGCGCGTCAGCGCCGCTTACGCCTGGAACGCTGCTTGACGAAGAGGAATTTCTGATCGAAGGCGTCGTGCTCGATCATGGCACGCCCTGCCTCGCCTTCGCTTTTCAGGAGAAGCTGCGGGTCAACGTGTGGAGAGAGGGGCTTGATCTGCTCCAGCTTCCGGTCGGTCCCTGGTTGAACGACGCTAAACGCGCGGTGCGGCGCGGCGCGCCGGACGAAAGCCCGATCCATGTGCGTGCTGACTTGTCCGTTCCGCTTGGCCTGCTCAAGCAGCACGCCTTGCGCACGGCGCGCGGACACAGAATCGTCTACGTGGTCGACGCGGCTTTCCACCAGTCGAACATTGCAAAGATCGTCGAGCTCGCACGCGGCGCCGACCAGCTCTTCATCGAGACGGTGTTTCTCGACGAGGACGCGGAGCTCGCCGCCAAAAGGCGTCACCTCACCGCGGCGCAGGCCGGCACGCTCGCACGACATGCCGGCGTTGCACAGGTGGTGCCGTTTCATTTCTCCCCGCGCTACGAGCACCGAGAGGATCAACTGCGGCAGGAGCTGGAGGCCGCGCGGCGCGGATGACGGCCATGTGCTGGACGCATGCGAGGGGGGCCGATTTTGCCGAACGCAGATGTCCAGTGGGGAAAAGAAGGAAGCGCGCTCATCGGCCGCACTTGAATTTCCATCATGCGCTTCGCAAATAGCGCGGTGCGATGGGCGGATCACCGTCTGTCGCGTTCCTCCCAGACTCGGGCCGCTTGAACGCAAGCGGCCCCTTTTTTATGCGGCCCTTTTTGACGTCCTTCGACCGCGCCATCGCGCGCGGCGGCATCAGGCCCTCGCGCCGGAACCGTGCGACATCCAATTCTGTATCAGGTCGATCGGGAACGGAAACACGATGGTCGAGCTGCGTTCGCCGGCGATGTCGAACAAGGTCGCGAGATAACGCAGCTGCATCGCCTGCGGCACCGGCGCCAGGATTTGTGCCGCCTCGACCAGCTTTTGCGCCGCCTGCTGCTCGCCCTCGGCATTGATGATTTTGGCCCGGCGGGTGCGTTCGGCCTCGGCTTGCCGGGCGATCGCCCGGATCATGCTCTCGTCGAGATCGATGCGCTTGATCTCGACCGTGGACACCTTGATGCCCCAGGCCTCGGTCTGCTTGTCGAGCACGTCCTGGATGTCGGCGTTGAGCTTGTCGCGCTCGGCCAGCATCTGGTCGAGGTCATGCTTGCCCAAAACCCAGCGCAGCGTGGTCTGGGCCAACTGGCTTGTCGCAGCGAGATAATTGAAAACCTGAATCACCGCGCGCTCGGCGTCGACCACGCGGAAATAGATGACGGCGTTCACTTTGACCGAGACGTTGTCGCGCGAAATCACGTCCTGGGGGGGCACCTCATCGACAATGACGCGAAGATCGACCCGCACCATCTGCTGGACCAACGGAACGAGAAGGAAGAACCCAGGTCCCTTGGTGCCGGTGTAGCGTCCGAGCGTGAACACGACGCCGCGCTCGTATTCACGCAGGATCCGCACCGCCGAGAACAAGATGATCACGACGAGGATCGCCAGAATGGCGAAGGTTGCGAGCGACACCATAGTCTCCTCCTGGTTTCGAGGGATCGTCACGTCGCTTCGACGACGAGTACGAGGCCCTCGCGGTCGATGACTCTGATGCGTGCTCCGGCCGGCAGCGGCCGCGGCGCGCGCGCACGCCAGATCTCGCCGTGGACCCGCACGCGTCCCTCGGCGCCGTCCCAGGCCACGGTTTCGCCCTCGGCACCGAGCAGCCCCTCCTTGCCGGTGACGACGGGACGTCGCCGCGATCGCAGCAACATGGTGAGAACCAGCAGGAAGAGCGCGGCAGTCATGATCGTGGCCGCCGCAACCACCGAGAACGACAGCGTGAACCCCGGCGCCCCGGAGGGAAACATCAGGAGCGCGCCGATCACGAAGGCGACGATGCCGGCGACGCCGATCACACCGAAAGAGCCGATATGGGCCTCGGCCACCATGAGACCGATGCCGAGCAATACCAATGCGGCACCCGCATAATTGATGGGCAGCAGGTTGAGGGCGTAGAGCGCGACCAGCAGGCTGATGCTGCCGACGAGCCCCGGGGCAACGGCGCCCGGATTGAGAAACTCGAATATCAATCCGTAGACGCCGAGCAGCATCAACATGAAGGCAACGTTGGGATCGGTGATCACCGCGAGCAGCTCGGTGCGCCAATCCGGCGCGGCGGTCACGACCTCGAGGTCCGCCGTCGCCAACCGTTCCGCCTTGCCCGCAACCTTGACGGTGCGGCCATCGATCTTGCGAAGCAGATCCGGAACGTCGTCGGCGATCACGTCGATGACGTGAAGCTTGAGCGCCTCGGAGGCCGGAAGGCTAACCGCCGAGCGAACCGCTTCGGCCGCCCACTCGGCGTTGCGGCCGTTGAGCTCGGCCAGGCCGCGGATGTAGGCGACGGCATCGTTGACCGCCTTGCGGGTCTCCGCATCCGCCGGCTCCGTGGAGCTGGTGCTCTTCTCCCCGCTCTTGTCCTTGTCCTTCTGCCCGGCAGGCTGTTGCGGAGTCCCGCCGGGAAGGCCGGGGGCGCCTAAATGCACGGGGGTGGCGGCGCCGAGATTGGTGCCCGGCGCCATGGCGGCGATCGCGCTCGCATAGGCGATGTAGGTGCCGGCGCTCGCCGCCCGCGCGCCGCTCGGGGCCACGTAGGTGACCACGGGGACGGGCGACGCCAGGATGGCGCGAATGATGTCGCGCATGGAGGTATCGAGCCCGCCCGGGGTATTCATGCGCAACACGACCAGGCGCGTGTCCGCTGGCCTGATCCCGCGCAGCTCCCGCACGACGTAATCGGCCACGGCCGGACCGATGGCGCCGTCAATCTGCAGCACCACGGCCTGCTGCGCCGCCGCGGCCTCGCCCGAGAATAGGGGCAGGACGGCAATCGCGGCGAAAAGCGCGTGCGCGCATCGGCGCAGGACTGCGCGGCTGGCGCCCCTCAGCGCTGCACGCATGGGCCGCCTCCTCGTTGCGCGCCGCACGGAGTCCGGGGATCGGCGAAGGCCTCCCCCCTGCTAGCTGTTCGGCCGAAGGAAACCGAAACGAAGCGGCGAGCCGTCAATTTTCACACGAGCGGCCAAATTGGGGAAGGCCTTCCTCCATCTCGGCTCAAGCGACCTCGCCAGCCGCCACGGCCGCGACGCCCAGCGCCGCAAAGCTCTCGCGCGTCGCGGCAACCGATCCCTCGACGTCGATGCCGCGGCATGCATCCTCGATCACGGTCACGGCAAAGCCCTCTCGCCGCGCGTCCTCGGCGGAGTAGCGGACGCAGAAATCGAGCGCGAGGCCGGCAATGAAGATCCGCGTGATGCCGCGCTCGCGCAGATAGCCGGCGAGGCCCGTGGGCGTCTTGCGGTCGTTTTCGTAAAGGGCGGAATAGGAATCGATCGTCGGTCGAAAACCCTTTCGGATCACGAGCTCGGCGTGCGGAATTTGCAAATCGCCGTGGAATTGGGCGCCGAGCGTGCCTTGGACGCAATGATCCGGCCACAGAATTTGCTGCCCATAGGCGACGGTGACGGTCTCGAACGGGCGCTTGCCCGGATGTGAGGATGCAAACGACTGGTGGCCGGGAGGATGCCAATCCTGCGTCAGCACCACATGGCGAAAGCGGCTGGCGAGCCGATTGATCGCCGCAACAACTTCGTCGCCTTTGGGAACGGCAAGCTTGCCGCCCGGACAGAAGTCGTTCTGGACGTCGACCACCAAGAGGACGTCGCTCTCTTCAACCTTAATCGTCATCTGCATTCCGCGGCAGTGCAGACCTCTTCAGCAGAGGTGCGTTGGAGCATGCGTGCGCTGTAGCGGTAACATGTGTGCTGGGTCGGGTGGTGCAAGGGTGTAGGCGGTCTTCGGCTCTTATTTCGTCTTTTGCGGATGCCCCACCCGCGCATCGACCTCAGCCGCAAGCCGCGTCAGGGTTTCGCTGACCTCTACCGGATACGACGCATCGGGCTCGAGCCTGCGCAAAGGCTCGGGCAGGCGCTCGAGATCGCGCGCGGCGCGCGTGCGAATCTGCGCAAGCGTCGGACTGGACCCGAGACGCTTGCCGCCTTGCATGACCAATTCGATCAGCGGCTCGCCGCCTTGATTGTCGCCCTCCACGGACAGGATGTCCCCGGCCATGGTGCCGTTTGACTCAAACCGCCGCCACACTTGCTTGCGGCCCGGCCAGGTCGCCTTGCCGGCGGAGCGCTTGCGCCGGGGCAAGCCGGCATATTCCTCGAGCTTGTAGACGCAATCGAGCCCCGGCGCGTCGGACGAGGTGGTCAGGCTGCTGCCGATGCCGAAGCCGTCGATCGGCGCACCGGACCGGATGATCTTCGCAATCGTCGTCTCGTCGATGCCGCCGCTGGCGAAGATGGTCACGTCGCGCAGGCCGCCTTCGTCGAGGATATGCCGCACCGCCTTGGACAGCGCGACAAGATCTCCGCTGTCGAGACGCACACCGGCGATCGTGATGCCCGCCGCTTTGAGCTTAGGCGCGAGCGCGACGACTTTCCGCGCCGCCGCCTCTGTGTCGTAGGTGTCGATGAGCAGGATCAGATTCTTGGGCCGGGCGCGGGCGAAGTTCTCGAATGCTTGCGCCTCATCGTCGTGGATCTGCACGTACGAATGCGCCATGGTGCCGAAGATCGGGATGCCGAACAGCTTCTCGGCCAACACGGTGGCGGTGCCGGCGAAGCCAGCGATGTAGCTCGCACGCGCAGCAAGAAGGCCGGCCTCCGCGCCGTGCGCCCGGCGCAGGCCGAAATCGACGAGGCGCTTGCCCGGTGCGGCAAGCACCACGCGCGCGGCCTTGGCGGCGATCATCGATTGAAACTGCAGGAGGTTGATCACGCGCGTCTCGATCAGTTGAGCTTCGGGCAGCGTCGCGGTGACGCGCAGGATCGGCTCGTCGGCGAAAAACAGCGTCCCTTCCGGCATGGCGTGGATGTCGCCGGTGAAGCGCAAGGCTGCGAGATAGTCGATCAGGTTTTTGCCGAACCGCCCACTGCGCGCGAGCCAATCAAGCTCCTCCGGCGCAAAATGCAGGTTCGCGAGAAAGTCGAGCACCTGCTCGAGCCCGGCGGCAATCAGGAAACCGCGGTCGCGGGGAAGCTTGCGCACGAAGAATTCGAAGACGGCGGTCTTGGTCTCGCCGCGATCGATGTACGCCTGCATCATGTTGAGTTGATAAAGATCGGTCAGCAACGCGCTTGTCGCCGGATCCATGCTGCCACCTTCGCGGAAATGTCCCCAATCAACCCGAGACCGAACTCAGTTCCTATCTTAACGTCAAGTGCGGGGAATTGCGTCTCGCTTGCAATCGGTCCACGCGCGTCATGGCACGAACAGGACAGCGCTCCATCGGGTGGGCGGCATGCGTCGGAGATCCGACGTAATGCGGCAGTCGGGCGCGGCGTCGAGACGCTTGTCTGCGGGCGCGGAGTCCCTAAGCTTGTCGGCAAAACCCGTTGCAACGACGGGGAAAGCTCCTCCCGCAGCACAAAGCGCCGAAATCCGAGGATAAAACCGCGATGACCGACGAAGGCCTTCCCGTCATTGCACGATTTGAGGTGCGCCGGCGCAGCTATCTCGGCCCCGACGGCAGCGTGCTGCGCCCGCTTCCCGCCTTTGCCTCCGACACCGCGACGCTCGTTTCCCTTTATCGCGGCATGGTGCTCACGCGCGCCTTCGATCTCAAGGCAGTCTCGTTGCAACGCACGGGGCGGCTCGGGACCTATGCCGTCTCGCTTGGTCAAGAGGCGGTGTCGGTCGGCATCGCCAGCGCCATGCGCCGGGAGGACGTGGTGCTTCCCTCCTACCGCGACAACGGCACCTTGCTCTGGCGCGGAACGAAGATGGAGGAGATCCTGCTGTTTTGGGGCGGCGACGAGCGGGGCAGTTTGTCGTCAGGCCCGCCCCACGATTTTCCCTATTGCATTCCCGTCGCATCCCAGGCGCCGCACGCCGCCGGCGTCGCTTACGCATTCAAATATAAGAAGGAGCCGCGCGTCGCGGTTTGCCTGTTCGGCGACGGCGCCACGTCGAAGGGTGACGTTTGGGAGGCGATGAACTTTGCCGGCGTGCACAAGCTGCCCGTCGTGTTCGTCGCCAACAACAATCAATGGGCCATCTCGGTGCCGCTCAAGCTGCAGACGGCTTCCGAGACGCTGGCGCAGAAGGCGATCGCTGCCGGCTTTGCCGGCGAGCAAGTCGATGGCAACGATGTCATCGCCATGCGTGCGTCGGCGGAGGAGGCGCTTGCGCAGGCGCGCGCGGGCGGCGGGCCGCGCTTGATCGAGGCGATGACCTACCGGCTCAGCGACCACACCACCGCCGATGACGCCGCGCGTTACCGCCCGCCCGAGGAGGTGCAGGCGCGCTGGAAGGAGGAGCCGATCGCGCGCTTGCGCGCCTACCTGGTCAGCCAAAAGGCGTGGGGCAAGGCGCAAGAGGAAGAGCTTGCGGCCGAATGCCAGAAACAGATCGAGGCGGCGATCGAGCGCTATCTCGCAACCTCACCGCGCGCGCCAGAGACGATGTTCGATCACCTCTACGCCGAATTGCCGGCGGTCTACGCCGGCCAGCGCGCGGAGCTTGCCGGAGGCTCCGATGCCTGAGGTGACGCTGGTCGAAGCCATCAACCTGGCGCTCGCCCGCGCCATGGCCGAGGACGCCAACGTGGTCGTGCTCGGGGAGGACGTCGGCGTCAACGGCGGCGTCTTTCGTGCCACCGTCGGGCTGCAGCAGCGCTTCGGCGCTGAACGCGTGATCGATACGCCGCTTGCCGAGCTCCTGATCAGCGGGCTCTGCGTCGGCATGGCGGCGCAAGGGTTGCGTCCCGTGGGCGAAATCCAGTTCATGGGTTTCATCTATCCCTGCATCGATCAGCTGGTGAATCACGCCTCGCGGCTGCGCAACCGGACCCAGGGGCGGCTGACCTGCCCCATGGTGCTGCGCACGCCGCACGGCGGCGGCATCCGCGCGCCCGAACACCATTCGGAGAGCACCGAAGCCATGCTCGCGCATATCCCGGGGCTGCGGGTCGTCATCCCGTCCTCGCCGGAACGCGCCTATGGGCTTTTGCTTGCCGCCATCCGCGATCCCGATCCGGTGGTGTTTCTGGAGCCGACGCGCATCTATCGCGCGGCGAAGGGGCAAGTGGAGGATAGCGGCGAGGCGCTACCGCTCGACGTCGCCTTCGTCCTGCGGCAAGGGCGTGACGTGACGCTGATCACCTGGGGCGCGGTGGTGAAGGAGACGCTTGCCGCCGCCGACGAGCTCGCCGCGCAAGGGATCGACGCGGAGGTCATCGATCTCGCCACGCTCAAGCCTTACGACGAGGAGACCGTGCTCGCCTCGGTGACGAAGACCGGACGCTGCGTCATCGTGCACGAGGCGGCGCGCACTGGCGGTTTCGGCGCCGAGATCGCCGCGTTCATCGCCGAGCGCGGACTCACCTCGCTGCTGGCGCCGGTGGCGAGGGTCACCGGCTACGATACGGTCATGCCGCTGCCGCGGCTCGAGCAGCGTTACATCCCGTCGGTGCCGCGCATCGTCGCTGCGACGCGCAAGGTCTGCGAATTCAGCTGAAACTAGGAAGCGTCCATGCGCCAATTCATATTGCCGGATCTCGGCGAAGGACTCGAAGAGGCGGAAATCGTCACCTGGCACGTCAACGAGGGCGATCGCGTGGTGGTCGATCAGCCACTCGTGTCGGTCGAAACCGACAAGGCCGTGGTCGAGGTCCCCTCCCCCTGGAGCGGCCGCATCGCGCGCTTGTTCGGGACCAAGGGCGATCTGATCAAAGTCGGCGCGCCCCTCGTCGAATTTGCCGAGGACGGGCAAGGCCAAGACACGGGCACCGTCGTCGGCGAGCTCGGCCAGGAGGAAAAGACGACGCGCGAAGCCGAGGCGCCGGTGCCGACACCGGCGCGCACCTTGCAAGTGCTTCCGGCGGTCCGCGCGCTCGCGCGCAAGCTCGATGTCGATCTCAACCTGGTGCAAGCGACCGGTCCGGGCGGCACCATCACGCGCGCCGACGTCGAGCGCGCCGCCAAGAGTCTTGCCGAAGCCGGCCCCGCCGAGCCGCTGCGCGGCATGCGCCGCGCGATGGCGCAACGCATGGCCGCCGCGCACGCCGAGGTGGTGCGCACCACGGTGACCGAGGAGGCGGACATCGAGGATTGGCGCAAGGGCGAGGACGTTACCATCAGGCTTGTGCGGGCCATTGCGGCGGCGTGTCAAGCCGAGCCTTCGCTCAACGCCTGGTACAACGCCGAGGCGGGCGAGCGGCGGCTGATCAAGCGCATCGACATCGGCATTGCCGTCGATACTGAGGGCGGCCTCATCGTGCCGGTCATGCGCAACGTCGGCGAGCGCGACGCAAACGACCTGCGTGCCGGCCTCGACCGGCTGCGCGCCGACGCCGCGGCGCGGGCGATCCCGCCGGAGGAGCTGCGTGGCGCGACCATCACCCTGTCGAATTTCGGCATGATTGGCGGACGCTTCGCCAACCTTATCGTCGTTCCGCCCCAGGTGGCCATCATCGGCGCCGGCCGCATCGATCAGCGTGTCTTGGTGCACAACGGTCAGCCCGCCGCGCGGCGCGTGCTGCCTTTGTCGCTCACTTTCGACCATCGCGTGGTGACCGGCGGGGAAGCCGCGCGCTTTTTGGTGGCGCTCAAGGCGGCGTTGGAGCGCGCGTCATAGCGCGCGAGGTGGCCTGACTTAAGGCGTCCACCGCCCCGACACGACCGCGGCGAACGGCAGCGACTCGATGCCGTTGGCGACCACGAACACGTCGCTCTCGCCGGGCTCGATGTCGTCCGGCACCGCCGCGTTGGTTGTAATCACCCTCGTTCCGGTGCCGATGCCCATCGAAGTAACCGTGGCGCCATTGTCGTCGGTGGTCGTGTGGTTGAAGGTGCGGCAATAGCGCACGTGGCCGCTGGTGCGGTTCTTGATTCGTACTAGCGGGTAATTGGTGGCCGCCGAGGAATCGTCGCCGTAGCCGACTGCCTGCGATCGCCCATTGAATTGCGTGCCGGAGATCTGGATCGTGCTGCCAGGCACGATGGACGTCGGGCATGTCTGGATCGCCGGGCGCCATTCATCCTGCGGCGAGCCGTAGCCGGTATAGGCGTAGTAATCGGTCTCGTCCTGGAGCAGGTGCACCACATCGCCGGTCGGCAGCAGCAGCATATGTCCGTCCCCGACCGGATGGTCGTTGTGCGGCCGCGTGGCGGCGGCGTTGATGTTGGTGCCGTCGAATTCGAAGAACGAGGTCGGCGAGAGGTAGTCATCGGCAACGCCGTTGACCGGCGCGGCGGCGATCAGCACGTTGCCATTGACCAAGAGGCAGCCGGGTCCATCTTTCGTGCCCAGCGTCTGCGTGCCCGCCATTGGCAGGTCTGGCCCCGCCGCCCACGAACCCTGCAGGTTCGGCTGCGCGGGCGCCGTATAGAGCGCCGTTTTGCCGTTCGCACCGACATAGAACGCGCGCCCGTCCTGCAGCACCACGCCCGGGCCGATCTCCTTCGAGGAGTCCTCAATGAGATCGACCGCGACGTCTGCGTCGCGCATCCACCCATTGGTCGACGGGACGAACTTCTCGCTCCTTGGATGGCCGAAGCAGTCCGCCGTCAGCACCGTGCCATCGGCCAGCAGAACCCAGGTCTCCTCCGCGCTCCTCCCGTTGGTCTTGTCCCCCACGAGCGTCCACGTGCCGGCCACCGGGTCGAATATCGCGGTGTGCCCGTCGAATGCATTGCCCATCAGGAATCGTCCATCCGCAAGCACCGCGCAGGCGGCGTCGCCGATGTGTCGCCATGGCGTGCCGTCGCTGTTCTGCGGTGGGTCGATCTCGGTCCACGTATCGGCGACCGGGTCGTAGATCTCGCAGCGGTTGGTCTCGTCCTCGATGTTGTGTCCGCTCGCATCCGAATATTCGCCGCCGCAGACGATGACGCGCCCGTCGGCAAGCACCGCCGAGGCGAAATAGAGCCGCGCCACGTGCGAATCGGCGCATCGGCTCCACAGCCCGTGGAAGTAGCTCCCGTTCGCGTCCGGATGCAGCCGCCACCAGCGGGTCGTGCCGAGCGTGACCTGGCATTCGTTCATCAGCATGGTTCCGTCGGTGAGCAGGAGCGCGACCCCGCCGTTCGCCTTCGACCAGCAGACCCAGACGATGAACCAGGCATAAGCCAGGCAGACGATGTCGATGACGAACGAGAACAAGACGCACAGCAGCATGATGACCATGATGACGACGATGCAGACCCACTTCGCCACCCACACGAAGAAGTCGCACACCCACTTCGCCACCCAGTAGAACGCGTCGCAGAACCACGAGCACGGCGCCCAGTCGCAGCATTCCTCCTGACCTTGGTCCGACCAGTGCCCGCAGGCGTTGTAGCCTTCGTCCGCCCACTGCTGGCATTGCTGCACCACGCCGAGGCCCCACTCCAGGCATGTCTCGCGCAGCCACGTGCCCCAGCGCACGCAGCGTTCATAGGCGAGCCCGATGTCGCGGGTGCAGTTGTCGGGAAGCTGCTGCCATGTGCCAGCCATGTCGTCACCAGGCTTTCCGCGGCACACCCTTCTGCCACCGGTGCCGCACAATTCCGAAGGTCTTTCCCACGCCGGTCGCGACGAAAGTCACCGCGAGCACGCCGACGATCGCGCCACCGAGGGAAATCCCGCCGGCGTAAAGCTGCCAGCCGCACCAAGCCGAGCTTGCGAGCAAGCTCACCGCCATAAACTTCGCCCCCATCGCGCAGCCGCAGCTGTCGCCGGACCGCGGCGCCTTGCGGCTTGCTTTTATGACGAGCGTAGCGCGCGGGCGCGCGGATGTCGCGCGCAGCCGTGCGGTCGCAAAATCACGCCATTTCCATTGATCGAATGGCATCTGACCCACATGAGCCAGGACCCATGCATACCATAGCGGGTTGGCAGAGATCAGTCAGCGGGCATCCCCCCGCACCGCCGACACGCGGACCGTCGCGTTGCAGAGCGCGTCAATCGCCGATGACCGCGATGGCGTTGATCTCGATGAGATAGTCGGGGGAAGTCATCTTGCAGACCTCGACCATGGTGGAGGCGGGCGCGGGCGGCCGGAAATATTCCCGCCGCACTTTATGAATTTGCTCGAAGTGCTCCATGTTGCGGACATAGACGTCGACGCGGCAGATGTCGTCCATGGTGCCGCCAGCCTCCTCGACCGCGGCCTTCAAATTTTCGCAGACCTGCCGGGTCTGCGCTTCGATGTCGCCGATGCCGGCGATCGTCCCATCCGCGCGACGCGAGGTCATGCCGGAAATGAACACGATGCGGCCGCGCGCCTCGACCATGGTGGCGTGGGAAAAGTGGCCGGACGGCTGGCGGATCTTTGCCGACGTAATTTGACGCTTGGGCATGCGCTTGCTCCTTGATTCGTCAGCCTTGCGGGCGGATCGTTTGCAACATCTCAGGAGACGCGCCCGCTTTGATCTCAACGAGGACGTTTCGGTACTGCCAATCGCTGCAGTTGAGAAGCTCGTGGGGAATGCCGGCTTCGCGCCAGATCACCTCTCCCGGTTTTTCATTGGTTTGGCGGACGCGGCCGTCGTCAAAAGTCATCTCGTTTTTGCCTTCGGTCAGCGGCACGATCAGGTAGGGCAGCCGATGCTGGTGCCACGGCTGACGCCGGCCGGGATCGAGCGTCACGCTCCACACTCGCACGACTTCGTTCTCGAATAAAATTTTGTCGCCGATCGGTCCCAGCACGCGCATCGTTATGATCTCCCTGCGATGATCTCTTATCGTGGTACTCCCGTGGACACGGATGGGCATCCACGGACAGAAAACCGTTGCAGAGTGCCGTTGCCACCGCCATATCTGGCGCGTTGCCCGGGGTTGTCCGGGACAAGGATGGACACCGGCAGACACGCGATTGCGGGCACCCCATCGTTACCCCAAAGAGGGTTCACTGACCATGCGCGCCCCCACGCTGAAGCTAAAGATCACATGCTCTCTCCCCATAGCGAAGGTGCAAAAGCTTTCGCCGGAAGATCAGGCGGCTTAATGGGACGAGCTGGCTTCTCCGACATACGCGTTCAGGTAGTCACTCGCCCCGACACTGATGGCAGACTGCTGCCGATGATCAAGAATATGGCGGAGTACGCTCGGGGCAGCGGCAAGATCAACGATGCCGATGTTGAAAAAATCCTATCTACCATTGAGGGGGCTGTGTCAGACAGAACCTACCTGGCCCTGGCGCCACAGTTTGTCGTGACCGCGATCCGCTGATCGGAGGTTTTGTCGCGTGGTCGCAATTGGCACAAAGCGGACATACGGGGACGACCTAGTACTTGTCCGCTTTCGGGGGCCAGTACATTCGGAGCATCAGGATGAACTTGCCTGTGGGTGCGGGTGGCCAGTTGTTTTCCTTATCAGCGCCCGGCGTGTCTTTTCTGGATGCAAAATGTCGATTGATCCGGTGGTCTTTTGGGTAAGTCGCGATATTTTCGGGGCGTGAACTAGGAATCGAAATCGTGAGCGCTAACGCCATTTATCTGATAACGATCTGGGCCATCCCAGTGATTATCGCCATCACCTTTCATGAAGCTGCGCATGGCTTCGTCGCCTATCTTCTTGGCGACGACACCGCCTGGCGGCTTGGACGCGTCAGCTTCAATCCGCTAAAGCACGTCGATCCGTTCGGCACGATCCTGTTACCTGGCGTTCTGCTTCTGCTGCGCTCGCCGTTCATATTCGGCTATGCCAAGCCAGTGCCCATCAATTTTCGCGCTCTCCGCTGGCCACGACGCGACATGGTGCTGGTCGCGGCAGCGGGACCGGCCATGAACATCGCACTCGCTGTTGCCGCGGCCCTGGCGTTCCCCATTGTCGGTTATCTACCCGCCACCAGCGCACAATGGCTGGTGGATAACTTAAAGAATGCATTGATTATTAACGTGGTGCTAGCGGTGTTCAATTTGTTTCCGCTGCCACCTCTCGATGGAG
>Ga0306926_10001744_pt1 | contig 21743 bp, 32 predicted proteins | sample flu12Cox44000178_FD_203759 | JGI IMG/M metagenome (GOLD analysis project Ga0306926, IMG submission 203759) | Lab enrichment of tropical soil microbial communities from Luquillo Experimental Forest, Puerto Rico - flux8day.12C.oxic.44.000.178 (v2)... | ecosystem: Environmental > Terrestrial >...
CTTGCCATCGAATTTGAAGATGGCCACGCGCTCGCCGTTCACGGGAACAACGGCCGCACATTTTTCCGGGATGCGGTCGATCGCTACGGCATCGACGAAGCCATTCGAACGAGCTTCTAACTGTTGCAGGTCGAGGCGTCGCTCTTTCCGAGCAGCGGCGAAATGCAATGAAGAAACGAGGATCACACTGAGCGCAATGCCTCCTGCCAGAATGGGGCTCGTCTCCGACTGCAACAGGCCCAAGGTGACGTGGGCCACGAGCAGCGCATACGCCAGATAAACCAGCAGGTGCAACGTCTTCCAAACCGGCGGCGTAAGATTGCGAAGCCAAAAATCATGGCTGGTCGCCGCCATCAGGAAGAGAATGAGGAGCGCCGCAAAACCAAGCTGCTGAAAGGGAAAGTCCGGCACACTCGCGAGATGGCGATTCGAGGTCAGCAGACTCACGAACGGATCTTTGTCGCCTAGGGCGTGAAACTGAAAGATCCCGAAGGCCCCGTGGAACAATCCGAGAAGAAAGGTCGTGACGCCCAGATGCCTCCGGTTGTATAGCAGCGGCAGAAAGCGAGAGTCCAGCCGACAGAGCGGTCCAATGCAAAGCACCACATTCAAGAGGAGAAACGCGGCCGAGCCGAATGCGCGAATCAAAAGGGTTTCTGCGGTGACGAACGGGAATAATGCCGCGCCCACTCCGACGAACAACCCGACATACGCGGCGATTCCACCGACGAGAGTGAGGTCATAGATACGCTTCTGGCGGTTCCACCCGATGGCCTGGTATTGCGTGCTCATGGCTGCGCTCCAAGCGGAATGCTGGCGACAACCTCCCGATGTGCCAGGCTGTACAGAGTCAAATATCCTTGGCCGCGCGCGTTCGCCCGGAGTGTGTAGATTGCTCTCGCGTGAAAGGGACCCACAAGGCGCGCACTCGGAGTCAGAGTGTTCGGTGTGGAATCTTCGGACCAATAGACGAGAAGATCGGGACTCGCGACGGGTGCCTCGGGAACGAGTTGCACCTTGCGTTCCGTTGGTGTGATTGGACCGAGCAGTCGGACTCTCAAATTGACTCCAGCAATGGTCGCGGTGGTCTCCGACGCCGCAACGTCCCTCGTCAAAACGCGGTGAGAAGCCGGCCACCGGTAACGCAAGGCCAGCCCGCTCGCTACAACTCCGGCCAGAAGGATCGGTAAGAACAGGAACACGGCGTGGTGCGTGGCTCGCAGAGGACGAATCATCGGTGCGGATTCCTCTCTTCGGGAGGAGTGTGCCGTCCGCCTACCCAGCGTTTCAGCAGCAATGGCCAGAAGGCCACGCACCCGGGCAAGATCAGCAGGCGAAATCCCCAGCCCGCGCCGATCGCCTCTTCATCAATGCGCTGTACTCCCTTGGCGACAAAAACGAGCGCGAAGACCATACCGATCGCGCCGTAAAAATACAGCGTACAGACCAGCGCGATGGCAGCTTGGTCAAGCATGGGGATTGTCAATGGGGATCGCTGCACCGGTGATTTGTCCAGCCAGTTCGCTGGCCAGCCAAACCGTCAGATTGGCGGCTTCTTGCGGGTCGAGCCATTTGGAGAAATCGGAGACGGGCATCGCCTTGCGATTCGCGGGTGTATCCATGGTTCCGGGAAGGATCACGTTTGCCGTCAGGCCCACATCCTTGTTTTCGAGCGCGACGGTTCGAACGAGAGCGACGAGGGCCGTCTTGAACGCGACATATGCTCCCAATCCTGCGTGTGGTTCTGCCGCTGCTAGACTCCCAATTACCACGATCCGCCCGTGCGGGGACTTACGCAGGTGAGGAATCGCGGCGCGAAGAACATAGAATGCTCCTGTCAGGTTCAAATCCTGCATCTGCTGCCAGGTTGCATCGTCGGTTTCCGCAACGGCTTGTCCGCCGGCGAAACCGCCAAGCACATGGACTACGACATCCAGTCCGCCAAACCGCTGAACGATCGAATCGATGCCCGCCCGCACGGCGGTGGCTTGGGTGAAGTCGACGGGCAGTGGCGTGAACCGGTCAGACGGGAAGTCTTCTTTTGCGATGCTGCGCGATGCGCCCACCACGGTGGCACCTTGATTCAGAAGAGTCCGGGTAATGTAGGTTCCTAAACCACCCTTCGCTCCGGTGATGAGGACAACTCGGTCTTTCATATTCGTGCCGATTCCTTTTCTAAACAGCTCGTCAAGGTATTAGAAACGCGACACCCTGAAAAGTTTCAGAGCATAGCCGCAACCGAACGGGGGCCCCGCACAGCGCCAAAACTCCGTGGCATTTCCAGTACATGATGAAAGCCAGCCAATTCGCAGGGTGAACCGTCGATGTAGCGCATCGATATTAGGTGCGGGCCATGCAACACCTCTGTGTAGCTCACTGTTGCTGCATCGGGCCTGTGGACGCACAGGGAGTATGCGCCGGCTCTTGGACGGTGTGACCGGTGTAGATCCGCTAGCCAATCGGAACCCTCTGGATTTCCCGTGAGGGAGACAATTCTGCACGTCGCCCCACGTTGTTCCTCGGCAGCTGCGTCAGAAAAGCTCGAGGAAAACCAATGCCTTCGCGCCCATGGGAATCGGTGCGTCATGACCGATTCGCCATCCCACCGCCATTCGTGAATGTCCCTTGACTGAGGGTCAATGCCTACAAGGCGAAACGGCAGCATGCCTTCGAGGCGGCGCCGTTCCAGCACAGTGTCCGCCGATTCGAAACTTCCCTCAAAGATGAGTTTCGGAATCACTCCGCCGCGCGAGCATTGTTTGGACAAGGCAATGCCCGGGCGATGCAAATTCCAGTTCAGTAATGCAAGGAGGACTCCGGAACCGTTTACCGCAATCCATGTTCCTCCTTCCGGCTCTGACGGATACGCGGCTAGAATCTGGCCGCGTTCGTAGACCCGAGGGAACAATGCCCGCGGCCGGGAGCGCAATTCATCGCGATTCATGCCGACCGCGTACCCTTCTCGACGCGGTATAAATGACAAGGTGCACATCGCTTCTAATCCGCGAGGGGGAGTTCACAAGCTTGTGCGGCGAACTCCCTCCAATCATGCCAAACGGCGTACGACGAAGGCGGGCGGAAACCTCTCCGTCGATTCGCCGCGCCGATCGCGTAAACAACGCGCCACTGGCGAAATAAGGTCCGATAAGCGGACCACAAGGAATTCCGCGAATCATAAATGTGGGTAGCTTCCGAAGCGGCTCCGTTCAGTTCGATGATCTGGAAGTGTTTGCCGCGACGGAGATCGTCATCGTCGCGATACCGTAAATCAAAGCGACCTACGTAGAACCCGGGTATCCCTTGGCTGATGGCATCGAAAGACTGGAGCAACTCCGTCGTGCACAGATCAGAGCCATCTCGGAACTCGCATCCCTGGCAATGGTTGCCGGCTTCGACCAAACGGACGCGCTCTCCGGCCTCCGGGACCCGTTCCGCCTGGGTACCGAACCGCCTCAGGTAGGTGTGGGCAATAAGGCGGGCGCGTGAATCTCGCTCGATCAACTGCCGAATCGTGTGGCCGCCGTCACCGGTGATGTACGGGAACTCCTTCCGCGTGATACCGAGAATGTGTCCCTTCATCTCGCCCGGAAAGCGGTAGTAAAAAATGCCCGCTTCTTTGGCTGCGGCCACGTACCGCTGCAAAACCAGCGGAACCGTCACACGCGAAAGGTAGTTCTCGATTGCCGAAGCGCTCTGGATCTTTTTGAATCCGGCTCCGCGCTGAGCGGTATCTGGCTTAAGCACGAACGGCATGGAAATTTCGTGTTGAGCACAGAGTTCGGTTATCCGCTTCAGACGGCTTTCCATGGAACCGGCTTCGACCACGAAGGCTTCGGCCGTGACGTCGGGGGCCGTATTCATCAATTCATTGAGAATGCCGATCTTCGATTCGCCGACAATCCCACCGTTCTTCTGATTCAGATTGGCAACCGCAGGCAATGCGAACGAGCCGCGCCGGATACCTTGCAAGATGCAGTAGACGCCGACTGGTGGATAGAAAATCCAGGCGGGCCAAAATTCCCAGTTCGTGAAGCGCGCGATAATCAACCTGGCGCGTTCGCGAATCTGTGGTCCCCAGGCCCTCCACACTAACAGGACACCAAAGACAGCCAGCCCGGAAAGAGCTACGCTGCCAAGCTTGCTCGCCACTTGAGTCCCGCGCACGGGGGCGAGGCGTATTAGGAGAAATACAAGCAGAGTCCAAAGAAGCGCAGTCATGGCGGTGATCGTGCTGAACCACGAAGCCGGCATTCGTGAGAGCCCCGCCGCCAGGTATGCGGGGAGACGAGTCCCTGGGACGAAACGGCTCAGAGCAAGTTCCCACGCTTGACGGCTCGTGGACTCCGTTCTGCTGGGAAGAGCCTTAGATAGACGAGCCAGCCAGCGGTATCGTGTCACGTTCGGCCCCGCGTGACGCGCCAGCGCGTATACACCTAGATCTCCTATCCAGAGCCCGCAGAAAGCGCTCACGAAAGCCAATCTGATATCAAGAAGGCAAGTGGCGGCGAGGCTCGCTGCTGTCACCGTCGCTCCGTCCTCAGAAAGCAAGCCGGCACCGATTATCCCCAGAACAAGGCCGAAAACTTCCGCATTGTGCATTGGACACACGCGGCGCCTCCTCAGTCCGCCGCCATACCGGAGCGGTATTTCAGCGTAGAAGGGGCGACTCCAAATTCCTTTGGCACATCAACGCCAAGCTGGCTGCAAATCAACCGCACGATCGCGTAATGATGAATCGCGTGGCCCACGCAATACGCCAGTTCCCGACCAACATTCGTGTCGATCACCGAAGGCTCGGAGGATCCGTAGGAGACGCTGTTCACCACTTTGCTGGCCCGCGTCAGGATTCCATCGTCATAATTTTTGATCGCCCGCAGCACGTCGCACGTCGCGATGGCCGCGTAGGTGACCTCGGTCTCCAGCCGTGGATTCCGTTCCCGGGCGTCGTAGTTGATCTCGCCGGCGCGGATCGAGCGCGCGACACGCTGGAAGTGTTCCAAAACGTGGCGGTAGTGGCCGCCAATCGAAGCACCATAGGGGGCCTCGAGAACGTTCGAGTACGTCCGATCCGACAACCTGAAGAGAAGTTCCAGACCTTGCAGCAGAACGTCCTGGCACGCCTGAATAAGCTCCGGCGTCGCTTGGGTGTTGTGGTTCGTGGGAGTTTGAATGGCCAGCGCCGGCATAGTTCCTGGTACGTTCATGCGAGTTTCCTTCCAATGAATGGGATTTCGGCACGGTGAAGAAATAAATTGATCGCGGCCGCGACAAACACGGCCACGGCCAGGGCGAACAAAAGCCCTTTGTCTCCTTGAACTTCGATACCAAGCAACGTCAGGTGGCTAAGGATGGCTCCGGCCATCACACCAATGGCGATGGTGGAGCCGAGCCAGGTGAGACGGGGGGACAGGATGAGCAACGCGGCGATCAGTTCCAGCACCCCCGAACCAATGCGGCCCCAAGGCTCCAGGCCGACCTTTGTGAAGATGTATACGGATTCAGGGGCCGCGGTGAACTTGAAGAAAAGTGTCTGAAGAAGGATGCCTGCCGCGGCAAGCCGGAGAACCCAGCTAAGTATCGACACACTCATTTTCCTCTTTCTTCCCTGCAGACTTGTGGCTCTCGATTCCATTTGCATAACGGCCTCATTGATTCAGATTGCGCTCGGGCGAAGTGCTTACGGTCGTGTGAGTAAGAAGGTCTTGAAAGGTTTCAGGAAACGCGAAACGGACCTGAAATTTCTCCAGAATCTTTTGTTCTGCTTTTGCATCTGATGCGCGCGTTTTTGCAGGCCGCGCGCCTGCGCACTCGCTTCCAGGATTCGCGCCGAATTGGTGAAACCTTCCGTGCGCCCGTGTATCACACTGCCGCACGACGAACTTGCGGATGAGAAACGGGGCAGAAACACAAAGCTCCACGAATCGATTGCGATTCACCATTCAACTCCGAAAGGCACCGTCGAACTAAAAACAAGAAAGAGGAAACAAAAAATGTCTCGCATGTTGAAGACGGTTTGCATTGCGATTGTGGGCCTCGCGCTCGGCGCGTCTGGTGCGTTCGCTCAGGGTTCCCACACGTCGTCGCAGTTCCAAGGCCCCAAAGCGAACAAGGGCACGGTCACGCACAGCATCAAGGATGGAAAGAGCGTTCTCACCCTGTCGGATGACTTTGTTGTTCCCGATACTCCGGATCCGCACTGGCAGGTCGTGGACTCTGACGGCGATGTTTATCTGTTGGACAAACTGAAGACCAAGGCGTTCATCGGCACGAGCTACAAAAAGGAAATCGTCGTCCCGAAGTACGTCAAGAACATTGCCAAGGTGCAAATCTGGTGCGCTTTCGCGGAAGTGAATCTCGGCGAAGCCGCGTTCAGCTCTCCCGTGATGTAAACGACTCACCCCGCCGCGCACGCGTCAAGGTGAGCGGCCCTCCTCCCAAGAAAGGAGATGCATGCCCATGAGGAAACTAATTGTGTCAGGAATGTTTGTCTCGCTGTTGTCGGCAAATCTGATTTCGGCACAAACCGCCGAGAAGCGGTCGCTGACTCTCGACGGTGCCGAGCGCATCATCAACGCCTCGAAAGCCAAGGCGCACGAACTGAACGCCCCAGGTGGCGTGATCGCCGTCGTGGATGCAGGTGGCAATCTGATGGCTTTAGAGCGAATTGATGGAACATTCGCCGCCGGCGCGAGTATTTCCATCGGTAAGGCACGCACCGCAGTGCTCTTCCAGAAGCCGACAAAAGTCTTCGAAGAGATTATCAACAAAGGGCGCACGGCCATGGCCGCGCTGCCCGACTCTTTCTTTACGCCCTTGCAGGGCGGAGTTCCGGTGATCCTGAATGGAGAAATTATCGGTGGCGTGGGAGTGAGTGGTGCTTCAAGCGCGGCCCAGGACGAAGAGTTGGCCATCGCTGGAGCGGAAGCCGCGAAACCCTTTTCTTCGGCGCCCGCCGCTTCGACAAATTCGGCAGTTGCGTTTTTCGACAAAAAGCAGGTCGACGAGGGTTTCGCCAAAGGTGCTGTTCTCTTTGACGGCGGGGACGGCCGAAACTACATGGTCCATGCCAGCCGTCGCGAAGCTCCCGGCATGGTCGAAGTTCATACGAAAGACGCGGACATCCTCTACGTCCTTCAGGGCAGCGCCACTGTTGTGACGGGCGGGAGCATGGTCGAGGGCCATAACATCGCAGCCGACGAAATTCGCGGCAAAGAAATCGTCGGCGGCGAGACGCGCAGCTTGGTTCCCGGCGATGCCATGATCATCCCCAACGGGGTTCCCCACTGGTTCAAGGAAGTCCAGGCACCATTCCTCTACTACGTGGTCAAGGTCAGGTGAGCGGTATGTCCCGGAACGTCTCACGCGGATTCATCCGCATTCTGTTTCTTGCCTCGCTCGCGGCTCCGTCTGCCTTCGCTCAAAACTGGGCGGCGCAAGCTCCGCCGTACGGCCGCCCCGACGCCGTCATTGACCTGCGCACCAAAGAAGGTGCGCAACTCGTGAAAGGAGAGTGGAAGTACAGCGACGCCAAGATCACTGAGGTGGATTCGAAAGGTCCGGGCGCCGATTTGAAGCCTTCCGGCGCACCGGTCCGCACCTACGATTACACACCCCACGCGGGCACAGCGAATTTCGACGACAGCACTTGGGCAGCGATTGATCCTGAGACGCTCGACGCCCGCCGCGGCAACGGCAAGGTAAGCTTCAGCTGGTATCGCACCCGCGTGACACTGCCCGAGAAGGTAGGTGGTTTTCCGGTTGCGGGTGCCACGGTGTCGTTTGAAATTGTCATCGATGACTACGCCGAAATTTGGGTTAACGGCAGCCTGCCAAGCGTATTGGGACAAAGTGGCGGAACTGTCGTCAAGGGCTGGAACGCGCCGAACAAAGTCATCCTTACCCATGACGCCCAACCAGGCCAACAATTCGAGATCGCGGTATTCGGGTTTAACGGCCCCGTCTCCCGGAGCCCTGAGAACTTCATTTGGGTGAAGTCGGCCACTCTCGATTTCTATAACTCCGGGCCGTCCGCGACCGGAATTTACCCTGTGGACACGAAAATTCAACGATTCGACCCCGCGCTCGACGCCATCGTCTCGCCGGGTACAAAGATCGAAAAGTTGGCGGGAGGATTCCTCTTCACCGAAGGACCCATCTGGGTGCGCGATGGCGGCTATCTGCTGTTCAGCGATCCGAACAACAACCTCATCTATCGCTGGTCACAAAATGAGGGAGTCTCCATTTACCGTACACACAGCGGTTACACCGGCAGGGACATCGGCGAGTATGGCCAGCCCGGCTCAAACGGCCTCACTCTCGATGCCGAGGGCCGCGTGACCATCAACGAACATGGCAACCGGCGTGTCACTCGCCTCGAGAAGAATGGCCAACTTACCGTTTTGGCAGATCGTTACAACGGGAAGCGCCTGAACAGCCCGAACGATCTCGTCTACCGTTCGGATGGCGCGCTCTACTTCACCGACCCGCCCTTCGGGCTACCGAAATTCTTTGAGGACCCACGGAAGGAACTGGCGTTTAGCGGCGTCTACTGTCTGATTCACGGCGAACTAAAGCTCGTGAGCAGCGATCTCTCGGGCCCGAACGGTCTGGCCTTTTCGCCCGACGAGAAATACCTTTATGTCGACAACTGGGACGAAAAGCAGAAAGTGATTCTGCGCTTCGACGTCCAACCCGACGGGGCTCTTTCGAACAAGAAGATTTTCTTCGATGCCACCAACAACCCGGGCGAAGATGCCTGGGACGGATTGAAAGTCGACCAGCAGGGGAACGTCTACGCCTCTGGCCCCGATGGGCTTTGGATTCTTTCACCGCAAGGCAAGCATCTCGGGACCATTGTGGGTCCGGAACACCCCCACAATCTCACATGGGGCGAAACCGATCACAAAACCCTTTACCTCGCCGCACAGACCGGGCTTTATCGAATCACGGTCAATATCCCCGGTGCAGGCGAACCCAAATAGGTGACAGCCATGGCGACGACACAGAGACGACCGCCTCGCGTTCTGGAAAAGGCAGGGGATTCTCCTGAACCAGCCATCACGTTTGGAAGGGAGGTGTGCAACGACTTGGCGGTTGCTGAACAGCGTGAGTGGCTGGTCACGAACGGGATTGGGGGTTTCGCTGCAGGAACGGTCAGCGGGAATCTAACGAGGCGTTATCATGGACTCCTCATCGCCGCCCTAAGTCCACCAGTGGGCCGAACGCAACTTGTTGCCAAGGTCGACGAGGGCGCCGATTACGGGGGAGCTTCTTATTCGCTCGCGACGAATCGCTGGAGCAGCGGAGTCCTTGAACCCCATGGGTACGTGCACATCCAGAGCTTCCGGCTCGAAAGCACGCTGCCGGTTTGGCAAATTGCGATCGGCGAAGCACTCCTCGAAAAGAGAATCTGGATGCGGCAGGGTGAGAATACGACTTACGTTCAGTATCAGGTGAAGCGAAGCAGCCAGTCCCTCCATCTACGCGTCGCTGTTCTCGTGAACTATCGTGACTATCATTCCACCACGCACGCCGGGGACTGGCGGATGAATGTTGAATCGCTCCCGAATGGAGTTCAGGTGCACGCGTTCGAGGGCGCTGTACCATTCAAACTCCTCAGTGCCAGAGGACACTGGGAGCCGCGCCACGAGTGGCACCGTGACTGTTTTCTCCCACAGGAGCGTTATCGGGGGCTGGACGATCACGAAGATCACTTAAACGCGGCCGCGTTCGGAATCGAGCTTTCTCATGGGGAGTCGGTTACGCTTGCGTTCACGAGCGAACCGAATGTCGATCTCAGTGGGGAAAGCACTCTCGAGGAACAACGGTCCCACGACTCACAAATCAGGACCGCTTGGCGAAAGACAAACTCCCAAGCCACGATGGCGCCGGCTTCCATTCAGCAGCTTGTCTATGCTGCCGATCAATTCATCGTGAAACGACCCTTACCGGATAATCCTCAGGGTCGTTCGATTATTGCCGGGTATCCCTGGTTTGCCGATTGGGGCCGTGACACCATGATCGCCCTGCCGGGTTTGACGCTTGCGACGGGGCGGCCGGAAATCGCCAAGCAGATCCTTCTCTCGTTCTCTCAATACGTCGACGGCGGAATGCTTCCCAACAACTTTCCCGACGCGGGCGGCTGGCCGGACTACAACACCGTGGACGCCGCATTCTGGTATATCGAGGCGATTCGCCAGTATTACGAAGCCACGCAAGACCGAGAAACGTTAGCCGCACTATTCCCGGCGCTGCTGCAAATCATCGACGGTCACCTGAAGGGAACCCGCTACAGCATTCACGTGGATGACTCGGATGGCCTGCTCTACGCCGGTGAGACCGGCGCGCAGTTGACTTGGATGGACGCGCGTGTCGACGGTCGAGAGGTGACGCCGCGCATTGGCAAGCCCATCGAAATCAATGCGCTCTGGCACAACGCACTTGAGACGCTCGCGCGTCTCGCGCCTGTGGTTGGAAAGCTGGCAGAGCCGTTTGCCAAAATGGCGAGAGTGGTGGAGAAGAGCTTCGCCAGATTCTGGAACGCTTCGGCCGGTTACTGTTATGACGTGATCGATAGCCCCGGAGTGGGTTCCGATCCGACGCTTCGGCCGAACCAAATTTTTGCGGCTTCGCTCCCGCAATCTCCTCTGACCGGCGAGCAGCAGAAATCGGTTGTCGACATCTGTGGAAAAAGGCTCCTGACTCCACATGGGTTGCGCAGTCTTGATCCGCAGCACCCTGCTTACCAGGGGCATTATGGTGGCGGCCCGGCCCAGCGCGATGGCGCCTATCACCAGGGAACGGCCTGGGGCTGGTTGCTCGGCCCGTTTGCTTTGGCCCACTACCGTGTCTACGGCGACCGAGAGCTGGCTCTGAGTTTTCTAGAGCCCCTTGGAAAGCAGATTCATGCGCATGGCCTCGGAACCTTGAGCGAAATCGCCGATGGCGATGCGCCTTTCACCCCGCGAGGCTGCATCGCACAAGCCTGGACCGTAGCCGAGACTCTCCGTGCTTGGCGGGCTTTGGTTCGCTGAACAGTCAGGGGTCCTAAAAGTCCGCCATCAGCCCGCATCCCATGGCAAAGCGATTCGCGAAGTTCATCAGCGAGACAACCAGCACGGTTTCAAACAGCGCCGCTTGGTCCCAACCCGCGGCGAACACCGCGTCGATATCGGCCTGGCAAATGTCTGACTCTTTTCGCGTTAGCTTGTCGGCGAAGCGAAACAGCGCTTGCACAGCATCCCCATTGGGGCGGGCCCATAGTCTGTCGCCAAGATGCGGCCGAGAGGTTTCTCAATCCCGAGGGGCCGCAGAAGTTCCAGATGAATCGCCACGCAATAGGAAGGCGTATTAATCCCACTGACCACGAGTGCGATCTGTCCCTTTATTGCGGCCGAGAGGGCACCATCCTTCATGATTACTTCCCGGATCCGCAACTGCGCGTCCACCAGCTCAGGAATGCGTCCTTGGGTCAGGAAATAGTTGGGCATGAAACCGAAAGTCCGCCGAACTTGCTCGTAGTATGTCTTGAGCTCAAGCTCGGCCTGCTGCTCAGGAACGGGACGTATGGCGCGCCGCTTCTCCTCAGTGCTGAGGGTCTGCAGGGCAGTTGCCTGACCTGGAATGCGCATCGTACCACGGTCCAGCGGGAGGGGCGAAGGCGGTTGGGGGCGCAATCTCTTGAATCTTTAGCCCTCCCTTCGCATCCCATAGACAAATGGGAGATTGAAAGAGGTGCATCGACCCAATCGTGCTACTCTCTTGGCCGACAAGTCTTGGCCAAGCCGCTTGGCCGGGCGGAACCCTCGTGAATGCATCGAACCCACAACTTCGACCGTCAACCGTGGTGCGAGAGGACGAGCCCGCTTTGGTGGCTGCGGCCAAAAGAGGCGAAGTGTCAGCATTTGAAGAACTCGTTACCCGGTACGAACGCAAGATTTTCCGCCTAACGCGGAACATCACTGGAAATATGCAGGACGCGGAAGATGCCATGCAGGAAGCTTTCCTCAAATCGTACGAGCATCTCGCCAATTTCAAGGGGGACTCGCGTTTCTACACGTGGCTTGTGCGCATCGCAGTAAACGAAGCCTTGATGAAGCTTCGCCGCCGTCATCCGGGAGAGTTTTCCATTGACGAAGAGGTCGGGGTTGGCGGCGAGGAACTCATGCCCCGCGAGCTGGACGACTGGGGACCGACACCGGAAGAACGCTATCAGCATGTGGAAATGCAGGAGATCCTGTCCGAGGCGATCGACAAACTCGAACCCGATTTTCGAATCGTTTTCATCCTCCGCGACGTCGAAGAATTGTCCACGGAAGAAGCAGCGAAACTCTTGGGCTTATCGATTACGGCAACCAAATCACGGCTCCTGCGGGCGCGTCTGAAATTGCGTCAGCGCCTGAACCGGTATTTCCGGGAAGGCGGTCCGAATTGAATTGCAAACATGTCATCCGCGAATTGTCGAACTATATAGACGGCGACCTCGATCCCGCTTTGAAGCAGGAATTGGAACGCCACCTGGAGCACTGCGAAGACTGCACCATGATCGTCGATCAAACCCGCAAGACCATTCAGATTTACTCGGGCTCCGCACCCGTTAATTTGCCTTCGGATGTAAAATCCCGCCTGCACGCCGCACTGCACAAGAAGCTACTAGGAAGGTCGTTGTAAGCCTTCTACAGTTCCGTAACGATTTCCCGTTGGTCAGTTGGCCCTCCATCTGCTATCCTCTCTGCACTTCTACGCCACTGGTTCTGAGCCGCCCTCAAAACCGCCGAGTTGGCCTCTAAAAATCTGTTGCGCGGAGATTGCAATGTCTTGGGTATCGCTCACTACCGAAGAGCAAGCACGACCGGAAACCAAGCAGATCTACAAATTCCTTGGGGAAAACTGGGGTTTTGTCCCGAACTATTTTCAGGCGCTTGGTGCACATCCTCAGCTGTTGCAGGATCAAGTAAATCTATTCACCCATGTAATGTTCCAGGACGAAGGCCGCGCTCTACCGCGCATCGTGCGCGAGCAGGTCGCTCTGGTAGTTAGCGGCATCAACCTCTCCAACTACTGTCTGGCGGCACATCTCGAAATCCTCGGACGCCTCGGTATCGATAAGAGAGTCTCGCGTAAGCTGGCCCTCGACTACACGACCGCACCCGTCGAAGCCAACGTAATGGCACTATTTCGCTTCGCAGATAAGCTCTCTCGCCATCCCGCGGACGTGGAGAAATCCGACGTGGACGAACTGCGCAAGCACGGCTGGAATGACGAGGCCATCCTCGAAACAACACTCGTAGTGTCCTTGTACGCCTGTGCGAACCGCTTCTCGGCAGGCATCGGCCTCGTCGCTGATTTTTGAGACAGCTGCGACGATCAGCCATGCTTGACACCAACATTAGGCATTCCGGACTCGAAGGACTTTTTGAGCACGCTCTCAGCACCGATTCAGTCAAAACTTACAACCTAATCCACTTGCCTATCAGCTTGGGGTTGACGCTTTCAGGCTCAAGCGCGAAGAAATTCTCTTTGCCGCATTCGGCGGTTGGGATGCTGCGGGGGCGAAATTGTTTGGGTTCCCAACGTATTGGGTAAATCGGCACAAGCTCCCGATGGAACGGATGGGCGCGATCCCCGATGGCTCCGGTGAGACTGTGTCTGAACTGGCGCAGTTCCTGGCATGAATGGTGGTCAGGTCACGGGGAACGGAGATCGACAGGGGCTTTTGTCGAAGTGAGACCATGCAAATCCTGGCTATCTCGGGAAGTCTACGCTACGCTTCTACAAATACCACTCTTCTAAATGCGGCGGGCACCCTGGCACCAAAGAATATGGAACTTCTCGTCTATTCGGGACTTGGCGACCTTCCACACTTTAATCCCGATTTGGACATACAGCCGGCACCGCTCGCAGTGGCGGAGTTTCGTTCTCAGTTGTGCCGGTCCGCCGGAGTAATCATCTCGAGTCCAGAATACGCTCATGGAGTTCCAGGAGTGCTAAAGAATGCGCTGGACTGGCTCGTAGCCAGCGGAGAGTTGTACGAGAAGCCCGTGGCTCTCTTCTCCGCTTCGCCGCGCGGAAGCTACGCCCAGGCGTCTCTCACGGAAACGCTTAACGTGATGATGGCGAGAGTCGTACCGGAGGCCTGCATTTCAGTGCCCCTTCTGGGGAGAAACCTCGACGAGTCGGGTATTATCGCGGAGGCAGAAATCTCCAGCGCAGTCCGTTCTGCTTTGGCAAGGTTTACCGATGCGATCCGTCGTGAATGAAGCTGTCTCGCCATATTCATCCCATTAAGCAACCAACCAACTATCGTCGGAACGGCAGCACTGTCTATGACCGTCGCCAAAAGGTAGGAGTATTGCGCATGGTCAATTACTCCAGGACTGAGCCCGAACGGTGCTGAGATTTGGCTTTTGCGGCAAATTCAGAATTCGGCTGAAAGAGCTGGCCGCAAGGCGCGAACGCCATCAGACGTTGTCGTGCTACCGTGCCGGATGGAATGGACGGTGCCCGGTGTTTCTCACAAAAATGTGAAACTTTTGCGTTGCTTGGAAATCCTATTGTAGCCGCTCTTCAGCGTTCGAGGGGCGAGCGGCTGGGATCTTAGGACCTCTGGCGGTCCAGGAACCTGACGCGGGAAGAGTCTTTGGGAGCAGGGCTGACGCGGCTTTCGAACTAGGGCGGTCAGCCTGTTGCGCTTCAACGCCTGTTTCCTAGTGCGCAACGACAAGCAACGCAACTTACTCTGGAGCGCAAATGAAAATCGGGCTTGCCATCCTCTTCTTCGCTGAGGTTTCTGGCCTCGTTGTAGGGCGAGAGAACCCGCCCACCAATCGCGCGGTTCCTCAGTCTATCGGCATAGAAGTCGGTCAGCGCGCTCCGGCATTTTCTCTACCCGATCAGTTCGGTCACGAACAATCCAACAACACGTTGAAAGGTTCGAAGGGCACGGTTTTGCTTTTCTTCCGCTCTGCCGACTGGTGACCGTTCTGCAAGGCGCAGCTCGTGGAGCTGCAAAATGCCAAGCAAAGATTTGAAGAACACGGGCTTAAGCTGGCGGCAATCAGCTACGACAGCCGAGCCATCCTGAAAGACTTCGCCGCGAGGCACAATATTGACTTTCCCCTGTTGGCCGACCCGCATTCCGAAATCATTCGCAGCTTCGGGGTCTTCAACTCCGAAGCAAAGGGCATGACGAAAGGGATGGCACACCCCGGATTCTTCTACATCGACGAGAACGGCGTTATTCGTGAGAAGTACTTTGAAGCGAAATACGCGGACCGATTCACGCCCAATAATGTCATTGGCAAGCTTTTCCCGGAGTTGACCGAGGAAGTAAGCGAGATTATCGAAGCGCCTCACCTTCGGCTTACCCTCGGGCAATCGGATCACGTTGTGGCTGCCGGTAACCGCGTCACTCTGATTGCCGAAATTGAGCTCCCACCCGACGTGCACGTGTACTCTCCGGGAGTGAAAGGTTACAAGCCGATTCAGTTCACATTGCATCCTGTGACGGGTATCGAGCTGTCGCCCGCCGTCTACCCGACCTCCAAGACCTTGTACTTGGGAGCGATCCAGGAGCAAGTGCCGGTCTTCGAAGGAAAGTTCCGCGTCACGCAAGATGTCACGGTGATCCCGTCAAACACGCGAGATGTGGTCCGTTCGCTGATTGCCGCGGACAAGAGGATTTCCATCAGCGGCGACCTGAAATACCAAGCATGCGACAAGACCATTTGTTATCCGCCAACGGCCGTGGCCGTAAAATGGGAGTTGCAAATTCGACCCCTCGACTTGAAACGATCGCCCAAGGCCATTCAGCACAAGCAGTCATCGGACTGACAGAATCGAGATTAAATTCGCCTAAGCTGGGAAGGAGAAAACCCGTGGGTGACATTGTTTACATTTCGAGGTCCCGAATCGAACGGCGCGAGGGGCCCCTCCGAATCGCCTACCTGCCGGGCGAGTCGCAGCCGGTCGTATACAGCGTCCATGGGGCAATTGCCGAACATTACAAAATTGATCCCAGGAAACTGAAAGAGTCGCACGCTTCGACGATTGATTACATCATTTCCGCAACTGCCGGTTGAATGATGGGAACTTTTGGAGGTGCGCTGGAAGCGCGCCAAATCGATGCCAGTAACGGAAAGCTGACCGCCGATGTAACGGGCGAAGTCGAAACAGAGGAGGGCGTTCTGGTTATCCGCCGCATCCAAGTAAGGATGCGCTTGGTGGCCCCTGAAGAGGCCAGAGCGACCGTGGAGCGCACACATGATATTTACGCGATGCGCTGCCCGCTCTATCGTACATTGCACAAGACCATCCAACTGACCTCTTCTTTCGAACTGGTTGCTCCTTAAACCGCCTCGGTTGTATTTGCTCCTGAAAGGTGGGCATCGTCGCATGAAAATCTACTTGGGCTTTACTGTCGCAGGGGATCGCTCATCCGCGGAGGCGGCGAAGAAGATCCTCGGCGTTCTCCAATCGATGGGACACGAAGTTCTAACCAGCCATTTGATGAGAGAAGATGCGTGGGAAGCGGACCGGCGCGTGGCGCCTCAGAAGATTTTCGCGCGCGATATGGCTTGGCTCGCGCAGTGCGACCTCTTTGCTGCAGAGGTCACCGGGTCGTCGTTTGGTTTGGGCTTCGAGAGCGGCTACCTCCTCGGTGCCACGCAGAAGAAGACCATTCTCTTCTACGAACAAGATGCGGAGCGCAGGATTTCTCTTTTGATCGTGGGGAATACGCATCCTAACTGCATCTTGGTCCCGTACTCCGGACTTGACGAACTGGAGGACTTGGTTCGACAGCGGGTATCGTCGCCGTAATCTTTCGCATCAACGGGTCGCGCCGACGCGAAGAACCACTGACTTCGCCAACTGGCTTCGGGCGACTCGGCATGGATTCAATCGTGTTCCTCGAAGTGGGCACTACTAAGCGGTCTCGCTAGGGAGGAAGTCGGGCCAATGCATCATCCTAACGGTGAATGTCAGTGGCCCCCTGCCCGACACCGCCCTTATATTCAGCCGCGCAAGTTCTAGGGCGAAAAGCGGATTATTCGGGAACTCCATACTCAGGTCGGACAATAGAACGCGGGCCATGTCGTCCTGCTTTTCTCGTAGACAAGCAAGCGCCAGTAGCAACTTGGCGTATGGCCGGAGATATTGGCCTTCTCGGCCGCTTGCCGGAGCTCGTCAAGGCCAACCTTTTTATTTCCATGAATGCCGCCAAACTTCAGAAAAAATCTCTCATGGGCAGGCAGGCTCCCGATTAGGTAATCCGCCGTGCCTAGCGCAACCCAGGCGTCACACCCAGAACGAATCAATGTAGGGCTGCAATTCCTGCCGGGGTTGGATAAGTGAAATTCTCACTCTGAAATCCGGTGTGGCGGTGCCAACACACCAGTTAGATATCGATAGCCCGGACGACGTTGCAGCAAATCTTCAAAATGAACGAACTTCACGAAGCTGAAGCGCAAAAGTCATCTGGCCTCGACCTTCCTATCTGTCGATGCGGTAACTTTTCGACGCGCGCACACGTAGACTGAATTATGAGAGGCTACCGCTACTCAATTCTAGTAGTCGGTCAAAGTCGAGCTGACGAAGCGGAGTCTATTCCGTGGGTGCGCTCGGCCATACTCTCGCTTGAGGGAGGAGGAAAAATGAACCATCTCGTGAAACGCCTGACGACCGAAAAGAATACCTACACGCTCGAGCTGACGAGGCACCCCGGCGGCTGGGAATGTCGGGTGTTTCAGGGTGCGAACGAGATCGTCGACAGCATCCGAAAGGCTACCTCCGAGCACGAGGCGAAGTTTCTCGGCCACGTGATCACGTACGACCTGGAAGGCGTCCGCCGGGACGGCGAGTGCGAGGCCGAGTGCGAAAGCGGCTGGTCTGCAGTTGAAACCCCATGATCGAAATTCATCCATCCTGCTCCATACAAGTCAAACGGAAGAATTAGGTCGAGTTCTAGGGCTTTGCGAAACAACTCAGAAGCTGGAAGCTGGCCAGGGCATGGGCCTCACCCTCAAAGCTTGGAATAATGGTTTGTAGGTGAAACACAGTCAACACCTCTAGCACCTGGCCGCGTGGGCATAGTAATTTGAGGCCCCCGCCTCCCGTTTGAGGAATACGTAGGTCCCCACGATGATGCTGACGCCGGAACTATCGATCTGGGTCAGGTCTGATAAGTTCAACAACAGCTTGCGGTCACCGTTAGCGACCAACTCTTCAAGACGGCTGCTCAACAGTTCCCTCTCGCCGTCGTTGAATGTCGATCTTCCCCGAAGGTCCAATATGGTCACATCGCCGAATTTGCGGATTGAGATTAGAAGGCCCACAACTCCCCTTTCGTCAAGTTCATGGAATTCTTCGACCACTCAACCAAAAGTAGTGATGGTACGGCCGGATTTGTTTCATTTGAAATGCGTAATGGTGAATCGCTCGCAGGGCGCGCCGTGAGCGGTTCGGGCGTACTTCTCGTCTTAGGTGGGCTGAGCCTGCTCCCTGGCTTCACCCGACCGCGGGAGCGGCGCTGTTGCTGATCTTCCTTCTAGGCGTCTGCTTCGGAGTCCATAATTTCTGGAAGGTTCAAGACTAACAAGCAAAGATAGGGGAGATTAGGGGTTCGAAGACATTCTCCGATGCTGCCGTACGTCGAAGACTCTTGCCCGCGCTTGCGCTTATGCCTGACTCGTGTAATACGATTCCGACGTCTCTACACCCTCAACTATTCTTAAACGCGACGATGGAACCCCACCCATCCCGACCGGGCAGCGCCGATTCTATGGAGTCTTAGGAAACGTGGGAACATGGTCGAAGTTGCCGTACTCGGAGAACAATTCGGCCTGCCGGTATGGGACTCGTAGAAAGACTGGAGTTCGGAAAGGATCGCATCCCTCAACAAGAAGTCGCTCTAAGGCGAGTCTTGCCGCGACCTTGGCTTTTTTACCCGCGCGCTCAATTATTTCAACGCCGTCGTTCGTGAGCATTACTTCCGCGCGAGCTTTGAAGGGACCATCGGAAATAGTGAAGGTAAATGTTGCGGAACCGTCAGGGGCGCCCCTAAGAGTTCGTTCTCGGTTCGAACCTACGAGTTCAATGTTCAAATTCATTTATTGCCAGCTTCTCGTTTCGAAAATCAGCAATCTGGTCCAGGGCGAATATAGCTTCTGCATGGCAGCGTCGACATCTTGCGGAAAAGACCCTTGAAGTCAATTCCTCGCCCGATTCGGCGCTCCTTAACGCCGCCTCTATTTTGAGCAACGATGCTGACAGCCGGATCGGCTTACCGCAGCGCCTGCAAGAGACTCCTCGAAATTCGGTCTGGATAGCTGTGGCGTACATGGGTACTCCTGAAAAGTCGAAGGGTGGTGATAGCGAACTAAGCAGCAATCAAGAGCCTTGAGGGGAAGTGCCGCGCGAACTCCGGATAAGAGTAGATTTTCTACAGGAGAAATCATACGTCTTGCGGAGCGGTTGTCAACGACACTACAGGCGTAAATAACCGCCCTTTTGATCGCACGTTTACCGGGCATTAATCTCCAGGACCGACCCTTTTCACTCCAGCTTTGTGAGCGCTGGGCGGACAAAACTAGGCTGGATTGCCGGCTTGACCAGCAGCGTTAGCCGCCATTGTTTTGTGCCGTTCGTTGCACTGTTCGAAGCCACGATGATAATGGGAGACTGCGAAACTCCCTAACGTTCAAATCGCTTCAAATGCATTATCATCCTTCTCCACAGCCAAAACAACTTCGCTACTCCCCCGTTCTAGCTCCTGACGTGCGCGTTGGGCTAGCTGGACCATCTGCGTGAGCAGGAGAGCCAAGGTTAAGCTACAGAATTCAAACCAACTCGTTTGCTGCCGGGATTGTTTTGCGCACAGCGTACCGAACAGCACGAATAAGTTGCTGTCCTTACCGAATTTTCCAATGAAACTTGCGAGCTGTCTTTCGGCATCTGCCCTAGTTTCTTTATCCTTGGCGCGCGTCGTCGTGTTCGATGGTAGCACGATGTTCGATGAGATAAAGGTTTTGCATAGTTAGCGTAACGAACAAGCGTACAATGCAGGGCTGAGAATGACTCGCGAGGTTCCAGTGGCCGAAACGTTCGATTGCATCAGCCAGGGCAGGCCGCTTTCAAGGCAATCGTGTTGGAGGCGGAGGACATTGACTGGAAGTCGTTACCACGCTTCCACCTGCGATGCGTTTTGCCGTCATTGTAGGCCAGTCTTCGGAACCTGGGCCTACATGATCAGGGGCAAAGTGCCGCGTGGCTTGAAACTGATGCCGCATCGGCACCCTGAGGGTCTTCTACATCGGTTTGGCGGCGAATTCGATGCCGATAAACTGGAGGCGTATCCGTTCGGTGCGGTGATCGTTTTGCCCGGCAATACATCCATTTCCATTGAGCCAAGTCGGGCGCGTCGCGCAGGTGAATGCCGTTGGGCCCCTGGGCCTTGAGTATGTGAACCCGAAAGACTATCCACGGAATAATTCCGGAATCTAACGTGGGGTCTACCCAATGGAATAGGAGGTCAAAGATGTCGCCGATTGAGCCTAACCCGGCAAAGACTGCAAACGCCCAGGTGAATCCAACACGAGCCACTCTCCTAGGCTGGGACGTGTTCGTGACGCCGGGCATACCCATTGTCACCAGTGACCTGCCTCCTGGAGTAACGCAGGCATATTTTCAGGCAATGGCGGCAACCCTCATCTATGGCGCTCGTGACGCGGTGCTGGTAGATGCCTTTATGACAGTCAAGCAGGCCAATGCTCTAGCAGATTGGGTTGCAGCTAGAGGTAAGAACCTGACAACCATCTACATTACACATGGCCATGGAGACCATTGGTTTGGAGTCGGCACTCTTCTTCAACGATTTCCAAACGCCAGAGCAGTCGCAACACCCAACGTTGTGAAGGTTATGCGCCAGAATGCCTCCCCAGAGTTCCTCGTTAAGGTCTGGAAGGCGGGATTCCCAGACCAGATTCCGGACAAGCTAGTGGTCGCGGAGGAGCTCAAGGGGAATGTAATTGATCTCGAAGGACAGGAATTGGTCGCTGTGGAACTCGGTCATACCGACACGGATTATACGACCTGTTTGAATGTCCCTTCTATCGGACTCGTGGTTGCCGGCGATGCCGCCTACAACGATGTCCACCTCTACCTCGCCGAGTCGAATGCGCATGCGCGACGGGAATGGATCTCTGCGCTCGACAAAATCGAGTCGCTCAACCCACGCGCAGTTGTCGCAGGACATAAGAGACCCGAAAACAACGACAATCCCAGGATCATCGCGCAGACCCGGCAATACATTCGCGATTTCGACCGGCTTGCGGAAACGACGACAACCGCTCAAGAGCTCTACGACAAGATGCTGGAGCTCTACCCGAACCGGGTTAATCCTGGGTGGGCGCTCTGGAGTTCAGTACGCGCAGTCAAGTCGTGAACACCCCTTACGGCAAGGAGTCTGCACGGCATGTCCTGAGTTTAGGTGTCAGCGCTTTCACAAAGCACAACGGTCCTGGCTCTCGACGAAGCGCGCATCTGCGGTTCGAGCCCTGACCATGACACCGATGGTAGGCTGGCCGGCGAGATGCGACAATTATCGGTTGTGAATGACAACTTTCTTGGTGTCCGTCAGGTGATCAGCATCAAACGGTGGACACCGCGAGCGACAACACATTGTGGGCGATTCGATCTCGCTCCCTTGCTCCAAATGCCTTCCATGAGAAGGCACATCATTAGTATTC
>Ga0306926_10001745_pt1 | contig 21739 bp, 21 predicted proteins | sample flu12Cox44000178_FD_203759 | JGI IMG/M metagenome (GOLD analysis project Ga0306926, IMG submission 203759) | Lab enrichment of tropical soil microbial communities from Luquillo Experimental Forest, Puerto Rico - flux8day.12C.oxic.44.000.178 (v2)... | ecosystem: Environmental > Terrestrial >...
CACCAGCCCGGCGTATTCGGGCCCGAACAGTGATTCGAGCCGGCGCCGGATCTCGCGGGCGAGCGCGGGGCTGCGGCCGCCGGTGGAGACCGCGATCTGGAGCTCGCCGCGCCGCAGCACCGAAGGCAAGATGAAATCGCAGCGCGCGGGCCGGTCGACCACGTTCACGAGCACCCGCGCGCGCCGGGCCAGCGCCGCCACCGCGTCGTCGACCGTGGGGTCTCCAGTCGCGGCCACCGCCAGCGCGCAGCCGCGAAGGTCCGAGCGCCGAAACGCGCGGCGCCGATCGACGATACGGCCGGCCGCGGCGAGCGCGGCGAGGCCGCCCGTGACGACCGGGCTCACCACGGTGACCCGCGCTCCGCACTCGAGCAACGCCCGCGCCTTGCGCTCGCTGATCTCGCCACCGCCCACCACCAGGCACCGGCGGCCACGGAGATCGAGGAACGCGGCGAAATAGTCCGGCACCGCTCAGCTTCCCATGCCGGCGAAGACGCGCCGGACAGTGAGCGGCACGGAGGCGCCCGCGATCGTCGGGCCGGTCAGCAACACCGCCGGCGACGCGACGCGGGCGGCGCGCGCTTCGTCGGCGATCTCGCTGAGACGGCCAGCGATCACCCGCTCACCCTCGATACCGGCACGCTCGATCACGATCGCGGGCTCGCGCGGATCACGGCCGAGCGACGTGAGCGAGGCCGTGATCGCCTCGAGCGCGCCGACCGGCATGTAGAAGACGAGTGTGCCCTCCGTGCGCGCCAGCACGTCCCAGTCGAGCGAGGCCGGATAGTGGCCCGTGTGGTCCGTGCCGGTCACGAACACGATCATCGAGGAGCTGCCCCGCTCGGTGAGCGAGATGCCGAGCCGCGCCGCCGCCGCGGTGCCGGCGGTCACGCCCGGGACGACCTCGAACGCGATGCCCGCGGCGCGGACGGCGTCGATCTCCTCGCCCAGGCGACCGAAGATCGCGGGATCGCCGCCCTTCAGCCGGACAACGCGCTCGCTGCGCCGAGCCCAGTCCACCAGGAGCCAGTTGATCTGGCCCTGTCCGATGCACGCGCGGCCGGGCGCCTTGCCCACGTCGACAATCGTCGCGCCGGCGCCGACCTCATCGAGCAGCTCGCGCGGGATCAGCCGATCGTGCAGCACCACGTCGGCCTCGCGAAGCCGGCGCAGTCCCTTCACCGTGATGAGCTCGGGATCGCCCGGGCCGGCGCCGACGAACGAGACGAAGCCGCGCTTCATGCCTCCTCCTTTCGTCGCTCGCCCCGGGGAAAGAAGCGGATCAGGCGATCCAGCACCGCCGGCAGGTCGTCGCAGGGGACGTCTTCCATGATCTTCTGGCCGGCGCGCGGGTCCCGCCCGCCGCGGCCGCCCACGAACACGTGCACGCCGTCCACGATCTTGCCGTCGACCTTCACCTTGCATCCCTGCAGGCCGACGTCCGCGGTGTGGTGATTGCCGCACGACGCGGGGCAGCCGGACCACCGCACGGTCAGCGGACGCGCCGACTCCAGACGCCGCTCGAACTCGCGCGCGAGCGCCATCGCGCGCGTCTTCGTGTCGATGAGCGCCAGATTGCAGAAATCGGTGCCGGTGCACGACACGAGCCCCCGCTGGACCTCGGAGGGGTTGTAGGGCAGCGCTTTGAGCAGTGGCTCCTGGATCAGCTCGCCCAGCCGTGTGTCCGGGACGTGGGGAATCAGCACGTTCTGCGTCGGCGTGAAGCGCAGCTGCCCTCGCCCGTAGCGCTCGGCGAGCCGCGCGAGCTCCAGGAGCTGGTCGCCGGTAACCCGGCCGACCGGCGTCTTGAGCCCGACGTAGTTCAGCCCCGCCTCGCGCTGGCGAAAGATGCCGACGTGATCGGTGGTCCTCGTGCCGCGGGCGTCGCGGCCGGCCGGCGGGAGCGGGCTGCCCAGACGAGTCTCGAGCTCCTTACGAAACCGCTCGCCGCCCCATTCGTCGACGAGGAAGGCCAGGCGGGCGCGGCCGCGGGCCTCGCGCGATCCGTGGTCGCGGAAGATCAGCGCGATCGCGGCGCACACCTCTGCCGCCTCCTCGGGCGTCACGAAGGCATCCAGGTCGGTGCCGAACCTCGGCCCGCCCGAGCCCTGCTTGCCGCCGACGGCCACGTTGAGCCCGGCGATCTCGACGCCGTCGCGGGTGATCAGCGCCGGCGTCATGGAGATGTCCTGCGTCTCCCCGCCTGTACAGTGGTCGGGGCAGCCGGTGATCGTGACGTTGAACTTCCGTGGCAGGTTCGTGAATTCCTTGTTGCCCAGGAAGATCCGCTCGAACGCCGCCGCGATCGGCGTCGTGTCGAAGAGCTCGCGCGGCGTGAGACCTGTCGCGGGGCAGCCGACGATCCCACGAATATTGTCCATGCCGGTCTGTAAACTGGAGAGGCCCGCCGCCTCGAGCCGCGCGATGACGTCGGGGATCCCCTCGATCGTCAGCCAGCGAAGCTGGATCTGCTGGCGCGTGGTCACGTCGGCGATGTTCCGGCCGGTCACCTTCGTGATCTCGCCGAGCAGCCGCGCCTGGGCCGCCGTGACGATGCCGTTGGCCATGCGGATCCGCATCATGAAGTGGCCCGGCGTCGGCTTGCGCTGGAAGACGCCGACCCACTTCAGACGCTCCTTGTCGTCGTCGGCGATCGTCCGCCATCCCTCCCGGGCAAAGCGGATCAGATCCTCGGTCACATCGAGACCGTCACGCTCGGCCTTGAGTGCCTCGATCTTGTTCACGGCACCACCCGCCGCAGTCGCACGGCGCAGGCTTTGAGCTCGGGCTGGCGCGAGATGGGATCGCGGCCTCCGAGCGTCAGGTTGTTGGCGCTCTTGTAGAAGCCCGCCTGGCGACCCCAGTGAAACGGCAGGAAGCAGGTTCCTTCACGGATGGCGGCGCTCACGCGGCACTGGGCCACCGCCTTGCCACGGCGGGACGTAATCTCGACAAAGTCGCCGTCCTGGACGCCCGCGCGTCGCGCGTCAGCGAGATTCACCTCGAGGATCGGCTCAGGGGTGCGCCCGGCAAGGGCTGGCGCGTTCGCGGTCCGCGTGCGGGTGTGCCAGTGGTCACGCACGCGACCGGTTGTCAGCACGAGCGGGAAGCGCTCGTCGGTCGGCTCGAGCGTCTCGGCGTGCTCGACGGGCACGAAGCGCGCGCGCCCGTCCGCGGTCGGAAAGCGCCCGTCGGCATAGAGCCGCGCGGTCCCCGGATGGTCATCTGTCGGAATCGGCCATTGCAGTGGGCCTTCCTGCCGCAGGCGGCCATGGCTGGCGCCCGCGTAGTCGCACACGCGGCCCGCCGTCAGTGCTGCGAACTCGTCGAAGATCTCGCTCGCGCTCGCGTAGGCGAAAGCTGCCTTCCAGCCCATCTCGTGGGCGAATCGCATCAGGATCTCCGTGTCCGGCAGCGCCTCACCGGGCGGGTCGACCAGCTTCGGCAGATACGTGAGCCGCCGCTCGCCGCTGGTCATCACGCCGTCCTTCTCCGGCCACTGCGCCGCCGGCAGGACGACGTCGGCGAAGCGCGTCGTCTCCGTCGGATGGTAGGCGTCCTGCACGATCACCAGATCGGCCTGGCGCAGGGCTTTCTCGACGAGATCCAGGTCGGGCATCGACGCCGCGGGATTCGTGCAGATGATCCACACCGCGCGGACGTCGCCGCTCGCGAGCCCCTCGAAGATCTCGAGCGCCGGCCGTCCAGGAGTCGACGAGAGCCGCCCGACCGGAAGTCCCCAGTGCCGTTCGACGGTCGCGCGCGCTCCGGCGTCGGCCACCAGCCGATAGCCCGGCAGCAGATGCGCGAGACCGCCGGTCTCCCTTCCGCCCATCGCGTTCGGCTGGCCGGTCAGGGAGAAGGGTCCCGAGCCCGGCCGGCCGATCTGACCCGTCGCGAGGTGCAGGTTGATGATCGCCGCGTTCTTGCCAGTGCCGACGTGGCTCTGGTTCATCCCCATCGACCACAGCGAGAGCGCCGCCCGGGCTCGGCCGAACCGGAGCGCAGCCGCGACGATCGCCGCCGCCGACAGTCCGGTCAGCGCCGCACCGTGCTCGGGCGGATAGTTCTCGATCACCGCGCGCAGAGACTCCCAGCCAGTCGTGTGCGCGGCGATGAAGCCGTCGTCCAGTAGGCGCTCGCGCCAGAGCATGTGGAGCATCGAGTTCAGCAGCGCGATGTCGGAGCCGAGTCGCAGCGACAGGTGGAGATCGGCGAGATCGGCTGTTTCTGTCCAGCGCGGATCGATGACGATGACGCCGACGTCGGCCGGCGCCTCGCGCTTCCGGCGGCGGATGCGCTTGAAGGTTACGGGATGGCAGTCGGCCGTGTTAGTCCCGATCAGCAGGAAGCAGTCGGCCCGATCGATGTCCTCGTACGTCGCCGGCGGGCCGTCGGACCCGAGCGAGCGCGCGTAGCCGGCCGCCGCCGAGGCCATGCACAGTCGCGAGTTGGTGTCGAAGTTGTTCGTGCCGAGGAATCCCCGGGCGAGCTTGGAGGCGAGATAGTACTCCTCCGTCAGAAGCTGTCCCGAAGCGTAGAAGGCCACCGCGTCCGGGCCATGGGTCGCGACGATCTCACGCACGCGATCGGCCGCGAACCGAATCGCCAGCTCCCACGGTACGCGCTCGAGCCGAGCGTCGCGTCGTCCGCGCATGCGCGGATAGAGCAGGCGATCGGGCGTGCGCAGCACGGGCGGCAGATGCACGGCCTTGGCGCACACGTCGCCGAGACTCGACGGATGCCCGGGATCGCCCTTGACCTTCGTCACGCGCCCGTTACGAACCTGTACGAGCAGGCCACACCCCACACCGCAGTACGGACACCCGGTCGACCGATAGTCGCGGTCGTCGGACGCGGCCGCATCATGCGCTGGCATGCGCCTACTCCTCGAGGTGACCTATTGGCGCGTCGGCCAGCCCCAGCGTGATCACACCTGTGCCTCGGCGAGGCTCGGCAGCCGCTGGGCGAGGAATCTCTTGCGCATGTAAAACCACCACGTGAGGGCGAGGCAGGTCACGTAAAACGCCAAGAACAGCGCGAGCGCGAGATGGGGCCCGCCGGTTGCTTTGATCGACGCGCCAAAGGTGCGCGGGATCAAGTATCCGCCACACGCCCCGATCGCTGACGTGAAGCCCAGGACGGCAGCGCTTTCGATACGTGCCGCCTTCAACACCTGCTCTTCCGGGATTCCTCGGGTTCCTTCGAGCGAGCGCAGCTTCTCGCTGCGGAAGATCGCCGGAATCATGCGGAAGGTCGAGCCATTTCCGACCCCCGTCGTAACGAAGAGCAGCAAGAACATCGCGAGGAATCCGGGGAAGCTCCGACTATCGACGTAGTGGATCACCCCGAACGTGGCGAGCCCCATGACGATGAAGTTCCACAGCGTCACACGGGCACCGCCGATCTTGTCGGACAGCAAGCCTCCGATCGGCCGTGCGACCGATCCGACAAGCGGGCCGAGGAATGCAAGATTCGCCGATACCTCAGGGAACTGCGTCTTGAGCAGCAACGGAAACGCCGCGGAGTATCCAATGAACGAGCCGAAGGTCCCGATGTAGAGCCACGCCATCACCCACGTGTGCTTGCGGCGCACGATGACGAGCTGATCCTTGAACGTCGAGCGCGCCGACGACAGGTTGTTCATGTAAAGGATTGCGCCGATCGTCGCGATGGTGATCAGGGGCAGCCACATGAGGCCCGCGTTCTGGAGATAGATTCCAGTCGCACCGAGCGGCTTGGCCATGTACAAGCTGATCCAGGCGCTCCCCATGAGGAGCGGTGTCAAAAGCTGAACTGTGCTGACGCCGATATTTCCGCCAGCGGCGTTCAACCCGAGCGCCCAACCCTTCTTGCGGTCGGGATAAAAGAACGAAATGTTGGCCATGCTCGATGCGAAGTTGCCTCCACCCAGGCCCGCTACCGATGCCACGCTCGCCATCAGCCAGAAGGGCGTGTCGGGGCGGGTGACGAAGAAGGCGAGAGCGACTGTCGGGACGAAGAGCAGGAGCGCGCTGACGATCGTCCAGTTGCGACCGCCGAACTTCGGCACCGCGAACGTGTACGGGAAGCGCATCAGCGAGCCGACCAGACCGGGTAGCGCCACGAGCTGAAAGAGCTGGTCGGTGGTGTAGTGGAAGCCCGCCTGCGGCAGCTTGGTCGCGACGATGCTCCAGATGAGCCAGATCGAGAATCCCAGGTGCTCAGCGAGGATCGACCAGAACAGATTGCGTCTCGCGATGTACTTCCCTGTGGCTTCCCAGAATCGTTCGTCTTCCGGGTTCCAGTCGGAAATCCACGTGCCCTTCGGCTTCGTCATTGAACAGGCCCTTTCTCTGGCAGCGCGTAGACTCCGCCTGCCCAACCCGTGGGCAATCCGGCCAGGAGCGCCGCGGTACCCGTGGTTTTGGGGAACTTCCGCCGCGTTACGCGCACGATTGCCTCCCAGACAAAAAAATGGCGCCGTTGCCTCTCTTCGAGGCACTCAGCGCCATCGCTGTCTCATCGACGCGTCCGTCCTGGACACGTCGCTTCGGATGGGAAGCACCGCGCGTGCCAGAGGACGGCCGCGAAGCGATCGTCAAGCTATATCGATGCTTGGCTCCATGACATCAGGAAAATCCCTCGGCTCGCGTTGCCGAATTTACGAGCGAATCGTCGTGCGATGCCGAAGAACAATGCAACCGGAAACGGCACCACCCGAGCGATCGCCGAAACGTCGTAAAGAACGCCGGCCCCGGATCAGCGCTGGCAGGACAGCCGCATGCGGTTCTTCGCGATCCAGGCGTAGACGCGCCGTGCAACCGGACGCGCCCCGGGAAGCGACAAAGTCGTCGCGAGCCAGCCGAGGCCGCGAATACGATGGAGGAGCTCGGGCACGGCGTCGGCGCCGGCGAGCGTACGGCCGTCGGGCAGCACGAGCTGCATGGCCGTCATGCACGCTTCGTCGGTGAGATGGGGAAACCGGAGGCGCCGCGGCCCCGAGCGGGCCGGAAGGATCTCGAGCCGGCCGCCGGACATCGCCAGACGCATGAGCCAGAGCGCGCTGGACCGGCACATCGCGCAGTCGCCGTCGTAGATCAGGACGGCCGGAGTGTTCTGATCGCTCGCCTCGACCGGCGGAGCGCCCCGACCGCCCATGCCGCCCACTACGACCCCCAGCGCCTGAGTGTTCGATAGTAGAGCGCGAGCCCGACGACCACGGCCAGCGAGACGATAGCCTGGATGAATCCCGCCGCCGTGTGATCGCGCGTGAGCGTAATCATCGCGTAGAACAGGAAGAACGCGATCGCCGCCCCGATGAGGATGCGGTGAGCGGTGATCAGCCTCACGACGAGTCCGGCCCTAGACGCCCAGGACGACCTTCACGGCATCGCGCGTCACGCCGATGAGCCGGTCGATCTCGGCCTCGGTGACGACGAGCGGGGGCGCGAAGTAGACCGAGTCGCCCGGCGCCGGGTGCGGGCCGGGAGACGGCCGCGTGCGTGTGACGACCCCGCGCTTCATCATCTCGGCCTGGATGCGCTGCGCGACCTGCTTGTCGCCGGCGAAGTTCTTCTTCGTCGCGCGGTCTTCCACCAGCTCGACGGCGGCCAGCAAGCCCTTGCCGCCGCGGATGTCGCCCGCGTGCGGGTGGCTGCCGAACGCCTGCTGGAGCCCGGTGTGCAGGCGCGTCCCCATCTTCGCCGCGTTCTCCCACAGGCGCTCGCGCTCCATGATCTCGACGTTGCGCACGCCGACGGCGCAGCAGGTGGGATGGCTCGAATAGGTGTAGGCGTGCATCCAGCGGTCCTCAGGCTTGACCGAGTCCATCGCCTCCTTGATCGCCCTGGTGACCATGATGCCGCCGAGCGGCAGATAGCCCGAGGTGACGCCCTTGGCGAACGACATGATGTCGGGCTTGACGTCCCAGTGCGAGAGCGCGAACCAGCGGCCGGTGCGGCAGAAGCCGGTGATGACCTCGTCGCCGATCAGGAGCACCTTGTGGCGGTTGCACACCTCGCGCACCCGCGGCCAGTAGTCGTCGGTCGGATAGATGACGCCGCCGCCGCCGTGGATCGGCTCGCCGATGAACCCGGCGACGGTATCGGGTCCTTCGCTCAGGATCTTCTCTTCGAGCTCGCGCGCGGCCGCCTGGCCCACGGTCTCGCCGGGCTTGGCGCCCTGGAACCGGTACGGATAGCACGTCTGGATGTGCACGAAGCCCGGCACGCGCGGCTCGAACATCTTCCAGTACGGGCTCATCCCCGTGGCGCTCATCGCCTGCAGGGTGACGCCGTGGTAGCCCTGCTGGCGCGAGATGATCTTGACCTTGTCGGGCTTGCCCTGCGTCTTCCAGTAGAAGCGCGCCGTCTTGAACGCCGACTCGTTCGACTCGGCGCCGCCGCAGGTGAAGAACACGGCCTGCATGTTGTCGTAGGCGAGCTCGATGAGCTTGTTGGCCAGGGTGATGGCCGGGATGTTCGACGAGCCGACGTAGCCCGAGAAGTACGCGAGGTCCTTCATCTGCGCCGCCGCGGCGTCGGCGAGCTCGGTGCGCCCGTGGCCGACGTTCACGTTCCAGAGCCCGGAGAGGCCATCGATGTATTCGTGACCTCCGATCTCCTGGATCATCGCGCCGCGGCCGCGAACGTAGATCAGCGGCTCGGCGTTGTCGATCGGGTGGTGCAGCGGATGGATCAGATGCTCTTGATCGGCCTTGACGAGCTCAGCGGCGGTCATCGCCATTGACGTTCTCCAGTTCTAGCGGGGCGGGTGCGCCCGCCGGTAGTCCCCGTCCGGGATGGGGACCGCCCGATTCTGTGGCCCGCGGTAGCGGTACAGCCACGCTCGCGTGCGCCGGCCGCTCGCGAGCGTGACGATCGCGCGGCGACGCTCGAAATTGTACCCCTCCTCCCGATCGAGCACCGGGAGAAGTTCGGGGTCGTCCAGCTGGTAGATCTCGCCGCGAACACGGCCGGCGCCGTCGATCAAGCCTGGGTACCGGCCGAGATCGAGCAGGCGCCCGCGGACGTCGCCGCCGCCGAGAAATGCCGCTCGGGGAGCGAGCACACGGTGCAGCGGATAGCCGCGCATCAAGGTGCCGTAGGCGAACAAGAGCGCCGGGCCCCCAGCCGACGGCCGGGCACTAGCGCTTCTGGGCAAGCTGCCGCAGTGCGGTGAGGGTCCGGTCCGTCTCGATCGCGAGGCTGCCGATCTCGACATAGCGAACGCGCCCGGTGCGATCCACGATGAAGGTCACGCGCTTCGAGAGATTCCAGGTGTCGTCCCAGACGCCGTAGAGACGGCTCACCTGCCCGGGCGCGGCGACGTCGCTCAGGAGCCGGAACGGCAGGTTGAGCTGCTTGGTCCAGGCGAGGTTCCGCTCGGGAGGATCCGCCGAGATCCCGACGATCTCGGCGTTGAGGGCGGCGAACCTGGGCTGGTCGTCCCGGAACCGGGAGAATTCACGCTCTCAGCCGCCGGTGAACGCCTTGACGAAGAACGCGACGACGACGAAATCACGCTGGGCGAGCGTTTCGCTCAGGCGGAAGGCGTGGCCGTGCTGATCGCCGAGCGCGATCTCGGGCGCCTTGTCGTCGACCGCGAGCGGCTTGTCCCGATCGGCGGCCAGGGCCGGGGCGGACAGTAGAACGGCCAGCAGCAGCGCGGCGACGAATCTCAGGGCGTCTCCACCGCCTGGAGGACCGCGCCGAGGAAATCGGGCTCGGGCACCGCCCCCTCGAACTGGACGCGGTCGTTGATCACGACCTTCGGCACGCCCATTACCTGGTAGGCCCGCGAGAGCTCGGGAAACTCGTTCGCCTCGATCACAGTCGAGCGCACTCGCTCCGACGCCACCGACATGTGCTGTGCCAGGCGCACGGCCCGGGGACAGTGCGGTCAGGTCGGGGTCGAGAACACCTTGATGTCGACGTCGGAGGCGAGCGCACGCAGCGAGGCGAGAGTCTCCTCGCTCAGAACGGGCTCGCCGGTCGACGCCACGATGATCGAGTCGATCAGGTTGCTGAACTCGTAGCCGAGCGGGACGCCGTAGAAGCGGATGCCCCAGTCGCGGTTCCCCTCGACCACGATGGCCGGCACCTGGTCGATGCCGTAGGCCTCCGCGCGCTCACGGTCGATCGCGAGGTTGAGGATCTCGACCGTGATCTGGTCGGAGAGCTCGGCGACCTCGCGCACGAGCTGTTCGTTCTGCTGGCAGAGCTCGGGCGCCGCCAGCGACTGGGAGAAGACCACGAGCTTCACGGGCCCGGCGATGCGCTCGAACTCCTTGCGAACGGCGGCCTGGTCGCGGGGATTCAGGATCGGCATGTCGCCATTATACCTGCCGGGATATGCCTGCGGGGATCGTGGCTGGAAGGAGCGGCGCTCGAGCCAGGTACCGCTTGACGCGAGTACGAGGCGGCTGGAGACTGACGCCGTGGGAAGCGCCTCGGCGGTCGCGATGTTCTCGAGTTGCCTCGCTCACGGATCCCGCTGCACCCCAATATGCCGGGGCGGCGAGGAACGGTATGCTTCGATACGCCTGCCCAGCTTCCGCCTGTTCGGACGCGGCGTCTTCAGACGGTTCTCGACCGCTCGTTCCTAGCGTCCGCGGCCGCGCGCACGCTCAGGTCGCCACACGCACACATGAGGGGTGACACATGAACACGCTCGCACTGTTCGTCGCGATGCTAGTTCCGGCGATCTTTGTCGCCGGGGCGCTCGCCCAAACGCACCTTCCGCCACCGGCGGGGCGGAGCGCGCCGCCCCCGGGCACGACGACACCGGCTCCGCCGGGGGAGAACGCGGTCGAGGGGTCGAATCGAGCATGTCGACCCGTCGAGGACGCAGATAACGCTGAGTGACGGCACGAAGCTGGTCACACCGGCTGGAGCCGTGCTCAAGCCCGGAGTCGTCACCGAAGGCATGCTCGTCGTCGCGAGCTACCGGGAGGAAAATGGCGCGAAGGTCCTCACTGGACTCACCGTGAAAGACCGGGGCCCAGCCACTCGCTAGAGCCGAAGCTGGGCGCGTGAGCTGCGAGACGACGAAGGCGCGCGGCTCCGGCACGGTGCGCGTCTTCGCCGCAACGCCGGTACGACTGCGACTGAAGGCTGGCCGGATTCGCGCACGGCTCTCAATGGAGGCAATACGTCATGCTGACATCAGGCCCGATACGGGTCGGGATTGCGAGCGTGGGCACGATCCTCGCCCTTGTCACCCCTGGCGCTCACGCCAGCACGCCAACGGACGAACTCCGAGGCCACGTCGATCAAGTGATCAAGATTTTGCAACGCCCGGACCTGCAGGGCGACGACAAGACGACTGAGCGTCGCGCGGCAGTTCGCAAGGTCGCCAACGACATTTTCGACTTCCCGGAGACGGCCAAGCGGAGCTTGGGACGGCACTGGCAAGCCCGCACCCCAGCCGAGCGCGAAGAATTCACCCGCCTCTTCGCCGATCTGGTCGAGCACGCGTATATCTCCAAGATCGACCGCTACAGTGGCGAGAACGTGAGCTACGTCGGCGAGTCAGTGGAGGGCGATCAGGCGACCGTCCGCACGAAGATCCTCACCAAGCAGGGGTCTCAAATACCGGTCGACTATCGCATGCTCCGTCAAGGAGGAGGCTGGCGGGTCTACGACGTCATCATCGAGGGCGTGAGCCTCACCGCCAACTATAGGACTCAATTCAACAAGATCATCCAGACGGCGTCCTACGAGGACCTCGTCGCGAAGCTGAAAGCCAAGGAGCTCTCGGCGCCTCAAGGCGGGAAGGGGAAATCCTCCTAGCGTCCTCGTCGTGCGCGGCCAGGATGAGCATGGCGCCGTCATACCTGCTAGAATCGCGCGCGAGGGAGCCACCGCATGAAGCCGTTCGTGATCAACCGCTACGGGCGGATCGTGTTTCCCTTCAACTTCTTCCCCGAGCTCGACTTCTCGATCTTCGAGACGCTCGAGCAGTTCGCGGCGGTCATCAAGCGCGACTTCGAGGAGAAGGCGCCCACCGAGACCGAGATCGTCGCCAGCGTCGACGCGAAAGCCTACACCGGGCGCTACGACCTCCTCCGCGATCTGGCGCTCAATCTGTTCTGGGTGAACCGCTACGCGATGACGATGTACGAGAAGCGCCCGACGCGCTGGCGTGACGTGCCCAAGAGCCGCGACGACGTCTTCCTGCCGGTGTTCAAGGGCTGGGAGGGCACCGAGCTGACGGCCGCGATCGAGGCCGGCTACCGGGCGCTGCCGCCGAGCTTCGACGAGGGCACCGAGGACAAGATCGCGCGCATCCTGCTGGACGTCTTCCGCCACAAGAAGGGCGCCGGCGCCGAGCTGCCGCCGATCAAGCCGACGGTCGGCGAGATCCTCTCGAACCCGAGAAATCTCACCTATCACCTGCTCGCCTACAACCCGGACTACCCGGGCTACGGCTGGGACGACATCATCGAGTACACGCACCGGGTGCCGGAGGTCGAGGCGCTCATGCGCCAGACGATGGTGCTGCACAACCAGTACCGGTGGGACCGCGCCAAGACGCGCGTGATCGAGGTCGGCAAGCTGCACGACGACGATTTCGTCGTCGTCTTCCACCCGCGCAGCACCGACGTGCTGCAGTTCATCCGCCGCGTGAAGGGCGGGCGCCGCACGCGGCTGCGCCGCCCGGCGCCTCTCGAGTCGCGGCCGCCCGCGCGGCCGTTTCCGCCGATCGACGTGCGCGCGCGGTTCTCGGTGACGCCGAAGCTGGAGGCGCTCGCCGTGTATCGCGGCGAGCGCGTCTGCACCAACGACGACCTCATCCGGAACGCCGCCTATTGCTGGTCGCCGATGACCGCGAAGGAGATCGAGCAGAAGACCGGGATCGTCGAGCGTCTCTACACCGAGCTCGATCTCGACCACATCTCGCTGCTGGCGGCGCAGCGGGCGTTCGAGAAGTCGGGCCGGCGTCCCGAGGAGATCGGCGCCGTCATCTTCTGCTCGTGCACGAGCGCCAAGATGATGCCGTCGCTCGCCACCTGGCTCTCCGGCCAGCTCGGCCTGTTCCAGACCCACGCCTCCTGCGACATCGTCGCCGCCTGCGCCGGCCTGCCCTACGGCATCGCCGAGGCGGTGCGGCTGCTGCAGGAGGTCGAGCGCCCGGTGCTCCTGGTCTGCGGTGAAAAGTTCTCGGACAAGATCGGCACGGTGCGGACCTCGCGGATGATCTTCGGCGACGGCGCCGCGGCCCTGGTCGTGGCGCCCGCGCCGCCCGGCGCCCCGTCCGACATCGAGTGGGTCCAGACGTACGCCAGCGGCCCGATGAGCGAGGTCGACTCGATCATCTGGCCCAACCCCGAGTTCGACAACAACATCACCGTCTACGGGCCGCAGGTGATGGCGCTTGTACGGCGCTACCTGACCCAGATGATCGACGAGCTGCGGGGCCTGCCCCGCCCCGATGGCGCGGCCGGCTCGCTGCTGGAGAGCGTGGACCTGATCGTGCCCCATCAGGCCAACAAGACGATGGTGCTCGAGCTCGCCGAGGCGGCCGGCGTGGGCCGCGAGCGCCTCTACTTCGACATCGAGAAGGTCGGCAACACGTCCTCCGCGTCGATCCCGATCGCGATCCAGGACGCCGTGCGCGACGGCGTCATCGACCGACCGATGCGCGTCTTCGCCCCGGGCTTCGGCGCCGGCGCCGTCGCCGGCTACGTCGTCGCGCGCATCGATCCGGCGATCGTCGCGGTCTAGACGTCCACGGCGGCCGGCCGGCCCTCGTGATCACCGCGGGCACGCGGAGCTCGGCGTCGTCTTCGTCCGCTTCGCGGACTGCCTGCCAGTCGGGCGGCGTCGCAGCGGTCAGCGCGGCGACCGTGTCGAGCCGCGCGCTCACCGAGTCGCTGAAGTCTGGCTGAGATCCGGCGCCTGCACGACGATCAACGACGGGCCTTTCGCGGCGCGCGCGCGCGCGACGGCCTCGGCAAACCGGGTCTCGCCGTCGATCCGGGAGACCGACATCGGTAGGCTCTCGGCCTGCCGCACCAGCGGCGACGCGTCCGTTCCGTCGGCCTCGAAGAGGACGATCGCGATAGGCGCGCCGAGCCGCGCCGCGGTCTCGAGCTCGTTGGCCGCGCCCAGCTCGGCGGCGCCGCTGAAGCAGACGACACGACGCTCGGAGTGCGCCAGGTGAGCGGCGATCGCGGCGGGCAGCGCGAAGCCCGCGGTCGCCGGGCCGCTTGGCACGAGGAGCTCGCGCGGCGCAACCGCATACCAGGACGCGACGACGTGCGCGTAGTAAGGACCCGCGTCGACCGTCGCGATCGTGCCGGCCTCCGTCGCCTCGCGTGCGACGCGTACGACGCGCGCCGCGAGCCCGTCGCCCCCGCCCGCGGCGCCCTCGCGCCGCAGCCGATCGACCTCCGCCAAGTCCCAGTTGGCGCGAGGCTTGTCGCGAAGCCGGCCCGCCAACTCCTCGACGACAGCGCTCACCTCGCCGAGCACCTGCACCGCAGGCCGGCGGCCCTCGGGCACCGCGGCCGGCCCGAAGGCGAGCACGCGGGCGCTCGACCAGCAGGGCTCCGGCAACGTGTCCGCTTCGAGCGTCTCGAGCCCGACGGCGACCACGAGATCGGCGCGGCTGAGCAGACGCTCGTCGGGGCCGGTCACGCCGAGCACACCCAGCATCAGCGGGTGCGGATCCGGCAGCGCGCCCTTCGCACGCGCCGTCGTCAGGAGCGGGGCGGGCAGCGCCTCGGCGAAGGCCCTCAGCCACTGCGCGGCGTCGGACGAGCGACAATGGGCGCCGGCCAGCAGCAGCGGTCGTGCGGCTTGCGAGAGCTCGTGCGCGGCGCGGTCGAGCGCTTCCGAGTCCGGATACGGCACCGCGTCGGGGCGGCACGACGTGGCCCGCGGCACTGCCGCGCGTCGCGCTACCTCGGCGGGGATGTCGAGATGAACCGGACCGCGCGGCTCGGTCATGGCGAGCCGGGCAGCGTGAGCGATGCGGTGCGCGGCGGACCCCGGCTCGACCCCGAGCGTCTCCTTGCACCCCGAGACGGCCGACGGATGGCCGCTCGTGATCAGCACCATCGGCCCGCGCTCGAGGGCGCTCGGGAGAACGTCAGGCGCGTCGCCGATCGCCGCGGCGCCGGGCGCATCGGCGAGGTCCGCGGCCACCGCGGCCATGACGCACGCGCCGCGCCCGGTCGACGCGAGCACGATCGGCATTCCGATCGCGCGCGCCGCGGCGAGGACGGAGAGATCGGCTCTCCCGTGCGCGAGGCCGACGAGATACGGCGTGCCGGCGCGTCGCAGGCCGTCGACGACGACGTCGGCGACGGTCGTACGACCGGTCACTTTTTCGCGAAGCTCTCGAACACCGGGCGCATGCGATCGAGCGCCTTGTTCAGGTTGGTCTCCGAGTTCGCATAGGAGAACCGGAGGTAGCCCTCGCCGTGAGCACCGAACGCCGCGCCGGACAGTGCGGCCACGCCAGCCTCGTTCAAGAGACGTTCGGCGACCTCGGCCGACGACCGCCCGGTGCCGGTGATGTTCGGGAAGACGTAGAACGCGCCACGCGGCCGCGCGCACTTGACGCCGGGCAGCCGGTTGAGGCCGTCCACCAGCAGATCGCGGCGCCGCTTGAACTCGGCCACCATGGCGGCGACCGGCGTCTGATCGCCCTGGAGCGCGGCGATCCCGGCGAGCTGCACGAACGACGCCGTGCAGGAGTTCGAGTTGACCATCAGCCGCGCCACGTGCTCGGCGAGCGGTACCGGCATGACCCCGTAGCCCAGGCGCCAGCCGGTCATCGCGTACGACTTCGAGAAGCCGTCGAGGAGGATCGTCCGGCCCTGCATGCCGGGCAGGTTCGTGATCGACGCGAACTCGCCCTCGTACAGGAACTGGCGGTAGATCTCGTCGGTCAGCACCGGAATGTTGCGCGCGGCCGCGATCGCCGCGATCCGCTCGAGCTGAGCTCGATCGAGCACGCCACCCGTGGGATTCTCCGGCGAGTTGATCACGATCAGCTTCGTGCGGGGCGAGACGCGACGCTCGAACAGCTCCAGGTCGAACCCGAAGCCGCTCTCCTCGCGTAGCGGGATCGGCACGGGCACGCCGCCGACGAAGTTGATGACCGACTCGTAGATCGGAAAGCCCGGATTCGGGTGGATCACCTCGTCGCCGTCACCGATCAACGCCATGATCGTGAAGAACATGATGGGCTTGGCACCCGGCGTGACGACGACCTCCTCGGGCGACACCGCGATGCCGCGGGTCTCGCCCACGTGCTTGGCGATCGCCTCGCGCAGCTCCGGCAGCCCGGCGGCCGGACCGTAGTGCGTCGCGCCCGCGTCGAGCGCCTGCTTGGCCGCGTCCTTGATGTGCGCCGGCGTGTCGAAGTCGGGCTCGCCGATCTCCAGGTGGACGATCTCGCGTCCCGCGCGCTCGAGCTGGCGGGCGCGGGCCAGTACCTCGAACGCCGACTCGGTTCCGAGCCGGGCCATCCTCGGGGCGACATTCATGACGGCCTCCTTCAGGAGCCTATTATAAGGCGTGGACTTCGTGCGGGTTCCGGCCGGGCCGTTCGCCATGGGCTGGACCGGCGGCCACCCGTGCGAGCGTCCGCGGCACCTCGTCTGGGTCGACGCGTTCCTGATCGCGCTGACGCCCGCGACGAACTCGGACTTCGCCGCCTACGCGCGCGCGACCGGCGCGGCGTCGCCACCGTTCTGGCGCGATCCGCCGTTCGCCGACCCGTGCCAGCCCGTCGTCGGCCTCTCGTGGGACGAGGCCGTCGCGTTCGCGACGTGGTCGGGAGCTCGCCTCCCCACGGAGGCCGAGTGGGAGAAGGCCGCGCGCGGCGGCCTCGAAGACGCCCGCTACCCGTGGGGCGACGCCAGGCCCGCGACGACCTTCGATCGGCCGCCGCGCGTGGGCCAGACGCCCCCCAACCCGCTCGGGCTCGCGGATCTCTCGGGAGTCTGCCACGAGTGGTGCGCCGACTGGTTCGGCGAGGCCTACTACGCGGATTCGCCGGAGCGGAATCCCCGTGGCGCCACGACGGGCACCCGGCGGGTCAGCCGCGGCGGCGCCTGGCGGCACGCCGATCCCTGGAGCGCCGTCGGCCACCGCTCGTCGCTGCCGCCGCACCTGCGCTATTCCGATTACGGTGTGCGGCTCGCCCGCGACGCCGAGTGACGGCGGAAGGCATACAATAACGCGCACCGAGATGGCGTCCGCGGAACGCTCGGTCCTCAGGGAAGGAGTCGTGGCCGGCTTGATCGGAGCGGCGGTCGTTGCCGTCTGGTTCCTCGGCTTCGACATCGTGCGGGGCAGGCCGTTCCTGACTCCGGGGCTCCTGGGGGCGGCGGTCTTCCAGGGCGTCACGGACCCGTTGGGCGTGTCGCCCACGTTCGGCAACGTGCTAGGCTACACGATCATCCACGGGCTCGCGTTCATCGCGTTCGGCATCGTGGCAGCGAGTCTCATGGCGGTCAGCGAGCGCGAGCCCGCGCTCTTTCTCGCATTCGTCATCCTGTTCGCCAGCTTCGAGGTCTTCGTGTTCGCCGTGGTCGGCGCGCTCGGCAAGTCGATGCTCGGCGCCCTGGTCTGGTGGGCGATCCTCATCGGCAACCTCCTGGCTTCGATCGCGATGCTCTGGTACTTCTTCCGCGCCCACCGGGCCCTGCCCCGCACCCTGATCGGCTCGTGGGGCCGCGTGCTCCGCGAGGGCATCGTGGCCGGCCTGCTCGGCGCGGCAGTGGTGGCGCTCTGGTTCCTCGCGATCGACTGGATCCAGGGCGAGCCGCTCCGGACGCCGAAGCTCCTGGGCACCGGGCTCCTGCGGCAGTCCGATCCGGTGGCCGCGCTCGTGTCGTACACGGTCTTGCACGGGCTCGCGTTCGCGCTCTTCGGCATCATCGGCGCCCTCCTGATCGCGGGGGCCGAGCGCCAGCCGCTCTTCGTGTTCGCGCTGGTGATCTTCTTCACCGCGTTCGAGGTGTTCTTCACCGGCGGCGTGCTGATCGCTGCCAAGTGGGTGCTCGACGAGATCGCGGGCTGGACCATCTTCGTCGGCAACCTGCTCGCGACGGTCGTGATGCTCGCGTACTTCTTCGCGGGGCACCGCGAGCTGGCCCAGCGGTTGACGGCCGCCTGGGCCGAGGAGGACTAGCCTCAGCCCAGGCGCGCGTTGCAGACCGGACGAAACTCCCTGAGCAATTCCTCGAGCCGCCAGGTTCGGGTCAGCTCGGGAAGAAGCTCATAGCTGAACGTCATGTTCGCAAACACCGCGATGCACGCGTTGTCCCCGTTCAGGTGCTGGACCAGCTGGGCGAGAATGTCCGCGGTCTCACCGATGTAGATCCACGTCTTGTCGTTGTGCAGCGCATAGACGCCCGACTCCATCGGCGCGTGCACGACGACGGATTTCGCAGTGAACGGGTAACGAGTCCGGTTGGTCCACGACATCGTCTCTCCTTGCTTCGTCGCGCCTGCGGTCACCCGAAGTCTCTGAAAGCTCATCGTCAGAAGGACGTGGCTCCGGATGAGCGCCTGGCGGCTACGCCGGACTGAGTCGGTGCTGCGGCGATTCTGGCCGCGGCCCCGGGCCAGGAGGTCTCGAATGTGACGGATGCTCGGAAGCAAGGTGCCAGGCCGTCCAGTCTGTCGATCGGTGCAGCTGATGAATGCCCGGCGTCACGCCGCCGACGAACAGGCCTTTAGGCCCATATGCTTCCTTCGAAGGGCCCACGCCCCTGCGTAACCTACTCGACGTGCGTTGGCTGCCTATCAGGCGAACACCTGATCGTCGGGAGGGAGAAGCCTCGAATCCGCTGCCGAGACGCGCTGCCTAGCGCAGGGGCTCGTCGCGCGAGCGACGCAAGACCAGCAGATCGACCTTCTCACGCACCGGGATCGGATCGGCTTCGCGGTCGACCGCCGCTCGCATGAGGGCGAGGCCCCGCGCGAATTCCGAGTCGAGCGCCACCGTCGAGAATCCCCTCGCCTCGAATGCCTCGCGGACGCGCTCGACCCTCGGAAGCCGCGCCTCGTCGATCGCGCGGGCCGACGGGAAGAACTCGTAGTGGCGGATGCCGTCGAGCCGGCCGCTGAACGTGTTGCGGATGAACACGAGCCCGTCGCGCCTGATCACCCGGCGGAGCTCGCGCGCGCAGCCATCGAGATCCCGGACGTGATGGATGACCATCGACAGGAGCGCGAAGTCGAGCTCGCCGTCGGCGGCCGGGATGGAGTCCGCGGTGCCGTCGCGGTAGACGACCCGCGAATGCGCGCTGCCGCGCTCGGCGTCGTTGCGCATCTTCGCCGACGGCTCGACCGCGACGACGCGGGCCTGAAAGGTCTCCGCGAGCAGCACCGAAAGCGTCCGGTGCCGGCGCCGAGGTCGAGCACGATCAGGTCGGGACGCGCGCGCCCGGCGTGGCGGGCGAGCGCGTCCATCCACAGCTGTTCGGTGTCGGCAGAGAGGTTACGACCGGCGCGGTACGCCCGATAGAGGCGCCGGTCGTATTCGACCCGCGTCACCAGAGCGCATCGGGTAGCGGCAGCCCCTCGAATGCGTCGACCGGCATCGGCACCGGCGGCGCGATCTCGAGACGCTCGGCGAGCGCGTAGAGCTGCCGCAGGTGCTGCGCGGCGTGCCATGCCGTGCGCTCGAGCAGATCGTGGCCCGACTGCGGGCCGTAGTACACCTTGATCACGCGCTCGAACTCGCCGGGCGCCGCGCCTTCGAACCAGCCGCCGATGCGACCGCGCACGAGCGCGCCGTAGCGCGCGATGGCCGGGCCGTCGCGCAGATCGTCCGGCGCCTGGTCGAGCAGCCACGACTCCGGGAACTCGCCGAGATCCATCCCGTCGACGAACGCGAGCGAGAGCCGGAAGACGTGATAGCCGAGATTCCGGAGGGTCCGGTTCCGCTCGGGCGGCCGCCAGTCCAGGTGCCGCTCGTGAACGACACGCATCAGCTGCTGGGTGGTGTCGAGCACGATGTCCAGCCGCTTGGCGAGCTCGCTCGGCGGCAGCTTCACCGCGGCGGAGTACGGGACGCCGAGCAGCGCCGCGTACGCCGGGGGATTCCAGCCGTGGGCGCCCCGGTCACCGACCGTCACCGCCGGGACGCGCCCGATGCCCAGACGCTTGAGCTCGTCGTAGCCTTCCGGGTTGGCCTGGACGTCGACCGGGTCGAACTCGACCCCCCAAGACGAGAGGAGCTCCTTCGTCTTGGCGCAGGACGATCAGCCCGGACGGTAGAAGAGCCTGACGGGCGTTCGGGAAACGCGAGCCGCACCCTTGGTGGTCATGTGAGTCTCCTGACAGGGATCGGTACGCGAATTGTACGTCACCGGCCCTTGAACGTGGGCGACTGCTTCTTGGCGAACGCCGTCACCCCGTTCCTGAAGTCCTCGGTGTGGCCGCTCGCGGCGATGGCCTGCGCCTCGAGCTCCATCTGCGTTTCGAGGCTCTCCCACGTCGACTGATGGAAGAGCCGCTTGGCGCCGCCGAATGCTTTCGTCGGCCCCTGGGCCAGCTCGCGCGCCATCGCCCCCACCGTCGGCGCGAGCTCGGCATCGGGCACCACGCGCGTCACCAGACCCCACTCGAGCGCCTCGGCCGCCGAGAGCACGCGGTTGGTGAAGTAGAGATCCATCGCGCGGCGCAGGCCGATGAGGCGCGGGAGGAAGTACGACGACGAGCCGTCGGGTGTGGCGGCGATCTTCGAGTAGGCCATCGTGAGCCGCGCGGACTCGGCGGCGACGACCAGGTCGCCCGAGAGCGCGAAGCTCAGCCCGCCGCCTGCCGCGACGCCGTTGATCGCCATGATGACCGGCTTGTCGCTGCGGCAGAGCCGCGACACCGCGCCGTGCAGATAGGTCGTGAGCTCCTTGATGTGCACGCCGATGCGCTCCAGATTGTCGATGAAGTCCTTCACGTCGCCGCCGGCGCAGAACGCCCGGCCGGCGCCCGTGATGACGATGCAGCGCACCAACGGGTCCTCGTCGACCTCGAGCACCGCGTGCATGAGGTCGCGGCCCAGCCCGAGGCTCAGCGCGTTGAACGCGTCGGGCCGGTTGAGGGTGATCGTCGCGACCGCGTCCTGGCGCGTCAGGGTCAGGAACTTGAAGTCCATGAATGATCCTCTCTCGTCAGAGGCTCGCCTCGCACGGCCGCTACCCGCTTCGCTCGGCGCGCTTGCGGGCCGCGCGCGCCACGGCAGCCAGGACGTCGGCGATCTTCAGCGGCTTGACCAGCACCATGTCCACGCCGTGGGTCTGGCGCTCCTCGGCCGTCAGCTCGACGCCGAAGCCGGTGACGAGAACCACCGGCACCGCCGGCGCGAGCTCCTTCACGACCTGGGCCACCTGCCAGCCCGAGACGCGCGGCATCGCGAGATCGGTGAACACGAGGTCGAAGGGCTCGGAACGGAAATGCGCGATCGCCTCGGCGCCGTCGGCGAGCACGACCACGCGATGCCCGCTCGTCTGCAGGACGTCGCCGAGCACCCGGCCCACCTCCGCCTCGTCGTCGATCACCAGGCATCGCAGCGAGACGCCCAGCGGCGGCGACTCGGCGGGCGGGCTCGCCTCGACGTCGGGGACCACGCCCGGCGCGAACGCCAGGCGAAACGTGGCGCCGCGGCCCTCCTGGCTGTCGACGGTGATCCGCGCGGCGTGGCGCGAGAGGATGCCGTACGTCATCGACAGCCCGAGGCCGGTGCCCTGTGGTCCCTTCGTCGTGAAGAACGGATCGAAGATCTTGCC
>Ga0306926_10001746_pt1 | contig 21738 bp, 31 predicted proteins | sample flu12Cox44000178_FD_203759 | JGI IMG/M metagenome (GOLD analysis project Ga0306926, IMG submission 203759) | Lab enrichment of tropical soil microbial communities from Luquillo Experimental Forest, Puerto Rico - flux8day.12C.oxic.44.000.178 (v2)... | ecosystem: Environmental > Terrestrial >...
ATCTTACCGTGACCGCGAGCGATGGTGATATGCGCCACGGTGGGCAGCCGTTCGCCTGGGATAAGCCGGTGAACCCCGGCAACACCGAGGCGCAGCGCCGGATGGCCGAGCGGCTCTGGCCGGAGCGGAAGCTGCCGGCTCTCCCGAGCGACGAGGAGATGCGGCGAGCGGTCTTCGGGAAGGAGACGGGCCACCAGAAGGCGCTTGAGCTGGCGCGGCTGGAGTACCGGGCTGCCCAGCAGGTGGTGGACGAAGCGCGGCACATGCTCACCAACGACTGGTGGGGGCTGTCTCCTGAAGAGGCGACCGAGAACTGCTTCTGGTGGACGATGGGGCAGCTCCGCCAGTTCCAGGGCTACCTCGGCGCGTTGAAGTCGAGCGACCGGCGGCAGGCGCTGCTCTCGCGCATCAATAAGACGGTGGCGCTCCGGCGGCAGCGGTTGACGTGGCAGCACTTCTTCCCTGGCGTCTCGGACACCGTGCCGAGCAACCTGACCAACAACTACGCGAGGGGGGCAGCAGTAATGGACCCCGACGACACGAGTTTGATTGGCGCATTCCTGACCATCGGGCAGACGACGATGGCGCTCCAGAGCACCGACCGGGTGGAGGTGGTCCGGGAGACGGGCTTGCCGGATCCCTGCGACCTCTTCGCCAACGCGCAGCGGATCACCGCGCCCTATCTGCTCCAGGGGCACGATCAGGTGAAGGTCTTCTTGAACGGGGTGGAGATAACCGACCGGCCTGTGAAGCTCGTGGACGTGCGGCGCGGTATCATCTGGTACGCGCCCGATCCGAGCGCGCCCAGGCCGCAGCGCCTCGCCGACATCTCGACGGTGGGGGTGGGGTACGCGGGTAACAACGTGGTGCGGACCCCACCCACGGATGCGCTCGATGGGATGCGGACCCACGACGCGATTGCCTATCTTGCCGAGGCGTGCGGGCTGCCGGCCCAGGCGGTGCTCGAACCCTACGCCTTCGCAAAGGCGAACGACCCGATCCCGCCGCCGAAGCCTTCGGTTTGGCAGGAGCGGCAGCGGGGCGCGCGGCTGGAGCTGGACACGGTGGTAGACGCTCCGAAGCGGGAGCGGCGGTTGGTGCGGAAGGAGCTGTCCGAAGAGTGAGCATCGGAACCGAAGTCGAAGATGCGGCGATGGCCGAGCGGATGAAGCTCGAAGCGCAGATCCCTGTGGCTGTGGTAGCAGACGGTGGGGTGATGGGCGTGAACCCGTCTCCCCTCGGCGGGACCTGGGCGTTCTGCTACCTGGATGCCGAGGGGAGACGCTTCCACGAGCGGAGCGGCATCCTCACGCCCGAAGCCATTGGCTTGCCTGCCGTCTCCAACAACGTGGTGGAGTTCTATGCGATTGCTCGGGCGCTCTGGGGACTTCCTGACGGGTGGAGCGGGCGCGTGTTCAGCGACAGCCAGAACGCGCTCATCCGCTGGTTCAGGAACGCGGCGATGAACGGGATGCCGGCGCAGTGGATGGAGGGGCGCAGGCATCACGTTCGTCGCCTGGGGGAAGTGAGCTACACCCTGCTGGCCGGTCACCCAACGCGGGAAGACCTGGAAGGCCGCTTCTCGAAGAAGCGGGGCTTGCCGGTGCATCCCGAGAACGTCTGGTGCGACCTGGAGTGTATCCGGCAGGCGATGGAGTACGGCAGGGAGCTGGGGCTGGAGCACTGTGAGCGCGTCCTGGGCAAGCCCTACACGCGCCTGCGCGACCACCTGGAGAGGCTGGCAAAGGCAGCGATGAACGGCCACGAAGACCTCGAACCGATGGATGCTCTCGATGCGATGGCAGCCATTGACGAGAACTTTGATGCCGAGATAGCGGCGGCAGACGAAGCGAGCGCAGCGGCTTCAGGCAGGGAGATAGCGCCGCAGCCGACCGAGGCTGACGCAACAGCCGGCCAGCCGGCAGAGGAAGAGCAGGCGAGCCGGGACTGGCACATCTGCATCGATCCGCACGGCCACCGGTTCTTCTACCACTTCCCCGAGCCGATAGGACCGAGGGTCGGCAACATCTGGGTGGAGATTGAGCTGGACGAAGCGGAGCGGGAGCTGCTGGGCAGTCCGGTGACGGGAGAGGGTGGGTTCCAGAACCTCGTCCGTTACCTTCAGGCGCAGTGCCTGATTGATGAGGGCCGGCGGCTGCGGATGGTGAAGCGCACGGCCCATCGGGTGGTGAGAACGTCAAGAGGGAAGAGCGGCAACTTCCAGGGCAAGCTGGCGCGGGTGGGGGAGCTGGCGGCGCAGCAGCTCGGGACGTACAAGCCGGAGCTGGACCCGGAAGAGGCGAAAGCGGCGCTCGACGGGCTGGGGTTGGAAGGTGACGCCCCAGCCTGATGAAACAGAGTGGTGGATGTCCACGGAGAAGATGACGGTGAGGGTAAAGGTGAGAGCCGGAATGGTGATCGAAGCCGCACCCATCGTCCGCTGCTTCGTGGGCAAGCCCTTTTCGGCGCTCATTGTCTGGATGCGCCGGCAGGCCGGCTTCAAGATGGAGCGACTATGAAACTGGCTCTTTGTCAGGTGGAGTTCGAGCCGCACGACGCCTGGATGGGCGTCTACTGGCGCGACATCGTTCGGCTGAATTACGAAGATGCGATGGACCAGCGGATGGTGGGTCACCGCGAGCTGGACCTCTGGATCTGCCTGATCCCTTGCTTTCCCATCCACCTGATGTTCCAGGGCGAAGAGCGGTCGTTGAAAGAGGGTGACACGGCGACCGTGAACCACACGATTGAGACACGAAAGGAGAACGATGACGGTGTTGACGAAGAGGCGCGTTCCGGCACAAACGGCGGATGAGCTGTTCGACAGGCTGCGGGCGAACGGCCCGCCGCCGCCCTGGAACGACATCCCCCCGCTGGCCCCGTACCTGCTCTCCGTGGGCATCTTTCTGGGCGGGATGCTGGAGCGTGGGCAGGTGAAGGCCGAAGCGGTGATCGAAGCGGCGAACATCTTCTCTTGCTGCTCCGACGTGCCAGCCGTGGTGACCCTCGGCTGGGGTGTCGAGTGGGGTGACCGGGCGAAGGCGTTCTACACGGCCATCGAGGATGACGATGCGCGGCAGTGCGCGGAGCGGATGGCCGAGTGGACGAAGATAGCCGGCCAGCCGGCAGTCAGAAAGGAGATTAGGCAGTGACGTTCGATGAGTTCCAGAATGGGGTGCTGAAGACGGCGCGAATGTCCGACCTGAAGACCGAGGTGAGTAACTGCGTCTTCGGGCTGGCAAGTGAGGTCGGAGAGATTGCCGAGCCGCTGAAGCACTGGATCTTCCACGACCACGAGCTGACCGAGGAGAAGCGCCAGGAGCTGAAGCTGGAGCTGGGCGACCTGCTCTTCTATACGGCGTGGCTGGCCCATAAGCTGGCCTTCACCCTGGAAGAAGTGGCCCAGGCCAACTCCGGCAAGCTGGCAAAGCGTTACCCGCAGGGCTTTGAGAGCGAGCGGAGCATCAACCGGAGTGAGTGAAACGCGGGCGTGTCGCTATTGCGGTGGGCCATTCATTCCCAGGATAGGCGGGAAGCGGCAGGTCTATTGCTCGGACGGCTGCCGAACCGAGTATCACTACTGGCGGTAGCGCAACGCGATTGAGGCAGAGAGGAGAAAGTGGGTGACGGTGCGTCTGGATCCGAAAGACATTGAAGAGCTGCTCAAAGCCGAGGATAAGGCGCGGCAGCTCAAAGCGATGCGGCGGGTGATCGCGCTCTTCCAGGGCTTCTACGATGATGGTGTGGCCTTTGCGGACGCGATCCAGCGGGTAAGGGTCAATATGGATGCCCTGGAGTTCGGGAAAGAGTGAGATGGGCCGCTGGCCGGCAGGCTCGATCACGGTGATCGCACCTTCGGCAAGCCAGAATATTGACTTGCTGGAGATTGAGGCGGAGCACCGACAATCGCTTCGGAACGAGAACGGCCACCGGGTTCGGTTCGAGAAGCTGCGGAGCGTGGGGACGGGAGAGCGGGGCTGCCTCTCGTGCGGCGCGGTGGTGAGCCGGTACGCGGACCACTGCTCTGACTGTGAGCTGCGGGAAGTCGAGCAGTGGGACTACGAGGGCAGCGGGGTTTCGGCTACCGCGCAGGCCGTGAGCGGGAGCGCGGCGCAGGCCGAGCATCCTGACGACCCGGAGTTCGACCAGCCGTTCGAGCACTGGCCGCGCTTTAGCGAAGGACGGGTGCGCTCGAACGGTAAGGCGAGGAAGTCGGAGCCGGTGCGCGGCTTTGTCTACGCCGACCGGTGGGAGAGTGAAGAGGCAGTACGGCGGAGAGCCGAGGTTTACTACGATCAATGGTGGGTTACCGGCCTGTGAAGGCAGGCAGAAAGGAGAACAGACCGTGAGTGATGAGCGAAACCTGGGGGAGACAGGGCAGTTTCCGCAGGGGCAGTACACGAAGGATGACGAGGGTGAGATACGCCTCGCGGTGGGAGCTGGCCTGGCGTGCAAGAAGGTGATCATTGACTTCGGGCATCCGGTGGCGTGGCTTGCGATGGATCCCGATCAGGCGGATGCGCTCTCCGACAACATCAGGGCGCAGGCTGTTCGAGCGCGCGGCGGAGCCGTCACGGGCGACACCTTCACGATGCTGGCGAGGGTGCGTGAGCGGATGATGCGTGCCGAGGGCGCGCTTTCGGACCTGATTGCAGTGCTCTCGCACGGCTGCCCTGCGGATGCGCTTGGGGCTTTGAAAGCAGCCCAGAAGACGCTGGCTCTCGGCACACAGCCGGCTACGTTCGAGAAGCAAGAAAGCGGGCCGGATGGTGAGTAAGATCAGCACGCGCCAGGAGCTGGACGCGGCGCTCGCTGCCGGATGCGCCATTCCCGGCTGCGACCACACCGGCCACGACGGGCCGATGTATCTTCACGGGCGCTGCCACATGAGCAGTCAGGTGGTGGCTACCTACCAGAACGGCGTCCTGCGGATCCTCTGCGGGACCTGCAACGGGCAGATCGTGGCCGTTCGGGTGGCCGATGGGGTGAAGCAGTGAAGGTGCTGGTGCTCACGGTCGGTCTGCCTCGGAGCGGGAAAAGCACCTGGGCATCCCAGCAGGGGTGTCCGGTAGTCTGTCCCGACCAGATCCGGCTTGCTCTTCACGGGCGCGAGTTCTATCCGCCAGCGGAGCCGATGGTCTGGTATGTTGCCCAGGTGATGGTCAGGGCGCTCTTTGGAAGCGGTCACGAGAAAGTGATACTGGATGCCTGCAACGTGACCGAGAAGCGGCGGCGGGAATGGTTGTCTCCTCAATGGAAGACGACTTTCAAGCTCTTCGACACCGACCCCGAGGTGTGTCGGCAGCGAGCGAGAGCCGCCTGTAACTCGGACCTCTTGATTGCCATTGACCGGATGATTGAGGAGTGGGAGCAGCCGAGTAGTGAGGAGATGCGATTGTGAGCCACCCCAGGCCGTTGAAAGAGGGCGAGTACGTCGTGCCGCACGGCGTCTGCGTTGTTTGCGGCCACCACTTCGATCTGGCGAGCAACGCCACGGGAGAGCGGGGTCCCCAGCCGGGGGATGCCTCGGTTTGTGTCGAGTGTGGCGACGTGACTTTCTTTGACGAGGAGATGCGGCGCAGGCCGGCCACGCCCGAGGAGCTGGCCGAGATGCCCGAGGATGCGAAGCGAGCAATAGCGGCCATCAAACTGACAAACAAGATTGCGAAGGCGACGGGGATGACCTACTCGGAGAGGTTTCATAAGTGAAGGCCGTCCCCCACAACTGCGAGAGCTGCGGCCAGCCGATCCCCAACCCGAAGGACGAGGTATGGACGCGCACCGGCTTCCTGATGTGCAGGGACTGCGAGCGGGAGCTGATGGAGCGCGAGGAAGAAGAGGGGCGCGGCGATGATGACCGACGATGACCGCTACGGGCCGGCGATGCGCGCCGAGACGCAAGAAGAGGCGGATCGCGTCTTCGAGGTGCTGGTGGCCGAGGTGCTGGCCGAGGAGCCGGCCTTCACGCGGAAGAAGGCCGAAGACGTGGTGCGCCACAACCTGGGTTATCAGGCCGGATACTACAGCGACGAGACGCGGGAGCGGGTGGAGCGGCTGTTCCGGTGCGCGCACCCGTTCTTCGGACCCATCGCCGAGGTGGGACGCCCGAGTACCGAAGACTGCATCAAGATCGGGACGGAGCTGGGCCAAAAGGCCAGGGAGAGAAAGGAGCGAGAGGGATGACAGGGCAGCAGGAGTATGCGTACCGGCACATCTGGGGCGAGGGAGCCGCCGAGGTGTGCCGACCGATGGCGAAGGAGGTTGCCCCCGGCGTCTGGACCGTCATCAGCGTGAATATATGAAGTGACGCCTTCGGGGGGTCCCCCGTATGGTTAGCAAGCATATCACGTCGGGACGGGAACGGGGAGCTGATTGCCACGGGCGACTGGACCCCGGAGGCAATGGAGAGCGGCGAGCGTCATCTGGCCCGAACACTCGCAGGTGTCGGTGACCTGGAGCGCGAGCGGTTGTTCCGAATGAACATCACCCTCTGCTTACATAGGGCTTTGACCGAGGCAGAGAAAGCCGGCTTGCCGGCTGGCTGGCAGAACCTTCCCGGCGGGCTGGCCGGCGGGCCGGTGGAGGTCCTGAAGTCGCGCGGCATTCCCGAGACACTGGAGAGCGCGAAGGCGTGTCGCAATCCCGGCCATAAGGTCCAGTTCATCGAGCGGCCCGACCTGTGGATACCGGAAGACTGCCGGCAGTGTCCACCCTGCCAAGCCAGGATGGAGATTGAGAAGCAGGTGATCCGGCGCAGGTTGGGCTTGCCGGAGCCGGAGGGCGAGAGAGAGAGAGAACCGTGCAGTAGGAGCGGAGCCGCAATCAGATAGAGAACCGCCGTACATGAGCGAGCCGCAAACCACGAGAGAACCGTTCGGTACGAGCGAGCCGTTGTTCCAGAGGGAACCGTTAAGTGGGAGCGAGCCACGTCAGCGAAGCGAACCGTCACGCGCGAGCGAAGCCGGCCATAGCGAGTGAACCGAGACAGAGAAGCGAGCCGTGTTATCAGAGAGAACCGTGTCAACCGAGCTAGCCGTGATACAGCAGAGAACCGTGACCCTAGAGCGGCCCGCGTATGAAGCGCGGGTAGGCCGGTCGTGGGTGCGTCTCTTCCACGAGGATTGCGTGGAAGGGATGCGCCGCCGGCTGGACCCCGGCAGCGTGGACGTGGTGGTGACCTCGCCGCCCTATAACATCGGCGTGGAGTACAGCGGCTACGATGACCGTGGGCCGCGAGGCGAGTACCTGGAGTGGATGGACCGGTGGGCGAGGGCAACGAATGAGGTGCTTGCGCCGAATGGTTCGCTCTTTCTGGTGCTGGGAAGCAAGCCGACCGATCCGTGGGTCCCGTTCCTGGTGTCGATGGTGGTGGGGAAGCACCTGGAACTCCAGAATGTCATCCATTGGGTGAAGAGCATCGCCATCGAGAAGAAGGACGTGGGCGATTATCCTGGGATCACAGGTGATATAGCCATAGGTCACCTGAAGCCGATCAGCAGCCCGCGCTTCCTCTCCGACTGCCACGAGTACGTCTTCCACTTCACGAAGCGGGGGGACGTGCCGCTGGACCGGCTGGCCGTGGGCGTGCCCTACCAGGACAAGAGCAACGTGACCCGCTGGGCAAAGCCCGGTGGGGTGGACCGGCGCTGCCGTGGGAACGTCTGGTTCGTACCCTACAAGACGATCAAGAGCCGGGCCGGGCAGCGTCCGCACCCGGCCACCTTCCCGACCGAGCTGGCGAGGAAGTGCATCCTGCTCCACGGCAGGGAGCGGGTGAAGACCGTACTCGACCCGTTCCTCGGCATCGGGCACGCCGGAGCTGCTGCCGTCAGCCTGGGATTGGACTTCGTGGGCTTCGAGATTGTCGAAGACTACCTGGAAGCCGCGAAAGCCGTTGTTGTGGAGTGAACCGAGACGCTACGAGCGAGCCGCCCGGATGGAGAGAACCGCTTAATCGGAGCGGAGCCGACGATTACGAGAGAACCGATGCCTTCGAGCGAGCCGCAGGCGACGAGAGAACCGTCCACGAGTAGCGAGCCGTGGTGTAATAGAGAACTGAATGACTGGAGCGCCGAGATTGTTCGGACTGTGATGAAAGGAGAATAGACCGTGAGTGACGAGCGAAGACCGTTTGAGGAGCCGCCGGATCTGGATGACCCGGCGGTGCGGGCAAGCCTCGATCCCGAGTGGGTGGCTATGCTGCTTCCCCTCGACAAGCTGAAGAGGGACCTGAAGGAAGCGGGTATCGCGCTTCAGCCCCGCGAGGTGCGCTACCTCGTGGACTATTACTACGCGATGCAGCACCTGCGCGCGACAGCCTGCAACCAGGTACGTGCGCTGGAGGCATCGGGCGAACCCTGCACGCTCATCAAGTGGCTGGCCGGCCAGGATATGCGCCAGGAGCATCAGGTGAAGACGATGCTCGACATCTGGACGGATGGGCAGCCGGTGGGCCGGTGGCTGAAGAGCCAACGAGGAGTGGGACCGGTGATCAGCGCGGGGCTGATGGCCTACATCGACATCGAGCGAGCGAGCACGGTGGGCGACATCTGGCGGCACGCCGGCCTGGACCCGACCCAGCGTTGGCTGGGCAAGAAGGACGGCGCGGTGGTGCTGGCGCGCGTGATCGGCGAGATGGAGCGCGAGGGGCACGGAAAGAAGCGGGGGCAAGACGGCGATGCCTACTGGAAAGAGGTGGTACGCCGGGCGTGCCCGCACGCCGGCCTGAACCCGGCGACCGTGCTGCGCTTTGCCGAGACGGATAAGGACGGGAAGCAGCGGAAGCTCTCCAGGGAGAACGTGGCGGCAGCTCTTGCCCGCCGGCCTTACCACGACGGCTTCAAGACCCTCTGCTGGAAGGCAGGCGACTGCTTCGTGAAGTTCCACAACTGGCCCGACTGCTTCTACGGGAAAGTCTACGAGCAGCGGAAGGAGCTGGAGATGGAGAGGAACGCGGCAGGCCGCTTTGCCGAGACTGCCCAGCGCACGCTGGCCGAGAAGGACTGGAGCCGGGACACGGCGACGAAGCGCGTTTACGAAGAGGGCCGGCTGCCGGATGGCCGGATCGATCTTCGGGCACGCCGGTACGCGGTGAAGCTCTTCCTCTCGCATCTTCATGAGGTGATGTTCTGGGAGAGGTTCAAGACGCCGACGCCAGCTCCTTACGTGATCGGGATCCTGGGGCACATCGACTACATCCCGCCGCCGAACGAGCACTTCTTCCCCGGCCTGCGGGAAGCGAGGGAGCACCGGCGACGGGGTGACCAAGCCGCGTAGATCGAGAGAACCGATGTCCGTGAGCGAGCCGAACCATCAGAGAGAACCGTGTGCCGGCAGCGAGCCGTTGGCGACGAGAGAACCGCTGTGGCAGAGCAAGCCGTTAGGGGTGTAGAGAACCGGGGAGAGGAAGCAGAGCCGGTCCAGCCTGACCTGCCAGCCGGAAGGAATGGCAGGCAGGCCGGCCCGGTACTTACCGCGAGGGTGGGTGGGAACGCGAGACTGATTGCGGACGCCTTCGAGCTGTATGTCGCAAAGGGTACGAAGGTCGCGGACATCACCTACGGTCGCGGGGTGTGGTGGAAGGAGCTGGACGAGCGGGACTACCTGCTGGAGAAGTTCGACCTTCATCCTGTTAAAGCAGACGATTACGATGTAGTAGAAGCGGATTTTCGCTGGCTGGACTGCTGCGAGAGCCGCTACTTCGATGCCGTGCTCTTCGATCCGCCTTATATGCACGGCGGGCAGACGGTCAAGCAGTCGATCAATAAATGCTACCTGAACGAGAACGAGAGCCACGAAAGTATCATTCGCCTCTACGGGGCGGGGTTACTTTCGGCGGCGCGCATCCTGGTGATTGGCGGAAAGGTACTGGTCAAGTGTCAGGACGAGATAGAGAGCAACCGGCAGCGGTTGACCCACTGCGAGGTGATCCAGCTCCTGGAACTCTTCGGCTTCAGGATTGTGGACATCCTGGTGCTGGTGCAAGAGACGGTTCCGGCGATGCGCTACGACTTCCAGAAGACGGCGAGGAAGAACCACTCGTACCTCGTGGTGGGGGAACTGCGCCGGTGACGCGGGTGATCGACGCCTCGCGGCTTACGATCAGCGGGCTTCGAGCGGGCCTGGAAGCCAGCGAAGCCGAGCGGCAGCGGCTCCAGGAAGCCCTGGAGTGGACCGACGCGATGCTCTGGCCGATGATTACGATGGCGGAGCGGCACGCCAAAGCGGGCAAGCCCTGGACTTCGGAGCAGTTCACGGGCGCGCTGCGCCGTATCCTGGGACCGCTCCGAAGGTCGCACAAAGAGGCAGTGAAGGTGGCAGCCATCGGGGACGAGATTGCCGCACTGCGGGAAGAAGTGGCGCGGCTGAAAGGAGAACACGGCACTGATACGAGTAGACAGACGGCAGGTAGGCCGGAGCCGGCGGGTAGCGCGGCAGATGAGCCGGCTGGTCGGCATCACTCTCACGCCGGTTGAGGATCAGCCGGTGGGGGACGCGGAAGACATCCAGCGCATCCAGGCGAGTGGCCGGCGCGTGCTGGAAGTGCTGCGGCGGCTGGGTGGGCAGGCGGCGGTCAACATCCTGACGAAGTACGACGTGAAACCCGAGCGGGTAAAGGACAAGCGTCTCTACCTGCGCTTTCCTGACGAGGAGAGCGCGCACCTCTTTGCCATCGTGGATGAAGGCCAGCACCTCGCGCTCTTCGAGAAGGCGCTTTCCTTCGTGATGGGAGAGGAGTGGACAGCGCGGGTGCTGGTATCGGGCTTACTTAACAGGCGATAGGAAGCCGGCGCTGAAGAGAGAACCGGGCAGCGGGAGCGAGCCACCTTCCGCGAGAGAACCGAAACGTGGGAGCGAGCCGAAGTTGCTGCGAGAACCGAAGAATAAGAGCGAGCCGTGAAGCGCGAGAGAACCGGGCCAGAGCAGTGAGCCGATAGCGGGCTAGAGAACCGTAGCGGACGAGCGAAGCCGGGAAGTACGAGGGAACCGAACCCTATGAGCGAAGCATCCGACATCCCAGCGGCGTGGGAGAAACAAAGCCACGAGAGCCAGAGAGCCTACGAAGCCTTCCGGCGTTACCTGGAGTTAGGACCGAGGCGAAGCATAGCAAAAGTGGCGGAAAAGTGGAGCAAGAACGCGAAAAGCTCGCTCTACGAGTGGCAGAGCCACAACGACTGGTCGGCGAGAGCGGCGGCTTACGATGCCTGGATGCAGCAGAAGGCCGTCGATGCCGACGTGAAGGAGACGGAAGAGCGGGGCAGAAAAGCTGCGGTGGAGCGGGAGCTGCTGGTCGCGGACAGCGTGGTGATGGCCCGCGACGTGCAGGAGAGGCTCTTCGGATTGTTCCGGCGGGAGTGGGGAGACGAGAACGCGAAGCTGACGCTCTCGGATCTTGAGCGTGGGATAGCGATGTTGAAGGAGTTCACCACGATCATCGCACCGCTGGTAGGCTGGCCGGTGGTCCCGCCGAAGGTCGGAGCCGGCCAGCCGGCAGCGATGCCGATGCAGCAGACGGTGCTGGTACAGACGGGAGCCGTGGCAGGGCTGGCGGCGGGACCAAGCATCGGTACGCTGAACCCGGACACCGCGCCGGCAGAGGTGATCGGGGAAGAGCTGCTGGACAGGGCGATTGACGGCTTCCTGAAGCAGTTCCTCGGGGAAGTCGAGCTGGAAGAGAAGCGGCTTGCCGCGAGGAATGGCCCACCCGAGGTCATCGAAGCGCAGGCCGTAGTGGAGACGGACGACGAAGGAAAGGAGAACGACGGGGATGAGGGATGAGGTCGAGATAATCCAGGCGTATGAGGGTCTGGGGTCGATGCTGGCTCGGCAGATGGAGCACCGGAACGAAGACGGCAGCGGTGTGAAGCGGGAAGCGGTGGCAATCGTGAGAGCGATGCGCTGTGCCCTGGAGTGGGCGCTGCATCTGCCGCCGCAGGACAAAGAAGACGCGCACGCGCAGCAGGCCGTCCAGATGGCCCAGGCAGCGAACGCAGCAGGGTGTGACGCCGGAGAGGTCCTCGTACCGAGGCTCGACACGAGCAGGACGCCCGAAGAGGTGGAGATACTGCGGAGAGCGATGCAGGTGCTCACGAAGGAAGCCATCGAGAGCGGTCGCGGGAACGAGCGGAGCACGGTGCTCTTCGTGGGGATCGATGCAGGGGCACGCTGGGCGGCGGGGATGCCGCCGGATGATGACGCAGACGTGCAGATTGACCTGCGGATCGAAGAAGGCATCGCTCTGGCGGAAGTGCTGAAGCGGCAGTCGATGGAGATAAGCCGGCAGGCCGGCGAAGAAGATGAAGACGCCGAAAGGCCGAGTGATAACGTGGATGAGAAGGTTCAGGAAGTCGCCACGGAACGGACGAAGGGGAGAGGCGACGATGACTGGTGAGAAGAGAGCCGGAAGCGGATACGCTGGAGTTTCACTTCCAGGAGGCGCTCAAGACGCTTCGATGTGCGCGGCTGGGGTATTGGGAAACGGCGTGGGATTGCGACTGTGCCTTTTGCAGTCGGATGCGGCGGGTGCTTCGTGGCGAGCTGGAGAAGACGAAGCCGGCGCTGCCGCCCTACGTGAAGCCGTGCATCTACACGCGCTACCAGGGTAGACGAGAGAAGAAGCCGGAGGCAGAGGTGACGGGGCACGTAGACTGGTGGGCGAACGTAACCTGGGTGTGCGACGTGTGCAAAGAGGAGCGGCCCGACAGTCGGATCGGCGTTCACGCGCACGACATCAGTCACACGATGGGCTTGCCGGTGGGCTGTGCCAGCTACAACGTGAAGTACTGCAAAGACCGGCAAGCCTGTATTGAGGGCGCGAAGGACGAGCGGTGGGCGCGGATCTTCGAGAAGAAGCGTGGTGGACGGCAGGCTGCTTGACAGCCGGCAGTGTCGCAAGTGACAATGATAGCGTTATGAGAAAGTCGAACCCGCACATTGTCCGCACGCCCGAGCAGGGCCGCGAGCTGGCAGCCAGGAGAAGGCTGAAGAACCGGATCTGTCTGGAGTGTGGCAGGCAGTTCTCTACTGTTGGGCGTGGGCTGTACTGCTCGCATCCGTGCCGTGAGGCTTACTTCCGGCGCTGCCGGAAGTCCGGTGTTCTTCTGCCGTCTGTTGAGCGGCAGAGAGCCAAAAGGCACAATGATAGCGTTGTAACGCAGGCTCGTTGACGTTATAATTGTGCCAGGGGCACTAGCGCCCCGCCACTCGGGAACAGAAAGGAGACTTTCCCGATGACCCAGGCCGCAGGCCAGGCCGCAGGCCGGCCCGCGCCCACGCCTTCCCAGGCGGGCACGCGCGCCGAGCTGCTGACGACACTGCGAACGCTGCCGGAGCGGATGACCAACGCCCGGCAGAAGAAGGGATGGTCCCGCGCCCAGCTTGCCGGCAGGCTGGGCCACAGTAGCGGGATGGCGACCCAGGTTGAGCGATGGGAGACGCACGAGCGGAGTATGCGTACCGGGATGCTGGTGAAGGTCGCCAAGCTCCTGGACGTGTCCGTGGACTACTGCACGGGTGCGACGGAAGACCCTTCGCCTGTGCCGCCGCTGAACCCTGACCGGATCATCCAGGCGAGGAAGGATGCCGGGATGGAGCGGCGTGAGGTGGCGAGCCGGATGAGCGTCTCGCCGGAAGTCATCCGCTGTTGGGAGAAGGGGCTGTATACCCCGATGCCCGACCGGTGGGCGAAGCTGGCGAGCGTGCTGAAGACCAACGTGGAGTATCTTCAGGAGGTGGATGCCGCGCCTCCCCAGCCGAACGGCGCAGCCGCCGTGTTGCCCGAGCCGGCCAGCAAGCCGGCAGCCCACCGTGGACCCCCGAAGGACCTGGAGCACGTTGACGGCGACGTGCTCCGCGAGCTGCGAGAGCGAGCCGGCCTGACCCGTTGGGGGTTGGCCGACATCAGCGGCATCAACAAAGCCAGCCTCGACTGTTGGGAGAATGGCCGCTACACCGGCTGCGGCCAGAAGCGGTTGAAGCAGGTGTCGGCGGCACTCAACGTCGATCCGCTGGTGATGTGTGGGCTTGCCCCGCTCCCTGACCTGTCCACCCAACTGGCACAGCAGGCTCTGGGAGCCGTCGTAGACGAGGGAACCGTATCAGATGAGCGAGCCGGTGCAGTGGAGAGAACCGAGCCGCAAGAGCGAGCCGTCCGACCGGAGAGAACCGACCCCGACGAGCGAGCCGACCACGATGAGAGAACCGACATCCACGAGCAAGCCGCTACTATCGAGAGAACCGTTGACAGCGAGCGCCAGTTCGAGCCGCCGACCGAGGAAGAACTGGCAGCGGTAGACGTGAGCGATGTCTTCGCGCCTGCCAACACAGGTTGGGATGAGACAGAGCCGGAGGAAGAGCGAGCCGAGGAGTGGCACGACGATGAGGAAGCCAACACGTCCGTCGTCGTGTTGGACGAAGGGAACGGCCACGGAGAGCTGCTGCTCATCGGTGGGATGGACCCGCGCGTGCGTCTCTGGGGCGCGCTTGAGGCGGTCAACGAGGCGTCCAAAGAGATAGCGGCGGAGAACGACCGGCTGAAGGCGCGCATCGGAGAGCTGGAAGCCGAAGCCGAAAGACAGCGCCAGCGGTTCGCGGACGACACCGAGACGATCAGGGCGATGCTCTCTGACATCAGCGCGGGATACCGCAACGGGCCGGTGGGAGCGTCGTGAAGGCGTTCTACGTCGTGCTGGGCTGCTTCGTAGTCTGGGCGTGGGGGCTTGCCCTCTTCGTCTGGGCGATGCAGCAGGCCGGCCAGCCGGCTGGCAGGTAGGAGAAGCCGGTTCCGGTAGTGAACACGCTACCGGAACCAATCTCCCGGAGTGAGGAATGCCCGTCTCGGAAGCGCAGCTCGAAGACCTGCGCCGGCAGATGAAAGAAGAGGCGATCCGGCGCGGCGCGCTCTCAAGCGTCATCCGCGAGGCATCGCTGCCGGCTGGCCGGCAGATGCTGAGAAAGGCATTCCGGCAGTGGCCGTGGCCGGTGGGGATGCACATTCCCAGCTTGCCGGAGTTCGTCACCTCCCCGCAGTACCTCGGCGATCCGCCGCTTACCCCCCGGCAAGAGTGGGCGCTAGAGCAGTCCATCGGCCTGCACGCCTCGGATTGGTACGTCAGGCCGAGGCACGTCAACGTGGCGTGGCTGTGCTGGGGCAAAGGTTGCACATCAAAGACAAGTCTTCTGACTGATTATAGCACGGCGGTCACGGGAATTACGCGCACGATGGGGGAGTGGGCGCAGTTGGGCACGCCGCTTCTGGTGCGGTCGTGGGATGGGGAGCGCGTCGTTTACCGGCAGGCGTCACCCGTTTATCGGAAGGGCACGGCCCAGCTCTATCGCGTTACGCTGGCGGATGGCCGGGAGAGCGAGGTGACGGGAGAGCATCGCTTTCTTTCGCCGGCTGGCTGGCAGAAGCTGGTGGATCTGGAAGTGGGGGACGAGATAGTTGTCGCGTCTTCCACTCTTGCCAGTGATGAAGAGCGTGTTCTCGGTCGCTGGGGAAGAGGCGTAAGTTCTCGATCCGGTTGTCGTCTCGGATGCCGTTCTCGTGGTGGACGACCTCTTCAGCCGTCAGGAAGCGCCCCAGGTGCGCTTCCATTACCAGCCGATGTGCCATCACCTGTCCATTTGCGTCCGCAAGAGGGTGATCGCGGCGCGTCACAGACACGTAGTCGCCTGCCTCTTCGATCTGCGGCGCGTAGCGGCCCGGAACATGGCCCCGCGCTCGCATCTTTAGTTCGGCTCGATGGAGATGTCGGCGTAGTGTCTCTTCGGCGATGCCGAACGCGGCGGATAGCGCGGTTAGCGGCCAGCCCTCTTCGTAAGCCTGGACGATCACTTCAACGGGGGTTGGCAGTGGGCGGGGTCCGAGCAGAAGCTTCGCTTCCGACTTCGTGCGGACGCGCACGCCGGCTCCTCGGAGGTGATAGCGCACCGTCTCTGCGTGCTTGCCTACGATGCGGCCTATCTCGGGGGAGCTTTTCCCCTCGGCATAGAGGGCGACGATACGGGCGCGAAGTTCGTGGTCTAGTGGGACTGGCATACACCAAGTATAGCAAGATAACCGCCATCGAGCCAACCAGGGTAGCGGACTTCTACAGCCTCACCGTGGGTGGGACACACTGTTACTTCGATGCCGGGGGCACGTTACACGCCAACTCGGGCAAAGACACCCTCGTATCCTGGATCTACGCTTATGCGGCGTGGGTGATCCAGCAGATGGTCAATCCGTGGGTCCACTTCCGGCACGCCAACGGCGACTACTTCGACTTCATCAACATGGCCCAGGACGCTCGGGCCGCGAAGTCCAACTTCTACGACCGCTTCGTTCGGCACATCGGCAAGCCCTGCTTCGATGGTTTGATCGACCGTGGGCCGCGAGGCGACATCCAGGCCAACGTCACGCAGTTCTGGAAGCTGATGCCCGGCTACGACTACCGGGTTCCCTGCGTGCGCGTCCACTCGCTGAACTCGAAGAACGAGAGCGCGGAAGGCAAGAACACCCTCGGCTGGGTGCTGGATGAAGCGGATGCGCTCCGCGATGCCGAAGGCCACGATGCGGCAACGGCGTGCTTCAACACGCTCCGTACCAGTAACCGCTTCGGCGCGTTCCAGTGGGGCTTCGTCATTTCCTGGCCGCGCGCCCTGAACGGCTTCATCCTGGGAGGCTTGCGGCAGTGTGAGAACCTCGGCGGGGCCACGCCCGAGTGGTGGGGCGACCGTGCTCCGACGCGCATCGTCATTCCCTGGCGCGACTGGCAGAAGGTCTACTATCTCGGCGAGTGGCACGCAGCCGATCCGGTGATGGCGCAGGTGAAGCGCGACGACCCGGACCTCTACGAAGCAGTCTACGAGACGAACCCGCCGGCAGCCGAGGGCGCGTTCATCTCCCAGCCGGAGAAGATCGAGGAAGCGGCGACAGCCGGCAGGCGGGCGATGATCGAGCCGATGGCGCAGGTGGAGAACACGGTTACCGAGCACCTCACCTCGGACCAGCAGACGCACCGCTACGTGGCGCTCCTTCTCTCGGACTGGCGTATCAGGCCGGGCATCATCTACTTCGTGGGTGGGGACGCGGGGCTGGAGCAGGACAGCTTCGCCCTTTGTATCTCGCACATCGTCCCCAGCGAAGAGGGTGGGAAGTGCTGCCCGGCGTGCTGGCTGATCCGGCAGCGCCGCTACGCGAAGCATTACCGGCCCAGGAAGATCCCGCGAAGCAGTGACCCGAAGAAGCAGCCGCTCTTCAGGAAGAAGCCGTGGGAGCCGTCGATGTGGCGCTGTGACCACTGCGGGAGAGTTCCGAATGCGAATGAGGACCAGTTCTGGGGGCTGGCTGAAGAGACGGGCCAGAAGATCGCCGCCCCGAAGGTTCTACGCCTCGAAGACGACGGAACGCCCGTCTACGCGAAAGACCTCCTCGGCAACGACATCATTGAAGAGCAGCGACGTGCGGTCGTTGTTGAGGATCTACTCCTGGAGTGGAAGCCCGACAAACGGAACCGGTTGGCCGTGGACTTCGGCAACGTGCGAGATGTGCTCCGCCAGCTCGTGGATGTCGTTCAAGCAGGCGGGGCCAGTGTCGGTGGTATGAAGTTCGACCGCTGGCAGGCGGAGAGCATCATCCAGGAAGTACGATCGTGGGGCATCCCCTGCGATGCCAAAGACATGTCCAATCCGGAGCAGCTCGGGATGTACCGGAACGGTAAGACGCTGCTGAACAACAACCTGCTCTGGCTGCTCCCCGCAAAGCCGGGCTACCCCCAGCACGAGCGGGCCAGGAACCAGCTCCGCGAGGTGCAGCTCATCAACAACCGGAAGATCGACCACCCTGCTACATCAGCCTATGGGGGAAAGGGAGCCAAAGACCTCTGCGATGCCGAGATGATCGCGTGGCAGCTCTCGGCGACCTACTACGCCAACGTGGGGGACATCAGCTACCTGGGGACCGACCGTGCCGATCACCAGATGTTCCTCGCCGGCAGGGAGATGACGGGGAAGGATCACGAGAACGACCCGCGACCGGAGTATAGTGTAGTGGGTGATACACTCGGTAAGATCGGCAAGCTCCGTGGCCGTGGGGGTGTCATCCTGTGAGCCGTTGCTAAAGAGTGAACCGCGTGGAAGAAGCGAGCCGCTGAAGTGGAGGGAACCGAACGTCGTGAGCAAGCCGGTGTCGGTGGAGAGAACCGCACCTTATGCGCGAGCCAGTGGGGGTGAGAGAACCGAGAGAGCCTAGCGGAGCCGAATGGCGCGTGAGAACCGAATGAGCGCAGCGAGCCGACCCGTACTAGAGAACCGAAGATCGAGAGCGAGCCGTCTGCGGAGAGAGAGAACCGGGCCGCGTGAGCGAGCCGAGGTACTGGAGAGAGCCGTCCATTGGGAGCGAGCCGTCCATTGGGAGCGAGCCGTCCATTGGGAGTGAACCGAGCCGTAGGAGCGGAGCCGCAATCGTCAAGAGAACCGACGAGTAGGAGTGAGCCGTTTCGCGCGAGAGAACCGAGAGTATAGAGCGATGGAACAGACCAACCGTAGAAGTGTGCTGGGAGCCATTCTGGGCGTGCTGACAGCGCCCCTGGCCTATCTCGGCATCCATCGGGCCGGCAGGCCGGCTGTGCCGCCGCTGGGCGTGTTGACGCTGAAAAGCGCAACGTGGACACCCGAGCAGCTCGAAGAGTTCCGGCTTGCCCTGCGAAAGACGTGGGAAGAGCCGATCAATCTCGGCAGTAGGCCGCTGCCGGATGGGATGGAAGCGGGCGCGCTTTACTGGACCCACAACTGGACCAACTACCCGCAGCCGTGGCGGATCGTGGCCTTCAGTCCCGAGCTGTTCCTACACGCGCGAACCGGGTTCCAGGTATCTCTACGTGGGCCGGAGACGGGCTGCGAGGTGGCGTCGGCGATGCCCGAAGACCTGATCGTGGTGAACCGTCAGACCCGTGGCTGGCATAACGGCAGCTTCGAGTGTGTGGTGGAGAGCCAGAGCTTCGACCTCGTGCCGCCCGGTGAGCGCATCCCGTGGGGGAGCGGGCCGACGCTCTCAACCCGCTGGCCCAGCCACGACGTTCTGCGCGAGCACCTGACGGCAGCGCGCGGCGCGCTGCGGGAAGCCAATCGGGATACCTTTGTCTACGACTTCGCGGACGGCAGCCGACTGGCTTCGGCGGGCCGCTACGATGACCTGCTGGCCGCGATAGACGCGGTGCTCGACGCTTGATAAGCCGACGTTCTTCCTGGGAGGGGAACGCGGTGAAAGCCTATCTGCCTGGGATTGTGATCATCGTGGTGGGCATCGTGCTCTTCTGGTGTTCAACGAGGAAGAGCTTGAGTGACCGCGCCCGGATGTTCCTCGAAGGACAGGCAAGCGTGACTGTGCCGGCTGGCTTGGCCGCGCTTGGCATTGGCGCGTGGAAAGGGAAGAATGGCAATGGCGGAGGTGGGCGGATCGCCGGAGGAGGGGACGATCCCCGAGGCACGCCGGTATAAGCCGCTGGACCGGCGGGGCCTTCAGTTCATCACCAATGATGGGATGCTGCTTGAGGTGTGGCCGAGCGACAAGCCCGGCGAGGTGAAGCTGGCCTTCAGCTTCTGGCCGAAGAAGACCTTCTGGTATGACGGGCCGGAGAATATGAAGATCGAACCCAGCCCTGGCCGCTGTATGACCGAGCTGACGCCGGAGATGGCTGTATGGCTGATCAGCCAGATCGAGAGGTGTCTGGATGCCGGAAGCGAAAGTTAATTAGCACGGCGACCCCGAACACTGGTGCGAGCAGTGTGAGCAGATCCCGAGGCTCCTGCGCGAGCTGGCCGAGCTGGAAAGCCGGCCAGCCGGCGAAGCCACGAATAGTGCGGGTGTGGATAGCAATGCGGGGCCGTCAGGTAAGACGGGCGTGGAGACGAACCTGGGTGGGCAAGCTGACAATGCGCCGGCTGGATTTACGCTTCCCGTCCATCCGACGTGGTGGCCGACGACCGTGACGATCACCAACTGCCCGCATTGCGGCTGGCCGGTACGAAGCGACGAGATGAAGCACGTTTGCCGCGATCCGGCTATATTCATCAACCTGGGAGAACAGTGGGATGCCGACCGTTCAGAAGGCTCCTGACCAGCCGTGGCCGCAGCTCGTTCGCGGCCTGCTCATCAACCTCGATCCAGGGGACCACCAGCCCGAGGAGTTCTCCGGCGTGCCGGATGTCACGATCCAGGGCTGCCTGGGTGCGCGCATTCGCGGCAGCCGCAACCTGGGAGGCGGGGAGCCGCCGTGTTCGATGCGCTTCAACGACGGCGCGCACGGCCTTCGCATCCTGGGACCGCTGGAGGTGTGCGAGAGCCAGGGGCGCGGCATCCGGGTTACCGTGGCCCGCGAGAGCCAGTTCTGCGACCTCAACATCCATCACTGCGCGGTGGAAGGGATTATCACCGGCAACTGCCCCAGCTCAACGTACCAGCGCATCAGTGTGGCGCGGAGCAGGCCCAGCAGCCAGTCCTGGGTACGCCTCGACTACCCGCCCGACAAGCGCCACGGCATCTATCTCTCGGGCGATGCCAGCGACAGCGTGGTGGCAGCCATCACGGTGCTTTACGTGACCGGCAGCGCGCTCCAGATCAATGGGGCGGGGATGAATGAGATTGTCAGGAACGTCCACGCCGAGGAGATTGCCTGCTACCACTGCGGCAGCTCGAACACTCCGCCGCTGTCTCTGATGGCGGTCAGGGAGAGCATCATCGCCAAGTTCTTCCAGGATTGGGTGGCGGGCGACCGTTGGGGCGTTTGCTTTGCGGACGGGAAGCCCGGCTACCACTGCGAGAATGTGGAGTTTCGGGACTACACCGTGCCGGCTCGCAGCCATCTCGCCATCGAGCAGGGAAGCAACAACATCGAGCAGAACCCAGGCGACGGGTGGACGCCGGGCGAGCCGCCGGAGCCGCAGCCGCCGGATGAGATGCAGGCCCTGATAGACGAGGCGCAGGAAGCCATTGCCGGGATCGAAGGTCAACAGGCCGTTGCCAGTACAGCCCTCGCCTCTATCGCGGGTTACGCGCAGGTGGCGGAGGATGCGCTGGCGCGCATTGAGGCGCTATCTGCTGGCCGGCGCTAAAGAGTACGGTCTGTGGGGGTTGATACTCCTGCTGGCCCTGCTTGCTGCGGTGCTCTCAATCTACTACATCAGCCCGAAGGGATGGAAGTGGTGATGGAGGGAACGACCGAGGTCCCACCTAATCCGCACGGCTTCACGCTCGTCAGCTACCCGAGTGACTATCTCCTGATCACGGAGTTCGAGGAAGCGTTCACCTATCCCGAGGCGTGGCTGGACGATCCCGAGGAAGGCTACGGCCACATCGAGCTGGTGGGCGACCTGCTGCGCGTGAAGACCGGCATCGGGAAGGTGTTCTACGCTCGTACCGCGACGACGGGCACGGAAGACGAGCAGGGCTTGGGCCGGTGGGAACTGCTCTATGCGACGGGGTGAGGTGGAGGCGGTCACCGGCGGTTCTTTCCGACTGGCTTTCGATCTGATACACCATACCGAAGGGGTGGAGATGTCGGCAAGCCAGATCATCATTCCCCTGACCTTAAAGAGTGGGAGAACGACCGTGGCATTCGAGGTCAACAACCAGATCCTTCGGGATGCGATAGCGAAACGCGGCTTTCCGGCAGCGCCGGAGGGGGTGCTCTCCATCTTCGGCATCCGTGGCGCTGTGCCGTATACGAACAGCCCGCCGGGTGTTCACCTCTTGACGCT